>OLNH01001205.1_pt1 | contig 14699 bp, 13 predicted proteins | sample 1643101 | NCBI WGS metagenome assembly OLNH01 (sample SAMEA3136758, study PRJEB25190) | human gut metagenome | biome: human gut; feature: human-associated habitat; material: faeces | place: Austria | collected 2013
CCACGACAAACTGGAAGCCGGTGTATTACAGCAGCATCTGGAAGAAATCTCCTTCCGTGCTCTCCCATCAGCACTGGTAGACAAAGTTATGGTAGATGTCGGTGATATGAAAGTCGGCGACGTGATCAAAGTCAAAGACCTCGCCATTGCTCAGGATAAAGATGTAGACTTAAAGACAGACCTCGAAGCCGCAGTTGTATCCGTAGCCGCAGTTCACGTAGACCCGGCTCTGGAAGCTGAGGAAGAGGCTACTGAAGAAGAAGCTAAATAACATAATATCTCTTTTAACACCTATTCAGGTACGCTAATGCGTACCTGAATTTTTTTGTCAGAATATACTATTCCTAACAGATATTTACAATTCAATAAAGGCCAGGCTTCAAAAATATTTGACCGTTTACGTTCCGAAAAAGAATTAATCGTACTAAAGAACAATCAACCATCAGCTATCATTCTGTCTCCTGAAAATAAAATTTCAAGATTTGAGTATACGAGTGGTTTACAAACTGGAATATATAGATGATGTTATGAAAATAATCATCATCTCAGCACGAACAGATGAAGCAGTATACAAAGAAGCTGCCAAAAGACGAGAGAAAAATAAATTCTAACTTCATAAGAATAGTACATCCAGAAGCATTGTAACAATACCTTATCTACATTGTTACATTGCTTCTTTTTATGTTTATTTCCCCCACAAATAATTGACCTTTCCAGTCATCTACGCTATCATAATGGTATCACACTTTTAAGGAGGAAATTCCAATGAAAAAATTCATGGAAGATTCAAGGCATTTGCCCTGCGCGGCAATGTCATGGACATGGCAGTCGGTGTTATTATCGGAGGTGCTTTTTCCGGAATCGTAACCTCTTTGACCGACAACTTCATCAACCCAATTCTTAATGTACTCACAGGGGGAGTTACATACACACTTCAGGATGTATCCGGATTTGCATCCTCATTTATCGCATCCGTGGTGAACTTCCTCATCATGGCGTTCATCCTCTTCTGCCTGCTCAAAGCAGTAAACAAAGTCACCTCCCTCGGTGCTAAGAAAGAAGAGCCTGCCGCTCCGACAACTAAGAAATGTCCATTCTGCATGAGTGAAATCGATATTAAAGCAACACGCTGTCCACACTGTACTTCTGAATTACCAGAAAAATAATTTCAAAACATTCAAATAATCGATCCAAAAAGCCAAGGGGTGTCCAGAGGGGACGCGGCTTAAGCGTCCTCTTTGGGAAACTCAAACTTCCGAATTTCGCAATTCTTAATCCCAAACTTCGCAAATTCCTCATTTGTCATATCTGTAAAATAAGATTGGATTGCCCTCGAAATCCCATTATGCGCAACCAGTAGATAAACCTTATCATCTGCCTCTTTCTTAATATCATCGATCAGATTATAAATTCTCTGGCAAAGATGAAGCATGGATTCTCCACCTTCATAAGTATTAGCGAAACTCTCCTTCGCTTTCTTAAACTCCTCCCCATTTCTCGGAGTAGACTCATATTTTCCAAAATTCTGTTCTTTCAGTCTTGGCTCCATTCTTGCCGGAATGCCTGTGATCTCAGATACATGCTTTGCAGTATCAGACGCACGTACCAGCGGAGAATAAAGAATCTCATCAATATGAATCTCCTGCTTCAGAATCTCCTCACCAAGTTCCTTCGCCTGCTCATGTCCTTTTTCGGTAAGCTCAATATCTGTCGCACCGCAGATCTTATTCTCTACATTCCATACAGTCTGTCCATGTCTCGCAAAATAAAAATATCCCATCGTATCTCATTTCCTTTCCTATCTGATCTGCTACATTAATACAATTGATGCATCATGTAGCACTATTTCTCTGGTTCACTGCAGATACATTTTATTCTGAACCTGCCTCTTACCAGACATTTTACCAACCCATACTCAGAAACTCAATACTCTAGGATATTCCATTTTTCAATAACGGTATCCGTTTATACCTATACCTTATATGTAATCCTTATTCTCATAGCATTCCAACAATTCTGCCAATTCCTGTAGTTTCATCTTTTTCTTCTATTCCTTCTCCTCTTCCTGCTCCAGCAGCCTGAATGACAATTCCAGATAAAAAATCTCCTCCGGATCATCCAGATCAGACTGCAGAATTTCCTTAATTCTGTCCAGTCTGTAGAGAAATGTACTTCTATGAATAAACAGCTCTCTCGCTGCCTGAGTCGCACTCAGATGTTCTTCCAGATACACCCTCAGTGTTTCCATATATTGTGTCTGATTTTCTTCATCATGTTTCTTCAGTTCCAACAGTCCCTCATGACAGATCATTGACCCTGGCAGTCTTCTGGTAGACTGCTCCAGTATATACGTCAATGCCACCTGACTGAAATAATGGATCCAAAGATAAGGCTTCTTACGACTTCCTACATCCAAAGCAGTCTTCGCCTGCACATACTGTCGGCGCAGATTCATATGTCCCTCCATCACTCTGCTGTATCCAGCTTTCAGATAAGTATCACGAATAAAATAGATCAGTTTACCAGCAATTTCTTCCTGATCCATTCCCAGTCTGGTCAGATTAAAAAATGCCACAATCTCATCCTGATAAAGAAAACTTACTGAATCCTGCAGTTTCTTCTTGATATATCGGCAAATGGCCTTCGTTGAAAGATTCTGCTGGTTCAGATACGTAATCTGCAAAATCAAACACATATATTCATGATTCCCACTCCATCCCAGTTCACTCAGCTCTCTGCTCACCTGCATATAATCCGCAGTCCTGTCCGACAGAATCCTAACAAAAATCTGCTCCATATCCCTGTCCGGATCTTCTTCCTCTGCTTCATGTGCAAGCAGATACTCTAATTTCTCTACCAGAATATCCAACACACAGATAACTCTCGGCGTAATCTCCACCCTGCACTCTGTCAGAACCAGCCTGTGAGTTGCTTTCTCATCCACAAACAGATTTCTGTTCATGGAACGGCATCCACTGATATAAGCCGGAAACATCACATATTCATGTGTGTCTGCCATCTCACGGTAAGTTTCATTTTGCAAAAGCGCGTTTACATACTCCATATTCAATCCATCATCTGTGTACAGCCGCGCTTTATGTGGCAGATACTCATTTCCCGCTTCAGCCACGAAAGTAAAATCCAGTCCCATTACAGTCAGCGGATTCTGCAGAAATTCTGAAGTCACCTGCAAGAGCCGATCCATTCCAGCATGCTCTAACATCAGGTCATGGATCTTTCGTTCCCATTCATCAGCTGCATCAAAAATCTCCTGCATGTCATTCATAAATTCTGCGATTTCTTCCAATCTCTCAAGTGCTACCTGAATATAAGCCCCTTTTCCAACTACCGCTTCCTCTTCTTCTCTGTCAGCATCTTTTCGTTTACAGAAAATCCAGAAGATATCTTCCGCCTTCGAACTTACTGGCTCCCACTCATCAGCATCACATCCCTGAATCACATATACATGTCCTGTCCGAAATCCATCTTCTGACTTTTTCCCCTCTTTACTTATTCCACAACGCAAAAAAGGGCGCAAATATCCGTCTGAACCAGATAAATTTCCCTTTTCCTGAATTTCATATTTCTCTTTTATTTTCTCATATAAATAAACTGATGACAGCCGCAAGTCTCTTGTCCTCCTGTTACATAATCTCGACGCTGATTCTGCCAGTCAACATGAGATAATCTGCTTTTATGCTTTTATGCTTTTCATCCATTCATTTGACTCTTTATACATTATAGATTTGACTGAAATCTTCAGCTGTCCCAAGTACTCTCAGTAAACAAACGGTTTTCACACAATAAACGTCTTCGCCACTTCCACAGCTTCAATACAGTTCTCCGTATAAGCATCCGCTCCCATATTCTTAGCCAGCTGCTCAGTCACTGCACCACCGCCAACCATGATCTTAAATTTATGCTTACTGCTGCTTCGCTTCAAAGACTTCACCACCTGCTCCATCTCTGGGATTGAAGTGCTCAAAAGAGAAGAAATACACACGATCGACACATCCGGATTCTGCTTCACTGCACGCAGAAACTGCTTCTCTGAAATATCCACACCCAGATCGATCACCTTAAATCCAGCACTCCGGAACATGATCGCAACCAGATTCTTACCAACGTCATGAAGATCTCCCTCCACCGTTCCAAGGATCACAGTCCCGATATTCCGTCTGCTAAACTGCGCATCCTGTTCCTCAAGCAGTTCAAAACCCTTACGCACACTTCGAGCCGCTGCCAGGATCTTAATAATATCCGCTCCGTTTGTCTTATAGTTCTCGCCCACTGTCCTCATGGCAGGAGTCATTGCCTCCTCCACAATTTTTGCAGAAGAAATATGCTGTTTCAATGCCTCTCTCACTAGCTTCTCCGTATCCCCCGGATGCCCCTCCTCAATTGCTTTTCGTAACTGTTCAAGTATTGTCATATATCAAGCCCGCCCTTAACCATTCTCCTACAAAAAATCCCCCGCCTTACGGCGAAGGATCTTTTTATCCATTCACGCTCACAATTCAATTACTGCAATAACTGCGTTTTCAGTATATATTCTATCATAGCACGCCGTCATTTACAATGTAAAAGCACTTTCATTTTTATCTGCGGAACTTTCTACGTTACTGTTCACTCCGTTCACAGTAACGTAGCCAAAATTCATTCCAGATTGCCTGCGGCAATGGAATTTTGGCTTGTATGTCTCGGGTTTTTTGTGAGCGAAGGTCACAGAAAACCCGAGACATACCTTTTCACTCCAACAGATAACAGCTTGTATAGGCAATTGTACAGTCCCCATAATAGTACTGCAGTCCATTTGCCTGACAAACCTGTGTCACCAACATTCCATAAGCTTCCATAGAAGAAAAAGCCTGCTTCGGAAATCTGCATGGTGCATCCGGATAAGTACAGACTTTGCACTTCGTGCAACATCCCGCACCAATCGCCAGCATATCCGGATAAAGTTCTCTCAGCTTCTTCTCAAACTCTACAAAATACTCTTTATGTCTGGCCTCTGTTTCCATCATACCCTCACCATCCAAAGCGTCTTCCAGCTCACCAACCGTCTGGACAATAATTCCATATTTATACTGGTGTACTTTTGCTTCACATTCCTCAAGAGAACCGCATCCCGGAGGGCAGCTCCAACACTTGTCATATTTATGGCATGTATCTGCTGCACACATCTGCCGCACTTCCGGCTTTAGCTCAATCGTATCACAGTCCAGCAGTGCTACATACGAAAATCCCTGCTCTATTCCCATCTGCTCTAATTTCTTTATGTCCATAATCTAAGCCCCCTTACTAATCTCTCACATAATCTGAAATCTACCATACTTCTATAACATCTTGCAAAAAGCCTTTTTCAAACATACTCTAGTAAATCTCAAGAATTCCACATTTTCGCTGGCCTATTCATTTGCTTCAAACCCCAGCTCATCAATAAAATAATCCTGAAAATCACCCGAAGCCGCTAATTCCACAAAATCAATCTTTCCTACCAGTTCATCCATCTCCAGCATTTCTCTCTCATTCACAAGCGCAATCTTCGCGCCTTCACCAGCAGCATTTCCCACAGGCTCCACTTTCTTCACAAGTGCCGCTGGAAGCAGCCCAATCTTTCCTGCACTGACCGGATCCATATAGTTGCCAAAAGCACCTGCAATATATACAGAACAAATCTCCTCTTCTGTAATCCCAAGTCGTTTCATAAGCATCTGAATCCCTGCCGCAATCGCAGCTTTCGCAAGCTGAACCTCTCCGATATCTTTCTGCGTCAGATAAACGCCTCTCTCATTCCCTGCCTGCTCCGTCGGCACCAGCATAAACACACCCTGCTTCTCCTGTCCACTGCTCAACGCTCCATTCTCATCCAACATTCCTGCATCCAGAAGCCCTGCCACCAGATCGATCAATCCCGAACCACACAAACCAGCCGCCGGTTGATTTCCCACAGTCGTATAATCCCACTTCCCATTCTCATACTTCACATGATCCACAGCACCTGCTGCACCACGCATTCCACACTCAATCTTCGCACCTTCAAAAGCAGGTCCCGCCGCAGTAGAACAAGTTACCAGACGATTCCTGTTTCCCAGAACCATCTCACCATTCGTTCCAATATCTATCATCAGCGAAATCTCGTCTTTCTGATCCTGCCTCAGTGCCAACAGACATCCACAGGTATCCGCTCCCACATAACCCGCAATATCCGGCAGCATAATTAACTCCGCTTTCCTCTGCACATCCAGACCATAATCCCCTGCATTCAGAACCAGCCTCTCACTTACAGCAGGCGTATAAGGCGCATGCACCAGCGAAGCCGGGGAAATCCCCAGAAACAGATGATGCATACAGGTATTTCCCACAATACACACCTGAAAAATATCCTCTCTGGAAATTCCGGCATCCCCGGCCAGAACTCCCAGCATCTCATTAACCGCTTCCCGAATACACCGACTCAACACATCCGTCCCATGCTCCAGCGCATAATTCGCTCTCATGATCACATCCGCTCCATACTGTGCCTGCGGATTCATCCGGCTCTCCACTGCCAGCATCCTGCCATCCTCACTATCCAGCAAATACCCCGCAATCGTAGTCGTCCCAATATCAAACGCCGCCAGGCACCTTCGTCCAGCTTGCTTTCTCATTTCCAGAATCCGCCGTCCACTATAAATCACATACCAGTCATCAGAATCTCTGCGCATCCCATACAACTCTCCCGCCAGCTTCAGATCCACTTCCATCCGCTCCGGCTCAACATCACTATCCATCTCCGCCAATTCATCCAGAAGTCTCTGCCAGTCCGACCGCTTCTCCCCGGGTCTCGCCTTCTCCAGCTCAACCTGCACCATCCGCAGTCCCGGTTCAAACACAACTTCTCTGTTAAATCCATCCGTCAAAATCTTCTCACTGCCAGCCCTGTCTAATGTCTCCACTACACAAGTCTCACCTTCACTGATCCGCACCTGACACGCCTTAACCACTTCACCATTAATCTTAACCAGACACTTCCCACATTTCCCCAGACCACCACAAGGCGCATCTGGCCGCAGTCCAGCCCTGATCTCCGCTTCCAACACCGAGGCCCCATCTTCCATCTCTATCTCAATATTCTCACGAACAAATTTCACCCAAGCCATATAAAAACCTCCCACACTTGCCCAATAATTAATTCCATTCACCTATTTGTTAGCTCACATCCAACAACTGCTTCGCATCTCATTCACCCACTCGCGAAACCAATACCCAGCTCAGAAAAATATTTTATTTCATGTGCATTTGCAGGGGTCTTAGACCCGAAACCGCACATGAAATAAAATATTTTTCTGAGCGTCCCTCTTTCTCCATTATACCACCCGAAAAGAAATTCCAAAATACGCGAAAGGACCACTCCACAGAGCAGTCCCTCCCCATTATGTTTTCATGTTATACTTATACCCATAATAATCGTCGCTCAGGTTTAAGCCGCTGCCAGCTTCTTAGCCAGTGAAGCCGCACTAGCCGCATCATCAGAATATCCGTCAGCTCCTATTTCTTCAGCAAATGCCTCAGTGATCGGTGCACCGCCAACCATAACTTTAATATTACCTCTGAAATCAGCCGCATTCAAAGCCTCAACAGTCTCTTTCAGAGCCGGCATAGTAGTTGTCAGCAGAGCAGAAAGTGCAATGATCTTAACATCCGGATTTTCTTTATAGCACTCAATAATCTTAGCCGCCGGAACATCAACTCCAAGGTCAATAACCTCAAAACCAGCACTCTCGATCATCATAGCAACCAGGTTCTTACCAATATCATGAAGGTCACCGGAAACAGTCGCAATGATAACTTTACCCAGTGCACCTGTAGAACCAGTTGCCAGATGCGGTTTCAGAACCTCAACACCTTTCTTCATGGCACGAGCTGCAACCAGCATCTCCGGAACAAAAATCTCACCATTTTTAAATTTATCACCAACAATAGACATCGCACTGATCATACCATCATTCAGGATTGCAACCGGATCATCACCCTCATCAATCGCTTCCTGAACTGCAGGTCCTACTAATTTCGCTTTTCCTTTTTCTACTAATTCAGCAACTTCATTTATCTTAGACATAATCAAATCCTCCTTATTATTTCTTCTTTGCAGTTCCAATCAGTCCTTCTCTGTAAGCCCCGATATATTCCATACAATAATCATCCAGACCAAGCAGCGCCTCTGTCGCATAAACCAGTCCAAGCATATCCTTATTAGTCGGATCCATAATTCCACTGTCCAGTCCGGCATTCATTGCCAATACCAGGAAACCATAATTGATCAACTTACGCACCGGCAGATTAAAGGAAATATTACTGATCGCGGCTGTGATATGAATCGACGGATACTGCTCACGAACACTTGTAATTGTCTCAATATTAGTAGCAATACCATCCTCAGAAGTACAAAGCATCTCAACCAGCGGATCAATGTGAATTCTGTTCGGAGCAATTCCATACTCCTTCGCTTTCGCCATGATCTTATCAAAAACTTTCAGACGGTCTGCCGCACATTTCGGAATACCAGTATTGTCACTCAGCAGCGCAATCACCTGCCATCCTTCATTTCCCGGCTCTGCCATGATCGGGAAAATCGTATCAATCTTATGTCCCTCTCCTGATACAGAGTTAAAAATTCCAGGCTTCTTACAAAATTTATACGCCTGTGCCAGAACATCCGGGCTCGGGCTGTCAATAGAAATTGGAAGATCTGTAACCTCCTGAATACAGTCGATCATCCATTTCAGAGTTTCCACTTCCTCTGCTTCCGGAACAGAAGCACAACAATCAATATAAGTAGCCCCACTATCTGCCTGAAGCTTCGCCCTCGCTTTAATAAAATCAGAATCTCTCTTCGCGATCGCTTCTGCAACAACCGGAATAGAACCATTAATTTTTTCCCCAATAATAATCATCTTTTAAACACCTCCATAGCATCATCCTCTCTCACACCCAAAATCTCATCTACACGTCAGGCAGATATTCGCATTCCGCTCTGCCATCCTCTCCCAAACTTCCGATTTGTCACTGGCAAATACAAAAAATCAGAACATGATCTGCCACGGAAGTCTCGTAGATTCAGATGCCTTAATACCAAATTTCTCTTCATTCAGCTTGTCAATGGAATCACAGAGAGATTTGTAAACTCCCGGATAAACAGAACCAGGACCACCCTGAGCGATACAAGGAATAAAGTATTTATTTCCACAATCTTCACAGACACGACGTACAACTGCCTCGCAGTTCTCATCTGTCCATCCCTCGAAGTCAACTGCACGGTTCTCAATACCACCCATGAAGCTGATCTTTCCACCATACTTCTTGATCAGTTCCGGAAGATTATTGGTTTCCATACATCCCTGCCATACATCGATTCCCATCTCGATCATAGACGGAACCAATGTCGCAGCATAACTGTCAGAATGATGGATAACCAGTTCAACACCATGGCTGTGATAATATCCGTAGATCTCTTTATACGGCTCAAGTAAAAATTCATCAAACATTGCAGGACTCATAAATGTACTGTCCAGTCCGCCCCAGTCATCATGATGGAAAATTGCATCAGGATGAAGATTAGAACAGATTCCTTCTGCCAGTTCCAGCTCCCACTCTGTCAGATATTTGATCAGGTCATGCATCTCATCCGGATTTGTAATGTAATAAACCAGCGCATTGCTGATCTCGCACAGATGATGAGTCTGCTCAAATATTCCCGGTGCAACGAAAGCTGCCTTAAATGCCTGCTCTCCATCAACTGCATCATACTGAGCTTTCACCATATCCCACTGATCCTGGGTAAATTTCAGAGACGGTGCATGTACATAATCTTTCCAGTCTTCAATATCTTTTACTACGATCTTATCCGGAGTATGTACAGGGAAAGAACCTGGAACCCCTTTCGGGAAAGTATTGGTTACGCCCCATGCATTTACCACATTTTCCTGTCCCGGCTGGAGCAGCGGGTTTGCATACATAAACGGATGAAAAAGAAGCTGCACTGCTTCATACTGATTGACAAATCTGTCAGGATTACCGCCCTTTATAACTTCCAGCATATTCTGTTTTGGTGTTAACATATGATCTACCTCCTCATATAGTTTGGGAAACACCCCATGTTTCCATATTTATTTAGTTAAATTGTCGTTCTTTATCCCGTTTTCGATGATTCTATTGTAGCATTTGTATATATCGAAAGCCATAATTAGATATGCGGATTTTCTCCATACATATCCATACAATTTGTATGAACTATTTTTATATCATCTTAAATCCGTCAAATCAGAAAAGGTTTTACTTGTAACCATCACCCGGAGACGTTATAATTTTAAATACAAAAACTCTATATCTATCAATTATAATTATGATATCCGGGTCAAAGGTTCAAAAGCCGTCCGTGCCTGCACCATAAAACTTTTTTTGAACCAGGGTCCCGCCAGACATGAGGTGAACATTATGTACTTAAAACGCGCTTTACTTCCTCTTATTTCCGTCTGCTTCCTTCTCTCATCTGTATGCTCCGCATCTGAAGGTGAGGGAATGCTTTCTCCTTCCTCGGAATCTACAGACAGCGTCTTCGGAAGTTCCTCTTCCGCAGAACCTGTAACCGATGAGAAGCTTCAGTCCCTGTTAGATCAGCTCCAGGGGAAACTGCCCACAGGCAATGGAAACTGGTCCCTGTACATCTGTGATCTTTTTAATGAATCCGAGGGCGGACTGAACACAGATTCCATGCAGGCAGCCAGCCTGATCAAGCTCTACATTATGGGAGCAGTTTACGAGAATTATGACTCCGTGATCCGGCAGTATGGCAAAGAATCTGTAGACTCCAGCCTTTATTCCATGATCACCGTCAGTGACAACGATGCAGCCAACACATTAGTCAGTTATCTGGGCGGTGGTAATTCCACAGCCGGAATGCAGGCTGTAAACAGTTTCTGCCAGGCCCACGATTATACGAAAACAAGTATGGGGCGCCTGCTTCTGGCAGATAATACACAGGGAGACAACTATACATCCACAGATGACTGTGCACATTTTCTCCAGGAGATCTATGAGGAAGAAGATTCGGACTACCCACATGCTTCTGATATGTACACCCTGCTAAAAGCCCAGACCAGAAGAAACAAGATTCCAGCCCAGCTTCCCCAGGATGTAAAAACAGCCAACAAAACAGGCGAACTTTCCAATGTAGAAAATGACGCCGGGATCATCTATGATTCCGAGAATGACCTGGTGATCGTATTCATGTCCCAGAATCTCTCAGACACCTCTGCTGCACAGAATACCATTGCTTCACTCAGCAGAGAAATTTACGATTACTACAACTGATTCCGTTAACAGCACGGATTATTAAAAAAGGAGGATTCCTATGATGAAAGAGAAAAGAAAAGTTTTAACACTATTGGCTGCAGCTGCCCTGGCAGTCTCTGTTCCCGGAAATTCCGCTGATGTTCAGGCATCATCCAACACCTTTCGCGTGAACGTAGCCACCGGATATCTGGCACTGAGAAATGATACCTCTTTCGATACCAGCAATGAGATCGGAGAACTTTACACCGGCGATCTGGTAGAAGTAGCAGATTACACCGGAGCTACCGGATACTGGTATGTTTACTCTCCGAAATATGACAGATACGGCTATGTCAATAACGATTACCTGGACGCTGTAGTATCCTCTTCCCCCAGTTATTCCAATTCCAACTGGACCGTAAGCGTGGACAAAGGATATCTGGCCCTCCGCAGCGCGAAAGCCTTCGATTCCTCCAACGAGATCGGCCAGCTTTACTCCGGCGATACAGTATGTGTTTCTGACAGCAGCGATCCCTCTTACTGGTATGTATATTCTCCCAAGCTGAATTCCTACGGATATGTTAATAAAGACTATCTCTACGGCGGCAGTTCCGGAAGCAGCACAGGATATTTCGGCGAGACACGAACCGTCCATGTGGACAAAGGATATCTGGCTCTTCGCAGTATGAAGGCATATGATTCCTCCAACGAACTGGGGGAACTTTACACCGGTGACACAGTCCAGTTAATGGATACCAGCGATTCCCAGTACTGGTATGTCTACTCTCCGAAATATGATCTGAACGGTTTTGTAAATAAAGATTACCTCACAGGTGGAACAGCCTATGCCACCAAAACTGTCCACGTAAGCAAAGGATATCTTGCTTTGCGCAACGCCAAGGCATATGATACCTCCAATGAGATCGGTCAGTTGAACACTGGCGACACAGTCCAGCTGATCGATTCTAATGACTCCCAGTACTGGTACGTGTATTCGCCACGGCTTATGAATTACGGATATGTAAATAAAGACTATCTGTATTAAATTTCATCCTTTTGCCCACGAAAAATTTTAAAGAAAGAGTTCATAAATTATGCCAAAAAGACAGGTAAACCACACCATACGTAAACATTTCAACGAAATCATTTATAATATTTCACGTTACACGGAAATCGTCCTTTCCATCATCATTCTGGTGGTGATCGCTCTGTCCGGCATCCGCCTGATCATGGAAGTGGCAGCCACCTCTGTGCCGACTATGGATACGGAATTTTTCACCAGTTTCCTTTCCCAGGCACTATCTCTGGTAGTAGGCGTAGAGTTTGTAAAAATGCTCTGCCAGCATTCCGCCCAGACAGTTGTAGAGGTACTGATGTTCGCCACTGCCCGTCAGATGGTGGTGGAACATCTCGGACCCAGTGAAACGCTCCTGGGTGTGATCAGCATCGCAGTCCTTTTCGCCATCCGAAAATATCTCATGACGGATAATGACGATATGAATTCACGGAGGCACAAAGACGAATAATTTTCTGATATGTTGTTATAACAATGTATTTTTCGAACTGTATATGATATATTTTTTCAGAAAAGGACTATTACATTATGATTCAGGATATTGCGCCACATACTTATCACAACGAATACAGACCGTCCCAGCCGGACAAAGACAGCTTCATTCTGGTCTATGAGAAAGGAAGCATCCTTCTTCCACGGCAGGAACGTGAAGAAGCCATCTCTTTTCCCCGTTTTCAGGAATTAGAAGGCAAAACAGAAAATCTCTACAGTAATTATATCTACCTGTTTTCCGTTGACGACCAGCGTTTCTATCTGATCCCCCATCTGGACGCTTCCCTGCTTCCGAATTATGGATTTCAGGATGTCCGTGTGCTGCGCACTGCACACCCCCAGCACCTGACATTCGCAGGAATTACAGGCCATCAGCTTTACCAATGGTACAATAAGCGCCAGTTCTGCGGCTGCTGCGGCAAACCTATGATCCACAGCCAGAAAGAGCGTATGATGGAATGCCCCTCCTGCGGAAATCACGAATACCCGGTTCTGTGTCCTGCAGTTATCGTAGGAATTACCAACGGCGATAAGATCATCCTGTCCAAATACGAAGGCCGCAGATTCAAACGCTACGCCCTGATCGCAGGCTTTGTAGAGATCGGCGAAACCATTGAGGAAACAGTCCACAGAGAAGTTATGGAGGAAGTGGGACTGAAGGTCAAGAATCTCCGCTACTATAAAAGCCAGCCATGGTCTTTCAGCGGTTCCCTTCTTTTCGGATTCTTCTGCGACGTAGACGGCGATGATACTCTCACTGTCGATCACGAAGAACTCTCCATGGCCCAGTGGGTAGAACGGGACAAAATCCCCGATCAGGGCAACAACATCAGCCTGACCAAAGAAATGATGATGCTCTTCCGCGCTGGAAAAGAGCCCAGATAAACACAAACAGGCTGTATGTTTCCACACATACAGCCTGTTGCTATTATAATCTTTTTACAGTCACTTCGGACAAAACCTTCTTACATATTCAGATTTGAAATCTCCCTTATTCGGAGAAAGAGCATTGGCAGATGCTACTGCCACTGCGAACTTCAATGCTTCCTGCGGCGTATAATTTCTTTCCAGTGCAACAGCCAGTCCTCCTGCCATGGAATCACCGCAACCGGACTTCTGGGAAACATCTGCAATTTCTTTTACTGACATTCCCTTTTGCGCAAGAGATTTCCTCAGTCATAAACAATACCTCCAATTTTTGGATTTAAAAGCATCGATTTCTGAAATGTAATTCAGATTAGAATAATTAGGCAGCACTCCCATTACCGAATCCGCGACCTCTATAGGTTTTGCTACATTCCTGTTCGAATTCTTTCAGTTTGCGTCTGGCTTCAGGTGTGAGGTTGGTTGGTACCTGAATCTGTACGGTTGCATATTCATCGCCGTGGACAGACGGATTGTTCATCGCTACGATACCTTTTCCTCTTAAACGGATCTTAGTTCCCGACTGTGTACCCGGTTTAATATTGCAGAGAACATCACCGTAGATGGTATGAACTTTCGCTTCACCGCCAAATACAGCAGTTGTAAATGGAATATTTACAGTTGTATAAACATCTCTGCCTTCCCGTCTGTATCCAGGTTTATCCTGAACATTTACTTTCAGAAGCAAATCACCGGCCTCACATCCGCCGACTCCCGGATAGCCTTTTCCTTTAAGCCTGATGGATTTACCGGATTCAATACCAGCCGGAATATTGACTTCATAATTCTGAACACCACCGTTGCTGCTCTGCAAACGGATAATCTTCTTACCGCCAAAAGCAGCTTCATCAAAGCTGACAGTAACCTCTGCATGAAGATCCTCACCTTTACTGCT
>OLNH01001211.1_pt1 | contig 14610 bp, 21 predicted proteins | sample 1643101 | NCBI WGS metagenome assembly OLNH01 (sample SAMEA3136758, study PRJEB25190) | human gut metagenome | biome: human gut; feature: human-associated habitat; material: faeces | place: Austria | collected 2013
GCCACACAAACGTTCTGATTGTGTAACTGCTCCGAAGATGATACAATATCTTTGCTCTAAGCTGTAGCATCTCCGGAGATGTTATAGTAAAGTCCTGACTGGTGTCTGGTCAGGGTGCAAACCGTTCCTGTTGGCGCAGGGACGGTTTTTGCGTTAATATTTAATTTATTCCTAATTCAGTGAGAAGCTGTGAAATATTGATTTCTAGGTCTCTGTAAATGCCCACAGCAAGTGACTGATCAAAAGATACGATCATAGGAGCAGCATCTTCTTCGTAGCGGTACACAGTAGTTCTTTTTTTATCCGGATCTACGATCCAGTATTCCCGGACACCTGCATCAGCGTATAAGGCATTCTTGGTGGTGTAATCCATTTTCCGGCTGCTGGGTGATACAATTTCAATAATAAAATCAGGCGCCCCATTAATGCCTTTATCTGTAATCTTATTCCTATCACAAATAACAGCTACATCAGGTTCTACATAAGTCTTATTATCTTCGAAGAGAGTAACAGCTAATGGAGCATGTAAAACCTGACAGGAACCTTTCTTTCTACGGATGTAATCCCGGATAGTACCGGAAAGCTCCATGGAAAGCGTCTGATGTAAATAAGTTGGCGCACCCATCATATAAATCCGTCCGTTGATCAGTTCTGCACGCTCGCCTTCAGGAAGAGCGTAGATGTCATCGGTTGTGTAAACGCGTTCTTTAAGTAATGGCATAGTAGCAACTCCTTTCTTTATGAATTAATCTGGCAATGCAATTATATGAACGACTGCGAATGATTTAAGTTGTCCTGTTGACATAAAGGTATTTTGCTTTATTTTAATTCAGATTCGATTAAAGATAAAGTTTGCCGATATTCTTTGGCAGCAGGAACTTTCGTAAAGCTTGCGATATCATTGAAGTTATCGTGAACAACCTTTTCGATTTCATCAAGAGATACATGGAAAAATTCTTTTCGAAGATTTATACGGTTGACGCTTTGCTTTTCAAAGTGTTTATGCAATAGATTTTCCAATTCTGGTGCATTTTCAGAAAAAATCATGGCATGTACATCAAATTCAAATGGAACCGAAGCACTACCAAGTTCTTTTATTCTATCCATCGGCTCAAGCCGACGTGTCATTCCAATTTTATAGATATCCTCTCCAAATGATCCGATATTCGAAATAACATACACGAAGCCGGCTTTTGCGTTTGCTTCCCTTTCCAGTACATTTTTCTTATCATCCTCTAAACTCCGCAATTTATCTTCCAGTTCCTTGATTTTATCAATATATAATTGTTTTTCAACATCACTGGAAGTTTTCTGCATATATGCCATGAGTTTTTTTACTTCGTTGTTAAATTGAGCACAGTCTTTATCAATTTTTTGTTTTTGACGCTCAATTTCACGGCGGACTTTTTCTTCTTCGATCATTTGTTCTTTGATAGCTTTTTGCTGTTCTTTTTCTTGCTGCTGTTTTAACTGAAAAGTATAAGTCAAATTGAGTTCTTTCAATTTCAATTCAAGTAACTTGGAATTTAAAACAATACCATCAATTTCAAAAATTTTATTGAGGCTATCAAAAGATTTTGCTAGTTTAGATCTTGCGGAGTCAATATTTTTTACTGATAAATTTAATAATAAATTTGTACATTCAGCCTGAAAACATCGTAAAATTTGTTTTTTGTTGTCATTGGCTGCTTTTTTTGAATTTGAAAATGAAATATCAAAAGCATTACCGGATTTTATTAATTCTTGTTCCTCATTTTTTAAAAGAACAAGTTTACTTTTGCAATCTTCTGAGAAAAGGCCATCATACTCAGCAAAATCATAATGAGCTACAAGAATAGCAGATGCCAGTTGATCAGCTTCCTGAGTTAAATTACGTATTTCCTGTTTGTATTCCGATTCTTTAACGGATAATTCGCTCTGAACTTCTTTATACTGATCATTTAAAACGGCTTCCTTATCATGATATTCATCCTCTAACTGCTTTTGCTTATTAGAAAAATCTTCCTCAAGTTGGCTTGTTTTTGCAATTATTTCATCATATGTACCATATGCGGATAGTAATTTTTTATTATCTTTTGATTGAATAACAACTAATGTAATACTGATAGCAAGCATTATTAATCCGACAATAGGTACAACCACAATGAAAAAGAATGCAATAAAGGAAAGTAGTGCAATAAACCAAGTTTGTAGATACCATTTCTTTTTCATTAGTGTATCCTCCCTTTTAAAATATAATATTCGTAATTAATAATATATTCATTCTTAAAAATCGTTTATTTTAAGAATAATAAAATTTTAGTTTCTAATACGAAGTTGGACTAATTTTCGTTCATATCCAGTCATTCTGGATATTTGATCAACAGTAAAATCTCTGCATTCATCCAAAAATGAATCTGGGAGCAGTAGCTCCATAGCAAATTTATTTGCTTCGATTTCCTTTTTTGAATTTAACAAAAGCGTTTTGTTTCGAATGAAATAACAATTTTCTTTCCGGTGCAGGATAGCATGACCAAGCTCATGGGCCATAACCAATCGCTTTTCGTGTTCCGGAAGATTCTCATTAATAAATATGTAGCGGTGATTCTTCAGGAACATATAGCATCCCTCAAATTGTAGATTACACACTTGATACAGGATACCAAGCTGATCGGCAATTTCAAAAGGGTCTGTAGTTCCTGTTTTTCTTTTGTAATAAGAAACGATCTTCTTAATATCACGATTCAAGTATTTCACCTACTTCTTATATTTCTTTGGTGTGTATTTATCCTTGTTGATGAGTTTTAATCTTTTCAGAGCGATTTCCAGTTCATCTCTAAAAAGCTCTGCTGCTTCTGGGCTGAGTTCTTCTCCGTTATAACTGGCAGGGCCGTCTTCGCCGGCAGTGAGTTTTTCCATAATACTGTCTAAATCTCTGGCAATGTCTTTTCCATCTTTTGGGGTTAAATATTGTTCTCTTCCTAAAAGATAGTCCATGGAAACATTAAAATAATCAGCAATTTTTTGCAATTTTTCAGTATTGGGAGATGAATTACGCCAACGACTTATTGTACCGTTTCCTAATCCAAGTTCTTGCTCTAATTGAGGGAGACTTAAATCCCTTTGGCGAGCCAAGGTTCTAATTTTTTCTACTAGTGTCAATATAAATAAACTCCTTTCTGCGACATGAAAAAAATCATGTAAATCTATTGACAACTAGAAAATAATCATGTAATATATGCTTGTAACAAAGATATACATGAAAATTATCTACTAATAAAAATTCTGCAAAATTTTTATTAACAGGTTACATGAATATTTTCTGCTATCACTATGCCTATATAATAGAATATTTTCATGTAAAAGTCAATATAGTTATGAAAAAAATCATGTATAGGAGGTGAAAATAGTGATTTACGAAAGAATAAAAATTCTTTGTGAGCAAAATAAAATCTCCATTTATCGAGTAGAAAAAGATTTAGGGTTTTCTGCCAGTTCAATTGTTAAATGGAAAACTGCAGTTCCTGCGGCGGACAAGCTGAAAGCAGTTGCTGATTATTTCCATCTTCCAATGGAGTATTTTCTGTCGGATCAGAAGGATGCGAGTTAAAAGATTAAATCAAGATCTCCTTTCTTTTGTACTCAGGTATGCCAGTACCCTGTAATTATAGAGTAGGAGTAAGAAAGCGTATAGTCAAGTAGAGTAACTCGACAGGATTCGACAAAATATCCAGAAAGAGGTGAGATGAAATATTGCAATTAATATGTTGCTTTGCCGGAATAGGCTTACTGCTATTGTCAATTATTGTCTGCATTTTCTCCAGAAACAACATAACATGGCTCACATTGTTGATACTTGGAGAAATAATTGCCTTCTTTGGATATGCACCTGTTCTTCTTAATCTAAAATTCTTTGGATAGTGAAAGAAGGTGAAATTTATGTTTGAGAGAATAAATTTTTTTCTTAAAGATATAGCCATTCCCATTATTGGCGGCATCATAGGAAGCTTTATTGGGATGGGAATAGCTATGCTGCTAGGAAAATTGTAATTAAAGTTGTAATGACTGCGATAATAATCGGCAAAACAATTTGCGTTAGGACAAATTGGGTATTAAACCATTGCTTACTTTCAACCTCTGCAATACCGAGATCACTAAGCTTAAAAAGGGTATCATCATGGGCTGGAATAGGTTCTCCATATTCATTAATAAATCCCCCGATTTGAATAATATAGCAGTTTCGAATAAGATCATCCAGCGTTTGTTGAAATCTAGGCCCTTTAAATTTTTTGCTAAGGTTAAAGTGAGATACAGATTTTTGACGATAAAGATATCGGAGAATATGAAGAGAGTATTTTGTAATAACCATAAAAATTCCTTTCTTTGATAGTTGGGTATGCCAGTACCTGTAATGCAAGAATAGGAGAACAACAGATAAAAGTCAATAGTTGGATATCCAAAAAGAGGTGAAGACAATGATTGAAAAATTTTCTACAAAGGAATTGGTAGAAGAATTGAAAAAGAGAGAAGGAGTAAAAACTGAATATGCCGAGCCATATCAGGATAAAAATCTATCCATTAATGGCCCGGCAGTGATTCTGGTTATTATTGATTAACCAATATATATCATTTCCCATACCATAAAGAAGAGGTGAGGAAGATGTCAGAAATAAAACTGGTAACAGGAAATATCCGCATAAATGGAATCCATTACAAAGCCAGTGATATGCCAGAGGAAGAGGTTAAGAATCTGATCAGACAGAAAGCAGATGAACTTCTACTTAATATGAATTACGAAAGAAAAGCCGCCGGTTAAGGCGGAAACAGGAGGACAAGCATTATGAAACAATACATAGCAATAATCCTCTGCATCCTTGCAGGGAAATATGTATCCCTGCCGATCTGGATAAACATCCTGTTCGGAATCGCTGCATTCTGGGCAGTAAGCCAGTTTGATAAATGGGAGGAATGAAAAGAAATGACTGAAGAGGAAAGAACGAGGGAAGTACAGAGGATCTCTGAGAGAAGCAGCAGATCCGTAAAAGTCCCTCAGGAACAGCAAAGGATCATCCGGATTGTCCGCTTCCAGAGTGGAAACCTTGCAAGTTATGTAGGAACCCTGGAAGAAGCAACCAGAAAGGCAAAAGAAATGGAATGCCTTTACGGACCGATCCAGCACATTGAATAAAAAAGGCTCATGTAATGCGAATACATGAGCCGGGGTGACTTCCGCCACTTGGATAAATAACCTATACAAAATATAACATCCAGGTGTCGGAAAGTCAAGGTGAAAGCAGGAGAAAACCTGCTATATTTTTAACCTTTTTCCAGGGGCGCAAGCCTCTTGGAAGCTCGATTAAGCGTATTAGACTTACGACACTGAGGCGAGATATGAAGTGTGGATACATAAGGGATACATGGGACTGTGGAGATACCAGGGAGATAGAGGAAAAGCATACTGGAAGGTATGGAGCCAGGGGACAGAAAAGGGAGAAGAGAAAGAAACCCACTCCCGAGGATATCAAACGACAGAACCAGTGGAAACGGGAACGGGACCTCCGAAGACTGATCAAGTGGAATTTCGGAAAGAGAGATTACTGGACCACAATCACATATCGGAAAGGAGAACGCCCTTCCTGGGAAGTCATGAAAAAAGATATGGACAAGCTGATCAAACAGGTCAGAACGAAATACCGGAAACAGGGATGGGAGCTGAAATATATTTACCGTCTGGCAATAGGTAAAAGGGGCGGACCTCATATCCACATCTTAGTCAACCGGGAATCCAACCAGGAGACAGGAACGGACCTGATCTTTTCAGAGATGTGGAAGAACGGACATGTAAACTTCAAGAACCTGTATGAAACAGGAAACTATAAAGAACTGGCCCAGTACATAGCCAAACCCTTAGAAGAGTGGGAACCAAATGAGATCAAGCGGTACCATCCATCCAGAAACCTGATCCGGAAGGAACCAAAAAGAAAGGATGTCAACCGAAGAAGCCTGGTAGACAAACAGGGGCAGATGATCTATCCGAAAGCCCCAAAAGGTTATTATGTGGATCCGGAATCTGTAAAGATGGGGATCAATCCCATCACTGGCTACGCATACCGGCATTACACTATTGTAAAGAACAGGAGGATTTAAATGGATCAGAAAATGGAACAGGTAGACATATTCCTGTATTTTCACCCAAAAAGGATCGGGAAAATCAAAGAGGGAACCTATAAATATACATTGTCCTGCAGAGGGCAGCAGATCACCGGAGAAGAGAAGACAGGGGAAACCACAGAATACCGTCTGGCCCTGCTCTGCCTGATCAGTGCCCTGCAGAGGATGCGCCGTCCATCTTTACTTACGATCCATACAGACTGCAGATATTTGCAGAACGGACACCAGAGTATCCCCGCCTGGAAAGAAAATGGATGGACCCGGGTAGGAAACCAGGAACCGCGCAACGCAGATCTCTGGAAACAGGTGGACAAGCTGTTCATGGGGCATGCAGTGCGTTTCAAGATAGAAAAAATGGATTAAACACGAAAGGAGAACACGATGTTCGAGAAATTTGGAGAAATGAGTTCATACACAGAGATCAATGAATTAGCAGCCAACCTCCTGCAGGAAGGAGATCTGGACAGCCTGAAAGAACTGGCAAAGGAAAACGGCATCCCAGATGATTATGTGGAGATGTATCTGGAAGAAGCCATTCCCGCGCTCTGCGATTCCACCTCTGCAGCGATCGGCAAGATCGACATGGAGTGCAAAGAACTGAAACCCAAGGAACTGATGCTGGACTGGGTAGAGTACGTCAAAGGCCTATGTATGGAAAATGAGATGATCGCCCATCAGGTACGCAAGAAAGGGAAAAATCTGAAAGGATGCATTGCCCTTCTGCTGAAATATTCATTCAAAAATCAGGTACCAGTAGATAAGGATGTTATAAAGGCGGCGAAGATTAATGCCAGCAGAGTAACTTTTGGCGTTCCGGGTATGGCGAAAGCTAAGGAACTGATCCGAGATTATTATCTGGGAGGCAGCCGGAAATGAAAAAGAAAGAGATTGAGAAGATACCTTTTGCAGGTGGGAAAAAAGCAGGAAAGAAGTACATCAATACCATATCTGCCTTTATCCGGGAGATCAAAGAAGAACCTCATCTGTTTGTAGAAGTGTACAGAAAAGAAGACCTTCAGACACCCTGGATCCGGATGGTCTTTACCCGGAAGGACTGGGGACTCTATTATCCGGAATCAGGTACCTGGTCAGCAGCAGGACTTGAGGAAGAAGAACGTAAGATACACTACACCCGTGACCCTAAAACAAACAAAGCTTACATAACAGAAAAGGAGACAGAACGGATATGGAGCTTTAACTCCCGCAGGTGGCTGGATAAGAAATTTCACAGCTGGCTGGATGTCCTGGAGGGCCTGATAGGCGATATCAAAAGTGAGAGAACGCAAAAGCGGATTACAAACTGCAAGCTGCGATTAGAGGAACGGATCCAGAATACACCGCCTCTTCCCACAGACCTGCAGGAATGGGCAGAAAGGAACCTGTTTTCCTCTGAACATTTTTTGTACTATAAGCGTCATGGCAGATATGCAGATATCGCCTGCTCTGCCTGCGGCCATGTGACAACTGTAGCCACCAGAAGGGGAGAGGGCTTTGAGAGCCAGTTTGAGACCGTGATCGATCCGCCCAGAAACAATTCTTCCGGAACTTGTCCATGCTGCCGGGTTCATGGAAGGTATAAAGCCATGGGAAAGACAAAAGGCACATACGGCCAGGGAAAATACTGTTTTGTAGCCCAGCCCTATAAAGAGACCGGGGTGGTGGTCCGATACATAGAGATCGAAAAGATCTACAGACTGGACACACGGATAGAAGAAAAATACGAGGTCATGCTGGAAGCAAAAGAGAGCTACAACACAACAGAGATCGCCAGAATATATTTTGAACAGGGAAAACGCATACAGACCGATTATCATAAATATTCTTCTTATACAGGAAACTTCTGGGATGACTGCAACCTGTGCGGGATGAACATTATCCGGATCTCCGAGGCAGAAGTATATGAAAAAAGCTATGAATGGCTGAAAGGAACGTTCCTTCAGTACTCAGGAGCAAGGGAATACGGCAGGTTTGCAGGGAAATACAACCTGGCAGAATATTTCGAAAGATATATGCAATGGCCACAGATAGAGATGTTTGCAAAGATGCGGTTATATGGAGTAGTGAAAGCAATTGTAGGAGGCTGCTGCGGGATCATTATAGATAAGCATGCTGCACACCCGGAAGATTTTTTGGGGATCTGGAAAAGCAGGCTGCGTGATCTGGCAGCAGTAAATGGGAAAACAGCCTATTTAGATGCATGGAGGATAGAAAGGAAATATTCCCTGCACCTGACCTGGGAAGAAACAGCATTTCTTGCAGAAAGCTCTATACAGCTGTCAGATATTGAAGAAGTATTGAAATACACTACCATCACGAAATTTGTACACAAAATGGAAGCGTATGCCGGTGTTGAGATTCCAAAAGAAGAGGAAGAATTATGCAGCCGTGCAGCAGGAGCGCTTAGAGCGATCAGCAATTTATACATAGATTACCTGCATATGAGGATCCAGAGGGGATATGACCTGAATAATCAGATCTATTTGTTCCCTCGTGACCTACAGGCAGCCCATGACCTGATGGTTTTAGAAACCAACCAGGAGAAATTTGAAGAAAGGAATCAGGAAGTAAGGGCGAAATTCCCTGATATCCAAAGGAGTTACCGAAAACTCAGAAATAAGTATTTCTTCGAGGATGAAGAACACCTGATCCGCCCTGCACGTTCTGCAGAGGAAATCGTAGAGGAAGGGCGGTTTTTGCATCACTGTGTAGGCGGAGATAATTATTTGCATAAGCATAATACGGGCGTAAGCACGATCCTGTTTCTGCGGTTAAAAAAGCAGCCGGAGATCCCTTACATAACTGTGGAGATCAACAATACCAGGATTCGGCAGTGGTATGGCATCAGGGACACCAAACCGGATGAGAAAAACATTGAGAAGTGGCTGGATAAGTACATAAAGGCATTGAAGGAAAAACAGGAAGTGTTAGCTGTAACAGCATAAGGAGGACACTATGGAATATATGCAGTTAAGCATGGATGACTACATCCAGAGCAAGAACGAGATCAAACAGGAATTAGGCGGGATCGTAAAGAGCTTCGTGAAAATCGGCTGGCAGCTGACCAGGATTGATAAATCCCAGGCCTATAAACACGATGGATACAATACGATCACAGAATTTGCCAGAGCAGAATATGGCATGAACCCATCCGGGGTCAGCCGTTTCATGAATGTCTATGAAAGATACTCAGCTCCGGGGGATACCCCGGAACTTCAGGAGCAGTACCGGGATTTCAAATTTGCACAGCTGGTGGAAATGCTCCAGCTTCCGGAAGAAGACCGGCAGATCTTTCACCCGGAAGATAAGAGGGAAGATATCCGTGAACTTCAGAAGTTTAACAAAGAAAATGAAAACAATCCCATGAATCTATTAGACTGGAAAACAGCCCAGAGCACAGAGGACAAGCTCTGTGCAACCATCCAGGAATTCTTCCGGGAGAAACAGGGAGTTCTTAACACCCTCTACAGCAGTGAAGCTTACCAGACCGGAAACATCAAGGAAATGTCCCAGATCATAAATCCTGGTGACAGCATGAGCTACCGGAAAGGAACGGTGTTCCTCATGTTCCATCAGGAAGACATTACAGTAAAGATCTTCAATGGAGAAATGAAGAACCTTTCCTGGGAACAGTTCTTTACATATACCCAGAAGATATTTGCGGAAGCGGCAGCAGGGGCAAAAACATATGAGAACTACTTCGGAATCCCGGAAGAAACTCCTGATCCGACACCGAAAGAGAATCCAGAACCTGCTCCAATGTCAGTACCCGAACACGATGTTCACCCGGAGCCGGAAATTGCGCCGGCGCAACTTAATTCGGTGGAAAAAGTGGAAAACTTTGTGGATAAAAGTCAAAAAACAACAGTTGAACAAAAAGAAGAGCAAGACGGAGAAAACACTAGCACAATCACACCGTTAGAAGAACCAAAAATAGAGACAAAAAATGAAGAAAAAAGTCAAGAAACAGCACTTGATGAAACAGAACCTCAGATCCCTGGACAGGATAATATCATAAATCACCCGGAATATATGCCAAAACCTGCAAAAGAACCAGAGAAAGAACCAGTTACAGAGATACCAGAAGCCATAGAAGAAGAGAAACCTGAAGAAAATGCTGCCGAGACCGACAACAGGACACCCGAACAGGATGTTCGCCCAGAACCCAAAATTGCGCCGGCGCAATCCGAATCAGAGGAAACAGCAGGACCTATGACCAGAAAAGAATACATAGATACTCTGACAGCTTACGGAACAGCAGAATATATAGCCAAAGCAATGAGAACTTTCTCAAATAAAACCTATAACACACTCCTGGACAAAGACTTCTGGAATGAGTGGTTAACCGGAAAAGTAGATCACAACGGAAGACCGTGGGAAGAATAAGGGTGCTCTAAAATTCACATAGATATTCCTGCCCCCAAAGCCTGTCAACGGGAGCAGGAGAAAGGAGAGCTATGAACCTCAGACAGAAAAAGAAGTTATTCAAGAAAACAACCGGTCAGAATCCTCCGGGATGGATGCATTACACCGGCCGCCGGTTCCACAATTTCCTTCATAAGCCCTGGGGCGGTCTTGCAGAGCTGAAGAAACAGGAAGCCACCCGGTCCGTAGAAGACTTTAACCGAAATATTTATAACCGAAACAAGCAGATCAGAACATCACGGAGGTACACCAGATGAGCCAGGAAGGATTATTATTTCCAAAGAATCAACAGAAGAAAAAAAGAAAGAAACACCATAAAAGCATCATAGACCGAAATGTAAAAGGACAATGTTTCATCTGTGGCAAATACGGAGATACAGAATGCCACCATATCTTTTTCGGATCAAACCGGAAATATTCCGAACAATATGGCCTGACTGTCTATCTCTGCCCGGAATGCCACAGAACCTCAGAAGTATCTGTACATAAAAACGGAGAAGTCAACCGTACTCTGAAACGGATCGGACAGAGAGCCTTTGAAAGCAAGTGCGGCAGCAGGGATAAGTTTATAAAAATATTTGGCAAGAACTATCTGGAGGATGAGATATGAGTTCAAGAGAAAGAGCAGAGACATGTAAACACAGCACAGGACGAGTTGGAAACACTGCGGTATTCGCACTGCCAACCTGTCCATATATGCACATGATCAAAGATAAGATCGTAACAACCAGGATCCGCTGCAAAGACTGCCGATTTTATGAAAAAAAGGATAGGCCTTCAATAGAGAAGGCCTAAAAGAATTATTGGATGCATATACTGCCGAATAGATTACCAAGGTCGGTGACAAGCATTACCTTTTGATCTTCGGTATAAGATTGTCCGGATTTGAGATTATTTAAAATCATGTGTTTACGGGTCATATAGAAAGAGGTATTAGTTGTTAATTGATAATTTTCTGAATGTGTATAAAATGAATCGGATATATTGATTAGATTTAATCGCTCTAAATTATCGAATGAAACGATGAGCTGTTTATAAGGATAAGTTGATATCCAAGATACATTTCTAAAAATAGTATTAGAACCACCACCTGTGCTTTCAGGAGATTTAATTTTCATATCAATTAATGGTCGTAATTCACTATTGAGAATAATCTTAAATGTAGCTGCATCTAAAGGAGACATTTGTCTGATGATTTCAACAAAAGAGGGGTGCACCGAATTTTTAGTATCCACACACATGGATTTTGCAAGCAAGTTTGCATATAGTTCTCTTAATTCATCACTATTCATTGAATATGAAATAGCTTGAAGAGCAGGCACAGCTACATAAGGCTCAGGAGACACAATTTTTTCAGGATTTATATTCTCTAATTTTTGAGCTAACAATTTTTCTGTTTCGGCAACATTGTATTCTCTCTGAGCTATCCATTGACGTAAAGGGGATAGAGCTGCATTTATAGCACGAGGAATTAGAGCCAATGTTTTTCCTGACTCTTGAGCGGCTGGCTTCAGTGAGTCATTATAAAGATCAGGAACAGTTTCAATAGCTTTTCCGACACCATTAGCGAGTTTATTAAATCCTTCTGACATAAAATCACAACCTTTCATTTTTTATTATATTTTATCAGAAAACCAAGAAATATCAATAATGTAGAAAAGGAGCCCCAAATGAGATTTATTTTTAGCATTATACATAAAAAAAGAGGAAAAGTATTTACGAATGGAAATACATTAGAGATGTTAATATTATTAACGGTTATTTTTAAATGGGTTTCAGAAAAGATAGCTGAAGATGAGGCTATAACATTGAATGAGGCAATGGATATTGTGCTGAAAAATATAAAAGATGGGAGTGATAAGCTTTTTGATTAAAGGTATAGAGGTGAAATTAAAAAATATAAGACATGGAAAGGAATGGAACCGATGAGAAAACGTTTAAGACACTGGCTCTTCGAAGCCAGGGGCAAGAAATGCAGATTCTGCTGTTTATTCTGCCATTACTGGTACATATGCCAAAAAGATGCATAAAAAGAAGGAGGCCGGGAACTCTCAACAGCTCCCGGCTAAAAGTATGAAAAAGAAAAAAGTATTATTTGCAATTACTCTTTGCTCTGTACAGGTAATAATATACCCAGAAAATGTGAGCAATATGTGATGCAGATTTGAAGAATTTGTGAAAGGGGAGCGATACCGATGGATAAGAACATCTTAAGTCAGTACATAGATGCCTGTGAGCTGATCAAAGAAACAGAAGGGGAAATCAAGAAGCTAAACAGAAAGAAAAAGACAGTGATACAGACAAACGTGTCCGGAAGCAACCCTGAATTTCCTTACAACCCACAACATTTCAAGGTTCAGGGAACAACATTTTCATTTAAGGATGACAGTCATCTGCGTTATCAGCAGAAAGTGCTGGAAGAAAGAAGAGTGCAGGCAGAGCAGTTAAAGACAAATGTAGAGGAGTGGTTGAATACAATTCCTCCAAGAATGCAACGCATCATAAAATATAAGGTATTTGAAGAGCTGACCTGGCAGCAGGTAGCTAGGAAGATGGGAAGAAAAGCCACTGAGGGCAGTGTAAAGATGGAATTTCAAAGATTTTTTGAAAAAAGTTAAAGCTTGTTACGATTGTTACATATGTTACGATTTCATATGCTATAGTATAAGCTGAACTCAGACGGATGAATTACGTAAAATCTCCAATATACATTTCCTTAACGCCCTGTAGAAATATAGGGCGTTTTGTAGTATTATGAAAGAAAATGTATATGGGAGGAAAAATTATGGAAGAAAAGAAAAGAGAACAATGCTTTGTAATAATGCCAATTAGTGATCAGGGAGATTATCCAAAAGGACATTTTAATAAAGTATATGAACAAATTTTTCAACCAGCTATAAGGGAAGCTGGATACGAGCCGTATAGGGTTGATGAAAATAAAATGTGTGATTCGATTATGAAGAAGATATTTGATGCCATATATAATTCCCCGATGGCACTTTGCGATTTAAGTAATCGAAATCCTAATGTTTTGTATGAGCTTGGATTAAGGCAAGCTTACGATAAACCAGTTGTATTAGTGCAAGATGATAAAACTGAAAGAATATTTGATATATCTGGAATAAATACTGTTTATTATAAAAGTAATCGCTTATATGAAAATATATTGGAGGCAAGAGAAAAGATAACAGAGGCAATTTTATCAACAAAAGAGGGAAAAGAGACTTCTATTGTAAAAATATGGCAAGCTGTAGCAGCAGATGTTTCTCATGAGTCAATGTCGAAAGAAGATAAAGTAGAAATAATGCTTCATAGAATGATGAGTGACATACAGGATTTAAAAATGGAAAAAAATGTAAATCAGAAGATATATAATAGTGCAGAGCATTTATATTTTAGTCCTTATCAAGAATCATCGGAATGGCTTAAGATTGATTTGAAACCAGGAGTAACTAACAAAGAAATAAAATTTGTAATAAATAGAATTCGAAAGGAATACGCTCCTGATATAGAATGTCATATAACGGAAAAAAAATTATATGTTAAATTTAATACACGCAGAATAGATGATATAACCGCATGTTTAATAGAATTAAGAAGGTTAGGCGAACCATGTACAGAAATTCCAAATCTTGAACTTTAATTTTATTTGTATAAATCGATATAGAGTATAGGCACCCTTCGGGGTGCCTTTCTATATGCGGACATTTAGCTCAGCAGGTCAGAGCAACCGGCTCATAACCGGTCGGTCCTGGGTTCGAGTCCCAGAATGTCCATAAAATAACGCGGGATGAAGTAATGGAAACTTGCAGATCTCCTAAGTCTGAAATGGTGGTTCAACTCCATCCGTTCCGATCAGGTGTAGCCCACACCTGCATGATAAAACTCCGATCATATCACAAGAAGGCATCTGGCAGCAGTCAGGTGCCTTTTAGTATGTATTTTTTTGTACAGCGTGCACGGCACCAGCGCAAATACGTTTCCATACGGCGTATGCGCGTTAACACTCTTTTGGTGGCAGCAATCGGCTGTCACTTA
>OLNH01001213.1_pt1 | contig 14570 bp, 16 predicted proteins | sample 1643101 | NCBI WGS metagenome assembly OLNH01 (sample SAMEA3136758, study PRJEB25190) | human gut metagenome | biome: human gut; feature: human-associated habitat; material: faeces | place: Austria | collected 2013
GATTGAGGTGGTGCAGATGTCTGCGACTACCAGTGCTTTTACATGCGAATAATCACGTACTTATCGAATATAGAAGATTCAGTAAAATTCCTTTAACAGAGAGATTAAAAGAAGACGAATAATATATTCAAATACTCATAAATTTTATTGTTTAACTCATTAATATAAATAAGGAAAATATACCTGTATTTTCATTGGTTTAATATATTTTTAAAACAGTAAAAGGAGAACAAAATGAAAAAATACCTTAATGAACATACTACTTTATTAGAAATAAAAAATAAAACTAATCATGAAATACCTGTCATTATAAGTATCCCCCATAGTGGAGTATATATTTTACCAGAAATGAAACACAAATTAACATCAGGTATCATTTTACCTAACTCTGACTGGTATCTTCCAAAATTATATTCTTTTTTAGAATCATTAGGATATACTGTTATAATTAATAATGTTAATCGTTATGTTATCGATGTAAATAGACAAATAGATGAAAAATCAGGTGATTCTTATAAAACAAATGTCATCTATACTCATACAACGCAAGGTGATAAAATCTATCACACCCCATTAACTCGACAAGAAATTAAAAAAAGAGTAATGAATTATTACATCCCTTATCATCAAGAATTAAAAAAATCTATTGAAGATAAATTAAAAGTATTTAAAAAAGTATATGTTATTGATTTACATAGTTTTGGTCTTAACTATGGTGCAGATGTTATTATCGGAAATAATTTCAACAAATCCTGTTCTAATAATTTAACAAATTTCTTTCAAACTACTTTTTTAAAAAGTGGTTTTACAGTTAAAGAAAATAATCCTTATTCTGGAGGATATATAACCAAACATTATGGAAAAAAAGAAACAACTTGTGAAGCTATACAATTAGAACTATGGTATTGTGCATATATTCAAAACAAAACATTTGGAAAAGAAGAATTTCCTATGATTGATAAAAATACATTCAATCATACTCAAATAAAACTAGAAGAAATATTTAAAAACTTTAAAGAATGGCTACAACATCAAATACAATAATAATTAAGTAGTTTAAAAAGTGTTATAACGGATAAAGATTTTTAATCTTTAGACGTTACGCCTTTTTTGCTTGATATGATATATTTAGATAAAAAACAAAATTATGCATATTTAGATAACTTTTTTGGTACTATAAAAACATCATGTGCTTTTTACATGTTTTTATTTAGATTCTTAGGAAATTGACATTTCCTTCTTTTTCATCTTTTTATTATGGTATTTGCGTATATTATAGGCAATCCCTACTAACAGCAGTTCTGTTTTTACATTTATTCTTCCTTTTCTTTTTAACCGGACATAATCCATATTCTACTTTATTACCTCAAATGTCCTTTATTTTCTTTTTTTAGTAAGTTTTGCTTTTCTGATAACTTTTCATTTCATTTCTGTGATGCATAAGCGTAAATAAGAGCTATTTCCAATAGTTCATGTCCAATTCACTGAGACATAAGCGACAAAGGAATTCCACCCTGACGCAAATGCATTGAGTGATGCTAGGATACTAAATTCATTTATATGGATAAAAAAGAGAATATCCAATGGACCAATCGAAGGAAAAATAATTACATAAAAATATTTTTCAACAGAAATGGCATGACCAACTTTAACAGGATACGTACAAGAATCATTTATACAAAGAGCAATATGAAACCTCTGATATCAAAAAAATATACTGATACAATAGAAAAATAAAAAAAGGAGGAATGCAGCTGATTTCATAACTATCTCCCCCATCAAATTTTATAACACCATTATATCAAAAATAGCACCTATATTCATCTGAGTTTAAGTGCTATTTTTTATTTTTGATCAACCACATCTATTATAAATGCCTTACTGCCTCTTTTCATTAATTAAATATACTTAATTGTTCAAATTGTTTAGATTTCTTTTTCTCAAAAGTATTTAGATATTGAAAAACTTGTTCATTATCATGCCAAATACCATTTTGTTTACATATTTGATCGAAAAAGTATCGTTAGTTAAGAACATAAACAATTCAATAATATTCCTTAAATGCTTAACGTTTTTATTTGTGCATTCCTATTGTACACTTTTTAAAAAATTAACATCTTTTAGATAATTATTATTAATAACCCTTATCAATCAAGTTCTGCATTTCTTTTTTCAATAATTTTTTTCAATTTTTCAAATTTTGTCCTAGACCTAGTTGCTACCGAAAAATTTTCTTCTGATTCAAATATTTCTTTAGACAACTTAATTAACTTAATCAATATCTCACTAGATGCGACCCCATTTCTTTTTTCATACACCCCCAATCCAAATAATATTAAAAAATTACCAGTGTTTAAAAACCTATATGCATCAATTTCCTCCTCTTTTATTGAAAGAACTTCTAATATATTTCTATTTTCAGAATTTTTTCTATAAGATCTATAAGCTTTTATAATATTCATTAAATTCAAATATTTTTCATAAATATCTTTTGAATTTTCAAAATCTAGTTTTTCAATAATCTTTTTTATATTATCTTTTTCAAACAAAGTTCCTTTATTATTCTTAGCAATATTTGCCAACCTTCCTATATCATAATATGCTGTTACTACTTGTACTAATGTTTCTATATCTATTTTATCTTTCAACATCTTTTTTGTATCAGGATGAGTTTCTTTAAAAAAATTAAATTCATTATTTTTTAATTCAAGAAAATACTTAGTTTCCTCATTAAACCTTTTTTGTAATATTTTAAGTGAAACTTCATTAGATATTGAGTAAGAACTTTTCATTTCATTTTGCGTATTTAATGTATATACCATTTTATCCATTATTTCTTTGTGATCATTTACTTGAACAATACGAAAAAACAAAAACTGATCTTTATATGTATCCCGTTTATCATCGGTTAAACTCTCTAAATAATTTATAATCGTACCAACCGTCTGAGCTCCATTAATTATAGTTCCGTTTTTAATATCAAAAAAATCATTAGTTGTATTATCATTACATTGCTTGCAAAATATAGTTACTCCATTATTTAATAAATGAAAAAATTGTCTTTCTTCAGTTGATAAAGTTTCTTTAATTCCGTCATTTATTTTAGAATTAGGATTCAAATACCTAACATTACCTTCAAATACTTTATCTTTAATTGAATTGAATGTAATATATACATCTAATAAAGATACATAGCCAGAATAAACTTTGGAAATATCATCTGAGAAGGGATTTAAACTTTTTTTATACTTTAATTTGAAATCACACCATTTATCTCTAATATTATTTTCATATAATAAAGCAATCTTACTTGCTGTCATTATATCTACTTCTAAACTGTTACCTGTAATATTTTCATAATCTGTTTTTTGTTTACTAACTAAATTATTTATTTTTTCATTTATTGTACTTGATGAATATTTAATAATCCATATTTTGAATTTATAAACATCATTTTTCTCATACTCTATTCTTTTTTCTTTTAATATTTCATTCCACTCTAACAAATTAAATTTTTCATCATTTCCAGTAAATGAATCAAAACCGTTAAATATCGTTTGAACATCAGATTGACTTATTCCATTTGTCATAGAACTCACTGAACTTGGAAATTTAAACTGAAAAAAATGAACTACTTTTTCTTCAGCGTCCTCAAAATTTATTGCATCTATTCCATTATCATTAAATCCATCAGTATTTAAATCATAAATTTCATCATCACTTAGACCAAATAACATTTTTAAAATAACATGTCCAAAAGCTGATGACAAATTATCATAATTATATTTATCTTTAAATTCATGCGACATTTCTTCTAAATAACTAAAAATACTTTCAAATCTAGTAGGCATAATAATCACTCCTTCCCTTTATATCTAAGTACTATTTTTTAATGTTTTACACTTATGATATCAAAATTGATTTCTAATTTTTAATTTCTCATATCTCTAAAACCAAAATTACTTAATGGCTCTTCTTCTTGGCAATTAGGGTAAACTAGAGCTTACTTCCGTTATATTCGCTTGATTGTATAATAGTTCTTTTATCATTATTATCTTTTTTAAACATACTTTTACCTTATTTCTTTTTATGATAATCTAATTAAATTGAAAACCCATTTCAACCAACATCTTACAGATTGTGCTCTTCTAGCAATTTGTCCTTCGTTACAAACATTTAATTCTCTCATTCTTTCTTGAATAGTTTTATTTTCAGGTAATTCACCAAAATTCGCAATAATTTCATCAAAGAACTCAGCAAATATTTGATGTTCTAAAATTAGAGAAACCAACTTCAATTGCCTTTCTTTATATTGCATTTTATAAATTTTTTTACCTAAAGATGTTAAAACTGATCTTACTTCATTCTCTTCTGTACGAATCTTTTCAAATAATCCCAAATACTTACCTGCATTATAATAATATTGAGATTGTCTGAAAACTGGTTTTCCGTTACTTAAATTAGATCCAAAGTGCATTAACTCTGCTATTTCTTCATCATTCATCGGATTATCATTCATGTTTTCTAATAAAGAAATTACTCTATCAAATGAATCCGCTTGAACAAATGGAGGTAAACTCTTATCTTCTTGATTATCATCAAACTTTATTGGCGTATCATTTCTAACTTCAATTAGTTCTTCTAATGTAATTTCTGTATCTTGAAGAGAATAGTTTTTATTTTTAATTAATTTAATTGACGAGTAATCATTTATATCAGTAAATTCATATTCAAATAAACGATATATTTTATTTGAATATATTGAAAAAACAAGTCTAATCGGTTTATTAATCTTAGTCTTCCATAGTCTATATGGATAATAAAGTTGTCTTACATGGAAATCAGGATGAACTACATTTTTCATTTCCATAATCACTACTGAATCAGAATTTTCAAACCCTCCATCAATTTCACACTGAGCATTATTGACTAGGATGTGTTGTTTTGAACCTCTCATAGTATTAACATTGAAATCGAATATACCTGTACCCATACGACCATTAAATGTACCAATATTTTCATCAGTACCCAAAAAATCGTCTAATATTTTTGATAATATCAATACATTAATTGCATTAGCTTCAGATGTAATGTTGTTAATATCTATACTTTCATATTCTGGTAATTCAATCGCAGTCATTTTTGTTACATGTTCTTCAAGTTCAGGAATATCCTGATACAAAAGAAAATCTCCTAATACATAAGAGTGTCTACTATTAGGTAAAATATTAATTTTATTACGCTTTAAAGCAGCAGGCAATTGTTCCGAACTATCCCATTTTGACATTAATCTTGGTTCTTTAAATTCTTTTATTTGTGAAGCCTCAATATGAAACAATCCATCTTCTTCTATTTTCTTTACAATATCATATTTTTCTAATAGCTTTTCCCAAGCTTCATTTACTGACATATCTTTATTTTTACTCATAATTGTATATCAACACCTCATTTATTTCTCCTCTAGAATTCCCTTTACTATTAATAGCTCTTTTAGCTTTAATAGTTTTAATTTTATAACCGCTATATAAATCTCGTATAAACTCACAGTCAGAATTTGATTGTAAAAATTTAATACCTTTTTCATCTAATTTATCGCATAATTTTTTTAATTCTCTTTGCTTATTTTCGTTAAAACCATTTTCAGTATAGCCTGTAAACGAAGATGAACTTGATATTGGCATATATGGTGGATCTAAATAAACAAATGCACCTCTTCTTAATCCTTTTAATGCATCTTTAAAGTCTCCATTTTTAATAACAATATTATTTTCATTAAAGTACTTTGACATTGCTCTAATAACTGTTTCATTCACTATATTAGGATTTTTATATTTCCCATATGGTGAATTAAATTGACCAGCAGAATTTACTCTATACAAGCCATTATAACAAGTTTTATTCAAATAAATAACTCTTGCTGCTTTTTGTACAGATGTCATTTTGGAAAAAAAATCTGGTTTCCTGTCATATTCTCTCACAGTATAAAAATACTCTGATGTATTATTTTCTTTATGAAATTGTAATTCTTTAATTAGCTCTTCAGGGTAGTCCCTGATAACTGTATAAACATTAATTAACTCACTATTAAAATCATTTATTATCGCTTTCTTGGGTTGCAATTCAAATAATACAGCCCCTCCTCCAATAAATGGTTCAACATAAGTCGAACAATTTTTAGGTATCATAGGAATTATATCATTCAATAGCTGTCTTTTGCCACCGACCCATTTTAAAACTGGACTTAATACTAAATTTTTTTGATTTGCCATTAAAAAACACTCCTTCCTATATCATGGCTATTTTATCATATTCACAGGTAAAACTAAATAAAAACGACATTTTTTAGGGAAAAATAAACATAACTAAAAAAAATAAATCTTTTTGAATTTTTAAAAGGAAAATTGTATTTTTTTACGTATATATATAGTAGGAGGTGTTTTATTTGAAAACATATGAATTACAAAATACTACTATATGGAGTTTCCCTAATCGAGGAAATTGGGCCACACACAAAGGCGATTATAGAGGAAATTGGTCACCTCATATCCCTAAAAATTTAATTCTCAAATATAGCAAACCAAATGAGCTTATCCTTGACTGTTTTGTTGGTTCAGGAACAACACTCATTGAAGCAAAATTATTAAATAGAAATGCTATTGGAATAGATATTAGCAATTATGCGCTAAATATTTCTAAAGAGCGATTACGTTTTGATAGTCACAATTCTACTAAAATCAAATTATATCAATGTGATGCTAAAAAAATGACTATGCTCAAAGATAATTCAATAGACTTCATCTGTACTCATCCACCTTATGCAAATATAATCAAATATAGTAAAAATCTTGAGAACGATTTATCATTACTAGATTATAAAGATTTTTTATTACATATGGATAAAGTGAGTAAAGAATTATATCGTGTTTTAAAACAAGGGCATAATTGTTCTTTTATGATTGGCGATATTAGAAAAAATGGGAATGTTATACCTTTAGGTTTTAATACAATGCAAGTTTTCTTAAATAATGGCTTCACTTTAAAAGAGATTATAATCAAGGAACAACATAATTGTAGTTCAACAAAATACTGGCAAAACAAAATACAAAATCTTAATTTTTATCTCTTAGCTCATGAATATATTTTTGTTTTATCTAAATAAATATCTACCGGCATTCTATTTCATGAGGAGCGTTTTTTACATTTTAATAAAATTAATGTTTTTTTATTAATGTATCTATTTTCCCAAAAAAAATTTCTAACAGTTTATATTTAGAAATGGTATATATTTACAGTAATATAAAAAGCTCGCTAAATTACTAAAACAACGATTATAACGAACTTTTTAAACCTTTAATGAATTCAAATTTTATTATTTATTTTTCATATTTGGAAACAAATAATCTAGCTGTTTATAAAAATATTCTCTATTTCCTTCTCTTAATGTTACACCCATACCAAAACAAATAATTCCCTTTACTTTAGCATCTATACAATAATTTAATATTCCTTGTAAATTTTCTTTTGTATTATTAATAAAAGGAAGAATCGGAGATAACCATACAATTGTCGGTATATTAGCTTCATGTAAAATTTTTAATGCTTCAAATCTTTCTTTAGTTGTACTAACATTAGGTTCAATTTTTTTACAAAGTTGTTCATCATATGTTGTTAATGTCATTTGTACAACTACTTTTGTTTTTTGATTAATTTTTTTCAATATATCTAAATCTCGTAAAACCCGATTAGATTTTGTAATTAATGTAAAACCAAATCCATATTGTTGCGCTAAAATTAGTGCTTTTCTAACATTTTGTATGTTATTTTCAAGAGGAATATACGGATCACTCATTGAACCTATAGCTAACATACATTTTTTCGTTTTCTTTTAAGTATGTTTTCTAAAAGTTCAATTGCATTTTCTTTAACTTCTATATCTTCAAAATCATGTTCCATATGATAGCATTTACTTCTTGAATCACAATAAATACAACCATGTAAACAGCCTCTATACAAATTTATTCCATTTTTAGATGATAAGCACAATGCATTGTATTTCCTCCTTTTATCTACTGTAGTTATTTAAAACTCTATTCACTTTATTATAACAAATATAATACTCGTGTAAAATTAGATTATGTTTTACTTGTTATAGCATTGTTTCAAAACTGCAACAATCTTTTTTTTAACTGAGATAATAATGAAACTTTGTCTTGTTATTATATAAGTGTAAAGAAAAGAGGAGCGATTAAAATGTTAAACAAAATAAAAAATGTATCAACTATCCAAAAACATATTATGATAACTGGAATTAGTGCATTTATTGCATTTATGATAAGTTATTCATTTGTACAAGAGGCTGTTTTTTCATTCTGGTTTGATCAATTACTTAGTGCTTTTTGGATGTTAAGTGGAATTACAACAATTTATAGTATTATTCAATTCATTAAAATAGGAAAAGAAGAATTTTAGGAGGATCTATATGCAAAAAAAATATAATAAAGATTAGTAAATGGTTAAGTATGATATTATTTATTGGAGTTGTTTTAATTGGGATTAGAAATATATTATTAGATATTCCTTCATTGCTACCAATATTTACTTTCTATGGTGTTATTTTATTAATAATTATTAGTATCTATAAATGGAAAAAAGATAAATTTATTTCTTACATGAATTCTATCAAAAAAGTTAAATTAAATTATTTTATTATTGGTTTATTAATATTAGCAGGAGCAATGTTATTTTATGATATCATTGTCATCGCTATTCATTATGGAATTAAAACGTTGATAATTTTATGCTTTATCTTACCCTATCTATATTTTGCTAAAAAAGAGAGTACAATGAACTAATCAAAAATGCTAAAACGAGTTAATAATACTCGTTTTTTTGTATATTAAATTTTAAAAATTTGTAACCTTTTATTTCAAAATGTTACTATGTAAATGAAAGGAGATTTTAGAGTCAAAATGAAAAAAGAAATTCTAAAAGATTATCTTACAGACAACTTAGACATAGAAAAAATATTTGATGATTTTTATGGATATGTCTATACTATTGTAAAAAATGATGTAAACAAATATATAACAAATGAAGATATCGAAGAAATAATATCAGATGTATTTATAGCTTTATGGAAAAATAAAGAAAATCTTCCAGACACCACAAACCTTAAAGCATATCTAGCTAAAACTGCAAAAAATATTATCAAAAATACTTACAGAAAAACAAAATTACATTATTCATTATCTGATTTTGAAAATAAAATTCCCGATAAAAATAACCCTGAAAAAACTCTAGAAAAAAATGAACAAAATTTAATAATAAAAAAATCATTAACAACACTAAAAATAGAAGAATATAAAACATTTATAATGTTTTATTACGAAGATAAATCTATTAAAAAAATAGCAAAAGAATTAAATTGTTCTACCGGAAAAATAAAAGTTATCTTACATCGGGTAAGAAAAAAAATAAAAAACAATCTAAAGAATCGAGGTTATTAAAATGAATAATAATGAATTAAAAGAAAAAATCAAAAAGAATCTAAAAGAAGAAATAGCTATATCAAATATTAAAAATGATTTAAAAACAAGAACAGCCAAAAATAAAAAAATAACCTTTACTATATTATCTTTCTGTTTAATACTTGGATTAGGAATTGGAATATTTATCAAAGCAAATAATTCAAATAATGATTTATTACAAGATACTTCTGCTAAATTAGATATTGATGTAAAAGCAATTGAAATAGATAATTTACCAGAGAAATTTAAATTTATCGAAAATATTTCTATACCAAAAGGATATAAATTAAAAGATAGTTATAATACATATATTAAAAGCGGTAAAAGTACCAATGAATATGATTTATTACATGATTATGTATTTTATTATCAAAAAGACGATAACAATACTATAAAAATAGCGTTTTCTGATGTAGATAAACCTATAAGAGACTTATTTACAAATGTTGGCAAACATACCTTAAAATTAGATGATGTTGAATTAACAATCTGTGGAAACTTTCACAATTATATAGTAACTTTTAAACACCAAGATATATATTTTGATATTGATACAACCGGTATAACAAAAAATGAAATATTAGCTTTATCACAATCAATAATTGATAATATCAATAAAGCTAATATTTCAAATTAAAATAAGATAATATCTTAATTAACATTTTAGGCATGAATTTTATTCATGCCTGTTATTACTATTAGGTAAAAATACTGAAAAAGTAGATCCAACATTTTCTTTTGAAGTAACTTTGATGTATCCACCCTGTGCAGAGATGATTTGACGACTTAGATATAATCCAATACCAACACCCTCAATTTTATGAACTTTACCTTCTCGATAAAATCGTTTAAAGATGTCATTAATATGTTCCTGCTTAATTCCTATACCATTATCTTTGATATCGATACGGGTATATATTTCCCAAGGGTCTATGCTAATAGAAATATTTCCACCTGGATTTGTATACTTCAGCGCATTATCAATAATATTAAATAATGCTTCTGCTGTCCACTTTGTATCATGTGGTAAGATAATATTGTCATCGCATTGAATATCGATATTGATATTCTTTTTTTGTGCTACTGCTTCAGCTTGAGAAACTGCCTATATTATTGTATCTGCTATTCTAGTTGGTTGTATATCGATTGAAATCATGCTACTTTCAAGTCGAGCCATTTTCTGTAGGGATTCAATTAAAAATTCAAGTTTAGATACTTGATTATGTATTACACTTAAAAATTGTTTTGTTTCATCTTCGCTTAATTCATTATCCTCTATCATTGAACTATACATCGTAATACTAGCAATAGGAGTTTTTAACTGATGCGTAATATCAGATACCATTTTTTGAATTTCTTGTTTTTGCTTTTCATTGCTTGTCACATTAGCATAAATCACGTCAAATAATTTGCCTAATTTCATATCAATTTTACTTGTAAGTGTATCTTCTTCGATATTCACTTCAGGAATTTTTCCATCTATTAATAAATCAATATGATCACTAACTTTATTACAATACGAAACAAACATTTTTCTAAAAACACTATATAAAATAAAAATCAAGCCCAAAGAAACAACAACAACTAAATAACCAAGATACTTTAATTGTTTAATAGAATTAATTCGACCAAATAAAAATAAACAAAACAATAAACAAATAAAAGAAATAATCATAACAAAAATATCTAAAGATATTTTTTTCTTAATCATTAGAATCACCTATCCACTGATAACCCATACCATATATTGTTTTAATATATGTATATTGATCATCACTTATCTTGCTTTTTAACCTACTTATATTAATAGTCAATGTATGTTCATCAACAAAATTACCCTCATTATCCCATAACTTTTCCAACAACAATGAACGAGTTAAAGCAATATTAGGATTTTTTACAAAAGTATATAATAATTTATACTCTGTTGGTGTTAAATGAATAATTTCACCACTTTTCTTTACCATATGAGTATCAAAATCAATATAAAGATTCCCACATACATATACCGAAGTTTTTGCAATTCCCTCTACTCTACGTAATACAGCATTAATTCGTTGCATCGCTATTTTAACATTAAAAGGTTTAGTTATATAATCATCAGCACCTAATTCAAAACCTTTTATCACTTCTTCATCTAATTCATGAGCTGTTAAAAAAATCAATGGTTTTTGATTATATTCACTTATCTTTTTAGCAAAATCAAAGCCGTTACCATCAGGTAAATTAACATCTAACAAAATCAAATCAATTTCTTGATTTTTAATATACGATTGTGCAGATGTAAGATCAAAAACCGAAATTGGTTCATATCACTCTTTTTGAATATTAAAACACATTCCAGCATTTAACATTTCGTCATCTTCTATTACTAAAATTTTCTTCATATAAAATCCCCCATTTATACAATCTTTTGCTATCTATTATATCAATTATTCAATCATCATAAAAACAATTTCTTAAATGATTTATATAAATAAAACTAACACTATAAAAATGTTAGTTATCTTAAAACAATGAACAAATCCAAGTCAATGCAATATTCATTGTCATGCTATATGCAACAATAGACCATGGTTTACATATAAAAATGATATATACAAATTTTTTTAAAGTCATTGGTGTCATACCTGCTAAAAAACATAATAAATCATCCGGAGCACATGGAGCAAGCATTGCAAGTGCAAAAAACTTATCAAATTTATTACCCTTTTCAATTCTAGAAATATATTTATCATAATTTTTTTGTGAAATAAGTTTTAATACTAAATTCTTTCCATATTTTCTAGCAAGTAAAAAATTTATTATAGAACCCATACATATACTAATATAATTATATATAAAACCATATACTGGTCCAAATACAGCTACACCAATTACACAACCAAATCCACCAAGAATAATTGGTATTACACACTGAATAATTTGAAATAAAATAAATCCTAATGGTGCAAAAATTCCTAAATCGCTTAAAAATACTTTTAATGATTCTGGAGATGAAAATATCCCATTTTGATAACCTATTAAAACAAATATTGCACATGTAATTACTCCAAATACTGTTATATAATTTTTATTGAATGATAATGTCATATTTCTATTTCCCCCTGCTTTGTTATCTATATATTTAAACTTCTTTTATCTTTTACAGTTATATATTAACAAACAGTTGTCTCATTATTATTTCAATCAATAAAACAATTGTTACGGTTTTGTAATATTTTATTAGTAATCAAAAATAAAACATTGTTGTAAAATTTTTTACTAATTTGTTATAATATAAAATATTTTATTCAAATATAAGGAGTACAAAATGAAACCTAATAATAAAATTTTTGATTATATTTTAATAACATTAGCTATATTTTCAATAAGCTATTTTATCTTATTAATATTAAACTCACGATTTATTACTAGTTATATTTTATATTTAATATTTGCATGTATTTGTATTTTATATAGTTACTATGAATTAAAAAACAAAACAAGTATTTTATCAAAGTTACCCAAAATAATAAATTATATAATTAAAGGTATAATATGTGTATCTATAATACTATTCATCATAATTGAAGGACTAATTATTAATGAGGCAAATAATTCTTATTGTAAACAAACAGATTTTGTAATTGTTTTGGGGGCAAAATTAAATGGTGCAGTTCCCTCTACATCATTAAAATACCGACTCGATGCAACATTAGAATATTATCAACAATTTCCTGAAACAACAATTATAGTAAGTGGTGGTCAAGGTAATGGCGAAAACATTAGTGAAGCTAAAGCAATGAAACAATATTTAATTGATAAAGGCATAAATAAAAACTCAATTATTGAAGAAAATAAAAGTACCAATACAAAAGAAAATATAATTTATAGTAAAAAAATTATGGATTCATTAAAAAAAGAAAAATACACTGTTACCATTATCACAAACAACTTCCATTGTTATCGAAGTAAATTACTTGCAAATAAAAACAATTTAACTGCTTATACATATAGCGCCAAACAACAAAAAGTGTTAATTCCTCATTATTATATAAGAGAATTTTTTGGATGTTTAAAAGATATAATATTTTCATAAACACATAATATAAAACGTTAGATATACTTGAATCTAACGTTTTATTAGTATTTTATAATTATTTTAATTTTCTAACGTCCAAAAACGATGGGTAACTTTAGCTTGATCAAACTCTTCTTCGGTTTTAAAACTAGTTGATATTATACTAGATTCAAACAACAGCTCTTCTTTTTTAACATCAACAAGATTTCCATCTTTGTAAAAGAAAGCAACTGCTTCACCATAACATTTTTTCAAATCATCTGTTTTCTTACTAAAGCTTGCATCGATATTTTGTTTAGATATGTCAATTACTATATCCTCTTCATAATCACCATATAGTTTACACTTATCATTTTCTATAGATGTAATTTGATCATAAATAGAATCATCAAAGTCTTTATCACTGTATATAAGAACTGAACTTTCTTTAGGAGACAAAGCTTCAATAAGCCTATCATCGTTATTTTTTTGAATTATATCCAAAGGTTTTTCAAAATCATTTTCAACAATCAAAACAACTTTCTTCCCTAATTTTTTTGTTTCCACATAAATTTTTTTATCACTTTGTTGATTAAAAAATATTACAACAAATCCTATTATCACTATCAAACCAACAAAGATAAAAACTTTCTTTTTCATTGTACTCTCCCCTTTTTAATCATCGCTATTTTAATGATCAATCCTTCAAAATATACTAACTAATAATCTAATTTTTAAGTCGTTTGATTAAGAAATTTTTAACAATGATATTATACTTTTCAATTAACTTTAACTAATTATGATAAACAATAAATTTACTACAAATTACACCATAAGCAAACATTATCATTAAAGAAAAACTAATAATAAATTAACATATCTCTTCTAAATAATTATAAATGATATTCTTTCTAATTTAATTATATCATTAATAATATAGATAGCAACTACTCGTATTTCTTCTAGATAAATTATATAAAAATTATCTATAAAATATTAAA
>OLNH01001216.1_pt1 | contig 14543 bp, 14 predicted proteins | sample 1643101 | NCBI WGS metagenome assembly OLNH01 (sample SAMEA3136758, study PRJEB25190) | human gut metagenome | biome: human gut; feature: human-associated habitat; material: faeces | place: Austria | collected 2013
CGATCATTAGATACTTTGATAGGTTTTTCATTGCTGATATTTTCAACAGCATTAATAAATTCTTGTTTTCCATGAATATACATAAACTCAAAAGCCCCGATCCACATAAAATCATCATCTATTAAATCAAGACATTTATTAATATCGCGATTACAAAAATCTTTAATAAATTGCCTACTTAATTCAATACATTCATTACTTAATAATCTTTTTTCCATTTTCATCACATCCTTAATTATATTTTATCAAACAATATATATTTTTTAAAATATAATGCTTTAAATATGTTTTTGACGAACATTTTTTCTACTTTACGAAAAGTTTTGACAAGTAAATAGAGCATGAATTAAAATAAAATTATATAAGATTAATAAGTCTTATATTTACCAATTTAATAAAAGGAGGGATGCAATTGAAGTTAAAAAGTGATTTAATTTTACGTGAAGTTGCAGGTCAACATGTAATTGTTCCAGTTGGAAAAAGAGTACAAGAAGTCACTTCAATTGTTTATATTTCATCTTCAGCTGCATACTTATGGGAGTATATGAAAAATAACGAATTTGAAATTGATGATCTTGTTAAAATGATAGTGGAACATTACGATGGAGTAAGTGAGGAAACTGCTCGTAAAGATGTTGAAAGCTATATCAAACTATTAACAGATAATTATATTATCGATGATGGAAGGATTCGAGGAAGCGTATATGTACGTGTTCCTAAAAAATAATGGCATATAAATTTGAACCAGCATGTAATCGCATGGAATGGCTTGATCCATTTTATAAACAAGTATGGCAAAAAGCCTTTGATGATGCGATACCAATATCTGGAACTTTTGAACTAACACCAAGATGTAATTTTAATTGTAAAATGTGTTATGTTCATTTATTAGAAAAAGATATTCCAAAATACGGAAAAGAATTATCTGCAAAAAAATGGATTGATATTGCAAAACAAGCAAAAGAAGCAGGAACAACATGGTTATGTATTACTGGTGGGGAACCATTACTGCATCCTGAATTCGAAGAAATATATACACAGTTATCAAAAATGGGATTTTTTATTACTTTGCAAACAAATGCATCGCTAATTCCTAAATATCAAAAATTATTTGAAAACTATCCACCTAGATCTATAAAAATAACATTATATGGTTCAAACAATGAAACATATAAAAAAGTATGTCAAATAGATAATGGTTTTACAAAGGTTCATCAAAGTATTCAATTACTAAAAAAGATGAATATCCCAATTCAATTAGTAAGTACTATCACAAAACAAAATCTTGATGACATAAAAAAAATGGCTTTCTATGCCTATATCAATCAATTACCATGGACATCAACCGGTGGTATAAAAAATTCTTTTAGAAATGAAAAAATAAATCTAGATGAAATAATCGTTCAAGATAAAATTGATCAATATAAAAAAGAAGAAATCAAACATCACTTAAACAATCCTATCAATATAGAAAGAAAACCATGTACGTATTGTCAAGATTATCGTTTAGGATATTGGATTACCTGGGATGGTAAAATGAGATTTTGTAGTTTTTTAACCGAACCAAATATCTCAATTGAAACATTAAGCTTTAAAGAAGCATGGGAGCAATTAATAGAATATGAAGATAACCTAGATTGGCCTCAAGAATGTAAAACATGTAAGGTATCTAGTGTATGTTTTAAATGTGCTGCAACACTTGCAACACATTCTGGAAGCGTTAACAAAATAAATAATGAATATTGTCAAAAAATAAAAAGATATTATAAAGAAATTAAGGAGGAATAGGATATGGCAAATGGAACAAATTATGTGAAGAATCCAAATCAATATGATGGTGTAGGAGGGTATTCAATATCAACATCTACTAACTCTATTCCATCAGGTAGTACCGTTGTACGAGGCATATACTATATGTGGAATGATAATGGATTTATAGGAAATGGATGGAAGACTAATATAAAAGGCAGTCCATTACAGATGTATTTTGAAGATGGACAATTTTCTGGAAGCGGTAATGATTGGGAAGATTGGGCTGAAGAATATATTAGCCAATTTGGAAATTTAAATGCGGTTTTTTCATATTGGTCACAACATTACACATTAGCCGATTGGGATAATTTTTATATGGCGGTTGGTGTTGACTCTGGTTGTATGGACGTTGCACATACCTAATAATAGTGGTATAAACTATGTATTATAAAATTTGTAATATTGATGTATGCATAGAAAATAATTATAAAAAGATTAAATGGAAATTATTCAAAGAAAAAAAATTATCAATTTGCTATATATACATAAAAATGAATTGTAATATGTCTTCAATTAGTGGATTAAATTTTATTGAACTACAAGATATGAATTCACATCTTATTATGAATGGTAATGATTTTATGGTTGTAAGCGAAGATTGGAGCAAAGCAAATATTATAAAAATGAATCAACCTGAAAGTTTTGATGCTTTTACGATGCAGTTGTTTTATACTCACGCAGTACAAAAACATATAATACAAATTCATAGTTCATTAGTTGAATACAAAAGTAAAGGAATTATGTTTTTAGGACCCTCTGGTATTGGTAAAACAACTCAAGCTGAGTTATGGAATGAATATTTAGATGCACTTATTATTAATGGTGATTGTGTATTTGTTGAGGATAAAGGTAATGAGTTTATTGGTTGGGGAACACCATGGTGTGGTTCATCACCATATTGCGAAAATAGAAGTGTTCCTGTTTTAGGCTTAGTTGTTTTAAAACAAGGAAATGAAAATAGTATTAGGAAATTAGATGGTTTTGAAAAAGTGAGTGAAGTTAGTAATAACATTATTTATCCTATGTGGTTAGAAAATGGGATGGATTTATGTTTAGATACTTTAGATCATTTGTTGAGAAATGTTCCTGTTTATGAGCTAACAAATAAAGCCGACAAAGAGTCTGTTGAGTTAGTTAAGCAGGTGATATTTATAGATGAAAAGAATTAAGCATATTATTAAAAGGATTAAAGAAGGGCGTTTAAATGAATTGTTTGATCAATTGCTCTGGTTAAGTACTTATGTAAAGAGATATTGGGTATTGATTGCAATTTATACGTTTTTGATGACTTCTGGTTCATTGTTAGGATTAGGAACAACAGTTGTTTCTAGAGATCTTGTTGATGTTGTAACTGGAGAGAGTTCTAAAAATCTTGTTTATGTAATTGGTATGTATGTTGGTACAGGGATCGGTCAGATTTTTATTAATGTGATTAGAACACGAATATCGCTAAGAATTCAATTAAAGATTCAAACAGAGATTCGAGAAGATATTTTTAAGCAAATTATGCAAACGGATTGGGAATATCTTTCTGATTATCGTACTGGAGATTTATTGTATCGAATTAATGGAGATGCAGGAATGGTGGCAAACAGTATTTTAACTTTTATCCCAACTGTCATCTCTGTTTTTATAAGTTTTTTTAGTGCATTTTGGATCATGATGAAAAATGATCCAATCATGGCATTGATTGCTTTAATGGGAGCACCTATTACATTATTTACTTCAAGATATACAATGCGTAAAATGCGTGAGTTTACTAAGAAAAATCAAGATTTTTCAAGTAATAAAATGGCTTTTGATCAGGAAACATTTCAAAATCTGCAAATGATTAAAGCTTTTGGTCTAGTACCTAAATTTATTGATGATTTTCATACTGTACAACAAGAATCAATGAAAATATCACTAGATCAAAACAAATATCAAACATTTGGTACAATTATTACTTCATTAGTTGGTCAAGTCATTGGTTATGCTTGTTATGGATATGCTTTATTTCGTTTAGCCAGTGGAGCCATTAGTTATGGGACAATGACAATGTTTGTAGGCATGGCAGGATCACTTAGAGGATCTTTTAGTTCCATTGTCAATCTTGTTCCAACTTTGATTAGAGCCTGCATTAATGCTCAACGAATCATTGAAATTATTGATCTTCCTAGAGAAGAAGTAAAAGATGATAAAGAAGCGCGTATGATATTAAATAAAGCTAGTAAATGTGGTGTTGAGATTTATATGAATAATGTAAGTTTTTGGTATAAAGAAGGAAAACCTGTTTATGAAAATTCTTCTTTCTATGCGCATCCAGGGGAAATTATAGGATTGTTAGGACCTAGTGGGCAAGGAAAAACTACGACATTGAATTTATTATTAGGATTATTTCATCCCCGTAAAGGTAGTTTAAAAGTTGGCAATCCTAATGGTTTAATGATTGATATTTCTTCAGCAACCCGCTGTTTATTTAGTTATATTCCTCAAGAAAACACAATGTTTTCAGGAACAATTGCTGATAATATAAAAATGCTAAAACCTGAAGCAACAGAACAAGAAATTGTTCAAGTTTTAAAAACAGCTTGTGCATGGGAATTTGTTGAAGGATTAGAAGAAGGAATCAATACACCGGTAAGAGAACTTGGCCGTCGTTTTTCACAGGGACAAAAACAACGCTTATCGATTGCTCGAGCACTACTAGTTAATACCCCAATTTTATTATTAGATGAAGCTACAAGTGCTTTAGACATGGCTACAGAAAAGAAAGTATTAAATAATATTTTAGAACATGATCCTTTAAGAATAATAATCGTAGCAGCACATCGACCTAGTGTTTTTTCAATGTGTCATCGTGTTTATAAGATTTCTAATGGTTCTATTCATGAAGCAAATCAAGAAGAAGTAACACGTTTTTTAAAGGGAGATGATTAGTGAAATTGGATATTTAGATTTTTTTAAAGATTTTTAATGCAAGGAGGGTGTACATGACGATTTTAAAACGTACAGTTATTGTAATATTTTGCATATCTTTATTAATTTTTATTGTTGCCGTTGTAAAAGAATTAATAAGTAGTGATTCATCCATACCAGAAATAACAAGTGATCGTGAGGTTTTAGAGGTTCCATGTAACTATACAGAAAGTCAGCTTTTAGAAGGGTTAAGCGCTTATGATCAAGATGATGGTGATTTAACAAGTAAAATTGTAGTAGGAAGTATGTCAAGATTTATTAATCCTGGTGTATGTAATGTTACTTATGTTGTTTTTGATTCTTCTAATCATTCAGCTAGCTTTACTCGAAAGGTGCGTTTTAGTGATTATCATGCACCAAGATTTAATACTAGTGAGCCATTAGTATTTACTGAAAGAGAAGGTAATTCTACACTCCTTAAAGAAAGAATTATTGCAAATGATATAATCGATGGAGAGATAAGTGAATCGGTTATAAATACAAGTAGCGATATCAACTATTCAGTTGCGGGAACTTATCATAGTACTTATGAAGTTTCTAATAGTTTTGGTGACACATCAACAATTGAGTTACCTGTTCATATTATCAAAAGCGAAAATAATCAAATTGACATTAAATTAACACAGGGAATTATTTATATAAATACCGGTGATACAATCGATGCTGCTGATTATATTGAAAGTGTTACAAGTGCTCAAGGCAGAACACTACATCGTGTTGTTAAAATTGAATCAAATGTTGATAATACCACACCTGGTGTTTATGAAATTCATTATAGTGCTAGTTATTCAGGAACAAATGGTGAAACATGGTTAACTGTAGTTGTACAATAATTTCAAAGAAAGGGGGCAACCATAAATATGAATCAAGATGAAATTAATTTAGATTCAATCAACTATCGAGGTATTATTAGGGATTTATTAAAAAATTGGTGGGTAATTGTCCTTATAGTAATTTCTTTGTGGTTAGCAGCTACAGGAATTGGAAAATTAGTTTATGTCCCTGAATACACAGTTTCTACAACTTTAGTAGTAAGTGCTAAAGGAACTAGTGATACATATACTTCACTAGCAATGGCTAGTGAAATGGCTGATATTATTAAAGAAGTTTTTCAAAGTGATGTTTTATTAGAATTAGTAGAAAATGAAATTGGGAAAACTAATCAAGGAACGATTACATGTAATCAAATTCAAGAAACTAATCTATTAGTATTAAATGTTACTTCTAAAGATCCTCAAAATGCTTATCAATTTATGAATTCAGCATTAAAACATTATAATGAAGTTTCTGACTATGTATTTACTAATGCTACATTACAAGTATTACAAGAACCTTCAATTCCAACTACACCATCAAATAGCTCAAGATTGATCAATTATCGTAACTATATCGCATTATTAGGTGGAATAGCTGTCACTGGAATCATTGCTTGTCTATATTTATTTCGTCATACACTTAAAAGTAGTAAAAATGCTACAAAATTATTGGATGGTCGAGTTGTTGGAGTTATTCCATATGAAAAGAAAAAAAGAAATAAACATTTAAAAAAATCCAAACAATCATTGCTTATTACTTCTCCTATTGCTAGCATGAATTTTGTTGAAGCAAATGGAAGAATGTCATCAAGAATCGAACATCATTTTGATAAACATAATTTTAAAGTACTTTTAGTTACTGGAATTGGCGAAAATGACGGTAAATCAACAGTTGCAGCAAATATTTGTTTATTATTTGTTGAAAAAAATAAAAAAGTATTGTTGATAGATGGTGATTTTAGAAAACCAGCCCAATATAAAATATTTGATAAAGAAGTTTTAGACACCAATCCTTTACAAGATGTCATAACAGGAAAAAAATCTTTAAAAGATAGCATATATTTCAATAAAAAAAGTAATATCTATGAATTATTTCTTTATCACGCTATTGATGATCCATCTAAATTAATGAATGTTGTTACTTTGAAAAAAATAATGGATCAGTTAAAAAAACACTTTGATTATATTGTAATTGATTGTTCACCTGTAGCTGTTTCCGTAGATGCAGAAGTTTGGATGGAAGTTGTTGACAGTACAATTTTACTTGTACGTCAAGATTGGACAGATATTCGAATGGTAAATGATACAGTTGATTTAATTTGGCAAAGTGGCTGTGATTTTACAGGATTTGCTTTAAATATGTTTATAGATGATGAAATTCGTCATAATGATTATGGTTATAGTTATTATGATTATAAAAACCATCGGCATGAAAGTAGGTGATATCATGGATGAACAAAGATTAAAAGAATCAATGTTGGAAGACGATAACATTGAAATTGACTTAAGTGAATTAATTCATGGTTTTTTAAAAATACTTAAAGACTATTGGGGATTGTTCTTAGGAACTATTGTTATATGTACTATTGCTTTTTCTACTTTTCGTTATCTTACTTATACACCAATTTATCGCTGTGAAGCAACTTTTACAGTTGCAACTGATAGCGAAAACACTGGAAGTTATAGTTATTATTATTCGCAAAATACTGCTGATCAATTATCCAAAACCTTTCCATATATTCTTGATAGTAGCTATTTTAGAAGTATTTTACTTGAAGAATTGGGTGTTAATAGTTTAAACGGAACTTTAAGCGCTAGTACTGTAAGCGAATCAAATATCGTAACTATGAGTGTAGAAAGTAACAGTCCTCAAGATGCAATGTCGATTTTAACATCAGCAATCGAAGTATATCCAGATGCCGCACGCTTTGTTTTAGGACAAATTCAATTTCATATGATCAATAATCCACAGCTTCCAACAAGTCCTTACAACAAGTTAACTTTTACTAATACAGTTATTGTAGGCGGTATAATTGGTTTAGTATTTGGAACAGTAATTTTAGGATGTATGGCACTTTTTAGAAAAACTGTAAAAAATCCTGAAGACATGAAACGAATTACAAATTTAAACTGTATAGCAACAATTCCACAAGTGAAATTTAAAGCTCGTAAAATTCACAAACAAACAAGAATATCGATCAATGACCGACGAATTTCTTTTGCTTTCAAAGAAAATATGCGTTCACTACAAATACGCTTAGAACGAGTTTTTAAAAAAGAAGAACATAAAGTAATAGTAGTAACTAGTACAGCTGCAAACGAAGGTAAAACAACCCTTACAATAAACTTAGCAGAAACATTTGCAGCTAATGGTAAACGTGTTTTATTAATTGATGCTGATTTACGTAGACAATCAATTGCCAAAATTCTTAAATGTGATAATAATGAAGGATTAGTTGATTTATATTTACAAAAAGGTGATGTATTAAAAAATATTCGTAAATTAGATGATTCAAAATTTTGGTTTATAGGAAATGATAAACCGATTAATAATCCTGTATCTGTTTTAAGTCATCCGGATTTTAAAAAATTTATTGAAAAAATGAAAAAAGAATTTGATTATGTAATTATTGATACTCCACCATGTGGAATCTTTCAAGATGTTACTTTAATCCAAGAATATTCTGATGCTTTGTTATATGTTGTAAAATATGACTTTTTACCATATCAAAAGATTCAAAATGGATTGTCTATATTAAAAGAAGATTGTTGTTTTATGGGATATGTTTTTAATATCTATACTAAAAAATCATCAGAATATGGGCATCATAGTTATGGATATAATCGCTACGGTTATGTCAAAGATGAATATAAGGAGTAATCTATGATTGATATACATATCCACATTCTACCTAATGTAGATGATGGTGCAAATAGCATGGATGAAGCAATTAATATGGCTAGACTTGCATTTGATAGTGGAGTAGAGGCAATGGTTGTAACACCTCATAGTAATCAAATTAAAGGATTTAAAAATTATAATGATAATAATTTAATCAATCTATTTGATGGTTTTAAAAACGAATTAATTAAACATAAGATTGATTTAAATGTTTATTTAGGGATGGAAATTTTAGCAAGTAATGATCTTGTTGAAAAAATAATGAATAATAAAGTTATTGGATTAAATAAATCAAGATATTATTTAGTAGAGTTTTATTTTGATGATACCATAAGTGATATTGAAATAATTTTAAAAGAAATGTTAAAAATTGGTAAAATACCACTTATTGCTCATCCTGAGCGTTATGTAAGTGTTCAAAAAGAACCTTGGATTATTTATCGATGGCTAAAACTTGGCTGTTTGATTCAAATCAATAAAGGCAGCATATTTGGTCATTTTGGCAAAAATGCTCAAATAACTGCAAAGAAATTATTAGATTATCGGTTGGTAACAGTTGTGGCCAGCGATGGACATAGCAGTATGTTTCGTCGTCCTAATATGAATGAAATTCAAGATTATTTAGAATTGAATTATGGTATTGAATATGCAGATAAATTATTATATATGAACCCTAAAGCTATTATTGAAAATAGAGAAATTGTATTTATTGATCAAGATTAAAAGTGGAGGGAAAAAATGAATAAGATATTTAAAGATATTAGAACTTATTTTATGATTATTTTAATTATTGTTATATTGTGGCTTGGATATCAGTTAATTAAATATCCAATATTATCAACAAAATACATCATTATTTTTATGATTGTTAATATAGTTATAATGCTTCTATTTATTTTAAGTCAATATAAAGCAAAAAATAAAAAAATAAGACTTACGGGTAAAATACTTATTATTATCTTTTGCTTATTACTAATACCTTTAAACTATACTTTTTCTAAAACAATGAATGCTTTAGCTAAAACTGAAACTCATGTAGAAACGGATAGTGTTTCAATTATTGTAAAAGCAAATAGTACATATCAATACACCCAAGATTTAAAAGGAAAAGTATATTCAACTCTTGCTACTGATGATAAATCAGTAGATAAAACAATTGAAAAACTTCAAACTGAAAACAATGAAAACATTCAACCCAAAGTATATAGTGGTGTGTTAACACTAGTAAATGCTTTATATAATAATGATGTTGACTGTATAATTATTAACGAATCATATCGAGCCATGATTGAAGAAGATTTTCCTAATTTTTCTAGTGATACAAGAGTTATCTATTCAAAACAATATGTTACAGAAATAAATTCTCCTGAAAATAGTGATATTACTAGAAATACTTTTAATGTTTATGTTAGTGGAATTGATACATATGGCTCAATTACAACCAAATCACGCTCTGATGTTAATATGATAATGACTGTTAATCCAACTACAAAAACGATTTTATTAACTAGTATTCCAAGAGATTATTATATTCCATTTAATGTTCTTGGTGGTCAAAGAGATAAATTAACTCATTCAGGCTTATATGGGGTTAATGAAACAATGCAAAATGTTGCATCTTATTTTGGTATTGATATAGATTATTTTATAAGAGTTAATTTTGATAGTTTAATTGATATTGTTGATAGTTTAGGTGGTATCGAAGTTTATAATCCTCAAGCATTTAAAAACTTTGAGGTTGGAAAAATTACTTTAAATGGTGAAGAAGCACTAGCATTTTCACGTGAAAGATATTCTTTTGAAGATGGTGATAAAGAACGTGGTAGAAATCAAATGAGGGTAATTACAGGAATTATTAATAAAGTTTTATCACCGGCAATTATAAGCAATTATAGTGAATTAATGGATAAATTGCATGTTTCTTTTCAAACTAATATGGCTGATGAACAAATAATTAGTTTAGTAAGAATGCAATTAGATGATATGAGTCCTTGGACAATTCAACAACAAAGTGTTAATGGAAATGGACAAACGTTATATTCACCAATTTATGGTTCTGATTTATATATGATGGTTCCTGATGATAAGTCAGTTGAAAACGCTAAAGTCAAAATTAATGAACTATATTAATAACTACTTTTTATTAGATTAATAAAAAAATATAAATTAATAGGGAAAATCATAGTAATTTGATATAATTGAAAAGCAAATAATTGTTTTAAAAACAAAACATTTGTTTGTAATATTAGATGGAGGTTATTTATGTCAAATTCGAAAAAAATCGTTTGGTATAACTTGGCCTTTATGGCGTTTTCAACAGTTTGGGGATTTGGAAACGTAGTAAATGGATTTGTATACTTTAACGGTATTCAGGTAATTTTTAGCTGGATCATGATGTTTGCATTGTACTTTGTACCTTATGCATTAATGGTTGGAGAATTAGGTTCAGCATTCAAAAATGCCGGTGGTGGAGTTAGTTCATGGATTCATGAAACAATGGGTTCAAAACTAGCTTATTATGCTGGATGGACATATTGGGTTGTACATATGCCTTATATTGCATCTAAAGCATCAGGAGGATTAAAAGCGTTAAGTTGGGTTCTTTTCCAAAATTCATCTTTTTATGATTCTTTGGATATTAGACTAGTTCAAATTATTACGCTAATTGTTTTCTTGTTTTTTGCATGGGTAGCATCTCGTGGATTAAACCCATTAAAATCACTTGCGACATTAGCAGGATCATCGATGTTTGTTATGTCAATTCTATTTATTATCTTAATGATGGCAGCACCTGTACTTAATCCAAATGGTGGATATCAAACAATTGATTGGAGTTTTAAAAACTTAATTCCATCATTTAGATTAGAGTATTTTACATCTTTATCTATTTTAGTTTTTGCAGTTGGGGGTTGTGAAAAGATTTCACCTTATGTAAATAAAGTTGAAAATCCATCTAAGGGATTCCCTAAAGGAATGATTACTCTTGCAATCATGGTTATTGTTTGTGCAATACTGGGAACAATTTCAATGGGAATGATGTTTAATGTTGCTGATATTAATGCAAACTTTGATTCATATATTGCAAATGGCGCTTATTGGTCATTCCAAAAATTAGGTGAGTATTATGGCATTGGAAATACATTTATGATTATTTATGCTATCTGTAATATGATTGGTCAATTATCAACATTAGTTATTTCTATTGATGCACCACTTAGAATGTTATTAGATAATGAAGATGCAAGACAATATATTCCTACTAAGTTGTTAAAGAAAAATGATAAAGGTGCATATGTAAATGGTATCTGGTTAGTAGTAGCTATTGTAACACCATTAATTTTAGTACCGGCTTTAGGAATCAACAGTGTTACTTCGTTTTTGAAATTCTTAACACAATTAAATTCAGTATGTATGCCACTTCGTTATTTATGGGTGTTTATCGCTTATATTGCTTTACGTAAGGCAATTGATAAATTCCCTGCTGAATATCGTTTTACTAAAAATCAAGCACTTGCGAAATTTTTTGGTTGGTGGTGTTTTGCAATTACAGCTATTTGCTGTGGACTAGGGATGCTTAAGGGAACTCCATTTGAAATTGCAATGAACATTATTACACCTATAATTTTAGTTGGACTAGGAGCAATTATGCCTGCTCTTGCTAAAAAGAATAAAACAAAATAATTTTTAAACATATCCTTTAACTAAACGTTAAAGGATATGTTATACTTATATACGGAGGTTTTGTTTATGGATAAAAAAATATCGCAGGAATTAATGTCATTTATTAAAAAAAGTCCTACTGCTTTTCATGCCGTTGATAATATTAAAAAAACATTATTAGAAAATGGTTTTGAAGAATTATTAGAAGGACAAGTATGGAAGATTGAAACAGGTAAACGTTATTTTGTTTCTAGAAATAATTCTAGTATCATTGCTTTAAATTTAGGAACTGATTTAAGTAACTATAGCTTTAATGTTGCTGCTTCACATAGTGATTCACCAACTTTTAAAATCAAAGAAAATGCTGAAATTGAAATTAGAGGGAAATATACACAATTAAATACTGAAGGATATGGTGGAATGCTATGTTCAACTTGGTTTGATCGTCCTTTATCAATTGCTGGACGTGTTTTAGTACGTGATGGAGATTGTTATCTTACTAAATTAATTAATTTTGATCGTGATTTAGTATTAATTCCTAACGTTGCAATTCATATGAATCGTGCTGTAAACGATGGTTATGCATATAATAAACAAGTGGACATGTTGCCATTATTTGGTGGTAGTGATAGTAAAGTAGGGGATTTAAATAAATTAATAGCCGATGAATTAAATATTGATGTTGAAAATATTTATGGTAGCGACTTATATTTATATAACCGTATGGAACCATCTATATGGGGAATAAATGAAGAATTTATTTCTTGTCCACAATTAGATGATTTACAATGTGCTTATAGTAGTTTACAAGGATTTTTAAAAGGATATAATGCTAAATCAATTAATGTATATGCATGTTTTGATAATGAAGAAGTTGGTTCAGGAACAAAACAAGGAGCTGGCTCTACATTTTTACAAGATGTTTTAAAACGTGTAAACAGTGCTTTAGGTAAAAGTGATGAAGAATATTATCGTGCCTTAGCTTCAAGTTTTATGTTAAGTGCTGATAATGCTCATGCAGTTCATCCAAATCATCCAAGTAAAACAGATGTCAATAATTGTGTATATATAAACGAAGGTGTTGTTGTTAAATCACACGCTGGACAAAAATATACAAGTGATGCTGTAAGTATTGCTGTTTTTAAAGGATTATGTAAAAATGCTAATGTGCCAGTACAATTTTTTGCAAATCGTTCTGACGTAGTAGGTGGCAGTACTTTAGGAAATATTGCAATGGCTCAAGTTTCAATGAATGGAGTTGATATTGGTTTACCACAACTTGCAATGCATTCATCTTATGAAACAGCAGGAATCAAAGATACATATTATATGATCAAAGTAATGGAAGAATTCTTCAATAGTCATATTGAAGAAACAACTGCACATGAATTAAAGGTTTCTAAGTAATGAAAAAAGAGAAATTAACAAAAAAACAAGTTGCCAAGATAAAAACAGAGATATTAGAAAAATATACGATCTCTGGTTTATGGCAAACAATGTGTGGTTATATAGTTTTATTATTTGTAAAAGAATTATTGACAGATAATTATTTAATTAATTTTTCTGTAGATGTGTTAGTAGCAATTGTGGCATTTTATATTACATTGCATAATTTAGTCAATCAGTATAAATTAATTAGTGAACATGGTATTTCAAAAAAACCATTTGTGTTTCAAATTTTTGGATATGTAATTGGATTATTTATTGTAATTATTACGCTAAAGAGTCCTTTTGATATTTCATTTGCGATTTTAGTAATTGCCTTTTTAACAAATAAGAAACTATTTGAAAAAGAACTTAATTCTATTAAAATGAAATAGTATTTTTAAGTATGGTAATGTTTAAATGAATACCATACTTTTTTTATAAATAGTAAACAATTTTTACCATTCTTAATATTCTATATTAGGAGGTAAAATTATGGGCGATATAAATTCAATTATATATGCAATAAACCCTGGTGATACACTGGATACGTTAAGAGAGGATCTAAATAATAACTATTGGGTAAGTATCGATGAAGTTAGATTATTAGAGCTGATGAATTTAGTATGGCAAGAACATATTATGTGGACACGATTACTTTTAATAAGTATTGCAGAAGCATTTAGTAGTATCAACCCATTTTATCTTAAAGAAAAGATGCAAAATATGTTATATGAACACTTAAGACTTACAACGATCGAAGTAAATGCTAGATTAAAAGGAGATTATGTTGCAGATATAAATGCCTAGGATATGGTTCAAAATGAGATTTTAAAAATGTCTAGTTTTTTTGTAAATGGAATTATAGAACAATTCCCTGATTTATTTTAAATAAAAATAATCTAATATAAAAAGCTAAAGTGTACCCTATGTCAAGGACAATTAAATTAAAAGGTATATTTTTAATGTTG
>OLNH01001219.1_pt1 | contig 14504 bp, 9 predicted proteins | sample 1643101 | NCBI WGS metagenome assembly OLNH01 (sample SAMEA3136758, study PRJEB25190) | human gut metagenome | biome: human gut; feature: human-associated habitat; material: faeces | place: Austria | collected 2013
ATGCAGCAGTAGATATGGGCGCATCCAGTGGACGTCTGATTCTTGGACATATGGAAAACGGAAAGATGGAACTGGAAGAGATTCATCGTTTTGAAAATGGTATGGTTAAGAAAGACGGAGAACTCTGCTGGGAATTCGACCGTATCTTTAAAGAAATTGTGATCGCACTCAAAAAATGCAAAGAAATCGGTAAAGTTCCGGTAAGCATGGGTGTTGATACCTGGGGTGTTGACTTTGTACTTCTTGACAAAGATGACAAAGTACTTGGAAATACGGTAGGTTATCGTGACCATCGTACAGAAGGCATGGATGAGGAAGTATACAAATATATTCCGCTTGATGAACTGTACGCAAGAACTGGTATTCAGAAAGCTATTTACAATACTATTTATCAGCTTATGGCAGTTAAAACAAAACATCCGGAATATCTGGAAAAAGCAGAAACTCTGCTTCATGTACCGGATTATTTCCACTTCCTTCTGACAGGACAGAAGACTTGCGAATACACAGAAGCTACAACAGGACAGATGGTTAACGCTGAAACAAAAGACTGGGATTATGAGATCATTGACAAACTTGGATATCCAAGAAGAATTTTCCAGAAACTGATCATGCCTGGAACAGTTGTTGGACATCTGACAGAAGAACTTCAGAAAGAAGTTGGATTTGACCTGGAAGTAGTTGCACCCGCAACACATGATACAGGTTCTGCTGTTCTTGCAGTACCTGCTAATGATGACGACTTCATCTACATCAGCTCTGGAACATGGTCTCTGATGGGTATCGAAAGAAAAACTCCGGACTGCTCCGCTAAGAGCTGTGAACTGAACTTCACAAACGAAGGTGGATACGAAGGACGTTTCCGTTACATCAAAAACATCATGGGTCTGTGGATGATCCAGTCTGTACGTCACGAAGTAAATGACAAATACAGCTTTGCAGAAATCTGTGCAATGGCAGAAGAAGCAAAAGACTTCCCATCCAGAGTAAATGCAAATGATGAGTGCTTCCTTTCTCCTGAGAATATGACAGAAGAAGTAAAAGACTACTGCCGCAGAACAGGACAGAAAGTTCCGGAGACAATGGGCGAGATCGCAACAGTTATCTATACCAGCCTTGCTGACTGCTATGCAAAAACAGCAAAAGAACTGGAAGAGATTACAGGAAGAACATACAGCCGTATTCATGTAGTAGGCGGTGGTTCTAACGCTGGATACCTTAATGAACTGACAGCAAAAGCAACAGGCAAAGAAGTTCATGCAGGCCCTGGCGAAGCAACTGCAATCGGTAACATTACCGCGCAGATGCTGAAAGCCGGAGAGTTTAAATCCGTAGAAGAGGCTCGTACAACAATCCACGAGTCCTTTGGAATTAAAATCTATAAATAAGCAAACCAATATTTTATTTAACAATCAATAGGAGGTTTTACTATGTTAGTAAACACAAAGGCAAAAGTTGGTGTATTTTCTATCGCATTAGGAGCATATCTTCCTCAGTTCCCGTCACTGGTACCTGAGTTTGAAGCTCAGTATGAGACATTCAAGAAGACACTTCCAGATACAGTAGAGATCATTGACGGAGGAATGGTAACAACAAAAGAGCAGTCTATGGAAGCCGGAGACAAATTCCGTGCAGCTGACGTAGACATCGTTTTCCTTCAGATGCTGACTTATGCTACATCTTACAATATGCTTCCTGCAATCCGTGATCTGGATGTACCGGTTGTTCTGGTTAACGTTCAGAAACTGAAAGCACTGGATTACGATCACACAGACATCGCTGCATGGCTGGGTGAAGGATATGCCTGCGGTGCTGTTGGAGAAGCTGTTGCTGACCTTGAGAGAGCTGGCAAGAGACATGCTGTTATCACAGGTGTCGTAGAAGGTGGAGATCCGGCTGTACAGGCTGAGATTGAAGACTGGTGTAAAGCTGCTCAGGTCAGAAGAAGATTCCGTGATACTAACATAGCTCAGATCGGAAGACCATATCCGGGTATGATGGACCTTTACATCGATGAGACAAACCTGTACAACAGAATGTTCCTGTACACAAAACAGTTTGACTGGGAAAAAATGTGGGCAATCGCTGATGATGTGACAGATGAAGAAGCCATCCGTGCAAAAGCACAGGATATCATTGATACATTTGATATTGAAGGCGGCGGTACAATCGAAAAAGTCTGGGATATGGCAAAATACGTTGTTGCATTTGAAAAATGGGTGAAAGATGAGCACCTCAGCATGGTTGCTTCCCACTACGATGGATTTGCTCAGGGTAAAGCTGGTGTCCTTGACAGTATGCTGATCCCGGCATTCTCTATGCTGATCAAACAGGGTACAGCATGTGCTGTTGAAGGTGATATGAAAGTTGCTATGGCAATGAGTATCCTTAAGACAATTTCCGGTACAGGACAGCTTTCTGAAATGTACTCCATCGACTTTAATGAGGACATCTGCATTATCGGACATTCCGGAAGTGGAGATGCTGATATTTCCGACAAGAAACCTACCATGAAGATTGTGCCGGTATTCCACGGCAAAACAGGCGGTGGATATCTGACACAGTTCTATCCATACACAGGTCCGGTTACCTATCTTGCAATTACACAGGATGCTGATGGACACTTCAAATTTGTTGTAGCGGAAGGTGTTAATGAAGAAGGACCTATCCTTTCCTTTGGTGATACAAACATGAGAACACGTTTCACATGTGGTGCAAGAGAGTTTGTAAACCGTTGGAGCGAAGCTGGCCCGACACATCATATGGCAGCAGCTACAGGAAGACATATCGATACAATCCTGAAGGTGGCAAAAATCTTCAATATTCCGGTTGATATCGTTACAAGATAATTTTACCATCTACTTTATACACATATTCATATTCAAAAAAGAGATCGCATAAAGCGGTCTCTTTTTTTATTTTCCGTATAATGGAGGAATAGATTCAAGGGTTGCAGAATGTTTTCGGGCAGGTATACGAATTTCAACTTCTGTTCCATGGCCGGGATTGCTGGTGTAGCTGAGTCCATAATCAGAGCCATACAGGATCTGAAGACGTCGATGTGTATTGTACACTGCTATATTTGTGCCACCGGAGGAACTTGCACCTTCACCGGACAGGATCGTTGCAAGTTGCTCCGCAGCAATTCCGATTCCGTCATCAGATATCAGAAGAACAATGTCTGAATCTTCCATCCATCCGGTAAGAACAATAGTTCCTGTTTTATCAGCGGTTTCCAGAATGCCGTGCAGTACAGAATTCTCAATGATTGGCTGCAGAGTCAGCTTTGGAATCTGATATTCCATGAGTTCATCAGGAATGTCGGATACAAAGGTAATGCTGTCATGATAACGCATATTCTGTATCTGCAGGTAGATGGAAACGTGTTCTGCTTCTCTGTAAATCGTGCTGATGCTCTGTTTGCGACTTAAAGTCAGCTTATAAAAGCGGGAGAGACTCTGAACGGCGCGGGAAACTTCATCTGTCCGTCCCTGCTGCGCCAGCCAGTTGATCATATCCATGGTATTATAAAGAAAATGTGGATTGATCTGGGCCTGAAGAGAACGAAATTCAGCGATTCGAAGTTCTTCTGCAGCTTTAGCCTGATCAGTCATAAGCTGATCCATCTTACGCGTCATATAGTTGTAAGTATCAATAAGATCACCGATCTCATCATGGTATTCCGGACTGTCCATAGGACTTAAGGTTCCTTTACGTACCTTACTCATCTGATGTATGACAGAGGAAATTCGGTTCGTGATCGAGTGTGACATAAAATGTGCAAGAACCAGGGCGAATACCAGAAAACCAAGATACATCAGGACATACTGAACCATGATGGCATTACTCTGATGAATCAGTGGACCAGAAGGCAGGACAGTAACCATAAACCATTCGGGCTGTTTGATGTTATAGAAGCCGGCATACACGGTAGTATCCAAAATATTCCGTTCAATGAAGTTGTTGGAGGACATAAAAGATTCTTCAATTGTATCGTAATCCAACAGATAGATACCCGAAAGGGATATATCGGAGGATGCGACCACGGCATTTCGATCATTGATGATGTAAGAAACACTTCCGTCAATCGTCAGATTATCTTTCAACATATCTGAGAGATAATCTGAAGAACTGTAAAGGGCAATGTAAGCCTGACGGGCTTTTCCTTGATAATAAAAGGTCGTGGAGGTAATATATGCAAGATCTCCGTATTTTTTTTTCTCGCGTTCACCAAGATAGAAAGCAGGACAGAACAGGGAGGACTGCTGTGTACCCTGAAAGATACCGTACCAGTAGGTACCACGAGCTTTGCTCATAGGTGAAAAATAATCTTTCGTAAGATCATCATTGAAAAGTCGTACAGATTGCGGTGGAAAATCCATATAGATCTGTAAACCGGAGATCATATCAGAATCAATCAGATTTTTTACATATTCATGAAAATACTGTGCATCGTTTGTATCCAGAAACATCTGAAATGGTGAGTTAACAGGCTGGTGGAACAGAATCTGAAAAAATTCCTGATCAGTGATTCCGTCATGGGCATCAATGATCTGCTGTACAAGATCTTCTATGTAAGGAGCTGTCTGGGCGGAAGTATCCTGTTCCTGACGAATCGTGTAGGAGACAACCATATCGTACAGCTTTCCGTAGAAAAAGCATGCCATCATAATGACAGGAACGGTTGCTGTGAGCAACAGAACTAATGTGAATTTGGATTCCAGTTTCATATCACCATAAGAATGCCTGATCCGTGTGAAAATATGACTCATTGTAAATTTCGCTCCCTGTATTCAGAAGGAGAAAGCCCACTGTATTTTTTAAAGCTCTTTCCAAAATAGTTACCGTCACTGTAGCCAACCCTGGAAGATATGTCCGTGATTTTAAAACGTGCATCTTTCAGAAGCTGTTTGGCTTTTTCCATACGATATTCTGTTATATACTGATTCAGCGTCTGCCCGGTCTCGCTTTTAAAGAATGTGCATACATACGAAGTAGAAAGAAATACATGGGAACTGATATCTTTTACAGAAAGTGTTTCATTCATATAATTCTTGCTGATATAGTCTTTAATGAGAAAAATGGTTGGATTTTCCTGAGAGGTATTTTCTGCTTTGGAAAAATATTCTTTCGTCTTATTGATCAGCGTCTGATGAAGTTCCGGAAATGTGAAACAGTCATCAATTGTTTCTGCGATACTTTCAATATTTCCAGAACCTGCAATCTTCTGTTGATAGCGTGCATCTTCCAGACATAAAAAAAGTTTATAATAAAGATCTTTGACCGGATTCTGCAGAAAACGATGATTTTTATAAAAAGTAGTATACAGTTTCTGAAGAATATTTTCAGCGGATGTCTGATCCAGCCTGGATAATGCATCTGCAAAAGCCGTCGCCGGCGAGTCTGAAAAAATATTACTCTGTACATCCGGACTTTCGTCTGGCAGGGCAGAAGTCAGCAGCGTATTTTCTGGAAAAAAATAACTGCTCTGTAACAGAATAACAGCAGAAGTATAGGTCTGATAGGCTTTTGAAAGGCCGTATACTGTATCACCACATGCCATAGAATAATGTCCGATCTCTGCAAAATGACTGCAAAGGTAAGTATTCACTGACTGCAGCTGTCTGCTGGTTGGCTCATTCTGTGAAAACAGGAAATAAACAAGATACTGCATTTTCTTTTCAAGATAAATGCATTTCATGTGAAATGATTCCAGAAAATCCAGGAATTCCTGATAAAAATCAGTCATGGATGGAATGGATGCATCCAGAAACAGATCTGTTTTTACGATAAAAGAAGTAAAATAAGTGGATGCATTCATAGTAAGTCCAAGTTCAGATGAGAGCTGCTCTATGATCTGGCTGTTGCTTCCGTAAGGAAGAGTCAGCTGCAGTGCCAGACGGGAAGCAGTTTCCATTGAATGCAGTGTTTCGCCTCTGCGGGAATGGACTTTTTGGGTGTAAAGTTCACGGGCTTCGCGAATGGCAGTTTCAATTTCTGAAATAGAAAAAGGTTTTTCAATATAGTTGACTGCTTTTAATTTGATAGCAGCCTTCAGATATTCTTTATCTGAGTATCCACTCATGAAGATCGAAACAGTATCAGGAAGAAATTTTTCCAGACGTTCCAACATGGAAATGCCATCCATGCGGGGCATACGCACATCACACAAAATGATTTCCGGCTTGCAGAGCCGTGCTGTTTCAAGACCGTGCACGCCATCATCTGCCTGCAGTACTTCATCTATGCCAAGAGAAGCCCAGTCCAGCGAAGTGATCACACCAGTGCGGGTAAGCTCTTCATCATCTACGATCAGTAATTTCATATGATTCTCCTTAGTATTGGTGCAGTAAAGATTAAAGTTACCGAATCATTTTCAGAACCTTGTTACAGATATCAGCAGCACAGGGATGCTGAATTTCATTAAAAAGACGGTTTACCCGTGTCCGTTCAGATTTCCAGAAATCCTCTTTTGGAGAGAGGGCATCCAGAAAGTCATTGAATGTCTCGGGCTTCGGACCAGGGGTTACGTCATCATAATCAAAATTCATGCCGCGTCCGTCAAGGTACTGCTGACGGTCGTACGGAAGAAATATCATTGGTTTGTCAGTGAGAAGATAATCAATGTAAATACTGGAATAATCGGTGATCAGGTAGTCAAAGATATTCAGAATACCGGTGACATCTTCAGCCTGTTCATTTCCAAGAAAACGAATTCTTTTTCCAAGATATGGAGCAGCAGAACCCTGTTCGGCAACATGAGTCCGTATAAAAAGCAACATGTTCTTTTCCTCAAGAAATGCCTCCAGCTGTTTCTGATCAAAATCTTTAAACGGAAACAGCTGAACCTGTCCATAATCGCGGAAAGTTGGGGCATAAAGCACAGTCTTTGTATATTCCGGAAGATCCGGAAACAGCTGGCCTAAAATTTCACGGCAGTCATTTTTTTGGAACAGTCCATCGTTTCGCGGCTGTCCCCAGACCTTGATTTTGTCTTCAGAAACAGCAAAACTTCTGGCCATAAGGGGAATCAGTTCATGAGAGGTTGTCAGGATACAGGTATAGTTTTCAGAGAAAATCTTTTTGAAATAAATACGTGCTGCTTTTTTGAGATTAGGATCCAGAAGAGCAATTTTTTTCAGTGGAACACCATGCCAGAGATTAATGATCAGTCTCTTTTTGTGAAGACCGGTCCCATAGGCAGGAAGCCCGGCAGATGTAAACCATACACCGGCTGACAGTGCCTGACGAATACCCTGTATACTTTCTGTTTCGATAAAATACTGTTTTCCATATTTAGAGGAAAGACTATTTCGAAGCTCCGGATCATTGATCACGAAAAGAGGGGTGATCTCCGGAAGATTTTCTTTTACGTATTCAAAAAGATAACGGGAATTATAATTGTAATGACTGTTATCTGTAGAAGAAAACAGCCAGATATGAGAATCTGGACGAATCTGTCCAAAATGCTCCAGGCATGCTGTGAACAGCAGATTTTTGGCTTTTCCCATGGTTGCTATGTCCTTTCCAGTTAAAATGATACAGTATCAGCGGTATTTCCAGAATCCATGTATGGCATAGGAAATAAAATACAGAATACAGCGCATGTGGCTGTAGCCCATATAACGATATACTTTATAAGTCATAATGGCAGATTTTTTTTTGTCTCCGGATTTGCTGGTTTTGCTCATACGATATTTAAGAAGCGGGCGGTCAATACCGGCAGCGGGACCGTATTTGCGCAAAATCTTAAGCCATGTAAGGTAGTCTTCGTGGCTGTCATCGTGTTCCATCGGGAATTCAGCAGCGACATCTCTCAACAGGAGAACAGAAGAACAGTTGATACTGTTATGTTTCAGAAGATCCCTGTAAGAGACTGTTTCCTTCACCGGGATATATTTGCCGGCAGGAGTTCCATCGTAGTTCATGAGTTCTCTTCCAGTAGAACAGAGCACGCGACCTGTTTCATGAAGAGTATCCAGCTGAAGCAGCAGTTTGCCATTTTCCCACCAGTCATCTGCATCAAGGAATGCGACATACTGTCCATGAGCTTCCTGAACACCCCGGTTACGGGAGGCTGCAGCTCCAATATTATGTGGATTTTTCAGATAGTGAAAATCCGGACGATCCTGATAAACGGACAGTACTTCTGAAGTCTGGTCCGTGGAACCGTCGTCAATGACCAACAGTTCCAGAGGAATATTCTGGCAGAAAACAGATTCAACTGCCTGACGTATGGTGCTGCCGCCATTATAGACGGGCATGATGACTGAGATCAGAGGTTTGCTTGTTGTCATAGAAAATCCTTTCAATTTTGCGGTGAAATGTGTATATCACCGGCAATCAGTGCTTCTACCTGAGCGGCAGAAGTGTGGTTGATGCGTTCGGCATCGATATTTAGTGGCAGTACTTTGCCTTCAGCGAATAACTGCATGCCGTGCAGGAGTCCGGCCTCTGAATCTTCGAGCAAAAGCCCGCCGTATTTTTTCAGAAAACTGTGACACCCACTTACGTCGCAGGCCATTACAGGGACACCGAGTGTTGCCGCTTCCATAAGAACGATTCCCTGTCCTTCATAATAGGAAGAAAGAAGAAACAGATCACAGCGTTTCAGAATGGGCATAGGATTGGTGACTGCACGGATCAGGATAATATGATCGGATGCGTGCAGAGCCCTGGTATGAGCCAGTGTTTCATCGTAGAGATTACCAACACCGCCGATGATGATCAGCCAGGTGTCAGGGTGCTCCTTCCAGTATTGTTCAAAAGCATCCAGAAGTCGTTTGTGTCCCTTCTCAGGTGAAAAACGACCGATGCTGATAAATTTTGGAGCGTCAGAATCAAGTACAGACTGTAGTGTTTCCAGAGAAACATTGGATAGTGTATCTTCATTGAATGCAACGGGAGCAAGGCTTCGCTCCAGCACACTCTGATAATCGTGACAGTTGTGTATGACCGTGATTCTGGAACGGTCAGCACCGAATTCACTGACAACAGGCTGGATAAGATCTTCACTCACCGGTACAATGTGGTCATAGGTATGATATGCCTCTTTCAGAAGATAAGGGTTCATATTGCCTTTCAAGTGGACTTCCCTTGCCATATCATTGTGAATCCAGATACTTCGTGGGCATGGAGCCTCTTCAAGAAGTGAAGTTGTATAGGCTTCGTAGCCGTTATAATGAATTACACAGGCAAATTCAGTACTTCCGAAATGTTTTTTCCATTCGCGTCTGTAAGCGGTATGCAGTCTGTGTTCGGCCCAGGAACCGGTATGGCCTTTCAGTTTCAGAAGCTGGACAGCCATTGTCAGCAGATCCATATTCATTTCACTGGCCAGTGGATAGATCCCGACGCCTTCCGGGAGGCGTTCCATCCTTTCCGGATGATCTTTTACGTACAGTGAACGGAAAGAAATAAAATAATTATAACGGGTAAGATCCAGTTCATGAAGCTGAGAATACAGGACAGTTGTGATACCGTTGAGATCCAGGTCTCCTGCATAGATCAGAATATTTTTTTTACCATTGCCATGATATTGGTATTTACGGCAGCAGTCCTCATGAAGGAAGACCTGACGACAGATCTTTTCGGCACCGTGTCCGTCTTCATAGCTGGCATATTTTTGCATAAAAGCATTGTCCGGTGTGCCACCGGAGCAGTGTGCAAATGGAATGACCTCCTCTGCTTTTTCAGTATAATCAAAAGGATAGGAATCGATTGTTTCATACATACCACGGGAACTTTCATATTCCTTGCGGTCATAGGCAAAAAGTATGATTTTTTTGCCGGAGTTGGCATAATCATAAAACACGCTGGAATAATCCGTGATCAGCGTATCACAGACACTCAATCCCTCATAAGTATCCCAGGATGCCGGAAATGGCAGAATATGATGATAACCGGAAAAATCTTCCAGACCATGAAGGAAGGGATGCAATTTAATAAGAAGAATCTCATCCTCATTCAGCTGGGAATCCCACAGAGAAAGATTTTGAGAGAGCGTTTGCATATATCCCTGATCGTCCAGAGCATTAAAATTACCACGGAAAGTCGGAAGGTAGGCAAGCAGTTTTTTGCCCTGCAGACCGACCTGCTCTTTTAAGTGGAGATTTGCCGGCTGACGAAAGATATCGTTACGTGGGTAACCCTCGCGAAGAACGGTTCCGCGGTACAGACTGTCCAGCATATAGGCTCCGGACATTTTTTCTTCCATAAACTGGTTTGGAAATACCAGATAGTCAGAATCCAGCAGATTCCGCTGTACATTTCCCATGGTTACCATCTCAGGACGATTGTCACGTCCCATCTTCTTAAGAGGTGTGCCATGCCAGGTATTCAGGTAAATCTGACCTTCCTTTTTTATAAAGCGTCCCGGGAACGAGGTATCATTCACAAGATAGCCGGCACGGCTGAGGGCGTGGTAATAAGCAACAGAACCGGTACGCACAAAATGAACTCCCTGAATGGAGTTCTTCTGGAGTTTCTCTTTTATTTCATTTTCAGAGTCACGATGGACAGACAGTACAAGTGTGAAACTGCGATAGGGTTCCTGACAGAGCTCTTTTAATAAGGAAAGAATATTACTCTCCAGAGCTTTGCCACTTCTGGATTCCAGCAGGATCATATGGGGATCCAGATTATTTTTCTCATAGAATGTATTGTAAAAAGGATACCAGCTGCCGTTTCGCAGTTTCTTTTTTACTTTGCCAAGAAAGCTCATTTTTGCACGAATTCCCTTCAGTAATAAATATATAGTAACTATAACAAATGCAAAAACTCATGTCAATGTTATGGAACGCTTGCTGTGAACAGTTACTAATGACAGTGCCTGTTTTGGGAAGATAACTGGAAAATATTACCCATTAACAGGAAAATATTTTACCCCGATTCGAAATATTTTCCTGTTTTGGATAGAAAGTTTTATTGTTATAATAATAACAGATTTAAGAAAAGGGAGGAAAGAGCCGTGTCTGAATATGTTCTTGAACTTAAAGGCATAACAAAGATTTTCCCGGGCGTTAAGGCACTGAACAATGTACAGTTCCAGTTAAAACCTGGCGAAGTTCACGCACTTATGGGTGAAAACGGTGCTGGTAAATCTACATTTATTAAAGTAATTACCGGTGTACATAAGGCAGAAGAAGGCGAGATGTTCTTAAATGGACAGAAGGTGGATTTCAAAGGACCGAAAGATGCACAGGCCGCAGGTATCGCAGCCGTATATCAGCATCCGACATCTTATCCGCATCTGACCGTTGCAGAAAATATTTTCATGGGACATGAGATCATCAAAAACAGAATGATCCAGTGGAAAGCCATGAACACAGAAGCAAACAAACTTCTGAAACAGCTGGATGCAGATTTTGATGCAACAGCAGAAATGGGTACCTTAAGTGTTGCTCAGCAGCAGATGGTAGAGATTGCAAAAGCAATGTCCACCAATGCAAGAATCATCATTCTTGATGAGCCTACTGCAGCACTGACAAGATCCGAATCCGAAAAACTTTACACACTGGTTGATAAATTAAAAGCTGACGGAGTTTCCATTATCTTCATTTCTCACCGTTTTGAGGATATGTATCGTCTGGCAAGCAGAGTTACTGTATTCCGTGATTCCCAGTACATTGGAACTTACGATGTAGATGGAATTACAAATGCAGATCTGATCAAAGCAATGGTTGGTCGTGAGATCAAAGACCTGTTCCCGAAACCGGAAGTGAAACTGGGAGATGAGATGCTCAGGGTTGAAAATCTTTCCAGAACAGGTTATTTCAAAGATGTATCTTTTACAGTTCGTGCAGGTGAGATCCTTGGACTTACCGGTCTGGTAGGTGCAGGACGTACCGAAACCGTTGAAGCTGTCTGCGGTATCACACAGCCGGATTCCGGTAAGGTTTACCTCGAAGGTAAAGAAGTTCACATCAAAAAACCGTCCGATGCAATGGAAAAAGGTATCATTCTTCTTCCGGAAGACCGTCAGAAAGAAGGTCTGATCATGAGCTGGGGACTGGGAAGAAACGTAACACTTCCTACCATCAGCAAATATGCGAAGAGTGGTATCAATGATGAAAAGACAGAACGTGATCTTGCCAAAAAACTTCTTGAAGAAGTTGATACAAAGGCAGTTGATATCTTCCAGCCGGCAAGCTCTCTTTCCGGTGGTAACCAGCAGAAAGTTGTTGTTGCCAAGGCGTTAAGCCAGGAAATGAAAGTTGTTATCATGGATGAGCCTACCAAAGGTGTAGACGTAGGTGCAAAAGCTGAAATCTATGCGATCATGGGCGGCCTTGCAAAGAAAGGTTATGCAATCATCCTGATTTCTTCTGAAATGCCAGAGATCCTTGGTATGGCAGACCGTATCGTTGTTATGTGCAACGGACGTAAGACCGGTGAGCTGAACCGTGGCGAAGCTACACAGGAAAGAATCCTTGAACTCGCAATGGAAAAAGGACATACAGGGGGTGCTGAATAATGGAAAAGAAATCAGTCATGAAGAAGATCACAGGCTCCCGTGAAGCACTGCTTGCAGTTGTCCTGATCGTTCTTTTTGTAATCATTACAGCAATCAACCCATCATTCCTGACTCCTAAGTCACTGATGGATATGCTGAAAAACAATGCAGTAACAATGGTAATGTCACTTGGTATGCTGTGTGTAATGCTTGTTGGCGGAATTGATATTTCTATCATGTCAACACTTGCACTTTCCGGTATGAGCATCGGTATGCTTCTGAAATATGAACATATCTCCAGCACATTCCTCGCATTCGTGATCGCAATTGCAATCGGTATCGTATGTGGAGCAGTTGTTGGTCTGATCATTTCCAGAGCAGATGTTCCTCCGATCATTGCAACCATGGGCTTTATGTATATCTACCGTGCACTTGGTTATCAGATATCCCACGGTGGTGAATGGGCAAGTGCAGCAGCACTTGGCAACTTCAAGAATTTTGCAACAACAAAATTCCTCGGACTGAATGCAGTCATCTGGGTAATCATTGTATGTTATGTATTTTTCTTCTGGTTTATGAAATGGACCAGAACAGGACGTATGATCTATGCAGTAGGTAGTAACCCGAGTGCAGCAGAAGTATCTGGTATCAATGTAAAGAATATCAAACTTCTTGTTTATACGATCATGGGCCTTCTGGCAGGTCTTGGCGGAGCTCTTCAGGTTTCTGTATATGCATCTGCAATGCCTGACATGCAGTACGGCGGTGAAATGGATGTTATCGCAGCCTGCGTTATCGGTGGTGTAAGCATGAACGGTGGACGTGGTACCGTGATCGGTGCTTTACTTGGATCCCTGATCCTTGCAACAATCGCAAAAGCACTTCCGCTGATTCCATTCTTCAACCAGTTATGGCTGAATACCATCAAGGGTATTATCATCCTTGTCGTAGTAGTAATGAACGTAATCCTGCAGCGTATCGCTGATAAGAATGCACTGAAAGGAAGGGAGATGTAATCATGGCTGGAAAATCTGGAAGAAGTATTAATAATGTGCCGGAGAGCCCAGTGAAGAAAATGATCTTCTCCTGGGAGGGAATATTGGTCCTGCTGTTTATTGCGGTCAATATTTTCTGCGCAATGTTTTCTGAATATTATAACCTGAGCAGTCTGCTTCGTCAGATGCCGGTTTATCTGGCAGAGGTATTTATGATGCTGCCGATGGCATACATCCTGGTACTTGGCGAGATCGATATCTCCGTAGGTGCGATCGTTTGCCTTTCTGCAACAATGAGCTGTATCGTGTGCAACACAAATGCACCATTTATCGTAGTTGTGATCACAGCGCTTGGCGTTGGTACCATCTGCGGAGCAGTTAACGGATTTATCCTTACAAAATTCCAGGAACTGCCTCCAATGATCGTAACACTGGCAACACAGATCATCTTCCGTGGTATCTCCGAGATCGTTCTTGGAAGCGGCGGTAGTATTTCTGCAAGCAACACCGATGGTTTCCGTGCAATCGGCGGAAAGATCGGAAATGTTCCATACATTCTGTTTCTCGTAGTAATCCTTTCTGTGATCTTTGCTGTTATCTTAGGCAAGAGCACATTCGGACGTCGTGTATATGCAATCGGTACAAACCGTCTGACAGCATATTACTCAGGTGTTCATGTACAGAAGATCCGTTTCATCATTTACACCATCATGGGTACAGTTTCCGGACTGTGTGCACTGTTTCTGGTTTCTTCTTCATACGGTGCAAACACAACAACCGGTAACGGATTTGAAATGGATGCTATCGCAATGGCAGTATTCGGAGGTATTTCCTCTACAGGTGGTAAAGGTAATATCGCAGGTGGATTTATTTCCGCATTTATCATTGTATGCCTTCGTGTAGGTCTTGGTCAGAGAAACGTCAATGCACAGGTTATCCTGCTGATCATCGGTGTTCTTCTGATTGCAGCAGTAGCTCTTCCGAATATCATCGGAAATGCAAAAAAAGCATTAAGCATGAAGAAAAACTAAATAAGGTATTACAATAATCACGTA
>OLNH01001221.1_pt1 | contig 14456 bp, 13 predicted proteins | sample 1643101 | NCBI WGS metagenome assembly OLNH01 (sample SAMEA3136758, study PRJEB25190) | human gut metagenome | biome: human gut; feature: human-associated habitat; material: faeces | place: Austria | collected 2013
TTCAACCTGTTTTAATACAACTCTGTCACCTAAAGGTACTAATGTCATGATCTATGATCCTCCTTTATTCTTCAACTTAATTTTGTTACCGTTTCCTCTGTATTGAATTCCGGCAACTGTTTCGGCGCTCTGTCTAACCTTGCCGATTTTTGCTAGCACTCATTTACTTTGAGTGCTAATCACTGTCCTTATATTATTGAAAACGGCCTGATTTCGCAAGTTCTTTTATCATTACAAAATAAAATATATTCTCTTATTTACTCTTTTATTCTCTTTTTTTCTTTCATTTTCTTAATTTGCAAATAATTTTAGTTTTTACAGCACTTTCTCAAAAAGAATCCTGTTGGCAAAATTCACATCTGTAGCAAAGGTTTCCGCAACCTAAAAAAGACCATCTGTCAAAAATGACAGACAGTCTTTCTTATTTTGTGTTTCTCAGATTATTTATCTCAGGATTTCTTACTGTTTCTCTGTGCTTTAATCTCTTCCAGTTCGTCAAAGATCACTTCATTAAGAACCTTGATATAGGTTCCCTTCATACCGGAAGATCTGGATTCAATGACACCGGCACTTTCAAATTTTCTTAATGCATTTACGATTACGGATCTGGTGATTCCCACACGGTCTGCAATCTTACTTGCAACCAGGATTCCCTCGTCTCCGTCAAGTTCGTCGAAGATATGAATGATTGCTTCCAATTCAGAGAATGATAAAGTATTAAACGCAGATTTCACTACCTGCTGCTTTCTGTCTTCCTCTGCATTCTCTTCATGAACAGCACGCATCATCTCCAGACCGACAACGGTAGTTCCATATTCGCTGACAATAATATCTTCAATATCATATGGTCTGTCATAACGGTACATAAATACTGTACCCAGTCTCTCTCCTGCAATATCTATCGGATTGATGATTCCCTGATAACTGCTTGACACATGCTCGAATCCCAGTGTCTGAAGATTCACATTCTCTTTTGTTGACAGTACGCCAAGAAATCTCTCATTTAATAATGAGTCCACATATCCGCCAACCTTATCTTCGATTAGCTCAGTGATCTCTTCTACACCCGGACATAAACTGACGCCCAGAACCTTTCCTTTTTTGCTGAGAACCAGAATATTGGAACTCAATGTTTCCATCAAAACCTGGCAGATATCATTAAATACCACCTTGCTGGAACTGCTGTTATGCAGAAGTTTGTTTATTTTTCTTGTTTTATCCAGCAACTGAACGCTCATATAGTCCTCCTTTCGCCTTGCATATATCTGAAGTCTTTTTCTCTACTGATCACAAAGTGAACAACACCATCTTTTCTGACACGATTCACGGAATGAACAGTAATTTTCTTCTGTTATGAAAGAAGATTCAGACATACTTGGTCATTAACATTACTCGTACTTTAATACTACACGTTTCACCGCCAAATTACAAGACAAATTTTATTATTTTTTAATTTATTTTTTCTTTTCTGAAAATAGATTCCTTTTACAAATATTATCCAATAAATATTTTTGTAGTTCTAAATCCGGACATATAAGCAAAAAAATACAGGAAAAAGCGAGATCTTCTTCCTGTATTTGCTGACTTTATTATATTTTATCTTAAAAAGCTTATTCCTCTTTTGCGTCTTTTGGCTCAACGTATCCACAAGTCTCCTGGCTGCAAACGAGCTTGTTCCCCTTTTCCACCATGTAACTTCCACATTTTGGACATTTCTTTGCGGATGGTTTCTGCCAGGACATAAAATCACATTCCGGATTGTTCTCGCATCCGTAGTATTTACGTCCTTTTTTGGTTTTCTTGAGAACAATTTCCTTTCCGCATTTCGGACATGAAACTCCGATTTTCTCAAAATATGGCTTGGTGTTTCTGCACTCAGGAAATCCCGGACATGCTAAGAAACGTCCATGAGGACCATACTTGATAACCATGTTTCTGCCGCAGTTGTCACAGATCACATCTGTGACCTCATCCTGGATATCAACTTTCTCAAGTTCTTCCTCTGCTGCGTCTACATCTTTCTTCAGATCAGGATAGAAGTTGCTGACTACCGTCTTCCATTTGACAGTGCCTGCTGCCACACAGTCGAGAAGACCTTCCATAGTTGCTGTGAAGTTTACATCTACAATACTTGGAAATGCCTGCTTCATAATGTTATTGACAACCTCACCCAGCTCTGTGACATAAAGATTCTTCTGCTCTTTTGCCACATAGCGACGACTGATAATGGTAGTAATGGTCGGTGCGTAAGTACTTGGACGTCCAATTCCCAGTTCCTCCATGGTCTTAACCAGGGATGCCTCTGTATAATGTGCAGGAGGCTGTGTGAAATGCTGCTCTGGTTTCAGTTCCTTAAGTGTCAATTTCATACCTTTCTCAAGGCTCTGGTTCAGCACATTCCCTTTTTTCTGATCCTCTTCATCTGTGTATACGGACATAAATCCATCAAATACGATCTTAGATGCAGAAACTGTAAAGATATATTCATCTGCTCCAATCTTTACAGATGTGGTCTCGTATTTCGCAGGAGCCATTCTGCTGGCTGCAAAACGTCTCCAGATCAGCTGATACAGTCTGAACTGATCTCTGGATAGAGATTCTTTCAGAAGTGCCGGTGTACGACTGATGTCTGTGGGACGGATTGCTTCATGAGCATCCTGGATCTTCTGTCCTTTCTTCACAGTTTTCTCAGTCTGAGAAACGTAATTTTCACCGTACTGAGCTGTGATGTATTCTCTTGCTGCTGCATCTGCTTCCTCAGAGATTCGTGTGGAATCAGTACGCAGGTAAGAGATCACACCGACAGTGCCATTTCCCTTGATATCAATTCCTTCATATAACTGCTGTGCCAGACGCATGGTCTTCTGTGTGGAGAAGTTCAGTGTCTTGGCTGCTTCCTGCTGTAAGGTACTGGTAGTAAACGGAAGCGGAGCATTCTTGATCCTCTCACCTTTCTTTACTTCTGTGATCTCGTATTCCTTATCCTGCAGGGATGCAAGAAGTTCATCCATCTCCTGTTTGTTGTGGATGTTCATTTTCTTATCTGTTCCGTAGAACTTAGCCTGAAGCGGTTTCTTCTCTCCTTTTACCTGGAATTCTCCTTCAAGGCTCCAATATTCTTCCGGAATGAATGCATTGATCTCATCTTCTCTATCGCAGATGATACGAAGTGCAACAGACTGTACACGGCCTGCGCTTAAACCTCTCTTGACTTTCGCCCAGAGCAGCGGGCTGATGGTGTAACCTACCATACGGTCAAGCATACGTCTTGCCTGCTGTGCATCTACCAGATCCATATCCAGGTCTCTCGCCTGTTTAATGGAAGATTTTACTGCTGTCTTGGTAATCTCGTTGAAAGTAATTCTGTGCATCTTCTTAGGGTCTTCTTTCAATGCCTGCATCAGATGCCAGGAAATTGCTTCTCCTTCACGGTCAGGGTCAGTTGCCAGATAAATCTTATCTGCTTTCTTTGCTGACTTGCGAAGTTTTGCAAGAAGTTCTCCCTTTCCACGGATTGTTATATATTTGGGTTCGAAGTCATGTTCTACATCGATTCCGAACTGACTCTTGGGGAAATCACGAACATGTCCGTTAGAAGCTTCCACATCGTAATTCGCACCAAGGAATTTCTTAATTGTTTTCACTTTTGCAGGTGATTCCACTATCACCAGATATTTCGCCATGCTACCTCTCCTAGTCGTAATCTATGTCTGTTTGTAATTGTTCAGCAATCTACGTCAAGTGACTTGCTCATAGCCAAATAACTGCTCCGCAATTTATTTGGTTAAAATACTGAACCGTTACGTCTGTTTATATGAATCAGGCAGACATACCTATCCACCCCGCAGCTTACTCATAACCGGACAGTGAACTCTGCTTCATCCGGTGTTAACTGCTTCTTACATAATAGTATCTCCCGCACTCTCTTATGAGCCCCCGCAGTGTCAGTTCCACCAGACAATTGCTTACCTGAGCCGGTGAAAAGCCCGTTTTTCTCACAATATAGTCGGGATTTTTTGGTCGTAAATCGAGACAACTATACACCATATTCAAATCAGTTGCAAGTCCTAAGTTGTTTTTTTCCTCTGTTTGTGTGACTTTCGACGAGGAAATTCCAAGTTCTTCCAGCAGGATTTCCGGGCAGTATGCGATTCCTGCTCCATCATAGATCAGCTTATGACATCCTCTGCTGAGAACATCTGTGACAGCGCCCGGAATCGCATAAACCATCTTTCCCTGCTCCAGTGCAAACCCTGCAGTGATCAGGGATCCACTGCTCTCTTTTGCTTCTACTACAAGAACAGCGTCAGACAATGCACTGATGATCCTGTTGCGGGCCGGAAAATGCCAGGCTGCAGGCTCAGAACCAGGCGGACACTCACTGATGATGCCACCATTTTCCCAGAGAATCCTTTCATATAATTTGCGGTTTGTTCTTGGATAACACACATCTACACCACTTCCAAGCACCGCAAAAGTCGGCATCCTGCCTTCCAGTGCACCTTTATGTCCCTCTGCATCAATTCCAAGAGCCATACCACTGATGATCTGGACACCTGCCTGACTCAATGCCTTTGCATAACGGAAAGCCTGAATTCTGCCGTAAGGACTGCACATTCTGGCACCAATCACGGCTACGGTTCTCCTGTCTGGATCAGGAAAACGTCCTCTGACATAAAGTTTTCCGGGCATAGATGGATATTGTTTCATAATCTGAGGATATTCCGGACTTGATTTTTCAACACAACGAATCTGTGCATTCTTGTCTTCCTTTGCATTATTTTCTTTTATATTATCTCCGTCAGTATTGTTCTTTCTCATGTCAGTTCTTTCCATATAAAATACCTCGCAGATACTTATTTTATGACAGAATTTTTATCAAACACCCGATATGATAATGCCTCACCGATATGGTGACTTGCGATGATTTCCTCGTCATCCATATCCGCAATGGTTCTGGCTACTTTCATAATTCGGTGATAGGAACGGGCACTAAATGCAATTTGATCAAATGCCCTTGCCAGAAGCCTGGATGCACCGTCTGTAAGAGGACAGTATTTATCAATCTGGCGGCTGCCAAGCTGTCCATTAAAATTAATTTCTTCATCTCTGTAGCGTTCTTCCTGAATTTTCTGTACCTTTTCCACTCTTTTTCGGATCACTGCAGAAGTTTCTCCTCTTTTCCCACCATGAAGCTGGGCAAAAGATATTGGTGGTACTTCTGTACTGATATCAATTCTGTCAAGGAGCGGTCGGCTGATTTTTCCCATATAATGACTGATTTCACCAGAAGTGCAGGTACACTTATTCAAATCTGGATAATAGCCGCAGGGACAGGGATTCATTGCGACACATAACATAAAGTCTGCCGGAAAGCTATATGTTCCACTGGCCCGGGCTATCTGGATCACCTTGTCTTCCATAGGCTGGCGCAAAAGTTCCAGGCTTGCCCTTGAGAACTCCGGCATTTCATCCAGAAAAAGAACACCTTTATGTGCCAGAGTGATTTCGCCCGGTCTGGGATTACGACCGCCACCTGCGATAGCCTGAGGAGTACTTGTATGATGAGGACTGCGAAAAGGGCGCTCATTGATCAGAGGATGTTCCCTGGACAAAAGCCCTGCGATACTGTAAATCCTGGTAAGTTCCAGTTTCTCCTCAAAACCAAGCCCCGGCATAATGGTAGGAAGCCGTCTGGCAAGCATGGTTTTTCCTGTTCCAGGTGAACCGATAAAAAGGATATTGTGGAATCCGCTCACTGCAATCTCAGCGGCTCTTTTGGCGCTCTCCTGCCCTTCAATATCGGAGAAATCCATGTTCTTCTCTTTTTCTGCCGATAGTGGTATGTTTTCTTCTGTTTCTGTTTTAAGAAAGGGCTCTGGATCCAGGAGACAATCAATCAGTTCTTTTAAATTCTTTACTCCTGCTACCGGAACATCAGAGACCAGTCTGCCCTCTTTCAGATTGTCATATGGAACTACACAAAATCTGCATCCAAGGTTTCTGGCACATAATACAATCGGAAGAATACCTGAAACTCCATGGATTTCTCCGTCCAGACCAATCTCACCTGACATCATAACTCCACTGATAACCTGGGGACTGATCATGCCAAAAGCCGCCAGAACTGCTGCTGCCACCGGCACATCAAACCCTGCCCCTTCCTTCTTCATATCTGCGGGGGCGAAATTGACAGTTATCCTCTTTGGCGGAAACTGATAACCGTTATTTTTCAGCGCTGTGCGGACTCTGTCCTGAGCTTCTTTTACCTGAGCTGACGGAAAACCTACCATAATAAAGGAAGGTAATCCATTACTTACATCTGCCTCTACCTGGACAGGGCATACCTCTACCCCAAAGATTGCAGCTGATAATACACTTGCAAACAAAAATTACTCCTTTCTGCCGTCATAAATTTCCCCGGATATTTATGCGCATCCTAATTATTTCATTAGAGCATGTTTGAAAAAGGCTTTCTGCAAGATGTGCGTCACAATTTGTGGAAGATTTTGTTCGGATGAGGGCGTCGTAGCGGGCTACGGCAACCAAATTCGGGCAAACTATACCGCAAAGTGGGGCGTGCAGCATCTCTCAGTATCTGTGATCATTAATCTTTCACTGTTTAACGATCCTGCCCATATGCAAAACTTCTATCTGTCATTGCAGACCTGGAAAATATAGAATTTCAAATAATAAGACTCATCTGCTGCCCACAGAATCGGATGATCCGGCGCCTGCGTTCTGTATTCTACCTGGCGCAGTCTCTTGTGTACATTCTTTGCTGCCTGTCCGATGGTTCTGGTAAACAGTTCATAATCCATGAAATGAGAACAGGAACAGGTTGCCAGGAATCCGCCGTCCTTGACCAGTTTCATTGCACGAAGATTGATTTCTCTGTAGCCTTTTACCGCATTCTTGATAGAATTTCTGGACTTGGTGAATGCCGGAGGATCCAGGATCACCACGTCAAATTTCTCACCCTTTTCTTCCAGTTCCGGAAGCAGTTCGAAGACATCTTCGCAGATAAATTTCACCTTGTCGGATAATCCGTTTAATGCTGCATTGGCAGTTGCCTGATCTACTGCAAGCTGAGATGCATCCACACCTGTTACACTGGCAGCGCCTGCAATTCCAGCATTCAACGCAAAAGAACCTGTATGTGTAAAGCAGTCCAGAACTTTTGCACCTTTACAGAGCTTCTGGATCGCAAGTCTGTTATATTTCTGGTCAAGGAAGAATCCTGTCTTCTGTCCGTCTTTGACATCTACTTCGTATTTGACACCATTCTCTTCAATCTGTACAAGTGTCGGAAATTCCGGTCCAATGAAACCTTTCACCAGTTCCATTCCTTCCTGTTTGCGTACCTTGACATCACTTCTCTCATAAACGCCACGGATGATGATACCATCCTCTGCAAGAACTTTCCTGATCAGTTCTACAATTGTTTCTTTGAAACGGTCAATTCCCAGTGCAAGTGACTGTACCACCAGTACATCAGAGAACTTATCTACTACCAGACCCGGCAGAAAATCTGCTTCTGCGAAGATCAGACGACAGCTGCTTGTATCTACTACCTTCTTACGATATTCCCATGCATCACGCACTCGTTTCTCCAGAAGTTCCTCATTGATCTCAACATTCTCGTCCCTGGTCATCAATCGTACTGTGATCTTAGAATTCGTGTTAATGAATCCTCTTCCCATCGGATATCCGTCAAAGTCATGGACGAGTACCATATCTCCGTTCTCAAAACTTCCCATGATCGTATCTATCTCATTATCAAAAATCCACATCCCACCGGATTTCAGAAGTCGTCCTTCACCTTTTTTCAAGGTTACTACTGCCATTCCCATTCTTGTTCCTCCTCATTTTTATGCTTATCTGTAAAGTCATTCTGTTTTTCTTATTCCAGTCAACCCATTCTAACACATTCATTTTCTTTTTTCTACACATAACACAAAGCAGCCGGCAAAATCACAGAAATTTCACCGGCTGTTTCTTATTAATTTCTTTTATTTTTATTGTTTTTTCAGCATTTTCTCAGATTTTTCAGAAGTATACATCTTGGAAGACCGCCATAGCAGAGTGCAATCTTCTTTACTTTATATCCATGACTCTCCATATTATTTCTGCTGAATTCATTATCCGGATGGATCGTACACATCAGATAATAATATTTCTCTTTATCCAGCAAACTTTCTGCTGCTTCCAGCATCTGTTCCTGCAATCCATTCCCTCTGTATACACTGCCTACAACTGCAGAATCCATGACTGCCACATGAGCAAGCTGTTCTCTGTCAAACTCAAGATAAGTTCCCAGATTCTCCTCATCTTCCGGATATTTTACAACGAAAAAGCCTGCAATCCCGCCAATTGGAGATTCTGCAACAATCACATAACCCTTTCCCTGTAGATGTTCTCGGATATAATTCTCATCATCAGCTACAAACCATTCCGGATGAGCCATATCATTCTTCGCTTCGTTCATGATCGTCATGATCTCAGGTACATCTGATTCATCTGCTCTTCTTATAACAAAATGAATTCCTATATGATTGTACCGATTATTCTGCATAATCCTCACTGTCTTCTGCAGTCTCTTCTGTTTCTGCATCTTCAGTGTTGTAAGTCTCTGTGCTCTCTCCGTAAAGTTTCTCAAAGAACTTCATTGTTTCATTGTATAATGTCTGTCTGTCATCATCAGAAAGTTCACTGAGTTCCGGACTTGCCTGTACGTCTGCGTTTAATCCGAAGATATCCTTCATTGCTTTGTCTACCATATTAAGCTCTGTGCTCATGTAAATTTCAGTTCCGTCTGCCTGATAGGAATCTGTTCCATCAGTAAGCACTTTGAGATATGCTTTTTCTACTTCTTTTGAAAGAGCTGCTCCATTTTCAGAATCAAGACTTACAGATGCATATGCGGAATCATCTTCCATTGCTGTTGTAAGAGCCTCTGTATCGCCTTCATATTCGCCCTTGCAGAAGTTCTCAGCTCTGTTAAATAAAGTAAGCTGATCATCTGTCAGTGCAGAAGTATCCAGTTCATCTGCTGCTGATGCATTATCAACAGTTTCTGTAGGATCCTCTTCTTCATCTACATTGCCAAGTGTACTGTCATCTGTTGTCTCGTCGCTGCCAGTCTCTTCCGGCTCCTCTGTCTCACTGAGATCTTCATCATTCTGATCATCTGAAGTATCCTCGATCAGACCTGTTTCCTGTTCCAGAGAAGGATTTTCTGTGGAACTCTCTACTACATCTCCGCCCAGTGCACTGTTATCAACATTGCTTAAGATATCATCTCCGTCTACTGTGTCACCGGCATTTACCGTGTCATCTTCTTCGTCTGCAATATCGCCAATGGAATCGCTGTCACCGGAAGTATTCTGGTCAACCTGCTCCAGAGTTGCTTTTACATCATCATAATTGTAGTCTTCCTGTGCAATCTGTTCCAGAAGGTCTACAATCTTGTTGATCTGGTCGGAGTCCAGATTTACGTTGTTTTCCTGTGCTACATTAACTACAATATTATAAATTTCATCTGCATTCTGAACGTTGTCTTTGATTACCTGCATTTTGGAATTATTCATAACTGTTGTAGCATCATTCTTGCCAACTTCATCTGCAAGATTTCCGGTTACTACCATTTCCTCTGTTGCAAGCTCTTTCTTTGTGCTGTCGAGCTGTTCGCCTGTGGCGGTCTCGTATGCCATCTGAATACCTGTCAGAGCACCTGTTCCTGATACTTCAAACGGGCAGGCTGCTACTACTTCGCAGTTCTTTACGCCAGATGTGGAAAGTGAGGTGGCGATCATGTTGCAGGTTACCCAGTTGAGGTTGGCTGTACGTACCTTGATACCTCCGGACTGGGTTGGCTTAACGTATGCGCAGCTTACGGTTCTGGTTCCGATCTGTTCGATTGGAACATACGCGCTTAAATGATCTCTCTCATCCTGATTTGTGATGGTGAGGATCTGTACCTGGCTGCTGTCTACGTTGAAGTATTTCATCATTGTGTTCTTCTGTTCATCGGAAAGGTCTGCTCCGAGTGTTACGACCTTCATGGAATCTGCCATTGTCGGTACTGCTGTGCCGGAAAGTACCAGACATGCGCTGCATAAAAGTGCTGCGGCTGATTTTGCTTTTTTCATAATAGAAACCTCCCTGATATGTGTTTGGATTTTTAGGTAAAATCTTTTATTCGGATTGATATGGGTATTATAGCACGTTTGGGAGGATATTTGTAATTATTATTGTTCTTTTTAATAAGACGCAAAAAAATATCGTTACTGTTCACTCCGTGCCCAGTAACACGCTTCGCGATGCACAGAATTTATGCTAATCGCATAAATTCGCACGATATGTCTCGGGATTTTGGCACATACATGCCAAAACACCTCGCGGAATAGCAGCATGCGAACAGTAACTTATAGGATACTACCAATAAACAACAGTCAGGCAATTACTACGCTTCACTTTCATAACAACTGATTGACGCACCTTTCAGACAAAGATATAATAATAAGCAGAAACTCAGGAACAATACCCCGGAGGAACTGCCTGTATGAAAAAACTTTTAACAATATTTCTGACATTTATGAAAATCGGTGCTTTCACTTTCGGCGGGGGCTATGCAATGATCGCACTGCTTGAAAATGAAGTGATTGAAAAGAAGAAATGGATTGAACATGACGAATTTCTAAATATGGTTGCTGTCGCAGAGTCCACTCCCGGCCCCATTGCGATCAACAGTGCTACTTATATTGGTTATCACCTTGCCGGATTTTCCGGTGCAGCAATGGCTACTCTTGCAGTATGTATCCCGTCTTTTCTTATTATTTACTGTATTTCCCTTTTCTTTGAGCGGTTCTTAAGTTTCACTTACGTTGCCTGTGCATTCAAGGGAATTCAAGTCTGTGTGATCTACCTGATCCTGTCTACAGGAATCAACATGTTAAAGGCTTTGGAGAAAAATGTACTCAACACCTGTATTCTGTGTGCTGTAATGGCAGCTATGCTGATCTGTTCAATTACTGCCGTTTCTTTTTCTTCTGTTTTTTATATTCTATTCTGTGGTGCAACAGGAGTTTTTATTTATTTTCTGCAGAAAATAAGAAAGGAAAATATACATAAATGATTTATATAAAATTGTTTCTGAACTTTTTTATGATCGGTGCACTGTCTTTTGGCGGAGGATATGGAATGATCTCACTGGTGCGGGATACGGTTCTGTCCAATGGATGGCTTACGGAAAGTGAATTTCTGAATTTCATTGCTGTTTCCGAATCTACTCCGGGATCTATCGCTGTCAATATGGCAACTTTTATCGGCTCTTCGCAGGGCGGGATCCTGGGCGCATTTTTGGCAACTCTCGGAGTGGTCCTGCCGTCATTCTTTATTATTCTGCTGATTGCCGCAGTTTTAAAAAATCTTATGCAATACGCCAGTGTAAATGCGTTTTTGTCTGGTGTTCGTCCCTGCGTGGTGGCAATGATCCTGGCAACTGCAGTCCGTATGGCACTTCCATCACTGGCAGGATACACGAAACAGGCTTCAGATCAGACCGGAACTTCTGCTTTCCACCCGGATTTACGTTCTGTCTGCGTATTTATGATCCTTATCGCAATTCATTTTCTGTACAAAAAATTCCAGAAGAGAAATCCCTCACCAATCCTGATGATCCTGCTGTCTGCAGGGCTTGGAATTCTCCTCTGGAATTAAACCAGCAACATTTTTTTAATTAATTTCTGAATTATATTACTTTAATGTCATTGATAAGACTCAGCAGATGGGTGCAATATGAGTCATTCGATAATAGTCGCCTCTGCTGTATCCGTTACTGCTGTCAATGGAATAAAACCATCCAAAATGCAGATTCAAAGTCAGTGCACCCATAGCTATCACTTCAAGTATCCAATATGCTTTCAGCAGAATTCCCGATTTCTCATCTTCGCTCCTGATCAGATTCCATATGAATACTATAAATGAGCAAATTTACAATCCACAGTCAGTTTTGTTTTTTCTTTATACTTCTGAGGAAATAGCAAATCGCCCACGCAATACTCATACCTGCCGCAATTCCAAAGGCAAAGAGAAAGGTATCCCGCCCATATCCCAGTGCGCGTACCGTATTTCCTTCTACAATACTGTTCATGCAGTAATAAAGCGTACTTCCTGGAATAAGCGGAATCACAGAAGTGACAAAAAAAGAGGTCGAAGTCTCTTTACAGATCCTTGCCAGAATTTCCGCATACACATCTACCATAAAACCAGCCAGCAATGACGGGAGAAAAACATTTCCCCAGAGCCCCTTCCCCAGGAGGAACACCAACCAGCTTAAGAAGCCGCCGGCAGCTGCCAGCGGCAGATATTTACTTTTCATATGAAAGAGAATTCCGAATCCCACAGAACCGATGGCTCCGGTGATCAGCTGTATCACTGTCGTTGTGTTCAAAGTCCCAGCCTCCCAAACAGAATGATCGCACCCATAAATCCAAGTGCCAGTGCCGCAGCAAGGAGTAAAGCGGCAATTAAACGGATAATTCCGGAAAGTGTATCACCAATAAGAACATCCCTGATCGCGTTTGTTGACATCAGTCCCGGAATCAGGAGCATGATATCACCGATCATAATCTTGTCCATATGAAGAAACGGGCAGAGCACAGTAAATCCGCAGATCGCGCAGCCTGTAAGAAAAGACGCTGCAAATTGAAAAGTCACTTCATTCATACACACCGGACGAAGATACTGCTGCAATCCCCAGATAAGAACAGCTCCAATCCCTGCTGCAATCGTATCTGGAATGCTCCCACCATAGAAAAGTGCAAAACTGCACGCTGCAAGAAGACTTCCAAGAAGTTTCCAGAAAGGATTTGGTTTATTTATATTGATTTTATCAAATTCTTTTCGAAGTTCTGCTGCTGAAACAGGATGACTGCAGAAACGGCGGCTCAGATCATTCAGCTGTTCCAGCTTGGTGAAATCATTTCCACCGCCTTCACGGATCCTGCGAGTCTGAGTACGCGCTCCTTCTCCTGGAAATTCCATAGTAATAACAATACTGGAAGTGATCACAAAAACATTCATCTGAGCAGCCCCGCAGGCATAGCCCATTCGATTCAGTGTATCCTCCACACGAAAAATCTCCGCACCGCTATTTAACAGTGCATCACCCATATCAAGAAAAATATGCAAAAAATCTTTAGACGTTTGCATAGCGATTACCTCTTATCAGAAACATTTATTTACGACGAAGTGACACCACTGTCTCCACATGTGTCGGCATCGTCTGGGGAACACATTTCCCCAACCACTATTCTTCTGCTGTCCGATATTCTCTTCCAGATAAGCCTTTTCTTCCGTAATCTGATGAAGTTTCCGCTGAAAACTCAGTTTCTTTTCATCATAATCTTTCTGTTCTATTTTACCATCAATCAGCAGATCTGTTAACCTGCTTTTTTTTGATTCAATAGTGGAAATATCTTTCTCCAACTGTTTTACCCTTTTTAATTCGGTATCATCCTTCAGAATATCTTCAATCGTATTCAGCACCGATTGAAGAACATCGTCAAAACTATCGGCCAGAAGCCGAAATGCTTCCAGAAAAGCGTTTTCAATAATCACTTCATCTACCGCCTTGCCCAGTACGAAACAAATTACCGGGTTCCCCGTAAAGATCTGGTAACTGAAATGGCTAAAATTCTGGATGTAAATCCACTAACACTGCATGAGCCGACTACTATGGATGCTTCTGAACTTATGGAGATCCTGTTCTGGATTGATGAATTCAACCCGGCAGCAATCAATCTCTTTCAGTTAGAAACCTATCCGGGAGAGAAATGCAATTCCAGCGAAGATACCGCTGTCCGTTACCATGACTCTGATAGCTGGCCAGCTCATCCGCCTGCCGCTATGTGGTTTAATTATGGAGTTCTGAATGATTTTATGAAAGAATGGATTCTCAGAAAAGAAGAAATGAAATCCGGTGTGATTACCAGAGATGAATATTTTGAGTGGAAAATATGAACCTAAAAGGAAATGGCGATCTGCAAATGCAAAACTGCGCGAAACTTAAATTCGTTGTATTTTCCTTTGTAGTCAAAGAAAAAGCACTATAAATCTGTCAGCAAACGATTTCCAGTGCTTTTTTACGTGTTATTCTATTAAATTTTACCTATTAGCTTATATAAATGAAACTTAGCGATACTTACATAGCCCGCTCTTAGAGGAAATTTAAAAGTTGCCGTCTGTGTTTAGTTCTTTAACAGGAAGAGGAAGAATATATTTTCTCGCTCCTCCCATTGAACAGTGCATACGGGGCTCTTATACAGATCTACAGCTTATATTCCAATTTTAACTATGGTGTTGTGAAGTTCAATCAACTTTCAGCATCCGATACCCAACGCCAATGTGTGTTTGGATATATTGTGGAGAGTTCGGTTCTTTCTCGATTTTTT
>OLNH01001222.1_pt1 | contig 14450 bp, 14 predicted proteins | sample 1643101 | NCBI WGS metagenome assembly OLNH01 (sample SAMEA3136758, study PRJEB25190) | human gut metagenome | biome: human gut; feature: human-associated habitat; material: faeces | place: Austria | collected 2013
ATCTCGTCATCACGATCCATTCTTATGTAATAGCATTCGCCGAATTTTCTGTAGTTCATTTTTTACCTCCATTCTGTTACAGCAATTTCTCTCCACAGGCAGAATCAATAATCAGCGTATTAATAAAACCACCTCGCAAAGCGCCAGCAACAGCAGCTGCTTTTGCTTCTCCATGCAAATGGATCAATTACAAACGGAACATTTCTCAGGTTTGGCTGCATGGCTCTTGCGCCACACATATTTGCCATCTGATGTCCTACTTTCATCTTTCCATCACCGTGTGTACGCTTTCCGTTTCCACACCAGAGATCGATGGTGATGTTTGTGTCTGCCGGTGTCTTGAACCATACGCCTGTACATCCTAACCACCACATTGCTACATTTCCCGGTGCTACTACTTCGTTCTCAATGTCTTCTACTAACCATGTACCCCATTCCGGGATCTTCGTTCGGATCACCCAGTGCATATTTGGTTAAAGCACTTACGCTCATGGAACCAATTGGAAGTCCTGCCTGAAATACGGCTTCCATGATTTTTTTCTTTTCGGCTGTGTCCATGAAGATGCGGTTGATTTTCTCATCTGTGGCATCTATGCACATTTCCATATAATCATAGCCGCATTCTTTCGCGCATCCTATTTTCTCGCTCCATGATAATGTATTTCTCATGGCTTTCTCATATAATCCAATCTCATACTTTTTCATCATGCAATCTCCCTTTTGTTACCCCAATACTTGTTTACTTTTGATTTCGATTGCATGATAGCATTTCAGATTTTGGTTTTCAACGTATTTTCAGTTAATGCACATATGTGCAATTTTAACATCTTCCACAATTTCTGCAAGGAAAGCATCCTGCTTTTTTTATATGTGGATACCACTCATGAATCTCTGGCAGTGGTTCGCCTTTTTTCCATTCTTTTACACCATAATGGTCTTTAAAAAGCACTTTTTCCCCAATACATTCTATTTCCAGTGGATGGATTGTGATTTTTTCAGGATTCATACAGCTTTGATGGATTCTTGGAGAAAGTATCTGATTTTCGAATGATACTTCCTGATCCATAGTGACGATCCGTATATGGTTTTCGCTTATATGTTCTATTTTCTGTTCTGCTACACATGTGTAGTTTGCAGGGATTTCTGATTTGTTGATCGTAAATGTCCCTGCGGGAGTTTCTGCTGTTTTCATTTGTCTGCCACCTTATTTTTTATTTACAGCAAGCTTCGAAAATAATGCATTTGAAACAATTCGGCTGGATTTCACTTTCTGATAGACTGGAAATCGGATAAAATCATACCTTTCATTACTTGCTTGATTTAGTTAAAATGTATTATTTCTGAAGATTGCTACAATCTTATTAAGTACAATGCCTACTATATTACACTGTATAGATTCTGTCCATAGTGTGTTATTATCAATAATGAAGATGATTTCAATTCAGGAGATTTTATTGTGATTTTCAAGGCCAAAAAATATATCAAAAAAACTACATTTTGTTCTGAATTGCGATGGGTATTTTTAATATACAGTAAATAAGCTTTGTGTTATTATATTTATTGTAGGGATTGTATTGAAGAGAAAGAAGAATTAGTTAATCGGAGATTCGGTCAAATTTTCAGGTGGATACATCAGTCATATATTGAGCTGGTGTCTCCACCTGTTTTTTATCCCAGTGCTACATCCAGGATCATCATCAGTGAGAATCCTACTGCGAAGAAAACAGTTCCGATATTGGAGTATTCTCCGGCAGACATTTCGGGGATGAGTTCTTCTACTACTACGTGGAGCATGGCTCCGGCGGCGAAGCTTAGAAGATAGGGAAGTGCCGGGACGATGAGTCCGGCGGCAAGGATTGTCAGGACTGCACCGATGGGTTCTACGATCCCAGACAGGACTCCGCCGACAAAGGCTTTGGTTTTTCCCATTCCTTCGGAACGCAGGGGCATGGAAATAATGGCTCCCTCCGGGAAGTTCTGGATGGCGATTCCAAGGGATAGAGCCATGGCTCCCATCATGGTGATCTGAGTATGTCCGGTTAAGTAGCCGGCATATACAACACCTACTGCCATTCCCTCTGGAATATTATGCAAAGTTACTGCAAGAACCAGCATGGTAGTTCGCTGGAATTTGCTTTTTGGGCCCTCGGCTTTGTCACTGTGCTGATGAAGATGTGGAATAATGTGATCCAGTAAAAGCAGGAAAAATACGCCGATCCAGAAGCCGACTGCTGCGGGGATAAATGAAAGTTTTCCCATTGCAGATGACTGTTCGATCGCAGGGATCAGCAGACTCCATATGGATGCAGCTACCATGACTCCAGCAGCAAATCCAGTCAAAGAGCGCTGGATCTGTTCATTCAGGTCTTTTTTCATGAAAAATACGCAGGCTGCGCCGGCAGATGTACCGATAAATGGAATTAATATTCCATAAAATACATTTATATTCATCTACCTCCTTAAATAATACATGCAAAATATGAATGGTTTATAGCACTCCCGTAAAATAATATATTGGTTGAGAATCTTTTCATTTCCAATTATTTCAGCTTATGCCATAGAATCATATTTATGAAAAGGTTCAGTTAGTTATATCTAACTTTATTTAGTATAACAGATTTCTTCACAAATAAAAAGAGCATACAGAACTTTTTATCAAATTCTGTATGCTCTTCTTTATTATTTACAGGTATTGACTTTTTATCTGTTCATCATTCTGCGGAAGAAATCGCATTCATCATCATTGCACTTCTGTCCCTGTGGTTTCTGGATGGTTACATGGAATACATGATACAGAGGTTCTTCTTCGCTTCCATAAGTTACGAATTCATAATATACCCCATTTTCTTTCAACGCTTTTTCCAGCAGCGGAGCCTGCGGACGGCAGTAATCTCCTACACAGGTCATCAAATATACCGGCGGGAAAGCAGGTGTTACGTGATCCGGTACATTGATCAGTTTCCGTTCTTTTTCAGAGCCTTTTTCCGGGAGAAAATCACTCATCAGTTCATTGTCCTGTTCGCTTCCCAGTACTTCTGTAGTTCCAAGAGGTGCATAAACTCCACAGTTAAGTGCTACTGCTTCCGGTACAAATCCATCCGGTACTTCGAAATCATAATTGGCAGCATATGCCGGATTGGTGCAGATTGCACTGTAAAGTCCGCACAGATGACCACCTGCAGAATCTCCCGCCATGAATACATGATCCATATCCAGTCCATACTCATCCTGATGTTCATACATCCAGCAGATTACATTATTGGTATCTTCCAGAGGTGCCGGGAATTTCACTTCAGGTGCCAGACGATAGGTGAAGTTTACCACTGCAAATTTTCTCTGTGCCAGTGTCATTCCATAGAACTGGTACAGTTCTTTATCGCCGTAAATCCAGCCGCCGCCATGAACATTTACGATTACCGGAAGTTTCCCTTCCAGATTCTTCGGTCTGTAAACATCCAGTTTGTTCCACACAGGATCCGGTCCATATACCAGATCATCATAACGGCAGATATCCTCCGGTGTTGTCAGTCCTGCATCTCTCTTCGCGTCATTGATCTTCCACTCTCTTCTCATTGTGTCGCTTGCCTGTGACATAATCTTTTATCCTCCTTTATATATCAATTGTTTTATTTACCCTTTTTTCTGGATTCACTGATAGTCATGCCTGTCATTTTCCTGTTTTTTTCTTCTCCACTGTCCTGCACAGGCGGCGATCACCTCCAGCTTTTCTTTGGGAATCCATTCCAGTTTACCCTCATCGCATTCTTTCTGCATGCCTGTGAATTCATCGGAAGTGTACAGGCACATGTATTCCGTTCCGTATCCATCCTGTGTGAATGTGACAATTCCTCTGAATTTCCAGGATAGAAGTTGGTATCCGGTTTCTTCACAAACTTCTCTGCAGAGGCATTCTTCCGGACTTTCGCCCTCTTTAAAGTGGCCACCTACGCCGATCCATTTATCTTTATTGATGTCATTTTTCTTTGTTATTCTGTGAAGCATAAGATAGCTGCCGTCTTTTTCCAGATAGCAGTGGGTGGTTAATACACTTTTCGTTTTGTCTTGCATAGATTACCTCGTTTTTTTGCTGTCAGTCTTCTGTGTAAAAGCATTTGATTTTACCTGCGCCCCAGTTCCCAGAATGCTACTGCACTTGCAGCTGCTACGTTCAGTGAGTCTACTCCGTGGGCCATGGGTATTTTTACTGTATAATCGCAGTCTGCGATGGTCTGTGATGCCAGTCCGTCTCCCTCGGTTCCGAGAATGACTGCCAGTTTTTCTTCTGACTGGAGTGCCTGGTCATCGATTCCTACGGAGTCATCACGCAGGGCCATTGCGGCTGTTTTGAATCCGAGCTTTCTCAAAGTCTGCATTCCATCCTGCGGCCAGGCAGATTTTTTGTCAAAGTATGTCCAGGGAATCTGGAATACTGTTCCCATGCTGACTCTGGCTGCGCGGCGGTAGAGTGGGTCGCTGCATCCGCTGGTTAAGAGCACTGCATCCATATGGAGTGCTGCCGCTGAGCGGAAAATAGCTCCGATATTTGTAGGATTTACCACATTCTCAAGCACTGCTATGCGGCTGGCATTTTGGCAGATTTCTTCTACGGATGGCAACGGATTTCTGCGCATTGCGCAGAGCATTCCGCGCGTAAGGGCAAATCCGGTAAGCTTGACCAGAAGTTCGTATTCTGCAGTGTAGACCGGAACTTCTGGAAAACGCGCTAACAGTGCTTTTGCTTCCCTCTCCAGATCTTTGTATTCTACCAGAAAAGAAATTGGCTGATATCCGGCGTTCAAGGCTCGTTCAATTACTTTCGGGCTCTCCGTAATGAAAATTCCCGGTTTCGGTTCATAGTATCTTAAAAGCTGCACCTCGGATGTTCTGGCATATACATCCAGTTCCGGCGCAACGAAATCTTTTATTTCGTTAAACATAAAAATAAACCTCCAAACTGAGTAATCTTATCTTACATCAGTTTGGAGATTTGTACAAGAATTTAAATTCCTACCTACTGCTTATTGCTTTTCCCAATTGAAGCAGGGGACTTACTTGATTTGGTTAAAACAGTCAGAGATTTCCGTTTCAAATAAATTGCAAAATCCAGTATACCAACGGAAGTGTCACAATGGAGCAGACTGTCGTCACCAGGATTCCGCCCATGGCGTAATCGCCGTCTGTGCCGTATGCGTTTGCCATCATAACCACGGATGACATAACAGGCATTGCAGATGTGAGGGTCATGGTCATGCGGATCTCTGCAGAAATCGGAAGCAGACCCAGGAGCAGATAAAAGAGCACCGGGAAAATCAGCATTTTTATTGCTACGATTCCATAATAGTCCAGCTTGCAGATATACTTTCTCACATCCATGCAGGCAAATACTCCGCCAAGATAGATCATGGCCAGAGGAGTGGCTGTTGCTCCTATCTTGGAGAATGCAGTGTTCAGAATTTCCGGCAAACTGATTCCCGTCAGGATAAAAATTAGTGCTAATACAATGGCAACTGTGACAGGATTGATCAGTTTTTTGAAGTCAAAACTGCTATGTTCTGCTTTTGAAGTAAGTCTTACCCCAACAGTCCACAACATCAGCTGATCGATCATAGTAAATACAGAAATATAAAGCATTCCTCTTTCCGGGAAGATACTGGTTACAATAGGAATCCCCATAAATCCGATATTTCCAAATGCGCTCATGGCAGAATACAGCTGCTGATGGTCTCCCTGCAGATGAAACAGTTTCCCCGACAGGAAGCTTAATCCAAACAGACAGAGGTACATAAAGAACGCAATCCCAAGAATGGATAAGGAGTGGAAAAGCATCTCCTTATCTACTCCATTCACCGTGTTTGTAAAGATCATAACCGGCAATGCCAGCTTGATCACCAGTCTGGAAACGACTTCCATATTCTCTCTGTTCAGCACCTTTGTGCGGATCAGAAGAATGCCTGCAAGAATATAGATCACAAACATTCCCAGCTGAGTGATCAGAATATTCAACGTATCCATCAGTCAATCTTCAGAATCACATTCATGATCCTTCTTGCGCTGAGACGGATCTCCTCTTCTGTGATAAAGCCTTTCTCATATGCTTCTTTCACACGCTCCGGAAAACCTGCTGCCATTTTGATGTCATTTCCTGCTTTTGTCTCACGGTAATGTTCTCCGAATGTCCACCAGTCTGTGGTAACCAGTCCATCAAATCCCCATTCATCCCGGAGAATACCTGTCAGGAGATCCTTATGCTCAGAAGTATGAACACCATTCAGCAGATTATAAGAAGACATGATGGTATATGGATGAGCCTCTTTTACGATGATCTCAAACTGTTTCAGATAGATCTCTCGGAGTGCTCTCTCGGATACTCTGGAGTCGGAATCCTTACGGTTTGTTTCTTTATTATTGGCTGCAAAATGCTTCACACTTGCTCCGATGTGCTGAGACTGGATACCTCGTACCATAGCAGCTCCGGTCTTTCCTGCGAGATACGGATCTTCGGAATAGTACTCGAAGTTACGTCCGCAGAGCGGGCTTCTGTGGATGTTGCAGGCAGGTGTGAGCCAGATGCTGATGTTGTTTTCTTTTACTTCTTCTGCACCGGCTTTGCCCACTTTCTCTACCAATTCTTCATCCCAGGTGCTGGCAAGAAGTGTAGCGCATGGCCATGCAGTTGTCTTTACTCCGCACCATGGACGGATACGAAGGCCTGCAGGTCCGTCGGCTGTCATAATATTCGGAACACCGTATTCCGGGATATTTCCCATGCCAAAGGTGTCTGCACATCCTGTGTTCGGCTGACCTCCCAGGAGATTGATGCAGTCATCCAGACTCAGAAGATCCATGAACTCATCCAGAGTCATTTTTCCCTCTGCTACATCCTCGAAACGAACTCCTTTCGGATCAATAAAATCAAGGAAGTCAATTCCCTTATGCATTCTTGTGTCAGGACACGGCAGACCGGACGCATATTTGTCCTGTCTGGGCAGTCCCTCTTCTTCTACATATTCACGCTGTGGAAGTTCCTCATAGGAACCATCTGCAAGCATACGTTTCGGCAGATGATATGGTGCTGCTTTCTGACTTAACTGCTGGGTAACTGTGTCTTCTTTTACTTCATATGTAAAGTCAATCTTCGCTGCGTCTCTTACGTTTATACCGACGTAAATTACATATTCTCCTGCTTCCAGAACATAGGCAGATTTGCATACTTTGCCCAGGTCATCGTAGGATGCCATCTGGTTTACCGGAAGTTTCAGGGTAAGGATCTGGCGTTCACCTGGCTGGAGAAGGCTTGTCTTTTTGAATGCTCCCAGTACTTTGGCTGGCTTGCCAAGTTTGCCTTGGGGTGCTCCGTAATAGAGCTGGATCACTTCTTTTCCGGCTGTTTTTCCGATGTTGGTTACTTCTGCCAGAACTGTGATCACACCGTTTTCTTCGGAAGCACCTGTTACTTTCCAATCAAAATCTGTGTAGGAAAGGCCGTAACCGAAAGGATAATTTACCTTCTCTGCTGCTCCCGGGATCGTTTCGAAATAGCGGTATCCTACATAAATATCTTCTGTGTAATCTACATAAAATGCAGATTCATGGAAGTTCGCTGAGGACGGATAATCTTCCAGATTTTTGGCATAAGTATCAGACAGTTTTCCAGATGGATTCACATCACCACACAGCACATCTGCTGTTGCAAGTCCGCCTTCCATACCACCCTGCCATGCCATCAGGACTGACTGGATCTCGTCACAGTCTTTAAACCACTTGGTGTCTACGATACCGCCCACATTCATCACTACGATCACATGTGGGAATGCTTTTTTTACGTTCTCCACCATGGCATTCTCTGCGTTTGTAAGGCAGAAATCGCCATCCTCGAAGATCTTCGCAGATAAGTCTGCCTGTTTCTTCTCATCTCCATCCATGACATATCCATCCTGTGCAGCTTCACATTTTCGATCCCAGCCTTCCCCTGAGAAACGGCAGATCGTAATGACCGCAGTATCTGTGTATGCTCTTGCTTCCTGCAGAAGGTCTTCCGGAATCTCCGGTTCCACAGTCATGCCAGGTACTGCGCCTTCTGCGTACTGTTTCCGGATGTTTTCCTCATAATATTTCGCAAGTTTATCGAAGACTTCTACTTTTCCATCGTCCTCTTTGATCTTCATTCCTTCGTAAAGGTTACGGATATATTCCACAGTTACGTCACCGCTTCCGCCGCCACCTTTTACGTAATCTACTGTGCCCTTGCCAAAGAGTGCCACTTTCGTTCCTTTCCGGATCGGAAGCGTGTTTTTCTCGTTTTTCAGAAGGACCATTCCTTCTCCTGCTGCCATTCTGGAAAGTGCAATGTGTTCTTTACTTCCTGTTACCTTTCTTCCATCTTCTCCCAGCGGAAGTACCGGTTGGTAAAAGCTTCTCTGCCATTTTCCCATTCTATTAATCCTCCCTTATCAAAGTTCTTTCTTTAAAAACGCAAATGGTTCGTCATCCTGAAGAAAATGCATCAGCTGATAGGCACACATGATCGCAACATTTTCTTCTTTCAGGATCCTTTTTACTTCTTCTCTGTCTGCAAGCACAACCTCGATTTCCTCGGAATCTTCCTGGGCATCTTTGCTGATCTCGCCTTCTGCATAACCGTAAACAGTGGCACAGGATTCGTCGGTCATTCCGATTGTTGTGAAATATGGTTTCTCGAATGCAGGGTTCACCTTCAGAGGTGTGAACTTCAGCCCGGTTTCTTCGTGCATTTCCCTTACTGCGCCTTCGTGGAATTCTTCATCCGGTTCTACCAGACCAGCCGGAAATTCATAGATATAATCCCCGATGGTATATCTGTACTGACGCACCAGTACAACCTTATCCCGTTTCTCTCCGTAGAGACTGTAAATGATCACACCGTCCGGTGTATTTTCCCTGGTTTTAATTTTCATCTGCTCAATGCTTTTCGCACGGGATGCCACGAAATATGATACCGGAGTGTTGTGAACACTGGTGGCATTTATGTGGTATAAATTCACGAATTTACTGTCTGTCAGTTTCTCAATGTCATGTATCTGTCCCATTGTTTTTGTTTCCTTTCCCTGTTTCTATCTATCACATGCTAACGTCTGTCTCATCTGTTTTATCTTATCACACTCTCATAGATTTTTTAAGCCTGTGAGCATAAAAACGGCCGTAGATTTTAATTCTACGGCCATTTCTCTAATTTCATTTTATGATCCATCAGTCCCCTTTAAGAACTACACGGATTCTCTTATAAATAAGGAATACGATCAGGGATGTCAGTGCATATTTAAAAATATTGAATGGGAAAATGATGATCGCTGCAAATGTCAGCAGATTATTTACAGAACTGTGTACTGCGCTTCCCATTTCAATGAATGCTTCGATTGGCATTCCAAAAGCTTTTCCGTAAGCCGGAAGTAAAATGAATGCATTGATAAAACATGCAACTACTGCTGTCAGAACAGTTCCTACTGCCATTCCCACTACTGCGTGCTTTCTGCTCTTAACAGATTTATAGCGGTAGATCAGTCCTGCCGGTACTGCGAATGTACATCCGAAAATGAAGTTCGCCAGGTCTCCTACACCTGCTGTCATAGTTCCCTTAGATACCAGATGCACCAGGATCTTTACCAGTTCGATCAGTACTCCGGCGATAGGTCCCATTGCGAAAGAACCAATCAGTACAGGAATTTCAGAGAAATCCAACTGATAAAAGGATGGTGCCAGGAAAGGAATAGGAAACTCCAGATTCATCAGGATTCCAGCAATGGCGCCAAGCATGGCCACCTGCGTGATCGTCCTTGTCTTACTTCTCGCTACTACATTTCCACTTCTTAATACCTGTTCACTCATACTGTTTCTCTCCTTTGAAATTTTTCTTTATGGATCTGCTTTCTGCACATCCTGTTTAAAAGAAAATTCCACAAGCTTCTTATATAATGAAGCTATTTTATTTCGAAAGTAATCTCCATCATATAAAAAACCCCGGATCACTGATCCGGGGTACTGAGCACGTATGGTAAATATCTCGTGTTCTTCTCTCATCCAGACTATACTGTCGGTTTTGGAATTTCACCAAATCAGCCGCCGAAGCGGGTCGCGGACTATAACCGCCGGTAGGGAATCTCAGCTATGCTGATCACCACAACCCCGAAGAATTTTCTTTTAACTGAAACCGATTATACTATATACGCATACTCATTTCAAGAGATTTTATTGATTTTTCAGTCTTTTTTATAAAGCACAAATGCTTCATATGGATTCAGGACAATTTTCCTGTCAAACGCTGTTCTGCCCATATTTGTGATCAGGCACTGAGTTCCCTCTGCGAATGTTTCCGGAAGTTCCATTTCCGCTTCCTGTGCACTGAAATTGCATACTGTAAGCAGCTTCTCTGATCCAAGCTTCCTTATGTAAGCAAAGATCTGGTCATGGTCACGGTACAGAGCCTCAAATTCTCCGTATACGATGATATCCATTTCCTTACGCAGGCGGATCAGCTTCTGATAATAATGGAAAACAGAGTCTGGATCTTTTAACTGGTCTGCTGCATTGATCTGCTGGTAGTTTGGATTCACTTTGATCCATGGTTCCCCTGTAGTGAAACCTGCACTTGCGGAAGTATCCCACTGCATTGGTGTTCTGGCATTATCACGGCTTCTGAGCATCAGACATTTCATCATATACTCCGGTGTCAGTCTGCCTGTTTCTGTCAGCTCAGTGAAATAATGAAGGCTTTCGATATCCCTGTAGTCCTCCAGCTTGTCGAAATAGACGTTAGTCATTCCAAGCTCTTCGCCCTGATATACATAAGGAGTTCCCTGCATCATATGAAGACAGGTTGCCAGCATCTTGGCTGAAATGTCGCGGTAAGCAGGATTATCATTTCCGAATCTGGATACACTTCTTGGCTGGTCATGGTTGCCAAGGAAAAGGCTGTTCCATGCTTTTCCTGCCAGTTCTTCCTGCCATTTGATCATGATCTTCTTGAACTCTTTGAAATCATACCGTTCTGTCGTCCATTTGCCATTATCGCCATCATTTTCCACATGCTCGAACTGGAATACCATATTCAGCTCTTCTCGATCATCACCTGCATATTTCTGTGCTTCCTCAATAGTAACTCCTGAAGTCTCTCCCACAGTCATTACATCATATTTGGAAAGCACCTCCCGGTTCATTTCCTGAAGATATTCATGTACTCTTGGTCCATGGACACTGTATGGTCCAAAATCTCCATAAAGTCCTCCGTGAGTCTCTCCGTCCGGAAATGTCTGATCCTTGGAGATCATACTGATCACGTCCATACGGAAACCATCGATTCCTTTTTCACACCAGAAGTTCATCATATCATAAACTTCCCGGCGAACCTTGTCGTTCTCCCAGTTCAGATCCGGCTGCTTCTTGGAAAACAGGTGAAGATAGTACATATCTGTCTGTGCATCATATTCCCAGGCTGAACCGCCGAATACTCCGCCCCAGTTATTTGGTTCCTTCCCATTCACCGGATTTCTCCAGATATAATAGTCACGGTACGGGTTATCTTTAGATTTACGGCTTTCGATGAACCAGGAATGCTCATCAGAAGTATGGTTTACAACCAGATCCATAAGGATCTTAATTCCTCTTTTATGCGCCTCTGCAAGGAGAGTTTCATAATCTTCCATGGTTCCGTAATCTTTATAGATCTTTCTGTAATCAGAAATATCATAGCCGTTATCATCCTGAGGAGACTCAAGCATAGGTGAGATCCAAAGTACATTTACACCCAGCTCCTTCAGATAATCAAGCTTTTCTATAATTCCTCTGATATCCCCGACTCCGTCTCCGTTACTGTCCTTGAAACTTTTGGGATAAATCTGATATACAATACTTTCTTTCCACCAGGTTTTTTTCATAACTTAAGCCTCCTGTTTGCATTTCTCAATCTTACTGTTGTGTTATTATATACCACGGAACAGTATGAAATCAATAGGTTTCTCGTGAAACTTAAAATATCTCTAAACTTTCCATTTATATTTTGTGCAAAACCTCCAATAATAAACCATAAAAAAGAGACCCTGCTACTCTTTCACAGAATCTCTCTTGATCAGCCGCACAGGGCTTTTGATATTCAGTTCTTTCATAGATTCCCCGGCAATCATTTTTATCAGACGCCGGTATGCCAGAACCCCCTTCTGATGTATATCCTGATGTACAGTGGTAAGCCTGGGCCTGACAAACTCTGCATAAATACTGTCATCATAGCCTACTATCGATATCTGATCAGGAATCCGGATTCCCTGGTCAAAGAAATAGTTCATAGCTTCAATCGCATCATAATCAGAGGAAAAGGCCAGTGCCCTTACTCTCAGGAACTGAGGCAGAAGCTCATCATATTTTTTCAGACGTCCTGTTTTCTCACCAGGCACAATAATCAGGCGGGAACGACTGCAGAACTCACCATTTTTCTCCATAGCCTGCTTAAATCCCATCCACCGTCTGGCATCACTGTCTCTGTCTGTCTCTGCAACAAATAAAGCCTTGCGATAACCGCAGGAATACAGATATTCTCCAACCTGATAACCACCGGAATAATCATCTACTCCCACATTCTGAAAAGTGTACTCTCCTTCCGGATAAGCATCTATCAACACCATTTTTTTGTTCAGCTTCCGTGACAATTGATAGTATCTTTTCTCATCATATCCCAGAATGATCAGTCCCTCCACATTCCATCTGGATGCCATATCTACTACATTATCAATCTTCTCACCACCAATAAGCATGAAAAAATAGCCGTTTCTTTCCGCCTCTGTCTGTATAGTGCCCACAAGCTCCCCCACAAAGGAGTCCTGCAGAGCCTGCATACCATGAGTCACAGCAAATCCCAATACTACGCCGATGATCCTCGAACCATGGCCCGACAGCATTACGGAACCCATATGTGGAACATAATTCTGTTCTTTCAGGATGCGGGTGATCTTATCTATTGTTTCCTGGGAAACCCTTTTGGTATTCCCGTTTATCACATTGGAAACCGTAGTCCGGCTCACACCCGCCATATCTGCAATGTCCTGAAGCCGGATCATTTTAACCGCCTCCTGTTTTATAATATTTTATAAATTCTTTTTCTTATAAATAAACCATGATGCAGCCACGGTAAATGCCAGCAGATAAATCAGAAGGATCACGATCCCTCTATAATTAACCGCTTCTCCGGCTGAAATGCTACGGATCAGATGGCTGGTCTGGGACAGCGGAAGTGCTGCCACAAATTTGCCTACAGCTCCCGGCAGTTTCTCAGTGGAGAAAAATGTGTTGCACAGATATGCCATAGGCATAATGATGTAATTGGAAAATCTGGGCACATCTGCGTGATTTTTTGCCAGAAAAGACACCACCACACCGATGGCCGAAAATACCGCACCGTTTAAGAACATTACCAGAAAGGACCATCCGTTAAAGATCAGTCCTGTCTCGATAGGTGCTGTAAGAAGCAGGATGATCCCCCCTGCATACAGACCGCGGAGACTTCCTCCTATGATCTGTCCTGCAATGAACTGCCACAGTGGAGTAGGTGAAATCATTACCTGGTCAAAAGCCTTCTCATACAGCCTCTGGACATTCAGATTCTGCGCAATGGCATTAAAGCTTCCATTCATGGTTGTCAGTGAAACCACACCCGGGATCAGGAAATTCAGGTATGGCTGTCCGTGGGAAGTGGTCTGGATCCCCATTCCGAATACGATGAGGTACATTAACGGCGCGATCATGGCCGCCAGGGTGATCTTATAGAAATCACGTCTGAATTCCACCCATTTCTCCCATAATATTGTGATAATTCCCATACTTTTTTCTCTCCAGATTACTTTATTTCTACTTGGAAGTCAGGTTCCGTCCTGCTCTTTCCACGAAAACATCTTCCAGCGTTGTCTCACGCAGAGAAGCCTGTCCGGTAAGCCCTTCCAGATACCGTATCGCATCCTGACGGGTATGGAAATAGTAGTTCTTTGTTCCCTCTTCAGTCATTTCATCTATGGTATAAGCCCCAAGACTCTCGATCATAGCTGCCGGAGTGCTGACTTCTTCCAGTTTCCCGTGATCCATCAATGCCACACGGTTGCAGAGGCTCTGGGCTTCTTCCATATAATGAGTGGTCAGAAGAATGGTCAGATTTTTCTCATTCAGTTTACGCAGAAGATTCCACATCTGTCTTCTGGACAGGGCATCCATTCCTGCTGTGGGTTCATCCAGAAGCAGGATCTCCGGATCTGTCAGAAGTGCCCGACAAACCATCAGTTTTCGTTTCATTCCTCCGGACAGCTTACGGACTGTACGTTTGCGGAATTTCAGCAGATCGCAGAATTCCAGAAGTTCTTCTGTTCTGGCCTTGATCTCTTTTCGCGGCATGAAATAAAGACGTCCCTGATATTCCATGATCTCATCCATATTCATATCCT
>OLNH01001224.1_pt1 | contig 14418 bp, 10 predicted proteins | sample 1643101 | NCBI WGS metagenome assembly OLNH01 (sample SAMEA3136758, study PRJEB25190) | human gut metagenome | biome: human gut; feature: human-associated habitat; material: faeces | place: Austria | collected 2013
CGGCAATGGAATTTTGGCTTGTATGTCTCGGGATAGTGGTGTGTGAACAGTAACTTTGCATACAAAAGCAGTATAACACATTCTCCGCGTTTCTTGCAAAAAATATCATACAATGTTAAAATAAAAAATCATAGAAAAAATCGAGGTTAATATATGAGCAGAAAACAATCAGCAGGAGGAAAGATTCAGTGGACGAGAATGCTGAAGAAACTTTCTCCTTACACGATCCAGAAAGGGTTTCGCTATCTAAAACATTACGGCCCAAAAGAATTCTGGATCAGGTTGCATGAACGTTTCGAGCCGGAAGAAGTACCATATGGCCCATGGTACCAGGCATACGTTCCAGATCAGGAAACGCTGGAAGCGCAGAAGAAACACAAATTTGACTACAGACCACTGATCAGCATTGCGGTACCGGCTTATCAGACACCTGTGGAATTCCTGAAGCAGATGATCGAATCGCTTATCAGTCAGACCTATCCGGAATGGGAACTGTGCATTGCAAACGCAAGCCCGGACAATGAAGAAATGCAGAGAGTTCTGGCAGATTATTCAGCAAAAGATTCCAGGGTGAGATTCTGCAATCTCAAAGAGAATCTGGGAATTGCAGAGAACACAAATCGGGCATTTTCCATGGCAAAAGGCGAGTTTATGGGACTTCTCGATCATGATGATCTGTTGGCACCGAATGCATTGTATGAGATCGTGCAGGCATTACAGGATCATCCGCAGGCAGACGCACTTTACACGGATGAGGACAAAGTTACCACAGAACTGGACGAGCATTTCCAGCCACATCTGAAACCGGACTTTAACCTGGATCTGCTGCGTTCCAATAACTATATCTGTCATTTCTTTGTCGTGCGCCGAAGCATTGTGGAGAAGGCAGGTGGCTTCCGTAAGGAGTTTGACGGAGCGCAGGATTACGATTTTATTTTCCGGTGTACAGAGAATGCAAGGGAAGTTCTGCACGTTCCGGAGATCCTTTACCACTGGAGAACTCACAAGGCATCTACTGCTGACAACCCTGCAAGTAAGATGTACGCATTTGAAGCCGGAAAGAGAGCAATAGAGGCAAACCTTGAGAGAACAGGAACCAAAGGAGTAGTAAGCCATACCCAGGATCTTGGATTCTACCGTGTGAAATATCCTGTACAGGGAAAACCGCTGGTATCCGTGATCATTCCGAATAAGAATGAGAAAGAAACCCTCCAGACCTGTATGGAAATGTTAAATAGCAACACTTCTTATCAGAATTTTGAGATTATTATTATAGAGAACAACAGTACTACCGATGAGATTTTCAGATATTACAAAGAACTTTCAAAGGATCCCAGAATTCATCTTCTGCGCTGGGGAAAAGAATTCAACTATTCAGCAATCAATAACTTTGGCGTAGCACATGCAAAAGGGGAGTATCTGCTTTTCCTGAACAATGATGTCAAATCCATTAATCCGGACTGGATGGAAGAACTGCTTGGCGTATGCCAGCGCCCGGAAGTTGGCGGCGTGGGAGCAAAGCTGATCTATCCGGACAATACGATCCAGCATGCAGGATGTGTAGTTGGAATGGGCGGCATTGCAGGCCACATGTTTGTAGATATGCCGGCAGACCGGACAGGATATCTTCACAAAGCATCACTGCTTCAGGACATGAGTGCAGTTACGGCAGCGTGTCTGATGATGAAGAAAGAAGTTTTTGAAGAGGCAGGAGGATTTACCGAAGACCTGGCAGTGGCATTTAACGATGTGGATCTGTGCCTGAAAGTAAGAAAGAATAATCATCTGATCGTATATGATCCATATGCAAAGCTTTATCATATGGAGTCTAAGACCAGAGGAGCAGAGGACAGTAAGGAGAAAGTCCGCCGCTTCCAGACAGAGATCGAATATATGCGCTGTCACTGGCTTGATATTCTTAAGAATGGAGATCCTTACTATAACAAGAATCTGTCTCTTACCAAATGGAATTATTCTCTGAAACCGATTCCGGGAATGGAGACTGCAGAGACGAAGACAGGACAGAACAAAGAGAAATCAGCAAATACAGGGAGGAAATCATGCAGGAAGTATCAGTGATTATTCCGAACTTTAACGGTATGGCTTATCTGGATGGTGTACTGGCAGGACTGGAATGCCAGACTGTGAATAATTTTGAGGTAATTCTGGTGGACAATGGTTCCAGTGATGGAAGCTGTGCTTTTGTTGCAGCCAGATACCCCTGGGTACACCTGATCGAACTGCCGGAGAATTTTGGATTCTGTAAAGCGGTCAATGAGGGGATCAAAGCGTCCAGGGCGCCATATGTACTGCTTTTAAATAATGACATTGAAGTGACAGAGAATTTTATCGAAGAAATGATTTCAGCGATCCGGAGACATCCAAAAGCGTTCTCCTGTGCTGCCAGAATGATCCAGTTCCATGACAGAGACAAACTGGATGATGCAGGAAATTATTACTGTGCACTTGGATGGGCCTATGCAAGAGGTAAGGGAAAAGATATCCATACCTATGAGAAAGAGGAGAAGATTTTTGCTTCCTGTGCAGGTGCTGCTATTTACAGAAAGAAGATTTTCGACAAGATCGGTTTATTTGACGAGGAACATTTTGCCTATCTGGAAGATATGGACGTAGGATACCGGGCAAGGATCCATGGATATGAGAACTGGTATGCGCCGGACGCGATGGTATATCATGTGGGAAGCGGCACAAGCGGTTCCAGATATAATCAGTTCAAGATCCGCTATTCCTCCAGAAATAATATTTATCTGATCTACAAGAATATGCCGGTTTTACAGATCATTCTGAACCTGCCGTTTCTTGTGGCCGGTTTTGGGGTTAAGATTTTATTCTTTGCTTTGAAAGGTTTTGGCAGAGAATACATTGCAGGGATCAAGAATGGATTTCAGATCAGTGAAAAAAATCGCAAAGTATCCTTCAAAATGCGGAATTTGCCAAACTATTTTAAAATACAGTTTGAATTGTGGGTGAATATATTCAGGCGCTTCCGCGAATGATAAGAAAGAAGCACTGAAACATATAAAATAGTAACAAAAGAATTCATAGAAATTTTATAAAATTCAGAACAAGATTTTATTGCTTTTGCAAATCAACTATTATAATATAAGAATACTGAGGTCAAAAGAATCTTTTTGACCTTGCCGAAAGGCAATGAAAAAATGAGGTGACAAAAGATTGTTAAAGGACAATGAAAAGAATTTCAGTCGTCTCCATATGCTTGTTGATACAATTGTACTGGTGATTTCTTACTTTCTTGCATGGATGATCCGTTTCGTAGGTCCTATGGCTGCAACGGCAGTTAGAACAAGGAGTTTCCAGCAGTACATGATGATGTTGATTCTGATCATACCTGTTTATCTGCTTTTGTATCAGGCATTCACGTTGTACACTCCTATGCGGATGCAGGGGCGCCGACTTGTACTGGCTAATATCATAAAAGCCAATTCGCTCGGGCTCCTTATTCTCATGTTCACATTTTATATGGTAAATGAGGGGGACTATTCCCGTTCCACTTATATTATGTTCTATGTGATCAATATCATACTTCAGTGGTGCACACGAATGCTGATCTTTACTCTTCTCAGAGATATGCGTGAGAAAGGACTTAATCAGAAGCAGATGATCTGCGTAGGATACAGCCGTGCAGCAGAAGAATATATTGACCGTGTTCTTGCGAATCCTCAGTGGGGATATGTGATCCGTGGAATTCTCGATGACAATGTGCCTGCGGGAACAGAATACAGGGGTATTAAGGTACTTGGAAGAATTGCCAATCTGAATATTATCCTTCCGGAGAACCGTCTGGATGAGATCGCGATCACACTCGGACTGAGTGAATATTACCGTCTGGAAGAGATTGTAGCTCTGTGTGAAAAGTCAGGAGTACACACGAAATTCATTCCGGACTATAATAAGATCATTCCAACAAAGCCATATACAGAGGATATTCTGGGGCTTCCGGTCATCAACATCCGTTATGTACCATTGAATAATACATTTAATGCACTGATCAAACGGGCTATGGATATTGTAGGATCGATCGTTGGTATTATCGTGACTTCACCGTTAATGATTCTGATGTGTCTGATCATTAAGCTGACTTCACCGGGTCCTCTGATCTATAAGCAGGAGAGGGTAGGCCTTCATAACCAGACATTCTGGATGTATAAGTTCCGTTCCATGGAAGTGCAGCCGGAGGCAGAAGAGAAGAAGGCATGGACAGTAAAGAACGACCCGAGAGTTACTCCAATTGGTAAGTTTATGCGTCACACCAGTATTGATGAGCTCCCGCAGCTTTTTAATATCCTGAAAGGCAATATGAGCCTTGTGGGACCGCGACCGGAACGACCGTTTTTTGTTGAGAAATTCAGAGAAGAAATTCCAAGATATATGGTGAAGCATCAGGTACGTCCGGGACTTACGGGATGGGCTCAGGTAAATGGCTACCGTGGAGATACTTCCATAAGAAAAAGGATTGAATGTGACCTTTATTATATAGAGAACTGGAGCATCGGACTGGATATTAAGATCATATTCCTTACATTTTTTAAGGGATTTATAAACAAGAATGCATATTAAGATAAGGGGAAAGAGTATGGCTAGACCAGGAAAAAAGAGAAAAGTACTGTTTGTACTTGAGATTATCGTACTGTTACTGTTCATTGGCGGACTGTATGTGTACGGACAGATTTCTTCCAGACTGGACAAGATTGAGCAGCCGGAACTGGATGAAGAGAAAGTAATTGTCAATCAAGAAGCTCCAAAGATGACGGGATATAAGACATATGTGCTTTTTGGTATTGATACTCGTGGAGAGGGAGCTCAGTATTCAGCACAGAACAGTGATACCATGATTATTGTAAGTGTCAATAATGACACTAAAGAAGTACGAATGGTATCTGTATACAGAGATACACTTCTCAATGTCGGAGATGAGACTTATACAAAGGCAAATGCGGCCTATGCATATGGCGGACCGGAGCAGGCGATTTCCATGCTGAATACAAATCTGGATCTGGATATTACGGATTATGCAACAGCAGATTTCTCAGCACTCGTAGAAGTGGTAGATGATCTTGGAGGTCTGGATATGCCACTGTCCTATGCAGAGATTGAGCATATGAACAATTACTGTGTTGAGACTTCCAAACTGACAGGCAAGGATTATACTCCGATTGAGAAACCGGAACCGAAACCGGAGGATCAGGAAGCAATAGTTGGAACTTATCATCTGAATGGTGTACAGGTAACTTCTTACTGCCGTATCCGTTATACAGCAAGTCTGGATATGGGACGTACAGAGCGTCAGAGACGTGTACTTGGAATGCTCTTTGATAAAGCAAAGATAGCAGGTCTTTCCTCTATCTTTAAGATTATGGATGATGTATTCCCAATGGTAACAACCTCTCTTTCCAAACAGGATATTCTGGGACTGATCCCGACTCTGGTTGGATACAAATTTACTGACAGTACAGGATTCCCGCAGAAATTCAAATTCTCCAATATCAAAGGCAGTATCATTGTTCCTACAGATTTGGAGAACAATGTAGTTGAACTTCATAAGTTCCTGTATGATGATCAGGATTATACTCCATCTTCAGAGGTAGTAACACGCAGCAATAAGATTCTTGAGATCGTAGGCGGTGAGAGCCAGCTGGATGATGCAGCGAAGACTACTACACAGGATACCACAACTACAACAGACACATTTGTATGGTCTGAGAATAATACTTCTGATAGCAGCTATGACACCAGTGGAGATTATAGTTACGATAACGACTATGATAATGATTATTCCGGTGGTGGAGACTATTCTGGCGGTGGAGATGATTATTCCGGTGATGGTGATACCAGTGGTGGAGATGACTATTCCGGTGGTGGCGATACCAGTGGTGGAGATGACTACTCAGGCGGAGATGATACCAGTGGAGACGGTGGATTCGAAGACGGTGGAGATGCAGATTCCGGAACAGGTGAAGAATAATAGAGAAATTAAATAAGTATTACTGAAAAGGACCATCCATCGGAAAGGATGGTCCTTTCTTTCAGATAAGGAGTATGTAGAATGGATAATCCGGGTAAAAATAAGAATTATATAAATCATACAGATACAGATGAAGGTTCGACAGGTAAACAGAATAAAAAAACAGTAGACGTGATCATTCCATCGTATCGTCCTGACAAAGAATTTGGAAAACTCCTCCACAGACTGGAGGAACAGGAATACCGTCCTGACAGGATCCTGGTAATGAACACAGGAGAACAATACTGGAATAAGGACTGGGAGAAATGCCCGCTCCTTGAAGTTCATCATCTGGAACAGAAAGATTTTGATCATGGCGGAACCAGAAAAAAAGCAGCAGGGCTTTCAGAGGCAGATATCATGGTTTTTATGACACAGGATGCACTTCCCGCAGACCGGAAACTGATCGGAAATCTGGTACATGCAGTTACAGAGAATGAACAGACGGGAGCTGCCTATGCGAGACAGCTGCCGAAAACAGATTGCAGATTCCTGGAACGTTACACCCGTTCTTTTAATTATCCGGATCAGTCCCACGTGAAATCCCTGAATGATATTGATAAATATGGAATTAAGACGTATTTTTGTTCGAATGTATGCGCAGCATATGACAGAGAAATTTATGAGAAAATGGGCGGATTTGTAAATCGGGCAATTTTTAATGAGGACATGATCTATGCGGGAAAGATGGTTCAGAATGGTTATGCGGTTGCCTATGCTGCAGATGCAAGAGTATATCATTCCCATAATTATTCTGGCAGGCAACAGTTCCATCGGAATTTTGACCTGGGCGTGTCACAGGCAGAGCATCCGGAGATTTTTGAGGGTGTTCCTTCTGAAGGTGAGGGAATCCGTCTGGTAAAAAAGAGCCTGGCTTATCTGATAAAGACAGGACATATCTGGCTTATTCCACAGCTGATCTGGCAGAGCGGTATGAAATATGCGGGATATTTTCTGGGAAAAAGATACAAAAAGCTTCCGCGTAAAGTAGTGCTGGCATGTACTATGAGTCCTTATTATTGGAATAGAAATGAGAAGTAAGGGAAGGGCGTCTGACCGCCGGAAAATGGTGTAGTCAGGACACGCCAATTTACGATTATTGTCACATTTTGAACACAATTAATTGCTATACTGAATCCAGAATCCAGATAAGAGTTATTGTTCATTTTGCAGGTGATAAATTCTTTTTCAAACAGATTGGATATTTTCATAAATTATGTTGGATGAACAGTGACTGACAGGGACAGAAGGGAGCAGATTTACATGAATGATGAGAGAAACTGGGGTGAGAACCGGAACGATTCCGGACAGCAGCCGCCCAGATACGAACACTATCAATTCCATGAGGAATCCAGACCTGCTTTAAATACATCCGGTCCCTCAGAGCATAAGAAGAATCGAAATTCTTTTCAGAAGAAAGCAGAGACAACTGTTGCGCTGGCGGTGATTTTTGGACTGGTGGCAGCAGTTGTATTTCAGGCTGCGAACTTTACAGCAGACAGATTTTTAAATACAGGTAGTTCTACTGCACAGATAGGAACAACACAGAGCGTGAATCTGCAGGAAGCAGTCTCAGATTCAGGCAGTACAGATGAGCAGACGATTGCAGATACAGCTTCTGAGAATGGAACAGTAGCAGCAGTAGCACAGGCTTCTATGCCCTCTGTCGTTGCTATCACTACTGTAAGTGTTCAGGAGATTCCAAGTTTCTTTGGTTATGGATCCCGTCAATATAAGAGTGCTGCCAGCGGCTCTGGAATTATTGTAGGAGATAATGATGATGAGCTTCTGATCGCTACCAATAATCATGTAGTTGAAGGTGCAACAACATTAAGTGTCTGCTTTATCGGAGATGATGTGACAAATGCAGAAACAGAGACTGTCAATGCAGGTGACAACGGAGATCTGAATGTAGAGGACGCAGTCAGTGCGAAGATCAAGGGTACGGATGCAGATAATGATCTGGCAGTTGTTGCAGTAAAGAAAGCAGACATTCCAGAGGATACATTGAGCCAGATCAAGATTGCTCAGATCGGCAGTTCAGATGATCTGGTAGTTGGTCAGCAGGTAGTTGCCATTGGTAATGCATTAGGTTATGGACAGTCAGTAACATCTGGATGGGTCAGCGCGTTGAACAGAACGATTTCTACAGATGATGGGGACAGTACAGGTCTGATCCAGACAGATGCAGCGATCAATCCAGGAAACAGCGGCGGCGCACTTCTGAATATGAAAGGTGAGCTGATCGGTATTAACTCTGCGAAGTATGCAGACAGTTCCGTAGAAGGCATGGGATATGCAATTCCGATCTCCAAAGCAAAACCGATTCTGGAAGATCTGATGAACCGTGAGACCAGAGAGAAAGTAGACTCCAGTGAGAAAGGATATCTGGGAGTAGTTCTTGCAAATCTTACAACAGAAGCGATTCAGATGTACAATATGCCGACGGGCACTTTTGTGAGAGGCGTAGAACAGAATTCACCGGCACAGGAGAGTGGCCTTTGCAAGGGAGACATTATTGTGAAGTTTGATGGCCAGAAAGTCAGTGATGGTGATGATCTGATGGATAAGCTGCAGTATTACAAATCAGGAGAGAAAATAGAAGCAGTCATAGCAAGAGCTAATAATGGTGTATATGAAGAAAGTACCATAGAATTGACTCTCGGTACCAGACCGGACAATGAATAAATAGTAAAGCAGGGCATCGCCGGAAACGGCGGTGTCTTTTTGCAAGTTTATAAAACTTTCATTTTGTGATAGGGTCAGAATATGGTATAATGCATTTTAAGGTAACTATGAAGACATGAAGCAGTTACGATAAATATTTGACTGCCGAAGACCGCCGGCAGCAGAATCAGACAGAAAGGAGTCATTATGAGCGAAATCTATAATGATGATGAAATCATAGATAATGACACAGATATAGAAGAGAAAGAGGACAAATCAGAGAAATACTGTTTCCTCTGCCGCAGACCGGAGAGCAAGGCAGGCCCGATGATTGAGCTGCCGAATAATATTCATGTCTGCACAGACTGCATGCAGAAGAGTTTCAATTCCATGAACCAGCAGTTCAATGATGGAAAATTTAATTATTCAGATCTGTTGAATATGCCGAATGTGAGCATGATCGACCTCAGCAGTTTCCAGAATCCTGTACAGCAGCCTAAGAAAGCAAAGAAGAAAAAGAAAAAAGCGAAACCGGCTCTGGATCTGAAGAATATTCCTGCACCGCATAAGATTAAAGAAACTCTTGACCAGTACGTGATCGGACAGGAGAGAGCAAAAAAAGTAATGTCTGTAGCCGTTTATAATCATTATAAACGTGTAGCAACAGACACTATGGATGAAATAGAAATTGAGAAATCCAATATGCTGATGATCGGACCAACCGGATGCGGTAAGACCTATCTGGTAAAAACACTTGCCAAACTTTTGGATGTGCCGCTTGCGATCGCAGATGCGACATCTCTGACAGAGGCTGGCTATATTGGAGATGATATTGAGAGCGTGGTATCTAAGCTTCTGGCAGCAGCAGACAACGATGTGGAACGTGCAGAGCACGGTATTATTTTCATTGATGAGATCGATAAGATCGCGAAGAAGAAGAACACCAACCAGAGAGATGTCAGCGGTGAAGCAGTACAGCAGGGAATGCTGAAGCTTCTTGAAGGAAGCGAAGTGGAAGTTCCGGTAGGAGCCAACAGTAAGAATGCAATGGTACCGCTGGTAACAGTGAATACACGTAACATTCTGTTTATCTGCGGAGGTGCTTTCCCGGATCTGGAGAACATCATCAAGGAGAGACTGAACAAGCAGGCATCCATTGGATTCTATGCAGATCTTAAGGACAAATATGACAATGATCCAAATCTGCTTCAGAAGGTGACTGTGGAAGATATCCGTAATTTTGGTATGATCCCGGAATTTATCGGACGACTTCCGATCATCTTTACGCTGGATGGACTGACTGAGGACATGTTTGTGAAGATCCTGCAGGAACCTAAGAATGCAATCCTGAAACAGTATCAGAAACTTCTGGCACTGGATGAAGTGAAACTGGAGTTTGAAGACGGAGCACTTCATGCGATTGCTGCGAAAGCTCTGGAGAAGGATACCGGTGCCAGAGCGCTCCGTGCGATCCTGGAAGAGTATATGCTGGATATTATGTATGAGATTCCGAAGGATGACAATATCGGAGAAGTAGTGATCACCAGAGAATATATTGAGGGAAATGGTGGACCAAGAATCTTATTGCGTGGGCAGGAACCGGCACTGCTGGAGGAAACTCACTGATTCAGACAGGAATTATATTATGAAAATGATCTGACGCAGGTTGAGAATTCTGCAGGAAGAATAGAATTTCTTCGGCAGCAGATATAGAAGCAACAAAGCAAACGTAATGGAAAGGGGTAATATTATGGCAGCAGAATTTTTTGATGGATTAGTTAAGACAATTTCAAAAACAACAAAAGAACTGGGAAAGACAACAAAGGAGATTGGAGCCCGTGCAGAGCAGACGATCGAGACACAGAAGATTCGCAATAAGATTGCAGGTGAAGAACGTATCATTGCGAAAATTAAAGAAGATATCGGAGATGTGATCTACAGAAGACACTCCGAAGGTGACGGAATTGACAATGAGTTAAGTTCTTTATGCCAGGAGATTGATCAGCATTATCTGAAGATCAGAGAATTTAAAGATAATGCAGCGAATTTAAAGGGACAGAAGATCTGCCCGTCCTGTGAGAGGGAAGTGGACATTACAGTTAGTTTTTGCCCATATTGTGGAACACCATGTCCAACTCCTGAACCGGCACAGGATGTAGAGGGAGAAGCAGTACAGGACGAGGAAACTGATGATGGGAGTAATGGCACAGAGGAGGTGCAGACAGAGGAACAGTCCGAAGAAGTACAGACAGAAGAACCGGCAGCAGATGCCGCAGAAGAGCCTGCACAGGAGCAGCCAGTGGAAGAACAGCCGAAAGAAGAACCAGTGGAAGAACAGTCCGAACAGGAAACAACGGTAGAAGAGAAAATCGAAGAATAAACAAAACTGTATATAGCAGTACATAGATAAACAGCAGGATAAAGCCGTTGCGTGAGAGCATGAATATCTCAGGCAGCGGCTTTATACGTGTAATATGTAAGCAAAAGATGCTGCAATATTTTACGAAACAGCGGCAGAAAGGGGAAACTTATTTTTACAGATATGTAAAAGTTTTACATTATAATTAAAAATATATTGCAAAATGCAGTGAGATATGATAAATTTATATCGTATCAAAAGGTACGCAGATTTATGAACAGGAGAGTGTAAGATGAAAAACAGAAAATTAAATCAGTTATTAGTCGCAAGTGTGATCAGTGCAGCGATGATGACTTCTGCCATCGGTGTAAATGCAGCTGACTTTAGTGATGATACATCTGCAGCAGAACAAACACTGGATGCAGGAGAAGATGAGACACCGGATTTTGAGGATGATTCCGAATTCCAGTCAGATGCAGCAGAAGCAACATCAACTGTTGCGGTCAATGCTACAAACTTCCCGGATGCGAAATTCCGCCAGTATGTTCTTGATAATATTGATACAAATAAGGATAAGAAACTTTCTACAGAAGAGATTAAAGCTGCCAAGAGTATCGATGTTTCCGGACTTGGAATTTCAAATCTGAAGGGTGTTGAGCGTTTTACTTATGCAACAGATCTTTTTGCAGCTAATAATAAACTTGAAACTATAGATATTACTAAGAATACAAAGATTGCATACCTGAACCTGAACAACAACAGCTTAACAGGAACTTTGAATCTCAGCAAATGTACAAATTTACATGTAGTAAAATATGGCAGTAACAAGCTGACAAAGGTTACAATGCCTGCTAAGAAATACCTCAAGAATTTGGATTTTGTAGATGCAAGTTCTAATAAATTTACTACACAGGCAAATGCAGGATTAAACATCGGAGATACAGATTATGTGCCGAGTCTTTCAGAGGTTAACGCATCTAACAATGCGATTACTTCCTTTAACTGTGCAGGTTTCCAGGGAATTCTTGATCTGAGAAATAATAAGATCACAACTCTGAAACTCGAAAACAGTAAAGAAGGATCTCAGGTAGTTTCTTTATATCTTGACGGAAATACCCTGAGTAAGACTACTTCTATCGACTTTACACCAGAGTGGATCACTGTGCCACAGCAGTTCAGCTGTGATTCAAAAGTTTCTTCCAAGGTAAAAATGTTGAAAGCAAAGGCATCTATCACATCTTACACATGGGATCAGATTGTAGTAAATGTTGGATCCAGTACAGATGATGCGTCCTATAAGCTTGAGAAGAAGAAAGGCAATGGTGCATACGAGACTGTTAAGACCTGGGATAATGGAGATATGTCAGATGCAGAGTTCGGAGAAGATTATACAGATAATGTAATCACTACAGGTGCAACTTATACATACAGAGTTACTGCAACTGCACAGATCAAGGATGCAAACAAGAACCTCAAATCCTGGTCTAACTCTGTAGAAGTAAAAGCTACAGCAACAGGCACTAAACCAGTTCTTACTCTGAAATCTACCAAGAAAGGTGTGGCAACAGTAAGTTGGAAAGCAGTTGCTGGCGCAGATGGATATGATGTTTACTGCGGATCATCCAAGACATCTCAGAAGGGTACTGTAGTAAAAGGAACAACAAAACTTACAGCAAATAAGACAGGCTTAACAAGTGGAAAAACTTATTACTTCAAAGCACGTGCATACAAGTTAGTTGGTTCAACTAAAGTATACACAGGCTACAGTGCTGTAAAGAGCATAAAAGTAAAATAATCGTAACTGTTCAGCATTTTTACAGCAGACTGCCAAATAGTTACAAATAATCAATAAAAGTAAATTAAATAAAAATGTCTGAAAAGACAGTACAGGCCGGCATATGTGAAAGCAGATTTCTTTTACAGAGCCGGCCTTTGTAATAATCAGGCTATTACAGAGAACAGAGTAAATGGCGACAGAGGATATCTGCTGAAACGAAAAGAGTTCGTTTGTCTATTTGACTTGAGACGGGAGGGATGTCAGGTGAAGCGAATATTAAAATATGGAAGAAACGTGATACTATTGTTTTTGTCAGTATGTGTTTTTCAGATAAGCGCAGTTGCGGTATTTGGGGCATCTGCAAAACCGGAGACACCGATATTATCAGGAACAGCATCTGGAAATCAGGTAACTCTTACATGGAACAAGGTAAAGAAGGCATCTGGATATCATATTTTTCTCTATTATAAGGCAGACGGGAAATACAAATGCGTTGGCAGGATCAAGAATAACAATACCACAAGCTTTACATTGACAGGGTCTGTAAATAAGACTTATACCTATAAGATACGTTCTTATCTCAAACAGGGCAGTAAAACATTGTACAGCCCATCATCAAAAGCATTTGAGATAAAAACAGCTCCTGGTAAACCAGTTATCAGCCAGGTACGAATGAGTGAAGAGAACGGTGCATTGCTACAGTGGAAAAAAATAAGTTCGGCACAGGGATATCAGATATTTCGTTCTGAGACCGCCAGTAAAGGATATAAAAGAATTGCGGTAGTTTCAGGGAACACTACTTTCAGCTACCGTGATACCAAAGTTGTTTCAGGAAAAACTTATTATTACAGAGTACGGGCATATCTGCGAAATCAGGGGAATGTGGTATATTCAGAACTGAGTGACTCGGCAGAAGTACTATTGCGTACGACCATTATGATTGGAGATTCCAGGATGGATATGATGAAAGATGCCGTTGAGAATGACAAGATCACCTGGATCTGTAAAGTCGGTATGGGCTATCAGTGGCTCAGAGACACCGCTTTGAAAACATTGCAGGAGCAGATGAAAGGAAATGAAGATATCTTTATCTGGCTTGGCGTAAATGATGTTTATAATATTTCTAATTATATCAGCCTGTTAAATGAAGAAATTCCGAAATGGAAGGCACAGGGAGCGAATGTCTACATTGTGGCAGTAGGCCAGGTGACAGATGATCCCTATGTGACAAATGAAGAAATTGAAGATTTTAATTCCAGAATGAAAAACGGCGTTACAAATGTGAAATATATAGATCTGTATTCTTATCTGAAGAAACAGGGATATAAGACAACAGACGGCACGCACTACGATAATGAGACCACATGGAAGATTTATCGATATTTGATGTCGTTTATATCATAAAAAATAAATGTGTCGGTATATTCACTTACAGACAGATATGCCGACACACTAGTATAGAGCTGATATATGAAAACAAAAAACGTAAAACCTTATTGTTAAAGGTTTCACGTAAATAAAAAAATAATGCAGAAGATGGGACTTGAACCCACACGATATTGCTACCACAGG
>OLNH01001228.1_pt1 | contig 14363 bp, 15 predicted proteins | sample 1643101 | NCBI WGS metagenome assembly OLNH01 (sample SAMEA3136758, study PRJEB25190) | human gut metagenome | biome: human gut; feature: human-associated habitat; material: faeces | place: Austria | collected 2013
GTTGTAACCAATAAAATAGCCCGCAGCTGCGGCAGCGACAGCAACGATCAATGCCACGATCACTCCGATCACGGTCATTGTTCTTCACTCTCCTTAACAGTCAAATTTTGCTTTAACAGGCAGGAGACGCTGTGCGGCCGAACGCGGGCCAGACATAAATCAAATTTTCAACGCAAAAGAGGCCAACAAGAACAGACGCAGAGAAAAATCTTCCTGTGCGGTAGGTCTGGTGCAGCTTTTCGATTTACAAGATGTGCTTATAAAAACGGGCAGATGAAGCCCCATTGAAATATCTGGTCGCGGAATGTTCCGCCTGCAGCGTCTTAGATTCCATACTACTTCTTATATTACGAAACATTTTGCACAATGTCAAGGAGAAGTAAGGCCGAAAGCGGAAATTATTTTTTATTTATTCGAGATACATCCGGCGCAGGCGCATCAGGCGGGCCGGCGTGAGGCCGTATTCGGCTTCCAGATAGGCGTCGGCACTGCTATAGCGCTCCCGGATGATGCTCAGCACGAAGGGAGCAGACTCCGGGTGGACGCCGAACACGCCGAGGTAGAAGTCCTTCCGGGCAGGGTCAGCGGCGATCTCCTCAGCGTGCTCGGCCCAGACGGCTTCCAGCTCCGGCCTGCGCCAGATGTTCGTCTTCCCAAAATCTTCGGCGATGGTCTTGTCCGACGCGCCCAGCGCCAGCAGGATGAGCATGGCGGCCACGCCGGTGCGGTCTTTGCCCGCCGAGCAGTGGAAGAGCACCGGCGTCTCACCGGCTTCCAGCGCACGGAACAGCTCCTTGTACGCCTTGTTGCCGAAGAGCATCCGCTCGTACATGGCGTCCGCCATCCGACGGCCCTCGTCGGGCATTCCTTTCAGCAGGTTCTCCCGGTCTTCGGGCGAAAAGTCCACCTCTTTGCCGTTCTCAAGGCAGAGACCGCAGATGCGCACCAGCCGCGCGCCGTCCGGCACGTAGTCGGGCGTCTCGGCAGCTTCGGCCTCGCTGCGCAGATCGAGGATGAGGCGCAGGCCCAGAGAATCCAGCAGCTTCCGGTCAGCCTCGCTGGTGAGTTTCCACGTCGGGATGCCCCGGTAGATCTGGCCCCACTTGATGTGCTTGCCCTCATCGGCCTCGTAGCCGCCCAGCTCGCGGAAGTTGTGTCCGCCCTCAAAGGGCAGCTGAGTGCCGGGGGCAGGATGTACCACGGCAGGCTTTGCCGCCGCGCTGGACAGGACGGGCAGGTTATAGAAGGGCTTCGCCGACCGTCCGCGCCGGGGCGGCAGGCTGGCCGCACCGCCCAGCACCTCCATCAGGTAGCTGCGCAGCAGGTCGATATAAGCCGAAGCATGGTCGCGCCGCTGCAAAAGTGAGACGCAGAGGGGCGGCAGGTCTTCCAGCAGGACATCCCGCACCCGGTCCAGCTCCCGCCGCGCGCCCGGCTCGTACCGGGTCAGGCAGGTGCAGAGCTGCTCCTGCACGAGGTAGTACGCCTGATAAAAGCTGGGGCCTATCTCAGCGTTGGGCGCAAAGCCCGCCCGGGCGCAGGCCTCCCACAGCGGGGCGAACAGGTCCTGCCGCAGGCTGGGCAGAAGGACCCTCTGGTTCCGCAGCTCGGCCAGCGGCACACTCTCCTTTTCCCAGAAGGGGTGGCCGCGCGGCACCAGCAGGCAGGCCGGGTCGGCCCGCAGGGTGGTACGGGCCAGCACCGGTGCGGCACAGCCCAGGTCCATCACAAGGCCCGCATCCAGCTCGCCCTGCTCCACGCCCTCGGCCACGGCGTCGTTGTCCAGCAGGCGGAAGCGCATCTCGATGTGGGGGTACTGCTGGCGGAACTTGTCCAGCTGGGTCTCAAGGCCGGGCAGATAGTCCGGTACCAGCGAGACGCTGATGCCGATGCGCACCGGCTGGGCCGACTGTATCTCGGCGTGGAGCGCCGCCTGCATCTGCTGGAACTGCTCCACCACCGGCGCGGCATGGCGCTGCAGGCTCACGCCCCGGTCGGTGAGGCTGAGCTTGTGGTGGGCGCTGAGGAAGAGCGGCCCACACAGTTCAGCCTCGAGGGCCGAGATGCTCTGACGCAGAGCCTGTCGGGATAAAAACAGGCGCTGGGCCGCGCGGGTGTAGTTCATCTCCTCGCAGAGGACCAGAAAATAATGCAGCTGGCGGATGTCCATCGTTTCCTCCTGAATCTTAGAGTGGTATGGGTAAAGAATACCGCCTTTTGGCCGGATTGTAAAGCCGCTGGAAGCAAAATCCCGCTTTTTCTCCGCTATTGACGCCGTGCTTTCCCGCGTGTAAGATAAAGGAAAGGAGGCTCTGCCCATGAAACATAACACTCCGGCGCAGGAGGCCAAAAGCCTCGGGACGCTGTTTTTCACCTTTTTCAAAATCGGTCTGTTCACCTTCGGCGGCGGCTACGCCATGATCGCCCTGCTGGAAGAAGAGTTCATCCAGCGCCGCAAATGGCTGGACAAAGACGAATTCCTCGACATGACCGCCATCGCGGAATCCACCCCCGGACCGGTGGCCATCAACAGCGCCACCTACCTCGGCTACAAGCTGGCCAAAGTTCCCGGCGCGGCCACGGCCACGGTAGCTGTCTGCCTGCCGTCCTTCCTCATCATCTATGCCATCTCGCTGTTTTTCGAGCAGTTCACCCAGCTCACTGTCATCGCCAACGCCTTCAAGGGCATTCAGGTCTGCGTCATCTACCTCATCTTCTCGGCAGGCGTGCGGATGCTCAAAGCGCTGGACAAGTCGCCCTTTGCCACCGGCGTTCTCGCCGCCGTCATGCTGGTGATGGTGGGTCTCTCGCTGGCCGGTGTCAGTGTCTCGTCCATCCTGCTCATCCTTCTCAGCGGTGCGGCAGGTGTGGCTGCATGGCTCATCGGCCGCAGAAAGGAAGGGAAGTAAGATGTTTCTGAAATTATTCCTCACCTTTCTGGAGATCGGTGCCGTCTCCTTCGGCGGCGGCTACGGCATGATCTCCCTCATCCGGGAGAAAGTCCTGCTCAACGGCTGGCTCTCTGAGGCCGAGTTTTTGAGCTTCATCGCGGTGTCGGAGTCCACACCCGGCCCGCTGGCTGTCAACATGGCCACCTTCATCGGCGCGTCGCAGGGCGGGGTGCTGGGGGCGTTCTGCGCCACGCTGGGCGTCGTTCTGCCGTCCTTTTTCATCATCCTGCTCATCGCGGCCCTCATCCACGACCTGCTCAAGTACGCCGGGGTCGAAGCTTTCCTCTCCGGCGTCCGGCCCTGCGTCGTGGCCCTCATCCTCTCCACAGCCTTCACCATGGGGCTGAGCACTCTGCTGGGCATCTCCACCGCCGCTGAAACGCCCTCGCCCGCATGGCGGGGCATTGGCATCCTTGCAATTCTGGCCGGGGTGCGGCTCATCTGGCAGAAAGCCAGAGGCAAAGCCCCTTCGCCCATCGGGATGATCCTGCTCTCGGCGGTGCTGGGCGCACTTTTATACCAATAAAAAAGAACGGCATCTGAGCTTTTCTCCGATGCCGTTCTCTATTTTGCTCTTCTGAAATCCGATTCACAGACCCGGCCATTCTGGGCCAGAACGCGGCGCAGGACCTGCATCACGCCGGAGCTAGTGTGGGGCGGCGCGAGGAAGGGCTCCTCCTCCCGGAGGGCGGGCGAGCCGTTCTCTACAAGGAAACCGTATTTTGCCGCCTTCAGCATCTCCGCGTCGTTGAAGGTGTCGCCGAACGCCATCATGCCCTCGGGCAGGACGCCCAGACGCTCCCCCAGCCGAAGCAAGGCCGCGCCCTTGTGGACGCCGGGGTTCATGATGTCCACCCAGTCTGCACCGGCCACCGCCACCGAGAAGCGCCCGCCCCAGACCGGGCCATAAAGCGCGTCGTAGCCCTTCTGGGCATCTCCCTCGGGGAAGTAGATGGTGAATTTATCCACCCGGGCGGTCACGTCCTCCAGATGAGGGACATATTCCACCTTGGTGTAGAATCTCTTGAAGACCCTGTCGTATGGCCGGAACTGCTCCTCCACATAGGCCGTTTCCAGCCCGCAGAGGACGGCGGCGTGGCCCGCGCTCCGGGCCTGCCCGGCCAGCGTGTGCCAGTCGGCAACGTCCATCTCGGAGAGATACAGGCTCTCGCCCTTCCAGCAGATGGCACCGCCATTGTCACCCACAAGGATGATGTCGTCCTGCAGGGGCGCGAACATCTCCTCTAAGGTATAGATGGGCCGTCCGCTGGCGGCAGCGAACCGGATGCCCCGCTCTGCCAGAGCGCGGACAGTCTCCGCAAAGTCCGGCGGGAGCTGGCTCTGGTCGTCCAGCAGGGTGGCGTCAAGGTCGGAGGCAATGAGGCGGATGACGTCCATGCGCGCCTCCTCAGCCCACATAGCTGATGTTCACGTCGATCTGTCCGCCGTAGCCGGGGATGCGGGCGGTGCAGGTACCCTGCCACATATCGCAGGCGATGGGGCTGCCGGCCACATTATAATGGGCGTTCCAGATGCTGTAGCTCTTCAGCTGGTTCAGGTCGATGCGCTTGCGGAACCACAGGGTGGAGGCGTAGACGCCCGGCTGATAGCCCTGGGCCTTGACTTCCTCGCAGAAGGCGATGGCACACTTGGTGCGGTCTTCGACGCCCAGACCATCGGCACGGCCATTCTTGCCGCCGGAGGCCTCAGTATCGAAGTAGATAGGGTAGTCCAGCTTGCGGCCGTTCAGGACATAGGCGCAGCCCTGCGCTTCTTCCCGGGCCTCGTTCTCGTTGACTGCCTGACTGAAGAAGTAGACGCCCACCTTGAGGCCCGCGTTCCGGGCGTTGGTGAAGTGCTGCTCGAACATGGGGTCCAGCACCAGTGCGCCGCTGCCGTAGCCGCGGTAGCCGATGCGGATGATGACGAACTTGACGCCTGCTGTCTTGACCTGCTCCCAGTTGATGTTCGACTGATATTTGGAGACGTCAATGCCGAAGGTGGCGTCCTGCTGGACACCGTTGGCGTCGAAGTAATAGAGCTTGTTGTCGATGGACTGGATGCCCGTGACCGGCTGGTTGGTGTACTGGTCATAATAGTAGGTCTTGCCGTCCACGGTGCGCCAGCCGGAATAGACCGGAGCCGGAGCCGGGGTGCTGCTGTCATCGTCTCTTCTCCCGAACAGGAGGCTCCACAGCCAGCTCAGCAGGCCGTTCTCGTCGGTAAGACAGGCAGTATCAATGTTGCTCGCATCCAGCGTACCCGCATCCAGCGCCGCGCGTATCTCTTCCGGCGTCAGCAGGATAGTGCCTTCCTCGGTCTTCACCGGCAGAGCGCTCTGCTCTTCGGAGTTCGTCTCCGGCTCGGCGGGCTGAGACACTGCATCCTGCTCCACCGGGGCGCTCAGGGGGTCTTCGGCGGCCAGTGCCTCGGTCTCCTGCTGTAAGCGGGGGAAGCCGTTCTCCTGTTCCAGCTCGTCGATACCGCCCATCATGGGGGCAGAAGGAGCTGTTTCCGGGGCTGCAGGCTCTGCGGCAGTCTCCTCTGCGGGTGCAGCCGGAGCCGCCGATGCAGCGGGCTCTTCTTTCACGCTCTGGCTGGGAGCAGACGGCTGCGCGGCAGACGCAGCAGTGCTCTCCGCCTCAGAGGATGCAGAGTCGTTTTTCGGAGTTTCCGTATTATTTTTCTTCGTTTCCTTTTTGGTGCTGTGGGCCGCATCGGTCTCGCCCTCCCACAGCAGAGCCGACGGCTCCACCGTCAGACCCGCAGGCTGGGACGCCAGCAGGGCTGTGGTGCCAAAACCGCCCACCGCGATGGCAAGCGCCATCACCGCCGAGGCCACCATCTGGCCCGCCGCACGGCGCGTCTTCTTTTTTGGTGTTCCTGTATCTTTCTGTCTCATTCCGCTTGCTCTGCCTCCAAGCTGTATTCTAACGCGGCCTCTCGCCGCCAAAAGTGCTTCAAATGCCATTTATACGTCTATAGTATACACCCAACCCCAAGCTCCCGTCAATGTCCTTCGGTGTCTCGTGAGGGGCGTTTCGTGGAAGTTTTCCACCACAGCCGACGCTTCATGTGGAAAACGAACCAGGCCGCCGTATTATTGCACCCAAAAGAAAAAAAGATGAGTTCCGAACGGGATTTTTGCGTTTTCCTCTTGCTGTCTTGACACGTGTATGGTATCATGATGGTCATGCAGCTTTTGCTGCACTCTGAAAGTGTTAAGACGGAAAGGCAGATTCTTTATGTCAAATGTAAAAGATTTCTTAAAACGCAAGGACATCGTCATCACCCCCCAACGCTACCTCATCGAGGCGCTGGGCGCGATGGCACAGGGCCTGTTCGCCAGCCTGCTCATCGGCACCATCATCAAGACGCTGGGCCAGCAGACCGGGCTTGAGACGCTGGTGGACCTGGGCGGCTACGCCACGGCCATGAGCGGCCCGGCCATGGCCGTGGCCATCGGCTGGGCGCTCCACTGCCCGCCGCTGGTACTGTTCAGCCTCGTGACGGTGGGCTACTCCTCCAACGCCCTCGGCGGCGCAGGCGGCCCTCTGGCCGTCCTCATCATCGCCATTGTGGCCGCTGAGCTGGGCAAGGCCGTCAGCAAGGAGACCCGCGTTGACATCCTTATCACCCCGCTGGTGACCATCTTTGCCGGCGTCGGCCTCTCGATGCTCATCGCCGCCCCCATCGGCGCAGCCGCAAGCCAGGTGGGCACCCTCATCATGTGGGCCACTGAACAGGCCCCCTTCCTCATGGGCATCCTCGTCTCGGTCATCGTGGGCGTCGCCCTGACCCTGCCCATTTCCTCTGCCGCCATCTGTGCGGCCCTCGGCCTGACGGGCCTCGCCGGCGGCGCTGCCGTGGCGGGCTGCTGCGCCCAGATGATCGGCTTTGCCGTCATGAGCTATAAAGAAAACGGCGTCGGCGGCCTCATCAGCCAGGGCCTCGGCACCAGTATGCTCCAGATGGGCAACATCGTAAAGAATCCCCGTATCTGGATCGCCCCCACGCTGGCCAGCGCCATCACCGGCCCTCTGGCCACCTGCGTCTTCCACATGGAGATGAACGGTGCCGCCGTCTCTTCCGGCATGGGTACCTGCGGCCTCGTGGGCCAGATCGGCGTCTACACCGGCTGGGTCAGCGACATTGCCGCCGGCACCAAGGCCGCCATCCCCCCGATGGACTGGGCTGCCCTCGTCCTCATCTGCTTCGTCCTGCCCGCTGTGCTCAGCGTTCTCTTCTGCGAGATCGAGCGCAAGCTTGGCTGGATCAAGGACGGCGACCTGAAACTGAACTGAGCGTATAGAAAAAGCCTGCCGTCGGCAGGCTTTTTCCTGTTTATACCACTCTTTTTCCATCCAGCACCGCCTGCCGGAGAACATCCCCCTCATACACCAGCTTGAGGGAGAACCACGGATGTTCCTCGTTGAGCAGCTTGAAGAAAATTTTATCGCCCTCCCAGATGGGCAGCTGTTCCACTCTCTCCTTCGGCACCCATTCCAGCACGCCTTCCCGGCAGGCATCGCCCTGTATCATCTCGCCCGTCCACCCGTCGGCAGTGTAGAGATGGATGAATTCGGTCATATTGCCCCAGATGAAGGTCAGCAGACCCCGGCTGCGCCAGTGGGTCAGCGTCAGGCCCGTCTCTTCTTTCACTTCACGGAGAAGGCAGTCCTCCGGGCTCTCGAACCGCTCGAATTTTCCACCGACGCCCACCCATTTGTCGTGGTTGTAGTCGTCCTCCTTCTTCACGCGGTGGAGCATCAGGTAGGCGTCGTCCCGCTCCAGATAGCACAGCGTCGTGCTGAAGATCGGGTATTCCGGATTCATAAAGGCCCCAAGATTCATCTTACTTTCCCTTTCTTTTAACAGCAAAGCGCCCCGCAGATGACCCCTGCGGGGCGCCGTTTTTATGCGTTTATGCCTTGCGGCCTGCGCGGCCCTTGCCCGCATTGTTCAGCTTGCGGACGAGGTCGTTCTGGTGCTTGCGCTGGGAGGGCGTCGGCTCCGGATCATGGGCCTCTTCGGCCTTGGCCCGAGTCTGCTGGACGGTGGGGTCCACACGCTCGAGGTTCCACTCCTGGTTGCCGCCCGAGACGAAGTTCCAGATCTGCGCCTGCGCACCGTTGGAGGTGTTCATGCCCACAAGGTCGATGTACTTGTCGGCCAGCACGTTGCGGATGCGGGTCCGGCCATTGCGGGTAGGCTCGAGCGCCCAGCACTGACTCAGTCCGCTGGTGCGGCCCCACTGATGGAGCCAGGTGCCTTCCACCACACCGCCGAGAGCGAGGTCCATCATTTTGCCGGTAAAACGGTTCTGGATGCGCCAGCGTCCTTCGCCTGCATCCACGAATTTCCACTGCTGCCACGGATGACCTGCGTAGTCCCACAGACGGATCGCAGCGCCGTTCTCCGTGTTGAAGTTCTTTACTTCCAGCACCTTTCCATTGGGGGCCTTGATGAGGTAAAATTCATTTTCTGATAATACGACCTGCGATGCCTTTGCCATAACTGCGTTCTCCTTTCAGCGTAGACTTTTGATGCTCCTATTATAGCGCATTTTGGTTTGGGCAGCAAGAATAGTTTTCCATAATTTTTGTGGATTTCTTTATGCATTCTGCTCGTTTTGCTGAGATTTCCTCACTTTACCCTCCGGCCCAAATTCCACCGCCGGAGCACACTTGTATACATCTCAAAAACGACCCCGCAGCTTTCGTTTTCCACCCTGTTTTTGCTCTAAGAACAGCACCCCCGTTTTCGGCCCGTTTCAGCTCCAAAACGGGCCGAACTGTCCCTGCTGCAAGGCCAATTTAGTGCAGTGACTTCAGTTTTATAAATCAAAACTCACTTCGGCGCTTTACTTTAATGATAGATATTGCATTTCAGAAAGCGCTTTAATTTGTTTCACGTTTTCTGCTATTGACTTTATTTCAAAACCGGTGTATAGTAAGCTTGCAGGGAGCGGAAAGCGCCCCCGTAACAACGAGCTTCAGGCTCCGCATACTGTGGGCCTGTGAGAAAAATATAGGAGGTTTGACTATGTATTACTACATTCTGGGCTGCGGTATCGCTTGTTTGGTCCTGTTCGGCATCAACAGCATGGAGACGGTATGCGTCAAGCCGGCTGAGATGGTTGGCAAGGTCCTGCTGTGGCCTGTCACCCTGATGGAAGCAGTTGTCCGTTACAGCTCCACTCATCACAACTTCAAGGCTGCGCTGTAAAACGCATCACGTCTGAGGACGTCGAAAAAGCCATCAAGGCTGCCGTACTCTTTGCGGGTACGGCAGCCTTTTTGCTTTACACCCGGGGGCCGGATGTGGTACACTGTATATTGTAAAGCGATTTCCCGCAGAACCTTATCGTGCGCAGTTCCGCGCTATTTTTCAGGAGGACTATGAAACCCGATTACAAGCTGGTCGCCAAGGCCAAATATATCCACATGACCGCCGACCTTGCCAGCGAGGTCTGGCACGAGGTCTACAAACGCTATTTCCCCGCAAAGCAGCTGGACGCCCTCATCGAGAACTTGCAGAGCGCCGACGCTATTGAAGAGGACATCGACAACGATGTAAACTACTTCCTCGTCTTCCTCGGCAGCAGCCTCATCGGCTACTTCGCATGGAAAATGGAGAACACTTCGCTCCATCTGCTCCACCTCTACCTCAAGCCCGAATACCGCGGCAAGGCCATCGGCCGGGACATCGTGACGTCCTGCGAGCGTCTGGCCCGGGGCGAAGGCCGGGGCCGCGTCTGGTGCGGCGTCAACGCCAAGGCCCTGCCAGTGCAGCAGTTCTTCAAGGCCCAGGGCTACCGTTCCCTCGGCCCCGCCGAGAGTGAGGGCGGCATCGAGCGCAACGAGCTGATCTTTGAGCGGATGTTGTAAATTTCCTGCAAAGGCCATTGCTTTTTCTGCTCATTTGTACTACACTAAAGTAGTGTATTGAAGTACCCGTCTGCGGGTCCAACATCATTGAATGACCGGGGAGGAACTGTATATGGCAAAGGACCATCCAACCGGAAAATCCGGCCTGTATGCCGCTTTTCTGGAGCTTGAGACGCCCGAGGAGTGCTACCGCTTCTTGCAGGATGTATGCAGCTACGCAGAGCTGAGCGCGATGGAGCAGCGCTACAACATCGCCGAAAAGCTCATGCGCAAGCAGAGCTACACCAGCATCATGGGCAACATCGGCGCATCCAGCGCCATCATCAGCCGCGTGAGCCGTGTGCTGGGCCGGGATGACAGCGTCCTGCGCCGCATTCTGGAAAAGAACGGCGTCTCCGCTGACACCGAAGACTGAATTTCTACTGACCGCTGGCGCACTGCGGGCCGGGGATGCCCCGCCTGCGGTGCGCTTTTTCTTTGATTTATAAAAGGAGTATCTGATTATGAGCAAAGCTGTTCTGTTTTTTGCCGACGGCACCGAGGAGTGTGAGGCGCTGCTGGTGGCCGACCTTCTCCGCCGCGCCAAAGTCGAAGTCATCATTGCGTCCGCCATGGGCCGCCGCGCCCTCGTCAGCAGCCACGACATCCACCTGAACGCCGACGCGCTGGCCGAGGATGTGGATTACAGCGACGTAGACATGGTCATCCTGCCCGGCGGCATCCCGGGTACGCCCAACCTCGCCGAGAACAAGACCGTCACCGACACCTGCGTTTCTTTTGCCAGGGCAGGCAAGAAGGTTGCCGCCATCTGCGCCGCGCCCAGCGTCCTCGCCAGCCTCGGCCTGCTGGAAGGCAGGAACGCCACCGCCCACGCCGGATTTCAGGACAAGCTGGCCGGTGCCATCGTCCACGATGAGGAAGTCGTCGTAGACGGCAGCATCACCACCAGCTACGGCCTCGGCGGCGCTATCCCGTTTGCCCTTGAGCTGGTGCGCCAGCTGGCCGGCCCCGCCGAAGCCGACCGCATCCAGAAAGCTATCGCGTATCGGCACTGAGAAGGAGGCTTTTCTATGCGTTTCATCACCTGCCGTCTGCCCGACGGCGTGGAAGACCCGGCCATCCTCTCTGCCGATGGCCGTCAGGTCTGGCCCCTGAGCTGGCTGGGCCTTTCTTACGAGACATTGTCCGACGCCATCCCGTTCCTGACCCCGCAGGTGCGGGCCGGGCTTTCGCTGGCCATCGCAGGCATCCCGGCGCTGCCTATCGAGGCCGTCACGCCGGAAAGCCCCATCCCGTCTCCGGCGCAGGACGTCATCTGTCTGGGCATCAACTACATGGCCCACTCCGACGAGGCCGAGAAATACTCCGCCGACGCTTTTGCTACCAAACATCAGGACGCCATCTACTTCTCCAAGCGGGTCACCCGGGCCGTGCCGGACGGCGGCTTCATCGAGGCCCATACCGACCTCGTGAAAAAGCTGGACTACGAATGTGAACTGGCCGTCGTTCTGGGAAAGGACGCGAAGGACGTTCCCGCAGGGCAGACGAAAGACTACGTCTTCGGCTACACCATCCTGAACGATGTCTCCGCACGGGATGTCCAGACCGCCCACAAGCAGTGGTATTTCGGCAAGAGCCTCGATGGCTTCACTCCCATCGGCCCCTGCATCGTCACGGCGGACGAGTTCGACACCTACCCGCCCAAGCTGCCCATCCGGTGCTTCGTCAACGGCGAAAAGCGGCAGGACTCCAACACCGGCCTGCAGATCTTCGACATTGACCATGTCATTGCAGAGCTTTCGCAGGGCATGACCCTCAAGGCCGGCACCATCATCGCCACCGGCACCCCGGCGGGCGTCGGCATGGGCATGGAGCCGCCCTGCTTCCTCAAACCGGGCGACGAAGTTCGCTGCGAGATCGAGGGCATCGGAACTCTGACGAACACAGTCCGCTGAGTAGGCTTACATTCCATTTTGTATTATTTTTCTGAATTTCTACTCATTCGATGCATTTTCGTTTGAATTGCTCTTTTGTTCATGAATAATTCATATTAAATTCATATTCTGTTCATGCATCTTCGGTATATGTATGGCATCAAAGGCGCGGTGTGCGCCGAAAGTCCCTGACAGCACACTCCATATCGCCGCTCTCCCGGGCGGCTGAGGAAAGGAATCGGAAGAATATGAAAATTGGTTTTTGGGAACTCGTGGTCATCGTGGTCATCGCGTTCGTCTTCATCGGCCCCGACCAGCTGCCCGTCTACGCAAAGAAGCTGGGCAAGATGCTGCGCGAGCTGAAGAAGTACACCGGCGCTGCCTCCGAGGAGATCCAGAAGAACGTCGTGGAGCCTCTGAACGAGATCCAGGCCCCCCTCAAGGAAGCCGTTGCCCCCCTGACCGACATCAAGAAGGACATCGACAACAGCGTGAAGGATGTCACCAAGAGCTTCACCGGCATCGGCAAGACCAGCAAGGAAGAGGCCGCCAAGGCCGAACAGGCTGAGGAAGTCACCGAGCTGGAAGAAGTCGAGGAGCTGCCCGAGGAGACTCCTGCTGAGGCACCCGCAGCCGAAGCTCCCAAGGCAGAGGAGACCCCTGCTGCTGAGCCTGTGAAGGCCGAGGAAAAGACCGACGCCCCCGCAGAGGCAGCACCCGTGGCCGAAGAAGCCGCCCCCGCTGCCGAAGCCGCACCTGCCGAAGAGGCAAAGGCTTAATCCCCCCACCGATGCACCCGCGCCCGCGGTTGCCTTATACATTGTAATCAGCCCGCCTCGCGGCGCGGCAAAGTAAAAAGGAGATCATTATTATGCGTATTGGTACTAACGAGCTGCTTATCATCCTGGTCGTCGTCCTGCTCATCTTTGGACCCAAGAACCTGCCGAAGCTGGGCAAGATGTTCGGCAAGACCATGAACAACTTCAAGAAGGGCATGGAGGAGTCCGAAGAGGAGGACGCGACCACTGCCAAGGCCGAGACCAAGACTGAGAAGAAGGACGACGAGGAGTAATCTGTGGCTACGAACGTAAAGCGCAAAAAGAAAGCCGAAGTCATGCCTGACGACGGCAACATGACGCTGACGGGCCACCTGAAAGAGCTGCGCAACCGGCTGATCGTCTGCGCCGTGGTGTTCGTGGCGGCGGTCGTGGTCACACTGGCTTACGCCGACCGCCTCATCGACCTGCTGACCGCCATGGGCCAGGGTTTCTACACCTTCGTGTCCATCGCCCCGCAGGAAAAGCTGATGCAGTATTTCCGCGTCTCCCTGCTGGCGGCTGTGGTCGTCACAGTGCCTGTGGCGCTGTATCAGGTGTACGCCTTTGCAAAGCCCGGCCTGAAAAAGAGCGAAACGTTCTTCCTCAAGCTGGTCATCCTGCTGGGCCTTATCCTGTTCTGCGTGGGCGTGCTGTTCGCCTACAAGCTCATGATGCCCTTCATGCTCCGGTTCCTCAGCACCGGCATCGAGGGCGCCGACTACATCCAGACCACTACCAGTATCGAGAGCTATGTCAGCCTCTGCCTGACCATGTTCATCATCTTTGGCTGTGTGTTTGAGATGCCTCTGGTCACCATCATCCTCTCCAAGATGGGCATCGCCAACCCCGAGATCTTGAAAAAGGGCCGGGGCGTTGCCATCGTGCTCATCTTCTTCATCGCAGCTGTCGTCACCCCGCCGGACATCGTGTCCCAGTGCATGGTAGCTATCCCGATGGTGCTGCTCTACTTTGTCAGCATCTTCCTGAGCGGCATCTTCTACAAGCCCCGCTCTGAAGACGGCGACGAAGAGGACACGGAAGAGGAAGACGAGGACTAAGGCTTTTTCATCCGTCACGAAAGCGCACTCTGCTGCTTGCAGGGTGCGCTTTTTTGCGGCCTGTTTTATGCCATTCTGCCAAAAAGGCGGTGTTATTTCCGTCTGATTGCATAAAAACCGGCCCGCCCCCTGCTCTTTTGGCCCGGAGTATGTTATACTGATGTCAAATGATAACCGGCGGGCGACCGCCGCAGAAAAAAGGGGTAAATGAGTTATGAAAGAATACGCATTCGGCATCGACCTCGGCGGCACCACGGCCAAGGTCGGCCTGTTCACCACCTCGGGCGCTCTGCTGGAAAAGTGGGAAGTCCCCACCGACACCTCCAACGCCGGTGAGCACATCCTCGAGAATCTGGCCGACGCCATCCACGCCAAGATGGCCGAGAAGGAGATCACCTCCGAGCAGGTGGAGGGCGTCGGCATCGGCGTCCCCGGCCCCGATCTCGTTCCGTTCGCCCCATCATCTGCGCCAACCTTGGCGGCTGGGGCGAACGGAACGTCTCGGCCCAGCTGTCCGGCCTGCTGGACGGCATGAAGGTGCTGGTGGGCAACGACGCCAACGTGGCTGCTCTGGGTGAGATCTGGATGGGTACCGCCAAGGGCTGCCGCAGCGCAGTCATGGTCACGCTGGGTACCGGCGTCGGCGGCGGCGTCATCGTCAACGGCAAAGTTATCGACGGCGCACACGGTGCCGGCGGCGAGATCGGCCACA
>OLNH01001229.1_pt1 | contig 14360 bp, 4 predicted proteins | sample 1643101 | NCBI WGS metagenome assembly OLNH01 (sample SAMEA3136758, study PRJEB25190) | human gut metagenome | biome: human gut; feature: human-associated habitat; material: faeces | place: Austria | collected 2013
CAACTGTCCGGCGGCGAACAACAGCGTGTATCCATCGCCCGCGCGATTGCCAAAAAGCCGAAGCTGTTGTTGTGCGATGAGCCGACCGGTGCGCTCGATTACGAGACCGGCAAGGAAGTGCTGCAGTTGCTGCAGGATATTTGCCAAACACAAGGCATGACCGTAATGATCATCACGCATAATTCCGCGCTTGCACCGATGGCTCACAAAGTGATTCGCTTCCGCTCCGGCAAGGTGACCAGCGAGGAGGTCAACGCAACGCCGCGGCCCATCGCCGATATCGAATGGTAGGTGATTGGCGATGCTCACTGCAAGACACTCTGTGAAACGCCCCGTGAAACAAGCGAGGCGATTCGTGAAACAACCTGTGAAACATTCTGTGAAACGGCGGAACCTCGACGATAGCGGCGGTCGAGGAGCGGGCGTTTCTGCGGTATTTGCCAAAGATACGTTGCGTTGCTGGCTGCGCAGCTGGAAGAGGTTCGTCTCGATCGCCGTCATCACGCTGCTTGGCGTGGCCGTGCTGACCGGCATCTACGCCGGATGCCGCGATGCTTTTCTGGCGGCCGGTCGTTTTTACGATCAGCAGGGACTGCATGACCTGCAGGTGCTATCCACATACGGCCTGACCGATGATGATGCAACGGCACTGCGCCGAATCGACGGTGTGCAAACCGTGCAGCCCGAACGTTCTCAGACGGTGACCACGTTGGTGGACGGCACCAAGAAAACCGTGACCATGCAGGAAATCGGTACCGAAGGGCTTGATCAGCCGTACATACGGCAGGGCAAACTGCCGAACAAGGCCGGCGAAGTGGCGGTTACGCAGCAATTCCTGAACGATAGCGGACTCAAGATTGGCGGCACCATTACTGTGACGCCACAAGACACTTCTTCATCCGTCATATCGGTAGCGGCCACGGAGACTGACGATTCCAATAATGCCGATACGGTAGGTGTCGCCGCCAATGCCTCGGCATCCGATGCGAAGTCCGCCGCCAATACGGACGCCGACGCCGAGCAATCCCCGCAGTTCCCCACGAAACTCACCATCACCGGCGTCGTACTTGACCCGCGCGACCTCAACAATCCAGACGGCTATTCGGGCATGACCTCCTTCCGGTCCACCTCATCCGAGGACTATACGTTCTTTGCACCCAGCGACGGCGTGACCGGCAATATATACACTGCGATATCGGTTGCCGTCACTGGTGCGTCCGATTTTGACACGTTTTCCGATGCCTACGATGAAGCCGTCAAAACCGTGGCCGACCGTATCGAACATCAGATACAGACCACACGCCAGAAAGCCCGTCGTCAACAGATCGTCTCCAGCGCGCAGCGCAAACTGGATGATGCCAAAGACGAGGCCAACGAGCAGCTGGACGAAGCCCAGAAGCAGATCGACGACAACTGGGCCGAGCTGGAAGCCAACAAAACGACATTGCAAGATAGCCGTACCGAATTGGAGAACAACAGGACAACCATTACCGATGGCGAACGGCAGCTCGCCGATGGACGTGCGCAGATTGCATCGGCCCGTCAACAGATCGCGCAAGGTCGCCAGCAGATAGCCGAAGCGCGCACCCAGCTCGAATCGGGCAAAGCGCAGCTCACCTCGGCTCGCAAACAGCTCGATGCGGCGCAAACGGAACTGACTGCCAATCGCACGAAAATCGAACAGGGCATTACCCAAATCGACCAAGGCGTGGCACAAATTGATCAGATGCTGTCCATGATTCAACAGGCCGACAATCTACTGGCGCAACTTGACCCGAATATCGACTTCAACTCACCCACATGGCAGGCCATCAAGCAACTGCTCGCGCGCCTTGGCATTACCCTGCCTGAAGTGCCGTCAATCAGTGAGCTGCGGCAACAGCTGGCCGCCAAGCAAACGGAACTGCAAACGCAGCGAGACAGTCTGACCCAGCAGAAAGCCGATTTGCAGCGCACATTAAACGAAACCATTGCCCCCGCACAATCCACCTTGGACCAGCAGAACGCGCAACTGACCGCCAAGGAACAGGAAGCGGCTGCAGGAGAGGCACAGCTCAATACCAAATCCGCGGAACTCGAAGCGAATGCCGCAACCCTCGAAACCCAGTCGGCGCAACTTGAAGCGCAGGCCGCCCAACTGGCCAGCGGCAAGCAGCAGCTCGAAGAAGGCGAGCGGCAGCTGGAAGAAGGCGAACAACAGCTCGCGGACGGCAAGGCGAAACTGGATGATGCGCAGTCTGAACTCGATGCGAAGCGAAGCGAAGCGGAAAGCGAATTCGCCAAGCAGCAACGGCGCATCGACGATGTGGCCAACGCACGTTGGTATGTGCAGACACGCGCTTCGATCGACGGATTCAGCTCGCTCAAATCAGACGTCAGTTCCATCGAATCCATCGGCCGCGCATTCCCGATTGTGTTCCTGCTGGTCGCCGTGCTCATGAGCCTGACCACCATGACCCGCATGGTCGAGGAAGACCGCGGACTTATCGGCACCTACCTTGGACTCGGCTATGGCGGACTCGCCGTGTCCAGCCGGTATCTGCTGTTCGCGTTGCTCGCCTGCTTGGTCGGCGGCGGCATCGGTCTGCTGGTCGGATTCCTTGGCATCCCGGCATTCCTGCTGGTGGTGATTGAGGGACTGTATATATTGCCCGGTGTGCGACTCGAATACGACTGGTTGTACGGTTCGGCCGGCATCGTGCTGTTCGTGGTCGGCGTGGGCGTGGCCACCGCGCTCGCCTGTCGCGAGGAGATACGGCACACGCCCGCCGCGTTGATGCGGCCGAAGGCACCGAAAGCGGGCGCTCGCATATTGCTGGAGCGGATTCGCCCGGTATGGAGCCGGCTGAACTTCCTCGGCAAAGTCACCGCGCGCAATATCTTCCGATTCAAGTCGCGCTTGATTATGACCGTGGGTGGCGTGGCCGGTTGCACAGCGTTGATTATCTGCGGATTTGCGATTAATGACACCGTCGACACGATTGGCGTCAAACAATACGAGCAGATCTACCAGTACGACCTGATGGTCGTGGCCAATGACGATGACGCCACCGCGATGCGCAAGCAGGTGGCACAAGATGGCCAAACCACCGAAACGCTGAATCTGCGCGTGGATAGTGGCGAGATGAGCAATGCGGCGCAGGAAAGCGAAACCGTGCAGCTGATGACCGTGCCCAACGATTCGCTGAATATCTTGAACGATATGGTCACGCTGGAACAAGCTGGCGATGATGGATGGTTTGGGCTGTCCAATATCTTCGGCAAAGCGGGTGGCGGCACTGTAGCGCTGGACGATAGTGGCGTGATTGTATCGCAGTCCGCCGCCAACTCGCTGAATATTCATGCCGGCGACACCGTCACGCTGGGCAATGGCGGTAGCAGCCGGGCCAAGGTGCAGGTCACGGCCGTGACGCGCAATCTTATTGGCTCTGATGTGTACATCAGTGAGCGACTGTACGACCAGAAGTTTGCGGCCGGCGGTGTGACGTCTTCGGCTTCGGGAGATGGCACTGCCTCGACCTTGACGTGGAACGCGATGCTCGCCAAGCTGAAAGGTTCCGAGACCGAACAGGCCGAATATGCGGATCGGTTGGGCGAGGAATCGTCGGTGCTCAAGACCGTGAGCTGTGCGCATCTGGCCGCCACGTTTAAGTTCGATTTGATGGGTGCCGTGGTGGCGCTGATTGTGGGGCTCGCCGGCGGCCTGGCGCTGGTGGTGCTGTTTACGTTGGCCAATACGAACGTGTCCGAACGCATCCGCGAGATGGCCACACTGAAGGTGCTGGGCTTCTATGACCGCGAGGTGCACAACTACGTGAACCGCGAGATGATGATATTGACCGGTATGGGTGTGGTGGTTGGTCTGCCGCTTGGCAGGTGGATAGGCGGATTACTGACTGCTGCGTTGAATATGCCGTCGCTGTATTTCGAAGTGGAAGTGCACTGGTACAGCTATGCGATTGCCGTGGTGGCGACGCTGGCGTTCGCGCTGCTGGTGCAGCTGTTCACCAACCCAGTGCTCGATCGCGTAGACCCGGTCAGTTCGCTCAAGTCCGTGGAATAGAGGTAGAAGTTCAATTTGGTGTTGATGAATTGAACTTTTTGGCGGAATATTTACAGTATCATCGCATGTATTCTTGAGCTGAGCGGTTTTCGTGACATATTTCGGTGATACAGTTTGAACTTGTTTTGAACGAGTATCGCGTCTGGTGCGTAACAATCGGGCGGCAGAGAAGAGAAATGAAATCAGTATGGCCGATACGAATGTGAATGGTGGTACACAGCAGGCTACGGGCAAACTCAAGTCTGTCGAAAGCCTGGACCAGACCAACGAGATGGAGCGTGGCCTGAGCAATCGCCACGTACAGTTCATCGCCATTGGCGGCACCATCGGCACCGGCCTGTTCCTGGGCTCGGGCAAGTCAATCTCGCTAACCGGCCCCTCGATCATCTTCGTGTACATTCTGGTCGGTGTCATCATGTTCTTCCTGATGCGCGCCATCGGCGAAATGATGTACCGTGACCCCAGCCAGCACACCTTCATCAATTTCATCACCCGTTACCTTGGCAACGGGTGGGGGCATTTCGCCGGCTGGACGTATTGGGCCGCGCTCGTGCTGCTGGGCATGACCGAGATCACGGCCGTCTCCACGTACTTCATCACCTTCTTCGACACGTTCGGCATCGACCTGACCCATTGGAAATGGCTGATCGAGCTGTGTTTCCTGGTGTCGCTGGTCTCCATCAACCTGATTGCCGTCAAGGTGTTCGGCGAGGTGGAATTCTGGTTCTCGATGATCAAGATCACGCTGATTTGCGCGATGATCGCCACCGCCGTGGTCATGATCGTGATCGGCTACCATTACCCAGCCGTGCAGATTCACGGCGTGGACCACGTGAGCCCGGCCGGCCACGCCGGATTCGACAACCTGTTCGCCAACTTCTCGTTCGCGCCGAACGGTTGGATGGCCTTCCTCATGAGCTTCCAGATGGTGTTCTTCGCCTACGAGATGATTGAATTCGTGGGCGTCACCGTCTCCGAGACCAAGAATCCGCGCAAGGTGCTGCCCAAGGCCATCAACGAGATTATCGTGCGCGTGCTCATCTTCTATGTGGGCGCACTGGTGGCCATCATGTGCATTGTGCCGTGGACCTCGTTCAAGCCGAACAAGGACGGCTCCTTCGCATCCCCGTTCATTATGATGTTCCAGTATGCCGGGCTGAATTGGGCGTCTGCGCTGGTGTTCTTCGTGGTGATTACCGCCGCATCTTCCGCGCTGAACTCGCTGCTGTACTCGGCTGGCCGCCACCTGTACCAGCTGTCCGAGGTGTCGCCGAACCCGACGCTCAACAAGCTCGGTCAGGTGTCCGATCGCAAGGTGCCGGCCCGCGCCATCCTGGTGTCCGCGGCGCTGATACTGCTGTCGCCGATCGTCAACGCCATCCCCGGCGTGTCCGGAGCGTTCGTGCTGTTCTCGTCCGCCAGCTCCGCGGTGTTCCTGTTCATCTACATCCTGACGCTGATGGCACACCGCAAGTACCGTCGCTCCGCTGATTTCATTCCGGACGGGTTCGTCATGCCCGCTTGGAAGGTGCTCAATACGGTGGCAATCGTGTTCTTCGTGTTCATCTACCTGACGTTGTTCCTTGCGGACGATACGCGCAATTCCGCGATTGCCGGCCTGGTGTGGCTTGTGGGCTTCGGTGGATTCTCGATGCTGCGCGAACGCTACCGTAGCCGCGATTTGAAGGCCGCACTGGAACACAAGGAGTGATTGGACGGGCTGATTGGCTGGCGGCTATTAGTTGGGTGGCTGTTGGCTGTTGGCGGCTGGCTGGCTAGCGGCCGATAGCCAATGACTGGGCTGATCGTCAGCCAATCGGCTGCCTATAGGTCTCATTGATACATTCGGTCATCCGATTAGTGCATTTGCGCGGACAATTAGTGCATTCGATCATCGGATTAGTACATCAGTGTGCAATTATTAGTACAATTAGCCGCCTAATTAGTACATTAGGACATAAAACAATGTCCTAATGTACTAATTAGATGCTAAAATACGATAAGTGCCATGTCCTAATGTATGAATTATCGCTATGAAGGGCGGAATGCGATGACGCAGGATGAACTTATGCAAGTGCTGCAGGCCGGTGAATCATCTATGGTCGAGTTCAAGCGCTGCAGCGAATTGCCTCATACGGATACTTTTGAGACTGTATGCTCATTCGCCAATCGTTCTGGTGGCAGCATTTATCTTGGCGTTGACGATGACGGTCAAGTGCTCGGCGTCGATTCTAAGCGCGTTAGTGAGATAGAGCGCAACGTTGTCAACGTAGTGTCTAATCGTAAGATGTTCGAACCGGCTCCAATGGTGGAAACGGAACATATCGAGTACGACGAACGGATTATTGTTCGTATTTGGGTAGCTCCGAGTTCTTCGGTTGTGCGGTTCAAGGGCGCAGTGTTTGATCGCATTGCTGATGTGGATACACACATCGAAAGCGATATCCAGATTAGTCAAATGTATATTCGCAAGCAGAACTACTATTCCGAACGGCGAATTTTCCGTTACGTGACTCCGTTTGATTTGCGTCCTGAGCTGATTGCGCGAATGCGGCAGCTGGCGGTCGCTCAGCGAGCTGGGCACCCTTGGGGAACTATGTCTGACGAAGAACTGTTCCGCAGCGCCAAGCTATACGATCGTGATTACACGACCGGCGAAGAGGGCTTTAATCTTGCTGCAGTGCTGCTCTTGGGCAAGGATGAAGTCATTTCCTCGGTTTGCCCAGCGTATATTACTGATGCCGTGGTTCGGCGAGACAATATTGACCGATACGATGACCGACTTATGGTGCGGACCAACTTGTTCGATTCGTACGAGCAACTCCGTGAATTTACTGAGCGGAATCTGCCTGACCACTTTGTGTTAAAGGGCGATAAGCGAGTGAGCCCGCGTACGATGATCGCCCGTGAATTGGTGGCAAACAGCCTCATGCATCGGGAGTATTCCAGTCCGGTGGTGGCGCGTGTCACCATTGATAATGAATCCATCCGGACGGTTAATGCTTCGCGCTCATTCTTTGAAGGTCGAATGAAGCTGGGCGAGTTCACGCCAATGCCAAAGAATCCGATTATCGCTAATGTGTTTGTGCAGACCGGCATAGCCGAGCAGCTGGGTAGCGGACTGCGGAATCTGATAAGAGCGTCCCGGCAATATACTGAGCGAGAGCCTGAGTTCCGCGATGGTGACATATTCGAGGCGACGATTCCTATTGTTCCTGCGCTGAAGACCGTGGATGGTTCTGGTTTTGCTAGCGTGAGATCTGTAGTTGAGAAAGATGCCGAAGAGGGTGCGAGGCTCATTGGCGGGGAACGTGTGGATGGTAAGAAAGCAGATGCAACCGCATCGGGTGAAATTGATTCGCGGGCAGCGATGCTGTCGGCGATGAATCGACGCTTGACAGAGGTTGACTATGTGACTGTACCTGAACTCGCCAAGATAACAGAGCTCGATAACAGAACAGTCCGTAAATTCCTAAACGGTTTAGTTGCGCAAGGAAAGCTGATTGCTGAAGGCAACACGCGTGGTCGGCGTTATCGGAAGGGATAGCGGGCGCGATATCTCGATGCAGTGGGATTCACTTAAGGGCTACGGCAAATATGATTCGTAGCGATTGGGCCAGCGCAATTCGAATGGCTCATGACTTTGTGCGTCGTTTGTGGTCTCTGAAGTTGTTTGCTGGGTGACGGTTTTGTGATAAAATCGCTCATATCAAAATGTTTGCGTAAACATTTTGGCTGCGCCGAAAGAAGGAGTCGACGTAGGTCATGTATCAGGCAAAGAGGCCGGCTCAGTGAAGCAAAGGCCGATTTTTCCGGTATAAGGCGGATAGCAGGAACACTAAGGAGACCAATGAGGGTACTGAGCAAATCGCTTGCTGCAATGGTTGCGGCGGCAACACTAGTGGGAGGAGGGGCGTTTGCGGTTGCCGGCACTGCGTATGCGGCTGATAACGATGCCATTACCGTGACCCCGAACCCGTGGTATGCCAACAGTTTCGATGGCTGGGGCACCTCGCTGGCTTGGTTCGCCAACGCCACCGGCAGCCTCGGCGAGGAATCGGCCATCACCACCAATCTCGGCGATGACGCTTCCAAGGCTAAGGCTGTGGAATACGGCAAACAGCTGCGCGAACAGTTCTACCAGTCCATCTTCGGTGATGAAGGACTGGACCTGAACATGGCCCGCTACAACGTGGGCGGCGGCAATGCCTCCGATGTTGCCTACGGCTACCCATTCATGCGCCAAGGCGCTGCCGTGCCTGGCACGTGGAAAGATGACGCCACCGGCTCCGGCACGTATGGCAATGGCGTAACCACCAAGCAGGCCGACAAAGACAAGCTGGCTGCGGCATTCGACCCGACTGACGACAACCAGTATGACTTCTCCAAGTCCGCCGCCCAAGACTGGTGGATTGAGCGCGGTGCCACCGGCGATAACCCTGACATCACCGACGTAGAGGCCTTCGCCAACTCCGCTCCGTGGTTCCTGACCAACAGCGGTTACGCCACTGGTGGACGCAACTCCGGTAGCAATAATCTTGCAAACCCTGAGAAATTCGCTCAGTACATGGCCAAGAACGTCGAGCACCTCGAAAGCCTTGGCGCAAACGTTGACACGGTCGAGCCGTTCAACGAGTCCGAGACCAGTTACTGGGGCACTCCGGGCGACATGGCTTCGAAGTACACCGATGAGAGCGATGACAACACCAAGCTCATTAACAACTACTGGGATAAGTACTACTCCGACAAAGATAGGTCCGTCACCCCATACTCCAACGCGCTGAAGAAGCCGCAGGAGGGTATGCATGTCAGCAACGCCCAGCAGCAGCAGACGATTACCGCACTCGCTGAGGCGCTCAAGGACAATGATGACACCATCATCGCAGCCACCGATGCCACGAACTCCGCCGACTTCGTCAAGTCGTACAACCAGTACCCGCAGGCGATCAAGGACCTTATCGGCCAGTACAACGTTCACGCCTACTCCGACAGCAACCAGATGCAGTCGCGCGATATCGCTCAGGCAGACGGCAAGAAGCTGTCGATGAGCGAGGTGGATGGCTCCTGGCAGTCTGGCTCCTACAACCCGTACGGTTTCGACAACGCGCTGGGCATGATGAGCAAGATCAGCTCCAACGTCACCCGCCTGCAGTCCAAGGACTTCACCTTCTGGCAGGTGGTCGAGGACCTCTACAACATGCAGATGGGCTCGAACGTGAACCCGGCCGGTGAAAACACCAACTGGGGCACCGTGCTCATCGACTTCGACTGCACCGTGGCTGGCATGGACGGCAAGCTCTACTCCGAGCGCCGCGTGAACAACAACGGCGGTACCACCGATGGACTTGAACCGTGCACGGTTATTGCAAACGCCAAGTACAACGGCGTCAAGGCCATCACCCACTTCATCCACGCGGGCGACAAGGTCATCGCCAACAACGATGAAGACAACAACATGACTGCCACCTCCGACGATGGCAAGACGCAGACCGTCATCCACCGCAACTCCGGCACCTCTGACCAGACCTTCGTCATCGACCTGTCGAAGTACGGCGAGATTGCCGACAACGCTTACGGTGAGCTCTACCTGACCACCGAAACCTCTGCCGAAGACAAGAACGCGGGTGTCGATTCCGCCACTCCGGAAGTCTTCGCCAAGACCAGCAACGTCAAGCAAGCTGAAGGCTCTGTGATGATTGACAAGGCTGCCAAGACCGCTACGGTCACTGTGCCCGCCCGTTCTATCGCCTCCATCCAGCTCACTGGCGTGACCGGCTACGCTAAGGATGCTGCCGTCGAGACCGGCGACACTTACCAGCTCGTTGGTAAGCAGTCCGGCAAGGCCGTGGCTGATACCACTTCTGGTGATTCCGCGCTGTCCCTGGCCAACGTCGCTTCCGATGCCGAGAACGCCAAGAAGCAGACTTGGACCTTTACCCAGATCGAGCAGCCCGCCGACTCCGAGCGCCCTGATCTCAAGGCTTATGTGATTACTAACGCCGAAGGCAAGGTGCTGGTGTCCAAGGATGGCACGAACGCGCTTTCCAACGAAACGGTTGAGGCCGCTAAGTCCGACCCGGCTGCCAAGTGGATTCTCAACACTTCCGATGGTTCGACCTACCAGCTGCTCAATGCCGCGACTAAGACGAACCTCGATGTGGATAACTCTGGTACCACAGTCGGCACGAAGGTTGGCTTGTGGCAGTCACCGAGCGGCACTTCGCCGTCCGCCAACCAGACATGGACTCTACGCAATGTAACGCCGACCAGCCAGAAGACCGTGAACGTGCAGACCGCCGTTAACGAGAAGTCCGCGCTGCCGACCGAAGTCACGCTCTACTACACCTGGGGCGAAGGCAAGGCCACGGTTGCCAACTGGGATACTTCCAAGGTCGATGTGGCCAAGGAAGGCACCTACGAAGCCACCGCTACCGCCACCGATGTGTACGGCAACGAGTTCAATGTCGCCGCTACGGTCTACGTTGGCGCGCTCACCGTTTCCGATCCGGTATCGGCTACAGTGCTGGCCGGCACCAGTGCGAGCGAGGCGAAGGCCGCGCTTGAGGCTGCGCCGGTGTATCTGCACGTCAAGGCATCGCCTGCATTCGAGGGCGATGCGGCTAAGGTTACGTGGAACTTCGATGGGCTTGATACCAAGCTCGCCGATGCCAAGGCTGGCGACAACATTGCCGTGACCGGTACTTACCAGCTGGACGACGCGACCACGATTGCGCTGAAGGGCGCGATCTATGTCACCGCCGCCACGCCTGAGAATGTGGCCGACACTGCTTCCAGCCTGACCGTGACCAACCAGCAGACGGAATACAGCAAGGGCGATCAGTGGAAGAAGCTCACCGATGGTGACACGTCAGCTGAAGCCTGGGTGACGTGGAACTCTGCTGGTGACTATTCCGCCAGCCCGACCGCCACGATTGACTTCGGCTCTGAGTGTGAGCTTAGCAGCGTGACCATTACGTATGGTGACAAGGCTCCGGCTTCCGCCAAGGCCGAGTACACCACTGATGGCGAGACGTGGATGCAATTCGGTAGCGATGTTAAGCCTGCCGCAGGCCAGACGGTGACGTTCAAGGCCGATAAGGGCACAGTGAATGCCACGAAGGTGCGCATTGTGAACACCGTGAACAACGACTACATGAACGCCACCGAAATTCAGGCATTCGTGACGCCGGTTCAGGGTGCTGCGAAGAACATCGCCGCGGCCTCTGGCACGAACTTCTCGGTGAACTTCCAGGAGGGTGCCTCCGCTTCCAAGGCCATCGATGGTGACACTACGTCAAAGGGTTGGTCCACTTGGGCTTCCACCGCCTCGACGGTGGACCCGACCGCCACGTTCACCTTCGACGAAGCTCAGACCATCACCGAAGTGAAGACCTTCTTCTACTACGATGGTCGTGCGTCTTGGCCGAAGAGCCAGACGCTGGAATACCAGGATGAGGCTGGCGAATGGCATGGAGTCGGTACCAAGGATGGCTGGAAGATACAGGCCGGCGATGCCGGCTCTGGCTCCGACGGCATCACCGCCGCCGACACCCCGACCGTTGACTTCGTGCTCGGCACTCCGGTAAAGGCCAAGGCCATCCGCCTGACTAACACATTGCAGGACACCAAGGTGTACATCAACGTGGCTGAGATCCAGGTGTTCGCACAAGACAGCACGGTACTCACCCCGCAGCCAGCATCCGATGCCACGCTGGGCGACCTGCGTCTTGACGGTGAAACCGTTGAAGGCTTCGACCCGGCCAAGACCGACTACACGGTTGATCTGCCGGTCGACGCCGAGGCAAACCCGGTGCTGCAGGCCTTCGCCACCGACAATGCCGCCACCGTCAAGGTGACTGGCGACGCGGCTGAGAACGGCAAGCTTGGCGGCAAGGCCACCATTACGGTGACCTCAGCCGACGAGTCTGAGACGAAGACCTACACAGTGACCTTCAACGCCTTCACTTTGGCTTCGCTCAAGGTGACCGGCCCCACGAAGACCGAGTACGCCATCGGCGACAAGCTCGATACCGCCGGTCTGAAGGTGACTGCCGTCTACCAGAGTGGCGATAAGACCAAGGAAGTGCCGGTCGCTCTTGACGACCCGCAGCTTGCGATTGGCTCGTTCGACTCCACCACCGCAGGCAAGAAGGCGATTACCGTCTCCTACCGTGGTGTGACCGCGACCTTCAACGTCACGGTCAAGGCCAACGCAGTCGCCCCTGGCCCTGAAGAACAGAAGCCCGGCAACACCAACAAGCCCGGTGCCACCGGCAACGGCAACAAGAACACGGTGGCCAACACCGGTTCCAGTGTTGCCGCCATCGCTGGCGCTGTCGCTCTGCTGGCCGCTGCCGCGGGTGCACTGTTCATGCTGCGCAAGCGTGCATAGCACCCTCGCGCAGTAATGGGTGAAGGAACAAGCCGGCAATATTGACTATTGCCGGCCGGTTCCTCCGCTCTTTGACCATAATTGGTCCGACAAGTTGAATACTGAATTTTCAGTATCGGTATATTGATTTGTCGAACCTTTTCTGGCTTCGCGGATAGCGACATAACTGTTTGTTCAAAAAACCGTTATCATCAATCAAGGAACCAAATCAATGAAGATAAACGATAAGGGCAAGGGCGCTCTTATCGCGGCAATTACCGCCGCGGCAACGCTATTGTCATGCGGGCTGGCCGCTGCAAGTGCCAGTGCGGCAGGTGTGGATTACCTGCCTACCATCGGCCAAGTGCCGACATACACCAAGTTCCAGCCCACAGCCGATCCGGGCAAGAACGCTAGCGATTACTTCCAGCCATATTGGTATGCCAAGAACGCCAATGATAATGGCGGCACACACATCCAAGCGCACGGTGGCCAAGTGGTCAAGGTTGGCGACGCCTACTACTGGTATGGCGAAGACCGTTCTAACGGTTACGACAACAGCCCCGGTGTCCATGCTTATATGTCGACAGATCTATACAACTGGACCGATCTTGGTGTGGCGCTGCGTGCGGTGACCAGCAAATCTCAGTTGACGGATAAGAGCAATGCCGATTACGCCTACTTCGACAAGGCCTACAACCTGACCAAGTCCGACGGCAGTGTGGACGCTGCCAAGGCCGACGCAATCTTCCCGTACCTCAACACCAACCCCGATCAGGATGGTGATGGCGCGGTTGATTCCGTACAGGGCATTTTCGAGCGTCCGAAGATCATCTACAACAAGAAGAACAAGCAATACGTGCTGTGGTGGCATTCCGATGGAAGCACCACGCCGGGCGGTTCCAACTATGCACGTGCACTTGCGGGCGTGGCTGTTTCCGACAATCCGGCGGGCCCGTTCACTATGGTGGGTGCCTATCGTTTGCCTAACCAGAACAATTGGAAAGAAGCCGCAGGTAACCCCAGCTGGGGTGAGAACGGTGACAGCCGCGATATGACTGTGTTCGTGGACCCGAAGGACGACAGTGCCTATGTACTGTATTCTTCCGAAGCCAATGCCACGCTGTACATCGCCAAGCTCAACGATGATTACACCAATGTAGTCAAGACCACGAATGTGGACCAGTCCGAGGGACAAAAGCAGTACTCTGCTGACGGGCAGTACCCATACATTCTTGCAGACGCTACTACGGATGCCCCGGTGCGTGGCGAAGATTTCCAAATCGTCAAACAAAATGGTTCGCTGGAAGCTCCTGCCGTATTCCAATATGACGGGCGTTACAACATCATCGCATCTGGTGCAACCGGCTGGGCCCCGAACAAGCAGACCTACTACACCGCCGACTCCATGCTGGGAAACTGGACCCGTGGCGTGGAAAAGGACGATGTCAACGAGAACACGTGGTACAACAACATGCCGGAAGGCGCGGATGGTCTGTTGTCCGTGGGCGATACCCGCGGCACCACATTCGGTTCGCAGTCGGCTAGTGTGCTCGCAGTAGACCAGGAGAAAGGTCACTTCATCTACCTTGGTGACCGTTGGGATTCCGGTAAAGCCGATTCCACCTATGTTTGGCTGCCGCTGACCATCGGTGAGAACGGCACCATCGAAATGCACAATCCTGCTCAAGAAGGCGAGCCCGACGGTTGGGATCTGAGCTATTGGGGCAACCATGGTAGCGCCAAGGGCAAGCTGGTCAACTGGACTGTGGAAACCGGCGATGATCTCCCGAAGACCGTGAACACGGGCGGAACCGTTACTCTGCCGGACACCGTCAACGTCAAGGAAGGCGACGATACCATTGCTACCAAGGTGACATGGAATGTGGAAGGCGGTACGGCAGTCAGCAAGTCGACCAAGGCTGC
>OLNH01001230.1_pt1 | contig 14359 bp, 26 predicted proteins | sample 1643101 | NCBI WGS metagenome assembly OLNH01 (sample SAMEA3136758, study PRJEB25190) | human gut metagenome | biome: human gut; feature: human-associated habitat; material: faeces | place: Austria | collected 2013
CTTCCACGCCCGTCTCCACCTGCACGGCGGCATCGAGCAGACGGGCCACGTCCATAAGGTCGCTGTCGAACAGATCCGCGTACACGTCCAACGTCATGCTCGCGTTCTTGTGGCCCAGCATCCTCTGCAGGGCCTTGACGTTCGCGCCCGCATGCACGGCCAACGAGGCGGCGGTGTGACGCAGGTCGTGAGGCGCCGGCCAATCGTCCCGCTTCCAGCCCAGACGGGTGAGCGTGTGCGTCCACCATCCCGTCTCGCGGGCGAGGCTCTGCTTGCGGATAGGGCCTCCACGCACGTCACGGAACACGCGCTCCTCGTGTTCGCGTTGCTCGCATATCGGTTTGAGCGCGTCCATGACTATGCGGGGCATGGGCACGTCACGGCGTTCGTGGTTCTTCGGGGTGCCCTCGGCCCATTTGGCGTTGACGTATACGAGGTTGCGGCGCACGTGCAGTATGCCGGCGTCGAAGTCGAGATCGCGTCTTTGTAATCCGGCCGCTTCGCCCCATCTCAGCCCGCAGAAGCCCAATAGCAGTATGAGCGCCCGGCGCTCCTCTCCCAGCTTCCGGCAGTTCGACGCTTCGTTGGCGAGTGCCAGCAGTCTGGTAATGGTCAGGTAGATGCGGCGATCCTTGCGTTTGGGGAGTCTCGGCAGTTCGATGCCGTCGCACGGGTTGGAGGAGATGAGCTTGTCCCGCACAGCCATGCTGCATATGCCCTGCATGATCTGGTATGGGCGGCTGACGGATGGTGCGCCGGACTTATCGATTATGCTTCCGACCCATGCCTGGACTTCGGCGTGTGTGATGCTGCCTATCTGCCGTTCTGCCCATTTGGCCTCGCAGTGGCATTTCCATGCGCTGTCCATGTTGGAACCCGAAGTCGCCTTCCAAAACGGCTTCTTTTCGGCAATCCACTGGTCATGCAGCGTGCCTATGCGTTGTTTGCCGCCTTCCGGGTCGATGTAGCTGCCGGTGGCCTTGGCTATGGTGACGTGTTCCGCAGCCCACGTCTCCGCGTCAATCTTGCGGCGGAAGCCCCTCTTGTCGGTTTGCGTGCCGTCGGGTTTCCGATAGCGGACTCGATACCTGTTTTCGCCTTTGGCCGTCCTGTATCTGGTGATGTTCGCCATGATTTTTTCACTCGCTCATACTTGTTTTCGGTTTTAACGTGTTTTAACTGGTATTAATGTGTTTTAATGAGATTTGACGGATAACAGGGAAATTAATAAAATATTCTCTTTACGCCAAAATCGGAAAGGAGACGGCCATGACCATGACCGATACCGGCGTGAAGCCGATTCCGGCATACGTGCCGCCCGAGGACGGCAAGCCACGCAACGCCGTGGACGAGAAATGGATGAAGCTGACCCGCAGCGCCCGCCATTACATGGAACGCAGGGCAAAGGCCCGGAAGGAAACCATCGATGGGTCTGAAGCTCGTCATTGAGCGCGAATGCTCCAGAGACCATCAGACGGCCCTCAGGCAGTTCCTGTGCTGTGAACCTGGAGGCCCCGAATGGGCGATGGACCCGCAACGCTACATACGTGACCTCAGCGTGCGCAAGACCCCGAAGGGGATCATGCGCACGCTTCTTGTCGTATCCGGAGATATTCCCCTGCATGATGACGTGGTCGGCTTCTGCGAATACGGCGTAGCCGTGGAAACGACCGATGAGCATGAGGGCGTCTACCAGATCTCGTATATCGCCACCGCTTTGAAGGTGCGTGGCACACATCTCGGAGACACTCTGCTCTCCTCGGTTATCGTGCGCCTGCGTGACGATGCCTGGCGTTTCAACCGCACGCCACTCGTGCTCACCCAGGTGGATCCGCGCAACAAGCCCAGCATGGACCTGTTCACACGATTCGGATTCATGGACGAGGGGCCGGATCCCGACGACCCGGAATACCATCTGCTGTCCCTGGAGTTTACCCCGCAGGAGCGCGGAAACTACTTCGGCAGCACACTCGCGTTCTTCTGACATTTCGGGTATAGCTCCGCCAGGCCTATCGGCTATGATAGGTAGGCGAAGCGTCCTCCTTTCTTGAACTAGCTGGATTCTTCAACCGCCCTATCGGTGTGCAAGACCGATAGGGCAATTCTTTCTAATCGAAATTCAATACGATGTTTTTGCCTATTGTGCGTTTTGCTGACCTCATATATGCGGCCAACTCCACTCTGTCGATAGGGTCACTTATCCCCATATATTCGGCAGGGTTAAGGCTGATACTGAATGTTGCATCACCTTTTTGGTCATACTTCCATGTGTAGTCGGAAGAAGAAATCGATGTTTTGCTTCCGTCTGCTTTCACGATGGTATTAGCATCATTCCCGAGCGGGAGGAACGAGGCTTCATCGCCAGTAACGGAATAAACGGTAATCAGCGGACTATATTCAACTTTGCCGCTCGTGTTTATCTGAATATCACCATCGATGATCTTTACAGTTGCGGAAAGAAAAGCCGTCTCTCCAGATTTCTCTCCGGACTGCTGTTTTAGTTGCTCACTCGTGTCCTGCTTGTCTGACTCGTTGTTCAATCCGCGAATATCTCCAAATGTCAGTATCGACGGCCGGTCATTTGTTCTTCCAACGTCACACACGACCGTCTGGACTACAGACTGATTAACCGTTGCATCGTTGAAGATAACGCGAATAGTTCCATCATCATTATCGGTTATATCCACATTGCTGAGCTTGTAGTAAAAACCTTTGGGCGCTTCGATTTTCGCTTGACGTTTACATGCGGTAAGGGCATGTCCTTCAGTCAATGGCGCGGGTTCCCCGCAAGAGGCCAAGGACACAACCATAGCCATACAACATAGAAGTGTAATCGTTTTCTTCATTTCATCCTCTTCCTATACAGTCACGTTGTCATGTAGCCACTGTCGATAATCCTGGATGATTTGGATGGTGACATTGAGCTCGGCGGCTATCTGGTACGGGTTGCCGTCATACATACGTTCGGCCAAAGCGTATTCGGCCGGGTTGATAAGCAGTATCGCGGTCTCGTGTCTGCATCGTTGTTCGAGTTTGCCGCCGCGGCAGCCGTTGCTGGTGTCGTCGCCGTGTTGCCAGTGGACGAGTTCGTGGACGAGGGCGCAGCGTTTGCGCGTGTAGGTGATGCGCCGGTCGATGAGCACGGTGTTGGTGGCGAGGCAGTATATGCCGTCGAGTTTGCCGGGAAGCCACGCGCTGGCCACATGCAGGTCTGGTGCAACGTCGTACAATGCCATGCGCATCTGCCCGTAGCTCATGCGCGGCGACAATGGCAGCGTCATCGAATCACCCACTTACTCTTCTGGCGTACCAGAATTCCACGTCATCCTCATTGTTGGCGATGGCGTCGAGGTCGTTGGCGTATCGTTTGATGGCTTCTTTATCCATTTGTCCTCATCTCTCTGTTCCTATCATTTTGTAGTGGTGTACAAAATGATGGGAGGCCAATGTTTCCAACGGTTTGAACCTATTTAGAGTTTCAAGCGTGAACGCTCACGCCGGCTCGTCCCCGTCCCCGTCGTATTTGTGCTCGTCCTCGTAGGCGGCGATGTCGAGGTCGCCGCGTTTGAGCTTGTTGAGGGTTTCAGCCACACGAGACTGCTCGGTGTTGACGGATTCGATGAGTTCGCATGGTGTCATGTTCCAGAGTTCGCAGAGTTTTTCGATGTCGCCGAGGGCCCATTCGTTTTCGTCTTTGATTCGGGAGTTGACGTAGGTCGCGCCTCGGTCGATGAGTTTCGCGATTTCCCTGTTGGAGATGCGGCGTATTCCCATTTGCGCTCTGATGGCGGCGCTTACCGTCAGCGCGAAATCGCTGACACCAATCTTTCCATGTCCCATGTGCCCTACTATAGCGCGTATTTACGCTAACACGCAATTGAATGCATGTCGCAGTAACGTAAAAGAAAAGTAATGCGCGTAAATACGACACGCCGACACTTGATGCTGCACGTTATAACGTGCATACTGTAGCTGTCGCTCAAACACGGAACACAAAGGAGGACAACCGTGACAAAGCTCAGCGAACAAGCGGCGGCTCGAATCAGAGCCGTGATGGCCGCACGAAAAATCAGCGTCGCGGACTATGCCAAACAAACAAACCAATCGGCCGACGTAGTCTCGCGCCGCATCAACGGCAAAGTCGACCTGTCCCTCACGGACATCGAGGCCTTCGCCAACCTCACCGGATATCAGCCCAGCGACTTCCTCAACAACCAGTTCATTCTGGACGATCAAAAGGCGGTGGCGTGATGGTTAGGACCTACCGGCTTGGCGGCGCGGAACGTGAGAGGGCCCGTGCGCTGATTCGTATTCTCAGCATCGACATGGATCGTGTCAGATGGTTGGACGGCCACCCGATGACGGTTCGCGTGTTTGATGACGGCAAATGCTGGGTCGAATACACGGGACTCGTCGTCTGCGACAAGGAAGACATCGATTTCTGTCTCCGTGGGCTCGAGCCCGTGGATGTCGGGCCGGGGTCTATAGGGACAGGATCCGGGAATGCCGGAACAGGATTCTTCGCGAGGATACGCGGATGTCTCTCGATTTCGAGGTCTCGACCATCGCGACGATGACGGTGCCGGACTCATGGCGCTTGAGCTTGGAGGCTCCACGGTATTCGACGATAGCGCCGCCAGTCGGCGTCACCCGAATGTCTCGTTCGGTGAGCCACCCGTTGTTGCGCAGTATCCACCCGTCCCCATCCGTCTTCTCTACTCCCCAATCGGTCGAGAGGTACAGGCGTCGTTCCGCGTCGAAGGACAGCAGCAACGCCGTCAATCCCATCCAGTTGTCCGCCAGCCATTTCCACATGGCTCAGATTCTAGCCACAAAAAAATGCCGCCGATTGGAGCGGCGGCGAATGTCAGATTGAAAGAAGGTCCAAAATGACTGAATCCAATGTACAGCCCTTCGAGTTTCGGGGCAACCCGGTCGCCACGGTGACCACCGGGAACGGGACGGTGCTGTTCTGCGCGAAGCACGTCGCCACCGCACTCGGATACAAGCGCCCGGCCGATGCCGTTAAGCAGCATTGCAAGGGGTCGGTGATTCGCAGACCCCTTGAGACGGCCGGTGGAATCCAGCAGATGGTATTCATCACCGAAGGCGACGTGTACCGCCTCATCGCCAGCAGCAAGCTCACCAGCGCGGTCGAGTTCGAGCATTGGCTGTTCGACGAGGTAGTGCCCCAGATCCGTCGTACCGGCGGTTACATTCCCCAGGGCGAGACCCCGGAGGAGACGATGGCGCGCGCGGTGCTCATCGCGCAGAAGACCATCGAAGAACAACGGAAGCAGTTGGACGAGCAGAAGCCGAAGGTGTTGTTCGCGGACGCGGTGGCCACGAGCAAGAGGAGCATTCTGATCGGCGAATTGGCGAAGATCCTCAAACAGAACGGCGTGAAGACCGGCCAGAACCGGTTGTTCAAGCAATTGCGTGAGGACGGTTTCCTGATGAAGCGCAACGGGAATCCGAACATGCCGACGCAGAAGAGCATGGAACTGGGGTTGTTCGAGGTCAAGGAAACATCGATCGCCCATTCGGATGGTCATGTGTCGTTGAACTTCACGACGAAGGTCACGCCCAAGGGCCAGCAGTACCTCATCCAGAAGTATCTGGGCTGCACTCCCCTTGACTTGGAAGCGGGTGCGTGATGGCCGGTAGTCAAATCGAATCGTCTCTTGACGGCTGGCCGATCGCCAAGGTGGCGAGCTTCCTTGGTGTCTCGAAGGGCAGTCTCTACGTGTGGTCGTGCCACGACAAGTGGGGAGGCCGGTATCCGCCCGCGCCGAAACGCGTAGGCCGCAGGCTCGTTTGGAATCCACAGGAGGTCATCGACTACCGGGACCGGCGGTGCGCGATAAGCCGCAAGGAGCTGGTCTACGGCGAATAAGGGTTTCCCGGATTCAAAACCGGGAGAAAAGGAAGAGGTGCCGGCGTCGCACTGTCCAAGGTTCACGCCGACACCCAACATCACCAATCACATTGAAAGGAAAACAAGTGATGTCAGGACACAAGATTACCGGAATCCACGCCATCGGCGTCGAGATCCCGAAGGGAATGTCATTCAAGGAGCTCATGGAGCAGCTGCTTGAGGGAGGAGAGGCTGAGTTGGAGAAGGAGTTGGACGAGGAGACGCGCCAGCCGGAAACCGGCAAGTGCGATTGTCCGGCGTGCGATCCAGACAAGGACACCGTGGAGGAAAGATTGTTCCATCCGGTCGATCAGTGGCAGCACGCCGTCGATGTGGCCAGTGACGTGCATGACGCGGCCGGCTCTCTCGAACACGCGCTGTTCGAGCTGGGTGAGAACCAGTTGGCGTTCGAGGCGTCGATGATCCTCAGCCAGTCGCTGACCCTGCTGCGTGCCATCCAACGCAAGCGCAAGGAGGTTGCGGAATGAGCATCGAAGCATTACGGCGTAAAAAGCGGCGTATGCGTCGCCCGAAGCCGCGCCTGACGGACGGGCAGAAATCGGCCGTATTACTGGCTCTCACGTTCTTCGAGGGTTGGCTGGTCGGTTTCGCCGGCACGCATAGTCGCATCCCCAGTCCGGTGGGTACGCCGCAGTGGATGATAACCGGCTCGCTCGCATTGGCGGTCGTATTGCCGCTCGTGTTCGTGGGAATCCTGTTGAAGTGGGGTGGCGATGGAACAGCCAAGTGAGTTCACTCTTTGTCTGCCGGGCGACCCGGTGCCGAAGGGGCGTCCCCGCGTCTACAACGGGCACGCGATGACCCCGAAACGCACCGTCAGGGCGGAGGAACGCCTGTTCGCCGAATTCCGGTTGAAATACCCGCAGGCGAAACCATACCAGTGCCCGGTCAGGTTGGAGGCCGAATTCTGGATGAGCCATCGCGGCCGCCCGGATCTCGACAACCTTTTGAAGCTGGTTTTGGACTCGTTGAACGGCGTCGCCTACGTGGATGACGCGCAGGTCGTCGAATCCCACGCCACCAAGCGCATGCCCGACCTGTGGGTGTACGGAGCCAAAGGCAAATACCGGAAACGCAAGAGCGGTGATCCGTACACGTGTTGCGGGCATGAGTACGAGCCACATCTCTATATCCGTATCAAACCGCTCCCGGAATGGGAGCCGAACAAGCAAGGACAAGCATGATGCCTGACCGGCGTCTCTGGATGCCGCGTTGCAGGACATGCGGGCCGCTCGGCAAGCCCACCGGACTGGACGAGGCGGTCACCAGCTGCACCCGGCATGCGAACCAATACCCGAACCATCAGACGGCGTGGTATCCCACCCACGCCCAGATCATCGTGAAAGGCACACCAAATGACTGCGAATGACACGTCAACCATCGAAACCACGGAGGCCGTGAACCCGGACGAGGGACTGCGTCAGGGATTGTTCGCCGCGCAGGCGGCGCGCATCGTCGAACTGCAGGCCGAGATCGCGTCCCGTCAGGAGGAGGTCGACGAGCTGAAGGCCCGTATCCTCGACTCGCATCCTGTCGGCACCTACCAGGCCGGCAACCTGAAGGTGCAGGTCAAGCCGGGCGCGCGCCGCATCAACGCCGGCACGTTCGAAAAAGCCTACCCGGCCACCAAGTATCCCGGAGCCTACCAGTTGCGGCCGCGGCCGCTCAGCCAGTTGGAGAAGCTGCTGTCGGCGGACGCGGTGGCCGATTACGCGATGAGCGGCAAGCCTATGGTGGTGGTCTCATGAGCGCGGAACTGTCCAGCCTGGGCATCGCCCAGATCGTGGAAAGCGTTATCGCCGACTATGACCTGCGTGACGAGGACGGCAACGAGCTGACCGACGACCTGTACGTCATCCGTTCCGAGCAGCTCGACGAGCTGGGCCTCACCGTCGCCAGACGCATCCACAAGGCCATACGCGAACTGGAGACGCAAGGCAAGACCGGCTTCCCCGTGCATTCGATGGCCTTCGGCAGCATGCCGGCAACCATCGCGAAGGACGGCGACCGCACCTACACGCTGCGCTTCGACAATTCGGACGAGGCGGTGGCCATCACACGGCTCAGCCAGACCGCACTCACGGACATCAAGAAACAGATCAACGAGTTTTTGAAGGAGGTGAAGAACCATGAGCATGAATGACGCCATTCTCGCCGTCGCACAAGCCCAACAGCAGGGTGATGCGATACCAGTGGACACACCGCCCATGACCCAGTCGGCACCCGATATGGGCAAGCCGCCGGCAACGCCGAAAACCAAGACGGACACGATGGAGGAACCACGATTGTGGCCGGAGATCCGCCAGCTCATCGAAGCGGATATCCAGAACGCTCCGCGTGAGCTGCAGCGTGAGATAGGCCCATCCGAACTGGGAACGGATTGCGTGCATTGCCTCGCGGCGAAACTGGCGGGTTGGCCGGAGCGTCGTTCGCCTGGTTGGCTGCCGTTCGTCGGCACGTGCGTGCACGAGCACTTCGAGCAGATGTTCCGCGAGCTGAACAGGGATCCTGCGCACCAGTTCCTCTACACGAGTGAGGACAACGTGACCGAACTCGTGGAGCGCTGGCGCAGCGAATATCGCGTCACCGTAGGCCGATTGCAGGGCCTGCACGGCGGCTATGACGTCACCGGTTCGATCGACCTCTGGGATCGCAAAACCCATAGCACCATCGATTGGAAGAACGTCGGCAACACAACCGTCACCAAGGTCAAGGCCCACGGACCATCGCAACAATACCGGATACAGGCGTCGCTCTACGGCATGGGCCTGCAGAACGAGGGCGAACGGGTGGAACGCAACTGCATTTACTTCCTGCCCAGCAACAAGACCAGTTTGGGCGACGCTTTGCCTTGGGAGACAAGGTTCGACCCGGAGCCCGGCAAATGGGCGTTGAGCCGCGCCCAACTGCTCGTCAACCTCATGGACTGCGTGGAGCAGGCGGAGGGCCCCGACGTGCGCGACAGCTGGATCAAACAGTTGCCGGCGGCCGGACCCGACAAGTGCTTCTCATGCAAGGGCCGGGTCTGGCCGGATATGAGCGCGCTTCCCGAGTTCGACGAGAAGCCGTGGCCGGACGTTCCCGACAAGTGGCTCCGACTCATCCCCCTGATCGAATCCGAATACCAATTCACCAAGTAAAAACAACGAAAGGAACACGACAATGTTCGGACAACCACAACCACAGTACGGTTACCCGCAGCAGGGTTACGGCTACCAGCAGCCCCAACGACAGCCCGCCCAGTTAAGCTCGCTCGGCGACCTGCTCGCCGGCAACAGCGCCAAAGCGTACTTCGGCGCGAACAGCCAGCCCGGAGACTCGGTGACCGGCGTCATCGAGAAAATCGAGACCACGCAGGTCAACGACTTCCAGACCAAGCAGCCGGCGTTCTGGAACGACGGGCGTCCGAAGGAGCAGATCCACGTCATCATCCAGACCCAGTTGCGCGACCCGAGCGTAGAGGAGGACGACGGCCGCCGCTCACTCTGGGTCAAAGGTTGGGGAATCCAGTTGAAGGCGTTTCGCGAGGCCTGCCGTCAGGCGGGCGTGAAGATCCCGAAGCCGGGCGACACCATCACGGAACGGTTCGTGGGTCTCGGCCAGCGGGGCGACGCGCCCCAGCCGCCGAAGGTGTTCGAATTCCACATCGAACCCGCTTCCAGCGTCAACAGTCTCGTGAACGGCAGCCAACCCCAGCAGCCCGGCATGCAGCAAGCCCAGCCGACATACCCGCAGCAACAGTACGCGCCACAGCAGCCTCAGCAGACCCCGAATCAGGGATATCAGACAGCTCCGGTGGACCCGTGGAACCCTCCCGCGCAACAGCAGCCGCAGCAACCCGTTCAGCCGGTGCAGCTCGGCCAGCCACAGCAGCAGGCTGATCCGATGAAGGTCAACCAGTTGAAGGCGGCGGGCAAGCCTCCGCAGGAGATCGCCAGACTGTTGGGCGTGCCTGTCGAGGCGGTCACGGCCGTCACTGACCAGGCGCAACCCCAATACCACGGGGGTTCCGAACAGATGCCGGAAACAGGTGAGTTCTAGTGGACGAGCTGCTGAAACATTTGCAGAACCAGTGGATCGAACTGGTGAAGGACATGGATTCCCTTGCCTCCGATCAGGTCGGTTTCCGTGACGTCGATTCGGAAAGCCTGCAGCTCATGAGCGTGAGGCTCGTGCTCCTGGGCTGGCACAAGAGCACGGATTCCGACAGGGACTGACCCGACCCCCGTACAGCCGTAGCCGTAGCCAAGCGGCCGGCACGCATGCAAAGGCGTGCACGGCACCAACCACATTTTCACATCACGTCAAAGGAGTTTCAGGAATGACCGACATCTACGGCTATGCGACGGCCGCACCCCTGTACCGTGCGGCGGGCTGGATGCAGGTCATCCCCCTGCCGGAAGGCCGCAAGACCCCGCCGCCCAGCGGGTTCACGGGACGCAGCCGCAAACCCGTCACCGACGAGCAGATACGGCTCTGGTCGCAGGCGACCCCGGACGCGAACACGGGAATCGTCATCCCCGAAGGCGTATTGGTGTTGGACATCGACGCCGCACAAGGCCATCAGGTCAAGGCGGACGGGGCGAAAGGCATCAGCGAGCTCTCGCAGGAACTGGGCGTATTGCCGGCCACGTGGAGCAGCACGGCGCACGGCATCGACAGCCCGGCACGCCACCTGTTCTACAAGGTGCCCGAAGGGCTCGCCTGGAAGGGCGGAGCCATCGAGGGGGTGGACATCCTGCAGCCCGGCCACCGGTATTCCGTGGTCTGGCCGTCGATCCACCCGAGCGGCGAAATGTACTGCTGGTACACGCCAAGCGGCGCATTCGCCAGCACACTCCCCCACATCTCGGATCTGGCGACACTGCCATGGAAGTGGGTGGACTATCTGCGCAAGCCCGACAATATGTCGAACCCGAAGGAATTAAAGTGTTCGAATTCGAACACTTTAACCCCCTCGAATCCGAGGGAATACGACGACCGCATGTGCAAGGCGGTCAACACGTTCCTCAACAAGACGCTCGCCAACCCCGCTTCCAAAGGCTCAAGGCATGACACCACGCTGCAGGCCGTCTGGGCGTTGGTTAACTTCGCGCAGGAGGGACACCGGGGGGCTCTCGACGCCATCAGCCAATTGAAGCCACGGTTCATCGCCGAGGTGGCCCCCGACCGTCAAGGCAAGGAGCGTGAGGCGACGCGCGAATGGGCCAGCATTCTCAGTGGCGCGATGGAGAAGGTCAACGGCGTGCAATCGCATGTGGATCCGTGCGAGCAGTCGAAAATCGAACGCATGACGCCCGGCGAGTTCGACGAACTCACCCAAAACGCGGCTGCGAGTCAAATGGAGGAAAGTCACCCGGAAGCAGTTCAAAACACTGGAACAATGCCGGTTCAAGCCGGTTCAACACCCGTCGCATCGGTTCAAAACGGTTCAATGGAAAGTCACGAGGCAAGTAAAAACGCCTCCTCCAGCTGGCAGTTCGAAGACCTCACCCAGCTCGCTTCCGGCATTGAACTGCCGCCCACGCCAACCGTGTTCCAACGCGAGGACGGCCAAGGCCTCTTCTATAGGGGCGCGGTCAACGACCTGCACGGCGAACCCGGCTGCGGCAAAAGCATGATCGCCCAGATCGCCACCGCCCAGGAACTCAAACAGGGACATGACGTGATCTATATCGACTATGAGGATTCCTCCAGAAACGTCGTCAAGCGTCTCCTGCTGCTCGGCGTGACCGGCGAACAGATCGTGCAGCATTTACACTACGTGCGGCCCAGCGCCAAGCCGAGCAGCCCCACCAGCCTCGACGGCTGGAAGGAAACCCTCGACTACGCGGACACGGCCACGCTGGCCATCATCGACGGCGTCACCAGCTGCCTCGCCTACGCCGGCCTCGACAGCAACAGCGGCGACGACATCGCCGCCTGGTACAATACCATGCCACGACTCATCAGCGCCTGTGGGCCAGCAGTCGTACTCATCGACCACGTCGTCAAAAGCAAGGACAACCGGGGCCGCTACGCCGGCGGCAGCATGCAGAAACTCGCACTCATCGACGGCATCAGCTACTCGGTGGACATGACCAAACCAGTCGGCAAAGGCGTACGAGGCGTCATCGTCATCAAAAGCGGCAAAGACCGCATCAGCGAAATCGAGGAGCACTGCGCCGTCAGCTGGGATTCGAACGGCTCGCACCTGCGCGAAGCAGCACGCATCGAAATCAACTCCACGGACCCGAAACTCATGCGCGTCACCATCGCACGCCCCAACATGATGCCCAGCGATGAAACCACGCGACAGCGCGGCCTCGAACGGCCAACCGGACTCATGGAGAAGATCAGCCGGATCGTCGAGAACGCGCCCGAGGAGCCGAACCAGACCGAGATCATCGAACTGCTGAAGGACGACGGGTCAAGCGCCCGGAAGACCACCGTGCTCACCGCCATCAACCGGCTGCTCGAGGGCGAGTGGATCAGCAACCGCTCCGGACGCAACAACCGGAACATCTACGCCAGCGTCAGACCATACCGGCAGATGAACGACCCCAAATCGGACGCTTTCGTGGACCGGATGAGCAGGGAGGAGGCGAGCGAATTGGATAGGGAAAACCATCTCGAAATCTAGTTGTTCCCGTTGTTCCCAGTTGTTCCGAGTTGTTCCCGGAACAACTGGAGAAGCGATGTCCAGCTGTTCCCAGCACTCCCCACCCACACTACGTGTGTGGGTGGGTGCGGGAACAACTGCGACTCGGCCCTCCGGAACAGCAAAAAAAGCACGTCAACGACACTAGTTGTTCCCAATCAAGAAAACGTCAGAAAGGAGACCGGAAGATGGCACTCACATTCAGGGAGCAGATCGAAGCGACCGCATGGGAGCTTGGCAATGGAGAGGGAACCACGCCCGAGCTTCGAAAGCGCTTCGATGCGGATTCTGAGACCCCGAACTTCGATCCGACCAAGGCGTTGGAGATGCTGCACATACTCCAGCTCATCAACTACAAGCAAGCCGGCAAGGGACGCGGACGCGCCCGCTGCCACTATCTGAAGAAACCCGAATACGGACTACTCAACCTCAATGAGCCGAAACCAGCTCCCAAGGACGAGCGGGAGCGGGAAAACCGCATCCAATGGGCCAAGGACTTCCGCGTCATCGCCGACTGGCTCGACGCGAACTGTTACACGACCGAAAGCGAGAAAGCATGAAAGAATCCGTCACCATCCAATACCTCTGCGAGGATGCTGACACCAATCTGGTCGAAACCATCCCAATCGCCTCCATCGGCATCGACCAGTGGAGTCAAGGCCATCCCGTCCTGTTCAACCTTGACCGGAGAGGACATCACGGCCGCCGTATGCTCAGCGTACTCATCACCGCCTGCGAAGCGGTGCTGCATGAAATCCAGGACATCAAATGGGAGGACTGACCCATGGCCGAACCGATTGACGTGATTCAACGGGCGCTCAGCGCACTGGCCTCAGCGGGATTGGGCAGCGAGTCGCCGGCAGAGGCGTATGTGCTCGGCTACCAGGCCGGCTGGCGGGAAGCGCTCGACCTGTGCATACGAATCGAAACGGCAATCAACAACGAAACGGAGGAAACGAATGAGCATCATCAGCAGTGAAATCGAGGCGCAGAAGCAGCGTGACCCGTCGTACATCGACAGTGGCCTGCAGTGGGCGTGGGGACGAGGATACCAGGCCGGAGCGTCACGCGGAATCACCGAAGAGGAGATTGCCGCCGCCATGGCCGAAACCCGAAAGTTCATCACGCTCCCCGGCGCGTGGTTGGAGAACATCATCAGAATCGCGTTCGACGCGGCAAGAAGAAAGGCAATGGAGGGTGAGCAGGCCACGCGCCCGTGAACGCAAGCCCGCATGGCTTCGCGCGTTCATCCCGAAAACGAGTCCCCTCGTTGTCACCGTCTGCGAGGGGTGCGGCCTGTACGTCATCGAGGATCGGGAAACCGTGTGGGAGTCGTGGGATTACGGGTGTGTGGCGGGTGACGACCTGACCGTGGCGATAATCCTCGGCCGCCCGTTGACCCGCGTCACGTGGCTTCCCTCCGTCGGCCACCCGCTGCTCCGTAGCACCTGCGGAGATGCAGGCATCAGACCGGACGGCCAGTATCTGGCCATGCACATGTGTCATCTCGCCCGGATAAGCGTCAAACCGTTCAAACCGCCGAAACGGGAACGCCCGCCAGGCAAGCCATGGGGCGGGCCGAAACTGTCGAAGCAGGAGATAGCCGAATTCAAACGCATATGGAACATGCCATACAGCCGGCTCAAATACGAGAAAGCCCCAACCATGGTCGGCCAGGGCGATGAGAAGCAAACATTATTCTAGCCGACCAGCCGGAAGGGGCCAACGTGAACTGCCAGAACTGCAACACCATAATCGAAAACGGGTACGCGCTGTGCACG
>OLNH01001233.1_pt1 | contig 14340 bp, 13 predicted proteins | sample 1643101 | NCBI WGS metagenome assembly OLNH01 (sample SAMEA3136758, study PRJEB25190) | human gut metagenome | biome: human gut; feature: human-associated habitat; material: faeces | place: Austria | collected 2013
TACCTGCTTTTGCTGCGATCTCGGTGATCGGTTTCATTTCGCATTCCTGTGCGATTTCAATGTCTGTTTTGTATCCCATAGTTATTTCTCCTTTCTTCTGACCGGACGTCTGCCCCCGAAACGGAACAAAAAGTGAAGAATGCATCTGTTCCGTAAATAAAAAAACGCAGCAAATGTAATCATGTTCTACATTGCTGCCCAGACGGTCGGCCAATATGAATCCTGGTTTCCTGTGGTTCCTCCACATATCCGTCAGTAGCCAGGATCTTCTTTTTCAGACTTCTTTTAAAGAATAGCATAAATTAGCAAAAAAGTCAAGAACTACGAGGAAAAAACAATCTCTTTTTGTGGATTTTCACTTGATATTTCTGAGGAAGAAAGTTATACTTAAACGGTAACATAATTGTTACTGTTCACTGATACTATCTTGCGAGGTGTTTTTCGTGAGCGAAGGTCACAGAAAACCCGAGATATACCTCACGAATTTATGCGATTAGTATGAATTCTGTGCATCGCAAAGTGTGTAATGGTGAGATACCTTGAAAAACAAACGTGATCACTATTATATATAAAGAAGAAAGCCGGTGATATTTGTGGAACAGGCAATCAGGGAGGAGATATTTTCCGGATTCTGCAGGACGTATAATCAGGCACAGACAGTGACCTGTGAGTTCGCAGAGACGGAAGAAGGACTCGAACTGACCGAAGTGGACTGTGGATATAGACGGTGCATCCATCGGGGCAGCTGTGAAGTGGCCAGGCAGATCCGTCAGATGGAAGAGGATCACAAAAAGGAGTAAAGGGGAAACAAATGGTAAAACTGAATAAGAAAATCAGGAGATATCTGGCTCTGGTTCTATGCCTCAGTATCTTGCTTGTACCTGTAGAGGGTTATGCGGCGAAGAATAATCAGAGCATAAACCAGCGGGTGAAAACCACAACGACAGCAGCAGGCTGGGTGTCCAGCGGCGACCGATGGTGGTATCGAAATGCAGATGGGAGTTATCCGAAGAGTACCTGGAAACTGATCAACGGTTCATGGTATTACTTTGAATCTGATGGATGGATGGCGACTGGCTGGAAAAAACTGGGCGGCGAATGGTATTATCTTACATCCAGTGGAGCGATGGCTACCGGATGGGTGAAACTGAATGGGAAATATTATTTCATGAACGGTTCCGGTGTGATGCAGCATGATACCTGGGTGGATAATGGTGCCTACTACGTGAACAGCGATGGTGTCTGGGTGGAAGGAAAGACTTCCCAGAACAGAGCAGAAAGCAGTCGGACAGATTCCGCAGCAGGCTGGGTGTCCGGTGGCGGCCGATGGTGGTATCGGGAAGCCGATGGTTCCTATCCGAGAAACAGCTGGAAAGTAATCAATGGTTCCCGGTATTATTTTGACGGCAGCGGCTGGATGGTAACCGGCTGGCTAAAACGCGCAAGCGACTGGTATTATCTGGAACCGGGCAACGGTAACATGGTAACCGGCTGGAGAAAAATCGGCGGAACCTGGTATTATCTGAATCCGGGAAATGGCGATATGGCGCAGGGCTGGAAAAAGATTGGGAATGTCTGGTATTATCTGGAGCCGGGAAATGGTGGCATGGCAACGGGCTGGAGAAAAATCGGAAGTACCTGGTATTATCTGAATCCGGGAAATGGCGATATGGCAACGGGCTGGACAACCATTGGAGGAACCCGATATTACATGAATCAGGATGGGGCCATGGTAGAAGGCTGGTCACAGCAAAATGGAACCTGGTATTACCTGAAACCGGGCAGCGGAAACATCGCGACCGGATGGTTAAAACTGGGTGCAACCTGGTATTATCTGGCGAGTGACGGAAAGATGCTGACAGGTTTCCAGAACATCGGCGGATCCAAGTATTATCTGAACACAGGCAGTGGAGCCATGGCAGTAGGCTGGCTGCAACTGGGCAGCGACTGGTATTATATGAACGGCAGCGGTGCCATGCTGACAGGCTGGCAGAAAATCGGAAGTACCTGGTATTATCTGAATCCGACGACCGGTAAGATGGCAACAGGCTGGACAACCGTTGGTGGAAGTAAATATTATATGAACGGTAGCGGTGCCATGCTGACGGACTGGCAGAATATTGACGGTTCAGAGTATTATTTTTACAGCAGTGGCGCCATGGCGGTAAGTACAGTCATCGGCGGTGTTGAAATCGGAGCAGATGGAAAAGCATCGAGAACAGAAAGTCAGGCGATTGGGACTCTGACCAAGTTTTTGAAAACAATGATTCAGCCGGTAGGTAACACCCTGTATGTATGGGGTGGCGGTCATGACGCCTGGACAGACGGAGACGGACTGCGTATCGGTATGAACCCGAAGTGGAAACAGTTCTATAACCAGCAGGGAGCTTCGTATAATTATACGAAACATCGATATGAGTATCAGAATGGTCTGGACTGTTCCGGTCTGGTCAGCTGGGCTGTCTACAATACATATAATACGAAATCAAACCAGAAAGAAACGGCATACAGTTCAACATCTACCGGATTTCCGGCTTATCTGACCAACAAAGGTTTTGGATCGCACGGAAAAGTTTCCGGTGGAACATTTACACCTGGTGACGTGGTAAGTATGACCGGTCATGTGTGGGTTGTTCTTGGCATGTGTTCGGATGGAAGTCTGGTGATTGTTCATGCGACGCCACCGGTAGTTCAGATCAGCGGTACGGTCAATACAGCAGGAAGCACGAACAGTGAGGCTGTAAAACTGGCAAATGCATATATGAAGAAATATTATTCAGATGCAGCCGGCAAATATAATCTGTGTATCGCAAGTAAAGCATATGTGAATAACGTAGACCGTTTCCATTGGTCCTCCAGCAGTATGAGAGATCCGGATGGACTGCGTAATATGACGGCAGCACAGGTACTTGAAAAATTGATTGGACCGCAATAAGAAAAATGCAAAGAAAGGCTGTCGGGAAATAGACAGTTCTAAGTTTGGGAGGGTGTGACTCATACCGAGGCACACCCTCCCAAACTTTTTATCATACAAAGAAAAAAGATGACTGACGACAACCATCTTTCTCTCTGTTTATAATGTAGCTCTGCTAACAACTAATTATTAACGACATTTTTTGAATTAGGGAAACAGTAAATTAACTTTAGTTTCTATGATTTGAGATGAGTTTAGCATTGAGGGGTTGCAGGAAAAATGGTTTTGTGTTAATATGTTAAGGAATGTAAAGAGAATGTTTCGTAAATATTACAAGAATATATAACACAATGCAAAACAATAAAAGGAGAAATATATGAAAAAAAGAATCCTTTGTTTAACATTAGGATTAATGCTGACAATTTCACAGGCAGTACCTGCCGGTGCTGCATCCAGAAAAGATCAGTTAAAACAGGATAAGGCAGCAGCACAGAGTCAGCTTGCAGCACAGGAGTCTAAAATCAATAATCTGGAAGACCAGAAACAGACACTTTCCGCTGAGATCGATCAGCTGGATTCTGATCTGGTAAATATTATGGTTGAGATTGAGATTCTGGATGGTGAGTTATCCGATAAAGAAGCGCAGATCGAGCAGACCAAAGCAGATCTGGCAGTGGCAGAAGAAAATAAACAGAAACAGTATGAAGCCATGAAGAAGAGAATCCAGTATCTGTATGAAAAGGGTGGAGATGATGCATGGGCACAGATGCTGTTCCAGGCATCGGACTTTACCAGTCTTCTGAACCATGCAGAATATGTACAGCAGATGTATGACAGTGACAGAAACAGTCTGGAAGAGTTCAAAGAGACTGTACAGCAGGTAAAAGACCTTGGGGATCAGCTGGACAGTGAGAAAGCAGAACTGGAAGAGATGAACCAGGAGTATCAGAATCGTCAGGCGAGTATGCAGACTCAGCTGCAAGAAAAGAAAGCAACTTCCAGTGATTATGATGCACAGATCGCACAGGCGCAGAACCAGGCTGCACAGTACACGGAACTGATTCGTCAGCAGAATGCTGAGATCCAGAAAATTGAAGAAGAAGAGAAAAAAGCAGCGGAAGAGGCAGCAAGAAAAGCGGCCGAGGAAGCAGCTAAGAAGGCAGCAGCAGAAGAAGCTGCAAAGAAAGCACAGGAAGAAGCAAACAAAAAAGCAGCAGATGAGGCAGCTAAGAAAGCAGCAGCAGAAGCAAGCAAGAAATCTTCCTCTACTTCCGGCAGTAATACAGTTGCAAGTTCCGGTTCTTCCACAAGTAGTAAAGAAAATAACAATACATCAGGCAGTAGCTCAAGTGCAGCAACATCCAAGGACAACGGAAGTTCTTCTTCCGGCTCATCAGGAAGCTCAGGCAGCAGCGTATCATATAACCCGACAGGACAGTCCGTTGTTAATTACGCATGTCAGTTTGTTGGCAATCCTTATGTATGGGGTGGTACAAGCCTGACAAACGGTGCTGACTGTTCTGGATTTATCATGAGTGTATATGCAAAGTTTGGTGTATCCCTTCCGCATTCCTCCGGAGCAATGGCAGGCTGTGGTCGTGCAGTTTCTTACTCTGAGGCAATGCCTGGAGATATTATCTGCTACGCAGGTCATGTAGCGATCTACATGGGCGGTGGACAGATTGTACATGCAAGTAACGCAAAAGACGGTATTAAGATCAGCGGAAACGCTGCGTACAGACCGATCGTTGCAGTTCGTCGTGTACTGTAATCAGAACAATAGTAACAATTATGAGAGTCATATCTGAAAAAGATATGACTCTTTTTTTGTTCAATAATCTATTCCGCTTTAACGTGGCATTTTATTGTAGTTCCGAATTTGACAAAATAAATGATGGAATCAACACAAAAGAACGAGCCGATAAAAAAACGAATCGTTATAATTAGAACAAAAGAGACTGAGATAGTCTGTATGCAGACGGAACAGGCTACATTGCCGGAAGGAGGTAGATAATGAAGAATCGAAAAAAACAGCTTATGAAGATCGGAGCTGTCATAGCGGTGATTGCAGTTGCAGGAATTGCCGGCGGAGTCGTCATAAACAAGTCTGTCAATCGATTCGATCTGACTGTAGCCGGGGATCCAATCAGTAAAGAAGAGTATGTGAACTGCATGAATTCCGTGGAATACGATACCAAGATGCAGATCCAACAAGATTATGATGCCGTATACGGAACAGATTTCTGGGAAAAACAATACGACGGACAATACGGCTATGAGATCCTCACCCGGAATACAGTAGAACAGTTGAAATACATCCATGCAGTATATGATCTTGCCGAAGAAAACGGAGATGTAGAAGACAGCTGCTACGAGGCTCTGGAAAAACGCTGGAAGGATGGTAATGCGGAGCGGAGCGAGAAAGTAAAAAAAGGCGAAGTGATCTACGGACTGAAAGAGTATACGTTTCAGCTGTATCTGGACTATGAGCTCAGTACTCTGAAGGAAAAATACTGTAACGATATCTCCCGGGAGGGAATGCAACTGACGGAAGACGAGGTTCTTCAGCACTACCAGAGTCGCGACTGGATATTTGGAGACAGCGAAGAAAACGCTGACCTGGAAACAGCAAGAATAGCAGTCGAAAGAGAACTGCGTGAACAAAAATACGATGATATGATCACGCAGCGTGAAAACGGTTCTCAGGTGGAAGGAAACATGAAAGATGTGAACCGATACACCTTGAAGAATATACAATAACGGAAGGAGAAAAGGTATGAAGAAAAGATGGATGAGCGGTACGTTAGCACTTCTGCTTGCAGGAACAACAGTCGCATCAATGATGCCAGCAGTGTCTGTTAAAGCTGAGGGAAATACCGCAACTGGAATAACATATTATGTTGATTCCAATGGGGGAAAAGATAGCAATGATGGAACAGCGGAAAACAAGGCGTTCCAGACACTTGACAAAGTAAATGAACTGAACCTTGAGCCGGGAGATACAGTTCTTCTGAAAAAAGGATCTGTATTTGAGGATCAGGCTCTTAAGTTTGCAAAAGAGGATAGTGGTACTGCAGAAGCACCGGTAAGAATATCTGTTTATGGGGAGGGAAACAGACCACAAATCAATACAAACGGTCATGGACAGTGGGAGTTGAATTATGGCACTCCACTGGATAACCAGAATCATAAGTGGAAAGGTACCGTATCTTCCAGTATCCTGATCGAAGACACAGAGTATATCGAGATTGAAGGTCTGGAGCTGACCAACGACAGAAATAGTGCAACAGATACCGAGAAAGATAAAGTGTACAACGATGCATATGCAATGGACAGAACAGGTGTTGCCGGCGTTGCAAAGGATAATGGAACAGTCGACCACATCATACTGAACGATCTTTATGCATGTGCCGAATAAAACGATACCCTGCCTTTCGATATTCTACAACCGCTCCGGTTAAAATAGAATCCGATAGTGTGATCTGGGCGGAGACTTCAGTATTCCGTCGTGCGGGAGAAGGATCGGACTGAGCCGGATGTATAGCCAGTGTAGGTACAACGCTTTTTTTATTCATGTCTGCAAGCCTCCCAATGTAAGTAAAGTAAGTAAAATGTAACTGTTCAGCACCTTCACAGTGGCTGTTAAATAGTTACTGTAAAATCAATTTTATTCTATATATCATTATAACAGATGAAAGTAATAATGCATAGAATAATAGAAAAAATATGTTTAAAAATTAGGAAATATGCAACGGTCCCATGGAAAAATAAAGAAAAAGAAACTGATATTATGGCGTATTGCACTGGTAAAGTGTGAAAGAATTGTATAAAGTGACGAAATAAACACGATAGATGCTATCGGCCGAAAATGGAGAAAGTTGGCAATCCGTGCCGGGTACTGCGTGAGATCAACGGCCATGACCGGGAGTATTATTATAAAGAGTATAAGATTCCGGAGGAACTGTGGATGTGTGCTATTCTGGTTGCAGAAAATTTATATATTTTATAAAATAATGAGAAAATAAGTGCAATAAGAAAATCAAGAATTGACAATGAAACGAAACAAAGTATATACTATCGAAAGTTAGAAATGACTAATAAGAGGTTGGCGAATGAACTTTAAAAAGGCATTGATCGTCTGTCTGATTCCTGCGTTTGTGATCAGCGGATGTGGTAAGACAACGAAGGAAGAGGCGAATAATACAACGAATCAGGAAACCCTTGCCCAGGTATCTGGACAGGGCACAGGGCAGGATACAGAGAAAACAGAGAGTTCGGGAACGGAAGCATCGAGTGACGACGAGAGTCAGGATGCAGAAGTGTCCCGTGATCTCTTTGCTATGGACACCTATATGACACTGACTGCATATGGGGAGCATGCTCAGGAGGCAGTTGACAAGGCGGCAGAGAGAGTGGGAGCTCTTGATGCCCTTCTCTCCACCGGAGATGAGAACAGTGAGATCTATCAGCTGAATCAGAAAGGAGAGGCAACACTTTCTGAAGATGGCGGATATCTGGTGGAACGGGCGCTGGAGTTGTATGACAAGACAGAAGGAGCCTTTGATATTGCGATTTACCCGGTGATGCAGGCATGGGGATTTCCGACGCAGGAGTATCATGTGCCGGATGATGCGACACTGAAAGAAAAGCTGATCCTTGCCGATGCGTCCAAAGTGAATTACGACAAAGACACAAGAAAAATCTCTTTTGACCGGGATGGCATGGAGATCGATCTGGGTGGGATCGCAAAGGGATATACCTCTTCTCAGATCATGCAGATCTATCAGGATTGTGGTGTGACAAGCGGGCTGGTAAATCTCGGGGGTAATGTACAGGCTCTGGGATGTAAAACAGATGGCAGCAAATGGAAAGTAGCGATCCAGAGTCCGGATGATACGGAAGATTATCTCGGTATTTTGGAGATTGAAAATCAGGCGGTGATCACATCCGGTGGTTACGAACGTTATTTTGAGGAAGACGGTGTGACTTACCATCATATTATTGATCCGACAACAGGATATCCGGCAGACAGCGGGCTGATCTCTGTAACGATCGTCAGCGATGACGGAACTCTGGCAGATGGACTTTCCACTTCTTTATTTATCATGGGAGAAGAGAAAGCGGCACAGTTCTGGAAGGAAAACAGTGAGAAATTTGAGACGATCATGGAAACTGCAGATGGAAAGCTGTATGTGACAGAAGGAATCGCCGACAGTCTGACTACGGATATGGATGTAACAGTGATTCATAAATAAAAGCTATGCGAAAATCCTTAAACATTCAAGTACAAATGCGATCACAGAAGACGTTTAGATGCATTTTAGCTCGCCACCGGGAAGCCGCTGAACAGTTACAAAGTCAGTACATAAAAATACTCGAAAACAAAGGAGAGAAAGCAGATGGACATCAGAGAAATGCTGGAAAAATGCAAACCCTTTGCCCCAGTTGTTTCCGCTGCGGTTATGGCGGCATGTGTGGCAGGATCTTTATATGGATATAAAGTGCCGGTTTACGAGACGAAAGCGTCTGTGGAGGATACACAGGAGCAGGAGGATGAAGTACCGGTGGTAAAGACCAGCACGGAAGAAGAAACAAAAGAGGATGAAGCGGCAGAAGAAGAGGAACAGGCAAAGGGTTCCTTTGATCTGGAAGATGGTGTGTATCAGGGGAGTGGAACCGGATATCGGGGAAATATCACGGTAGCGGTTACGATCAAAGACAAACAGATCACATCCATCGAGATTTTGAGTGCTTCTGATGATGAACCGTTTTTCGGACGGGCGAAAGGTCTGATTGATCAGATTATTAAAAAGCAGAGTACAAAGGTAGATACCATCAGTGGCGCAACCTTCAGTTCCACCGGTATCAAAGAAGCGGTGGCACAGGCACTGGAAGAAGCAGCAAACCAGGAGGATTAAGACAGCAATTATGGATATACATAATCTAACAGCGAAAGACAGAAAAAAAATATATACCCGGCTGAGGGCTATGATCCAGCTTATGTACTTTGTATTTATCCCATCTGTCTATACAGCAGCATTTGCAGGAGTCAAATACATTTTCACCCGGATCGGGGCAGGTGAGAATGTCGGCATGACATCCTTTGTGACGGTATTACTGGTGATTTGCCTCTACACGATGGTATTCGGCAGATTCTTCTGCGGGTTTGCCTGCACTTTCGGTACTTTTGGAGACGCACTGCGTGCTCTGTATATAAAAGTATGCAAAAAACGGAAAAAGAAACCGGTGAAGATCCCGGAAAAGGCAGTCGGGATTTTATGTTATATGAAATATTTGGTACTGTTGCTGATTGTCCTTTTGTGTTATTCTGGAGTATATGGAAAAGCACAGGGAACCAGCCCGTGGGATGTATTTTCCATGATCCATGCGGGCAATTTCCGTCTGGGAGGATATGGGATCGGTCTTGTAGTCCTGATTCTTCTGATGGCTGGCATGTGTGTACAGGAAAGATTCTTTTGCAGGTTCTTCTGCCCTATGGGAGCAGTATTTTCTCTGCTTCCGGTGCTGCCTTTTTTCGCCCTTCACAGGACGAGAAAAAACTGCAGAAAGGGATGTAAAGCATGTGCAAAGATCTGCCCGTCTCAGATCGGTCTTCCAACAGATGGCTCCTGGGAAATCAGCGGGGATTGCTTCCAGTGTCAGAAATGCATAGACATCTGTCCGCAGAAGCACATTCACTGTGGAATCCGGAAACTCAAAGGAAATGAATTCTGGTTTACGATTCTGCGTGCACTGATCCTGCTTGGGATCTGCCTGCGGCTGGGACTGTAAGATCTGCGCTTTTCAAAAATGACAGATAAGGAGCAGATATGAAAAAAAGAGATATCCTGCTGGCAGGAGGGATCGTGCTGGTGGCTCTGGTAATGCTTCTGGTGATGCATGTGACCGGAGAGACGAAGGGGGATCAGGTGCAGATTACCGTGAACGGGGAAATCTATGGAACCTATCCGATGGAAAAAGACCAGACGATCGAAGTTACCGAAGGAGAATTTCATAATGTGATCCGCATCGAGAACGGACAGGCGTATATGAAAGAAGCGGACTGCCCGGACGGCTACTGCAAGGAGCAGGGCAGGATCAGCGGTCAGAAACAGACCATCGTATGTCTGCCCCATAAACTGGTGGTGGAAGTGATCCGTCAGAATGATACGGACAGTAAGACGGCAGGTGACGAGCTGGTGCCGGATACGATTGCGAAGTGAAAGAAAGATGAGAAATCGTAATGATTCAGAAGGTAACTGTGAAGTCGTGGAAGAGTTACGAGCGACATACTCCGAAAGGAAACGAGAAGATGAAAAAACAGGAACAGCAGAAAAAAGGATGCAGGGAACGCAGTCTGACCAGCATCAGCCGGAGAGTATCGAGCGGTGCGATGCTGGTGGCTCTGGCGATGATCTTCAGTTATGTGGAAAGCCTGATTCCCATCAACCTTGGAGTACCGGGAATTAAATTAGGAGTTGCCAATCTGGTGACGGTCACCGGGCTGTATATTCTAGCACCGATGGAAGTGCTACTGGTGGTGATCCTCCGGGTGCTGCTGGTGGGATTTATGTTCGGAAACGGCATGTCGATCCTGTACAGTCTGGCAGGAGGTATTTTAAGTTTTCTGGTGATGCTGCTATTGAAGCGGATCAAAGGATTTTCCATGATCGGCATAAGCATTGCCGGAGGCGTGTCCCATAACATCGGACAGATCGTGGTTGCGATGTGTGTGCTGGAAAATACGAAGCTGATCTATTACCTGCCGGTGCTGATGATCGCGGGAACGGTCACAGGTATTCTGATCGGCGTGGTGAGCCGTAAAATCCTCCCGGCAGTCAGTCAGGGCGCGGGAGCGGAAAGAAAGAACAAATAAATGTAACTATTCGGTAGCTACCGGGAAGGTGCTGAACAGTTACAAATAAACGAAAAGGAATGTATCTGACAGGTACTTCTCTCTTGATAAAAGCCCATGAGAGAGAGGCAGCTGTCAGGTACATTCCTGAGAAAAGAGATAACGTCTATTTTTTTTGATTATAGGTTAGTCACAACTAATGATAAATATTATCAACTAATAGTAGAAATAGTGACTAACTTGATAATAAGGTAACTGTTCAGTACCTCCCCATTGGCTACTGAATAGTTACATAATAAGCTACTATAAAATTTTATGGTAAAAGAAGGAGGAGTTTATGAACAACAAAAGAGTCAGGACCAAAGCAATGGCCATGGCGGTAGCCGCAGCAATGGCAGTGGAACTTTGCCCGGTAACAGCATTTGCAGTGACCGGGGACCAGGTAGCAGCGGATGGAACGTACACAAGTACTGCGCAGGTAAACAGAGATCCGGCTGCTGATGTGGATGATGATTGGGCAGATTATGGTGTTTCTGTTGAGCTCACAGTAAAAGATGGAAAATTTGAAAATATTACAGTGACACCGGATGCAGCTTATAGCTCAGGAAATGATAGCTATTTTAATAAAGCTTATAACAAAAGCAAAGGAATAAAAGCTTTGCTGGAAGGTCAGCCAGCAACTGAAGCAACAATTAATGGATGGAAGATTGGAGCAGATGGAGTATCGGGTGCAACCCGTACTGCTACAGCAGTAAAACAGGCAGCCCTTGCAGCTATCCAGTCAGCAGCTGAAAAACAGGATCCAACTCCGGTTGAAGTAAAGACAGATGGTCTTCAGGCTTCCATCACAGCAGCAGAAGGAAAAAATCAGGCAGATTATACAGAAGCATCCTGGACAAATATGACAGAAAAGCTTACCGCAGCAAAAGCAGCCCTGGAAGCAAAAGAATCTCAGGAAGCAGTTGACGCAGCCCAGAAAGCACTGGATGAAGCGGTTGCAGCTCTGGAAATAAAACCGTCAGAACCGGAGACACCGGATGTTACAACCGGAACATATGTCCTGATGAATATTCCATATGACCAGTTTTACGCAGCAGATGTAAATAACAGTGTAAAAGTAGATGCATTCACCTCTGCAACGAAAAATAAAGTCCGTACAGGCAGTCTTGCAGGCGGATCTTACCATGTGGATGCAAGCGGTGATGAGATCACCGGTGTAACTTTCCCGGTAAAAGTTCCGGCAGGTACGGATCTGAGCAAATACACACAGATTACCGATGATTCCAAAGTAAGTATCACAGTTACCAACAGAGGACAGGAAAGCACAACAGATTATACAGGAAAAGATGCCCTGTTTGAGAGCGCAAGTCATTCCTACTATACACTGAGTGAGAAACCATCTTACTACAAAGAGCTGACCGTAAATGAAGATGGAACCTTCTCCTTTGGAGCAACACAGGGAACAGTTACAACCATCACAGAGGGTGTGACAGCGGAACTGATGACCGATTCCAAATACGGTGATTATCAGCTGGATCTGGATGGACTGACCGATACCATTCCGTCAGGAACAGCTATCTACGGTGTTATTGTAAGCACAAAAGAAGGCAGCGATTACGGTATGCGTCACCTGGAAAATATCTGGAGAGTTTCCGAACTGGCATGGGCTACCGGATTTACCACAGCAGTACATAACTGCCCGACATCATCTGAACATTACAAAGCAATGATGGGACAGCATATCGATAAAGTGACTTATTACACAGCTAACGGTATCTATGAGATCCTGGTAGGCGGCGAAAAAGGTCTGTATGTACCTGTAAAATTTGATACCAGCGCAGTTGCTGTAGCAGATGCGGAACTGAAAGACGGAGAAACAAGTGTGGCAACTACTATTTCCGGTCTGACTCTTCCGGAAGAATTTGACGCAGAGTACACGGTAGAGGGTGCTACTGCCAGCGTAAAAGGCGAAAAACTGATCCTGAAAGATGTGAAAAAAGGAGCATACACACTGACTATTACTGATAAGAGTGGAAAATATGCACCGATCAGTTTTGGATTTGAAGTATATGCGGAAACAATGCCGGCAGCATATAACGAAAACAGTGAAAAACCTGGTCTGACAAAAGCAGCAGGCGCTACTGACGCAGAATTTGCAGATTACATCAAGAATATTACCTCCGTATCTGTTAATGGAAAACCTTATGCAGTAAGCGGACGTAATGCAGTAAAACTGTTTAATGATGACGGAACGCTGATCACAGATGCAGCACCATTGGCAGAGGGTGACAGCTTTGAAATCGTAGTAACAGCAACCGGATACAAAGATTTGAGCTTTGTTTATAAAAAAGCTGCAAAAGAAGATCCGGCGAAGGAAATCAACACAGCTTCTCTGGAAAAAGCAATCCAGAGTGCAGAAGCACTGAAAGAAGCAGATTACACAGCAGACAGTTGGAAAGTTCTGCAGGTAGCACTGAAGAATGCAAAGAGTGCCCTGGAAGCTAAGAAAGACCAGACAAGTGTAGATAATGCAGCAGCTTCTCTGAACAAAGCTATTGAAGCTCTGGTGAAAGCGGACGGAACCACACCGACACCAACCCCGACCACCACACCAACGGCAACACCTGCAGCATCTAAGAACAACATAACCACTTCTGGTACAGGCAATAAAACAACAACTTCTTCAGGAAGCACAAGCACCAGCAAGACAGCCAAGACCGGCGACCCTACCAACATCCTTGAGATGCTTGGACTGGCTGTTGCCTCTCTGGGAACTGGCGGATTTGCGCTGAAGAGAAGAAAAAGAAATAAAAAGTAATAGATAACGGGACGTAAGAACCGGAGGAATAGACGGGTATTGCACATGAGTTTATGTGCAGTACCTGTTTTTTCTTTCAAAGGGGGACGAAACGGATTCCGGAGGCATGGGGAAAGCAACCGCTGGTAACGCAAATCCGAACTAAGCATTAACTGCGACTAAGACGCTCAGCAAAGGCTTCGCGCCTAAGTCTCCGTAAATGCTGGATTTCGTATTTGCTAAAAGCACCAGCAAAAGGCTGCTTCCCCCATGCCTCCGGAATCCGTTTCTGGTGGTTGGCTGAAATATTAAAATGAGAAGATATAGATTGCTACATGGATAAAATCTTGCAAAGATGGAAGGAGTTTGTTACAATGATAGAAATTTATAGTATCCGTAAGTATTTTCTGACGGATAAAAATATCTAATTAACATATCGGAATCACATATCTAATACTCAGAGTCCTGAGAAAATATCCGATGCATACACAAAAATGAATATAGAACAGAATATGGACATTTTCTTTAGGAATTTTGAAGCAAAGTTATGTCGTCAGTAAAATGCGTTCTCTTTGATGGGAGAGAGTATTAACAGTTAAATATAGATTATAAAATTATATAAGTGCATGTTGAGTTTTATAAGATATTAGAGTGGAATATTGTTGAAAGGAGATGATACTTTGAGTAAATATTATTCTATACATGAATTTTCAAAAATCATAGGCGTATCTGCCCAGACATTACGAAATTGGGATGCCAATGGAAAACTTCATC
>OLNH01001239.1_pt1 | contig 14222 bp, 8 predicted proteins | sample 1643101 | NCBI WGS metagenome assembly OLNH01 (sample SAMEA3136758, study PRJEB25190) | human gut metagenome | biome: human gut; feature: human-associated habitat; material: faeces | place: Austria | collected 2013
TTCGTAATGTAGTAGATGGTCTTGGCGGAAGAACAAACGGTATGCCTCGTGAAGATGGATACGACATTACAGTTGCATCTGAGATCATGGCAGTTCTTTGCCTCGCAAGTGACATCAAAGACCTGAAAGAGAGACTTTCCAGAATCATCATCGGATATACCTATGGTAAAGTTTCCGAGCAGAAACCGGTAACAGCTGGTGATCTTCATGCAGAGGGTGCTATGACAGCACTTCTGAAAGATGCCCTGAAACCAAACCTTGTTCAGACACTGGAGCATGTTCCAGCCATTGTTCATGGCGGACCATTCGCAAACATCGCTCACGGATGTAACTCCGTAACCGCTACAAAGATGGCTATGAAACTTGCAGATTATGCCATCACAGAGGCTGGTTTCGGTGCTGACCTTGGTGCTGAGAAGTTCCTGGATATCAAGTGCCGTATGGCAGGACTTACACCAAGTGCTGTTGTTATCGTAGCAACTGTACGTGCCCTGAAATACAACGGTGGTGTTGCAAAAGCAGATCTCAACAACGAGAACCTTGAGGCTCTTGAGAAAGGTATCCCGAACCTTCTGAAACATGTAAGCAATATCAAAAATGTATACAAGCTTCCATGTGTGGTAGCTATCAACGCATTCCCGACCGATACCAAGGCAGAGCTTGATTTTGTAGAAGCAAAATGTAAAGAGCTTGGCGTAAACGTAGCACTTTCCGAGGTATGGGCAAAAGGCGGCGAAGGCGGAATCAAGCTTGCTGAGGAAGTTCTCCGTCTGGTTGAAGAGCCTAATGATTTCACATATGCATACGAACTGGAAGGTTCCATTGAGGACAAACTGAACCAGATCGTACAGAAGGTTTACGGTGGCAAGAGAGTGGTTCTGACTGCAAATGCCCAGAAGCAGGCGAAACAGCTGGAGGCACTTGGATTTGGCAACTGCCCGATCTGTGTAGCTAAGACCCAGTACAGCTTAACAGACGACCAGACAAAGCTTGGTGCTCCGACAGATTTCGAGGTAACAGTAAGAAATCTTAAGATTTCCGCAGGTGCAGGATTTATTGTTGCACTGACAGGTGAGATCATGACCATGCCAGGTCTTCCAAAAGTGCCGGCTGCAACCAAGATTGACGTAGATGAGAGCGGTAAGATCACAGGACTGTTCTAAGCAGAACCGGAAACATATAATTATAAAGTATTTTTGAGGGGAATTCAGATAGAGACCTCCTCCGGCAATAAAAACCGGAGGAGGTTTTTTATGTAAAAATAAGAAAAAGACCTATAATCGAACAAATTTTCTGGTATAATAAGAAAAGAAAACACTCCGGAGGTGTATCCATGGATAAAAAAGAAGATCATATCTATATAGCCATCGATCTGAAATCATTCTACGCTTCCGTGGAATGTCAGGAGCGGAACTTAAATCCACTTACCACCAATCTTGTTGTGGCAGATAAAGAACGTACTGAAAAGACCATCTGCCTGGCAGTTTCCCCTTCTTTGAAGGCCTATGGAATACCAGGAAGAGCGAGACTTTTTGAAGTGGTCCAGCGTGTAAAAGAAGTCAATCAGGCACGTGTCACAAAAGCACCAAGAAGATGTTTTACCGGAGAATCCTGGTCTTCGGATGAACTGAAAGCGCATCCGGAACTGGCCGTTTCCTATGTGACAGCACCGCCGAGAATGGCGTTGTACATGGACTACAGCACCCGGATCTATAACGTTTACCTCCGTTATCTGGCACCGGAGGACATGCATGTCTATTCTATAGATGAGGTGTTTATGGACGTCACCCATTATCTTGGAATGTATCAGATGACAGCCAGAGAGCTTGCTGCAAAAATGATCTCCGATGTAATGAAAGAGACCGGGATCACGGCAACTGCCGGAATCGGAACCAATCTTTATCTGTGTAAGATTGCCATGGACATCGGGGCCAAACATGTAACACCAGACGAAAATGGTGTGCGTATCGCAGAACTGACGGAGCAGTCCTACCGGGAACTTTTATGGGATCACAGGCCGCTGACAGATTTCTGGCGGGTAGGCACAGGAATCAGGAAGAAGCTGGAAGAAGTAGGACTTTACACGATGGGAGACATTGCCAGATGCTCTTTGGGCGGTGTGCGTGATTACTATAATGAAGATCTTCTTTATAAAATATTCGGCATCAACGCGGAACTTCTGATTGATCATGCATGGGGATACGAACCGGTGACCATGGATCTGATCAAAGCCTACAAACCGGAAACAAACAGCATCGGTTCCGGTCAGGTACTGCACTGTCCCAGTGATTTTGAACAGGCGAAACTGATCGTACGTGAAATGACAGACATGCTGGTTCTTCAGCTTGTGGAAAAAAGGCTGGTAACCAGTCAGATAGTCCTTACCATAGGCTACGATATTGACAATCTGAAATCTTCCTCCGGCAGGAAAAAATATCAGGGCGAAATAAAAACAGACCGTTATGGAAGAAAAATTCCCAAACATGGTCACGGAACTGTAAATTTGGACAATCCAACCTCATCCACATCAACGATCATGAAGGCAGTCCTTGACCTGTATGAGCGTATCACGGATAAAACACTTCTGATCCGGCGTGTCTATATCACAGCCAATCAGCTCACAGATGAAAAACTGGCAGCGGCAGAGCCCGTATATCAGCAGATGAATCTGTTCACGGATTACCTTAAATCAGAAGTGTCAGAGGCAGAACAGAAAGCAGAAAAAGAAAAACAGGAAAAAGAGCGAAAGCTCCAAGAAGCTATGCTTTCCGTAAAAAAGAAATTCGGAAAAAATGCCATACTGAAAGGCAGCAGCTTACAGGAAGGTTCCACAACCATAGAGCGGAACAACCAGATCGGAGGTCACAGAGCATAAATGGAAAAGAAACCAAAAGGCAAATACCAGGACATCATAAACCTGCCTCACCATGTTTCAAAAACACACCCACAGATGCCCCTCTATGACCGAGCTGCACAGTTTTCCCCCTTTGCAGCCCTTACCGGCTATGAAGACGCAATCCGGGAAACAGCCAGACTCACCGATAACTGGGTACAGCTTTCCGAAGACAAAAAGCAGGAACTGGATGAAAAACTCCGGCAGCTGATAGCCGACAGGGAGAGAACAGAGTCCGTCACCATCATCTATTTCCAGCCGGATGACCGGAAAGAGGGAGGCTCCTATGTAACCGTCACCGGGCAGATAAAAAAGATTGACGACTGCAGCCAGAAAATCTTTCTGACAGATGGAACGAAGATTGACCTGGGAAGAATTGTGAATATAAAATAAAAAATGCTTCGGAGGAACAACAATGGGAAAAATACTGGATGAGGATCTGATCTACGAAATACTATCCGTGGTGGAAGAAATACCGGCAGGAAAAGTGGCTTCCTACGGGCAGATTGCACGTCTCATCGGCTGGGATAAAAATTCGAGGCTTGTAGGAAAAGTTTTAAGCATGGCAGAATTTTATGGGAAATATCCCTGCCACAGAGTTGTGAATCATGCAGGCCGTACTGCACCAGGATGGAGAGAACAGAGGGAACTTCTGGAAGACGAAGGTGTGGAATTTAAAGCAAATGGATGCGTGGATATGAAAAGGCACCAGTGGGAGGAATAGAACTTTATGAATTGTAAAGATATGATGCAGATTCCGGAGCTTACAGAGGTTCTGAAGCTGAAAGCAGGAAAAAACGGTTTGGAGCAATCTGTTCGATGGATTTATTTTGCAGACTGTCTGCAATGTGTAAAAAGTGAATATAAGATCGAAAACTATATCCACGGAGACGAATTTGTAGTTCTGACCAATCCCAGTGTTACGGATGACAGTCGGAAGCTGATGGAGATGATCCGGCAGATGTATGGGCATGGAATTACGGCTCTTGGAATCAATGAAGGCCAGATATCAGAGGAACTGATGCAATACTGTGAAGAGAAAACGTTGCCTCTTTTTGAGCTTCCGGAGAAATATCCTCTGATCGATCTGTCTCAGATCATCTGCCGCAGGCTTGTTCTGGAAGAAAATGACCGAAATGCCGCAGAGCAGCTGTTTTCCTCTATTCTGGATGCAGAACATTTAAGCCGGGAGCGTGTGATGGCACAGGCCAGATATCTGAATATTGATCTGGAGGGGAGTTTTTTTGTAGCGGAATTTGCGTTTGCGTCCGGAAATATAGAAAGCGGATGGGAGAACGAGGATTCCCTGACAACCGGACGGAATGTGAAACGTATGATCTGTACTGAGTTTTCCAGTTACATAAAACAGGATATCCTTATCCTTCCACAGGCAGGCTCCATCCTTGCACTGCTTCCGGACAGAGAAGCGGAGGATAGCAATATAAAAGAAATTTTCGCCAGGATCGTGGACCGAACACAGCGGGAATATGGAATAGAGCTTCGGATCGGAGCCGGAAACAGTAGGGCGTATCTGGATGAGGTAAAAGACAGCCGGAACGAAGCTTCCTCAGCACTTCGGGCAGCAGAAGTTTCCGGATTGAAGGGGCAGATATTTTTTTACAGGGATCAGGGAATCTATACATTACTTTCCCATGTGGATGATTCCAGGATTCTGGATACCTATGTGGAGGAAAAAATCGGAAAGCTGTTGCAGGCAGATGAACTGAATGATGGAAATTTGAGTGAAACACTGGAGAATTACCTGAACTGCAGCTGCAATGCAAAAAAAACAGCGGAGGAGATGTTTCTCCATAGAAATACGTTAAATTACAGACTGAAAAAGATACGGGAGATTCTGGATTGCAATCTGGAGAACCTGGATACCTGCCTGGAACTAAAAATGGCGTTTCTGATAAGCCGGTATCGCGGACGGTAAGAAAAATGTTCATTGTGCACCGTGCACAAAAAACATGCAACACCAGGCCTATTGATTTCAAACCTGAAAATGCTATAATCTACCTAAATCAAAAAACAAAATAACACAGCAGATAAACGACAAAGGCGTCGGATGATAACACATCCGGCGCCTGTTTTTTTGTTTCCGGAGAGAACTCCGAGAGGAGTCCGGCAGGCAGAAAAGCCGTGACCAGATAAAGGAGGAGAATATTATGACAACAGCAGAATTAGCAACCGCATTACCGGAGATTGTAACAGAGCAGGTTCCAGGACCGAAATCAAAAGAACTTCTTGACAGAAGAGACGCAGCAATCCCGAAAGCACTTTGCGGAAAAACATATCCGATCTGTATCAAACAGGGATCAGGAGCCATGTTTGAAGATATGGACGGAAATAAATTCCTTGACTGGGTCGGCGGTGTTGGCGTCCTGAATATCGGATATTCCCATCCGGAAGTCATCGAGGCGGTAAAAAAACAGACTGAAAAATATTTCCACACAATTTTCAATGTATATGTACATGACGGTTATGTAACACTGGCTGAAAGACTAAATGAGATCATGCCGTGTAAAGGAGATGTGAAAAAAACATACTTCGCAAACTCCGGTGCAGAGTGTGATGAAAATGCCATCAAGATTGCAAAAGCCTTCACAAAAAGAAGCGGCGTGATCTGTTTCACAGGTGCTTTCCATGGAAGAACAAACCTGACCATGGCACTGACAGCAAAAAAAGCATATGCAGTTGGCATGGGACCGTTCCCGGCAGGAATCTTCCGTGCACCATATCCATATGTATACCGTGCACCAAAAGGATATACAGAGGAAGAGGCGATCCAGTATTACATTGATGAGCTTCAGAGAATCTTTGACGAGGGCGCACCTGCAAGTGAGATTGCCTGCATGATCGTTGAGCCGTTTCAGGGCGAAGGTGGATTTATCCCGGCACCGATCGAGTGGGTTAAAGCAGTCCGCAAGATCTGCGATGACAACGGAATTCTGATGATCGCAGATGAGGTTCAGTGTGGTAACTGCAGAACAGGTAAATATTATGCATCTGAGTACTGGGCAGAAGCAGGCGCAGCACCGGATATTATCACAACTGCGAAATCTCTTGGCGCAGGACTTCCGATCTCCGCAATTACAGCAAGAGTCGAGATCATGGATGCGGCACCTGCAGGAACCATCGGAGGAACCTTCTGCGGAAACCCGGTATCCTGTGCAGCAGCACTGGCTGTTATGGATATCATGAAACGTGATGATTATGCAGGAAAGGCAAGACATATCGGTGAGACCGTCATGAAACGCTACAAAGAGCTTCAGGAGAAATATCCGGTAATCGGTGATGTACGAGGCCTTGGTGCAATGATCGGTATCGAGCTTGTAAAAAATAAAGAAACAAAAGAGCCAGCAACAGAGCTTACTGCCAAGCTGATCCAGAATGCGATTCAGAAGGGACTCCTTCTTGAGAACTGTGGAACAGCAGGTAACGTCGTACGTTTCCTTGCACCGCTTACCATGACTGATGAGCAGATGGAGAAAGGACTTGAGATCTTTGAAGACTCTTTGAAAGAAGTTCTGGAAGCTTAAGTGAAATAAATGCGGATTACCAATGTATCCACCTGATATCTGAAGATCCGCTGTTCTGCCTGCAAAGATGCAGGAAAAAGAGCAGCGGATTTTTGCTTGCAAAAAATGGGAAAGGAGGCGTAAGGCTAAAGCACAGGAGTTCTTAACCGGTATTCATTAGGAGAACAATGATACCGCTCCTGGAATTTTTTGTAAAAAAAACTAATGTTTTCGTAGCCAGCCTGATTAGCTATTGCAGTTACAGGCATGGAAGTAGTTTTTAAAAGTGTTGCTGCAGATTTCAGTTTCTGTGCCTGGATCAGCTGGATGTAAGTATAGCCTGTGTTCTTCTTAAGAAGAGTGGAAACATAGTTGGGGCTGATGTGAAAAAATTCAGCAACTTTTTCCTGGGTGCAGGTACGAAAATTATTTTCAATGTAGCGAATCAGGGGAACAACAGGCATAACCGTTGAAAATTCCTGTTCTTTTGCCAGATCATTCTCGTATACATTGATCAGTTCAGCAATGATCAGATAAAATAAATGAAAAATAATATCTCCGGAATTGACCGAGGGATCCAGAAATTCACAGAAAAGCTCTGAGAAAAACAAAGGGATCCTTCGGTCTTTTTCTGAATGAAAAAGAAGATAGTGGTCATGGTCTGTCTGCTCTGTCAGCGCGTTGACAAAAAAACGGGAGAGTACACTGTCTTTGGAAAACTGGGAAAACATACGGTCACGGAGAAATTCTTTTCGGATCAGCATACTGATCATGATATCATTTTCGCCCAGAGCGTCAATAGAATGAGGGCAGTCGGTATCAATCAGAAGTACCTGATCTTTTTTCAGAAAGACAGGTTTTCCGTCTATGTACTGAGGACAGGTACCGGAATAAACATAATTGATTTCGATATGGGAATGGACATGCTCCGGAACCGGATTGAATCTGGAATTTCGTTTGATTGAGATATCCTGCAGACCTACAGGAATATCAAAATTCTGACCGGAAACAGGATTTTCTCCGTGCATGGATGAAAAAATAAGATTGTCAGGGAACATCCGGTACATTTCCCGGCCATGAATCTGTACTTTTGGGAGCTGGCTCCAGCCGGAAAAGGGATAACCGGAACGATAATGTTCTTCACTTTCGGATAAATTTGTAAGATAATGATGAAGAGAATGGATATTCATAGCGGCGTACCTCCTGTCAATATACCTGGGATAAAGATATAGTTACTGTATCAAACTGTGTGGATTTGGTCAATAGATTATGAGGAATACGTTATTTTTTTCGCCGGGTCTGAAAGATATAATAACGTTATCAAATATAAGGAGAGGGAAGAAAATGGCAAAAGCAGATTATACCCAGCTGGCAAAAGAAGTAGTTGCAGCTGTAGGTGGAAAAGAAAACATTGTCAACGTGACCAACTGTATGACGAGACTGCGTTTTGTGCTGAAGGACGACAGTATTCCGGATAAAGATAAGGTAGCCGGGATAAAAGGTGTCAAAGGTGTAATGAATCAGGGAGGACAGTACCAGGTTATCATCGGTACACATGTCAGCGAAGTAGTCAAAGATGTGAGACGCGAAGCACAGATTTCAGGAGAAGGAAGCATCAATAAAGAGGATATGAAACTGATCAAAAAAGACAGTCTCTGGAACCGATTCTTTAAAACAATTTCCGGCTGCATCATGCCAATGCTTGGACCGATGATCGCAGGTGGAATCATCAAAGGAATCCTGGTAATCCTGGTAACAGCAGGAATCCTGACAAAAACAGACGGAACGTATCTCGTTCTTTATGCAGCAGGCGATGCAATCCTGTATTTCATGCCGGTAATCGTGGGATTTACCTGTGGAAAAGTATTCGACTGCAATCCATATGTAACAGCTGTCATAGGAGCAGCATTCCTGTATCCTGACCTTGTTTCAGCAGTATCAGCAGAAGGTGGAATTACATTCCTTAAGATTCCGGTTGCGGCAGCATCTTATACAAATACATTCCTGCCTATTGTACTGGCTGGTTTTGTGGCATCCAAACTTGAAAAACTGGCAAAGAAATTTATTCCGTCCATGCTTCAGCTTATGCTGGTGCCGACCTTTGTGCTGGCAGTCACAGTTCCGTTAAGCTGGATCGTCATCGGACCGGTTATGAATACTGTGTCTTCCTGGCTGTCCAAAGGAGTGTTTGGAATCTTCGGAATGAGCCCACTGATTGGCGGAGCACTTCTGGGCGCATTCTGGCAGCTGGTTGTTCTACTTGGACTTCATGCGGCATTTATTCCGATTCTGATGAACAATCTTTTTTCACAGGGATATGATCCGGTAAATGCAGTATTAGGCCTGACTGTATGGGCACTTGCTGGTGTGACTTTAGGATATGCACTGAAAAACAAAGACCCTGAAAAACGTGGAATCGGATTTGGAAGTCTTGCATCTGCACTTTGCGGAGTAACAGAACCGGCAATCTATTCCATCGCACTGCCGAATTTCAAACTGTTTGTCTGTGCATGGATCGGCGGTGGAATCAGCGGCGGAATCCTTGGAGCACTTGGCGGAAAAATGTATACCATGGCTGGTGACGGTCTGTTTCGAATTCCTGCAATGATCAATCCGGAAGGACTGGATATCAGTTTCTATGGATTTATCATCTGTGCACTGATCTCATTTGCGGTTTCAGCAGTTCTGGCATTTATCATGGCAGATTCTGGTGTGGAAGAAGCTGAGCAGGTGGCAGAACAAATGGATACCGATATGAATAATCATGTTCTGGAAGAAAACAAAATGATATCAGATAATAAAGAAACCATAATCTGTGCTCCTGTAAGCGGAAAAGTGATCTGTAGAGAAGATATCCCGGACGAAACTTTTGCCTCCGGAATCATGGGAGAAGGCGTCGGAATCAAACCGGAAGAAGAAATTATTGTGGCTCCTTTTGACGGTGAGATCACATCTGTGGTAGACACCGGACATGCAGTAGGATTGACATCTTCTGATGGTGTGGAACTTCTGATCCATGTGGGTGTGGATACGGTCAAGATGCAAGGTGACGGATTCCAGGTTTTTGTCACAGAAGGACAGAAAGTAAAAACTGGGGAAAAACTTCTGAAATTTGACAGAGACAAGATCAGAAAAGCTGGCTACAGCGATACAACGGCAGTTCTTGTCACAAACAGCGATGATTACAGTTCTGTAAAAACAGTTGCAGAAAACGTAAAACAAAAGGATACTGTGATAATAATAGAGAAATAATGATGGAGGCTTGACATGGAAAATTATCTTTATCCGTTTTTCTGGCAGCATGGGGAAGACCATGATGTTCTTAAGGAATATATGGAAAAAATTTCCGGATGTGGAATGAAAGGGGTATGCGTGGAAGCGCGTCCCCATCCGGATTTTGTAGGCGACGGCTGGTGGAAAGATATGGATTTTATCCTTGATAAAGCCAAGAAACTTGATATGAAGCTGTGGATACTGGATGATTCTCATTTTCCTACCGGATATGCAAACGGACGTATTAAATCCGATTATCCACAGTATCTGAAAAAGTATCTGGATATGCGTCGTTACGATGTCCAGGGCCCTTTAAGAAGGGCAAGAATCGATTTTTCACTTCTGAAAGGAAGACCATGGGATAAGCCGGACCCGGAGCAGGAAATCCTGAAGGTTCTGCTTGCGAAGCGCATCAGCCAGAGAACAGAAAAAAGAGATCCGGTGATTGCAGAAAGCATATGTGACATTACAGAACAGATGAATCGGGAGAGCCGTCTTCTGACTTTGGATGTGCCGGAAGGTGCGTGGAGTATTTTTGTTGTATACCTTACAAAAAAAGGCGGGGAGCAGGCAACGCAGGATTACCTGAACCCGCTGGTGCGTGAGGCGACAGAAGTGCTGATCAGGGAAGTATATGAGCCGCATTATGCACATTATAAAGAAGAATTTGGAAAAACCATTCAGGGCTTTTTCTCTGATGAGCCACGTTTTGGAAATATCAAGGGAACAGAAGGCCGTATGGGAACTGACATGGTACTTCCATGGCGGGATGGACTGGAAAAAGAACTTGGCTTTGAAGAAAAATATCTGCCGCTTCTCTGGGCAGATGCAGAAGGTCTGGAAAAAGATATTCGTTTCCAGTATATGGATATTGTCACAAGACTTTACAATGAGAATTTTACCCAGGTTCTTGGAGACTGGTGCAGAGCTCACCATGTGTGGTATCTGGGTCATACCATTGAAGATAACGGAGCACATGCCCGGCTGGGATATGGAACCGGTCATTATTACCGGGGACAGCAGGGCATGGATTTTGCGGGAATCGATGTGATTGGAGGTCAGATTGTTCCGGGAATGAATTATCACCATGATGCATTTAACACAGGAGGAAGTAATGGAGAATTTTACCATTATGCTCTTGCCAAACTTGCCGCATCCTCTGCCCACCTGGATCCGGCAAAAAAAGGAAGAGCCATGTGTGAAGCATTCGGTGCGTATGGATGGAATGAGGGCTTAAAAATGATGAAATGGATCGCAGATCATCTTCTGGTACGTGGAATCAATTATCTGGTTCCTCATGCATTTGATCCGAAAAAATTTCCGGATTTTGACTGCCCGCCGCATTTTTATGCACATGGACATAATCCGCAGTTCCGTTATTTTAAGGTGTTCAGCGATTATGTAAATCGTATCTGTCAGATCTTCCGGGATGGAAAATATCCTTCAGAAACAGGACTGCTTTATCCGGCAGAATTGGAATGGGGAGGAAATTGCATGCCTCTTGAAAAGCCGTGCCGGGAGCTGACAGAGCATCAGATTCCTTATGATATTGTGACAAGAGACTGGATCATGCAGGCGGAGATTGGAGATGGTTTCTTTGAAATCAACGGATGCAGGATGAAAAATCTTGTAATTCCTTATGGAGAAGGGATTCCTTCCGATATTGTTCCGATGCTGAAAAAAATGGTAGAGCATCAGGTTCAGATTTATTTTCTGGATGCACTTCCGGATGTCATGCTGGGCTTTTCGAAAAATCAGGAAGCGTTTGAATATGTGCAAACACATGCCAGTGTGATTGCTCTGGAGCAGCTGGGCGAGACTCTGGCTGAGTACAGAAAAGTATTTTTTGCCCAGGTTCAGCCAGATCTTGCAGTTGGAGAATATGAGCGGGATGGCCAGAGATATTATATGATTTTTAATGAAAATATCGGGAAGACCATACGTACAGAAATTTCATTGCCACATGCAGAGCATGTATACAGATATGATGCTTTTTCGGGAAAAACATATGAAGTCAGTACAGATCCTGCCAGTGGAAAATTTTTCTTATCATTGGAACCGTATGAGTCTGTGGTTCTTTTGGAGAGTGAAGAAAATCTCCCGGCAGAAGCCGTTTATTTCAAGGGTGCAGATATGGCAGCAGATCAGGAGAAGATAGCTCTTCCTGAAAAATGGAATGTTCAGTTTGCAGACAGTTTTTCCTGGCCGAAGTTTACAGAAAAAGTGCCAGTGGAGGAGCTTTGTTGTGTTCAGGAGATCGCAGGCTGGGAGAAAAAAGCCGGAACTTTACAGTTTTCCAGTGAACTTAAGCTGGAATATGAAATTTCTGCAGTGCTGGATCTGGGGGAAGTGTTTGAGACTGCTGAAGTGAAAGTGAATGGAATCTCAGCAGGACTCCGGTTATGCAGACCATATCGTTTTGACCTGACAGGGCTTTTGAAAAAAGGAGAAAATCAGATTACGATCGAGGTAACAAACTGTCTTGGAACTGCACTGAGAGATCCAATCAGCCATTATCTGATGATCGAGCCATTTGGTATTGAAGGTCCTGTTGTTATGAAGAAAATACAGAAATAATATGAGGTGGAAATATGAGTTTTCCGGAGAATTTTTTATGGGGCGGTGCTACCGCTGCCAATCAGTGTGAGGGAGCTTACCGGGAAGGCGGGAGAGGCCTTGCAAATGTAGATGTATGCCCGGCTGGAAAAGATCGTTTTCCTGTGTGCCTGGGAAAACTTAAAATGCTGGAGCCGGACAGTGAACATTACTATCCGGCAATGGAATCCATAGATATGTATCATCATTTCAGAGAAGATATTGCCATGTTTGGTGAAATGGGATTTAAGACATACAGGCTTTCTATTGCCTGGACCAGGATTTTTCCAAATGGTGATGAGGAAGAACCCAATGAAGAAGGACTGAAGTTTTATGAAGATCTTTTTAAAGAATGTCATAAATATGGAATTGAGCCGCTGGTTACGATTACACATTTTGACTGTCCGATCTATCTGATCAAAAAGTATGGCGGTTGGAAAAACAGAAAGATGATTGATTTTTATAAGAAGCTTGTGACCGTGCTTTTTACAAGATATAAAGGTCTGGTAAAATACTGGCTGACTTTTAACGAGATCAATATGATTCTTCATCTGCCGTTTATGGGAGCCGGGCTTGTTTTTGAAGAGGGAGAAAATGAGACACTTTCCAAATATCTGGCGGCCCATCATGAACTGATTGCTTCTGCGGAGGCGACACGGATCGCACATGAGATCGATCCGGAGAACAAGATCGGATGTATGCTGGCAGCAGGAATGACTTATCCTTATACTTGCAGCCCGAAAGATGTGTGGAAGTCCATGCAGAAAGACAGAGAGAACTATTTCTTTATCGATGTCCAGGCAAGAGGCGAATATCCGGCATATGCGAAGAAATTTTTTGAGAGAGAAAAGATTGAACTGGATATTACAGAGAAAGACCGGAATGTTTTGAGAGAAAATACGGTTGATTTCATTTCGTTTTCTTATTATTCATCCAGATGCACAAGTGCAGATAATACCATTGAGAAAACAGATGGAAATGTTTTTGCCACAGTAAAAAATCCTTATCTTAAAGCAAGCGAATGGGGATGGCAGATCGATCCGCTGGGACTTCGATGTACATTAAACGCATTATATGACAGATACCAGAAACCACTGTTTATTGTGGAAAATGGTCTGGGATCGTCAGATGAACCGGATGAAAACGGATATGTGGAAGATGATTACCGGATCGAGTATCTGAGAGAACATATCAAAGCTATGAAAGCAGCGGTGGAAGAAGATGGTGTAGACCTGCTGGGATACACTTCCTGGGGCTGCATTGACCTGGTAAGCGCATCTACTGGTGAAATGAAAAAACGCTATGGATTTATTTATGTAGATAAAGATGATGAGGGAAATGGTACCTTAAAACGGACACCGAAGAAATCCTTCTACTGGTATAAGAAAGTAATTGAATCAAACGGAGAAATTCTGTAAAGATTCCATAAAAAGTACCGGACAGAGATATTTTGATCTGTCCGGTACTTTTTATACTTAGGTAATTGCGAAACATTACGCGTGAAAGTTTAAGAGAAGGGTACGACGGGTATCATACAGCAGCTTTGCTGGAGCTAAAGTCAAAAGGCTTGACAAAATCAGAAATTCTTATATAATTATCAATGGTAATTAACGAAGATAATTATATAAGGAGTTTTTTTATGACAAATGAAAAGATCAAGCGGATGTTTGATGCATTTTATCAGGCAAAGCGGATCCGGGATATGCTTCCGCCACTGCCCCAGGGGGTGATGCCATCCTACATACAGTATCTGGATGTGATCCATTCTCTGCAGCGGGAAAAAAAGGATATCCGGCTCTCTGATATCAGTGATGCCATGAACCTTCCGCGTCCGGGTGTCACCAGAACAGTGAAAGAAATGGAGGCAAAGGGATATCTTCAGAAACTTACGTCTCCGGATGACGGGCGCGTTACTTACATTTCCATAACAGAAAAAGGAG
>OLNH01001243.1_pt1 | contig 14146 bp, 11 predicted proteins | sample 1643101 | NCBI WGS metagenome assembly OLNH01 (sample SAMEA3136758, study PRJEB25190) | human gut metagenome | biome: human gut; feature: human-associated habitat; material: faeces | place: Austria | collected 2013
CTGTGACTGTTACTTACACAAAATGCAAAAATGCCACAGGTTATGAAATCCTGCTGGGAAACAAATACAAAACCTCCGCAGGTGAAAAATATCCGGTTAAGAAATATCTGAAACGTACAGAAGGCAAAAATACCGTAACTGTAACCTTTACAAACGTAAAGAAGGGTACCTGGTATGTGACCATACGGGCATGGAACCAAACATCCAAAGACAAATCCAGAGTTTACAGTCCATACTCCACAATGAAGAAATTTAAGACAAAGAAATAGCTTCTGTTTCTTACAGATATTTCTACTGTAAAGATAATGCCAAACAGCCTTGTAGGCAAATGAAACAGTTGACAGCTGAAAAAACCAATGATAAGATAAATGCACTCAAATTATAACAGAACAGGCTTACAGTCAGAAAAGGATCAGAATTTCGGTTCTGATTATTTTTTGTGTTTTATTCCGTTGACAAGGGAAAGTTCGCACTTGAAAAAGAATAAAAACTGGGTTATAATACGAACAAATGTTTGCAATGCAAAAAATCATTCCCGGATTTACAGTAAGCAATCCGGTTGATAGAAAGAAAGGAAATGTAACAGACATGGCAAAGAAAAACACCTATGATGCAGGGAGCATCTCTGTCCTGGAAGGTCTGGAGGCGGTTCGTAAGCGTCCGGGAATGTACATCGGAAGTGTTTCACGAAAAGGATTAAATCATCTCATTTATGAGATCGTAGATAACGCAGTAGATGAACATCTGGCAGGATACTGCAGTCTGATCCATGTGATTCTGGAGAAGGATGGTTCCTGTACGGTTACGGATAATGGAAGAGGGATTCCGGTAGATATGCATGAGAAAGGAGTGTCGGCAGAGAGACTGGTATTTACAACTCTTCATGCAGGCGGTAAATTTGATAATTCTGCCTATAAGACCAGCGGAGGACTTCATGGAGTAGGTTCTTCGGTTGTGAATGCCCTGTCTACATATCTGGACATTAAGATCAGTCGTGACGGATATGTGCATCATGATCACTATGAACGGGGAATTCCGACCATTGAACTTGAGGAAGGGCTGCTGCCGAAGCTGGGTAAGACCAGACAGACCGGAACAAGTATCAATTTCCTCCCTGACCCGGAGATTTTTGAAAAGACAAGATTTTCTGCAACAGAAGTAAAGAGCAGACTTCATGAGACTGCATATCTGAATCCGGAACTGACTATTCGCTTTGAGGATAAAAGAGGTGCAGAGGTCGAGGATATTACCTATCATGAGCCGGATGGTATCATTGGATTTATCAAAGATCTGAACCACAGCGCGGAAGTCCTGCATGATCCGGTTTACCTGAAAGGGGAAGCAGACGGCATTCAGGTAGAGGTGGCATTTCAGTTTACCAATGAATTTCGTGAGAATGTACTGGGCTTCTGTAATAACATTTACAATGCAGAGGGCGGTACTCATCTGACTGGATTTAAGACTACATTTACCACAGTCATGAATACTTATGCGAGAGAGATTGGCGTTCTTAAAGACAAGGATCCGAACTTCACAGGTGCAGATATCCGTAACGGAATGACAGCAGTTGTTTCCATCAAGCATCCGGAACCGCGTTTCGAGGGACAGACCAAGACAAAGCTGGATAATCAGGATGCATCACGCGCAACCGGAAAGGTTGTAGGAGAGCAGATGGTACTCTATTTTGACAGAAATCTGGAGACTCTTAAGACAATCCTTTCCTGCGCGGAGAAAGCTGCCAAAATCCGCAAGACAGAGGAGAGAGCCAAGACCAATCTTCTGACAAAGCAGAAATATTCCTTTGACTCTAACGGAAAACTGGCAAACTGTGAGAAAAAGGATCCGTCCCAGTGTGAGATCTTTATCGTAGAGGGAGATTCTGCGGGAGGTTCCGCAAAGACTGCCCGCAACCGTAATTATCAGGCAATCCTTCCTATCAGAGGTAAGATCCTGAATGTAGAGAAAGCAACCATTGACAAAGTGCTTGCCAATGCGGAGATCAAGACCATGATCAATGCATTCGGATGCGGATTCTCCGAAGGATACGGAAATGACTTTGACATTACGAAGCTTCGTTACGATAAGATTGTGATCATGGCTGATGCCGATGTGGATGGGGCGCATATTTCCACACTGCTCCTTACTTTATTTTACCGTTTTATGCCGGATCTGATCACTGAGGGACATGTGTATATTGCCATGCCGCCATTATATAAAGTCATGCCTAAGAAGGGGCAGGAGGAATACCTGTATGATGATAAGGCCCTGGAGAGATACAGACGTGCCCATAAGCCGGGAAGCTTTACTCTTCAGAGATATAAAGGTCTGGGCGAGATGGATGCGGAGCAGCTCTGGGAGACTACTCTGAATCCGGAGACAAGAATGATGAAGCGGGTGGAGATTGAGGATGCGAGACTTGCATCAAGCGTGACAGAGATTCTGATGGGAAGCGATGTCCCGCCGAGAAAGAAATTTATCTATGAGCATGCACAGGATGCAGAGCTGGATATCTGATTTCGCCGGAGTGTTATGTGGAAATTAAGACAGATACATGGATATGTGTCTGAGATGGAGGAAAGAAATTAAATGGAAACAAAACAGGAGAATGTGATTCCCACCGACTATGCGGAGGTCATGCAGAAATCCTATATAGATTATGCCATGAGTGTTATTATCTCCAGAGCCCTGCCGGATGTGCGTGACGGATTGAAGCCTGTACAGAGAAGAACTCTGTATGATATGTATGAACTGGGTATCCGTTATGACAGACCATACAGAAAATGTGCCCGTATCGTAGGTGACACCATGGGTAAATATCACCCCCATGGTGACAGTTCGATCTACGAAGCACTTGTGGTAATGGCTCAGGATTTTAAGAAAGGCAAAACACTGGTTGACGGACATGGAAACTTCGGTTCCATCGAGGGCGACGGTGCAGCGGCCATGCGATATACAGAAGCCAGACTGGAGAAACTGACACAGGATGTCTTCCTCGAAGATCTGGATAAGAATGTAGTAGATTTTATGCCGAACTTTGACGAGACAGAGAAGGAACCTGTGGTACTTCCTGTCAGAATCCCGAATCTGCTGGTAAACGGTGCGGATGGTATCGCTGTCGGTATGGCAACCAGTATTCCACCTCACAATCTGGGTGAAGTGGTAGATGCTGTAAAGGCATATATGAAGAATAATGACATCAGTGTCAAAGGGCTGATGCGCTATCTCAAGGGACCGGACTTTCCGACAGGTGGTCTGGTAGTAAATAAAGATGACCTGCTCAGGATTTACGAGACAGGAACAGGGAAGCTCCGTGTCAGAGGTAAGGTGGAGACAGTGAAGCTCAAAGGCGGCAGACAGCAGCTTGTGATCACAGAGATACCTTACACAATGATCGGGGCAAATATCGGAAAATTCCTGAATGATATTGCGTCTCTTGTGGAAAACAAGAAGACAACAGATATCGTGGATATTTCCAACCAGTCTTCCAAAGAGGGAATCCGTATTGTTCTTGACCTGAAGCGTGACGCAGATGTAGAGAATCTTACCAATATGCTCTATAAGAAGACAAAGCTGGAAGATACTTTTGGCGTGAATATGCTGGCAGTTGCGGATGGCAGACCGGAGACTCTGAGTCTGAAGCAGGTGATCGAGCATCACGTAGATTTCGTATTCGATGTCACGACCAGAAAGTACACCACACTTCTGAATAAAGAGCAGGAGAAGAAAGAAATCCAGGAAGGTCTGATCAAGGCATGTGATGTGATCGACCTGATCATCGAGATCCTGCGAGGAAGCAAGAACAGAGAACAGGTAAAGAAATGCCTGGTTGACGGTGTGACAGAAGGAATCAGGTTCAAGAGCAAATCAAGCGAGAAAGCTGCGCAGAAGCTGCACTTCTCAGAGAAACAGGCAGCTGCGATCCTGGATATGCGTCTGTACAAACTGATCGGTCTGGAGATCGAGGCACTTCAGGCAGATTATGCAGAAACAATGAAGAACATTTCCGTTTATGAAGATATCCTGAATAATTATGATTCCATGGCAGAAGTGATCATGAAAGAACTGGATCAGATCAAGAAAGAATACGGTACGAAACGCCGCACAGTGATCGAGAATGCAGAAGAAGTTGTCTATGAAGAAAAGAAGATGGAGGAGATGGAAGTCACCTTCCTCATGGATCGCTTCGGATATATGCGGACCATTGATAAGTCTGCATATGAGAGAAATAAAGAAGCTGCCAATGCAGAGAACAAATATGTGTTTAACTGTATGAATACAGATAAGATATGTATCTTTACAGATAATGGAAAGATGCACAGTATCAAGGTGGCAGATATTCCGCTGGTTCGTTTCAGGGATAAGGGGACACCGGCAGATAATCTGAGCAATTATGACAGTGCACAGGAACGTATGCTCTATGTAGCACCACTGGCATCTGTAAAAGAAAATACACTTCTGTTTGTCACTGCTGCATCCATGTGCAAGCTGGTGAGTGGTGCAGAGTTTGATGTGGCGAAGAGAACGATCGTGTCTACGAAACTTGCTGAAGAGGATTCTCTGATCTTTGTGGGTTCTGCGGATGAAATGGAACAGGTGGTATTCCAGAGTGAAGGCGGATATTTCTTAAGATTTCAGAAACAGGATATTTCTGCTATGAAGAAAACATCTATCGGGGTACGTGGAATGAAACTGGCAGAAGGAGATAAGCTGGATCATGCATATCTTCTGGAAAGCCGCCAGGAATATACCATTACTTATCATGATAAACCCTATGTTCTCAACAGGATAAAACTGTCCAAACGGGACAGTAAAGGAATAAAACCACGTATATAAAACCAACAAATCCGCTAAAATCAAGGTTTTTGCAGGAAAAGCCTTGCAATTGCCGGGAATTGGTGTTACAATACATCTAAATTAGAACTTGTTGACAAAGGAGTGGGCGTGAGCCCACTCTTATTTGTTGCATGGAAAGGCAGGTGGGAAAATGAGCAGACGGGAAGAGTATGAAAAGCGCGCAGAGGAACTTCTGGCACCGATCGTAGAACTTAACGGCTTTGAACTGGTTGATGTAGAATATGTAAAGGAAGCAGGAAACTGGTATCTGAGAGGATACATTGACAAACCAGGCGGAATTACAGTAAATGACTGTGAGACAGTCAGCAGAGCTTTCAGTGACAAACTGGATGAGAATGATTTTATTGAAGACAGTTATATCATGGAGATCAGTTCACCGGGACTGGACAGACCGCTGAAGAAAGACAAAGACTTTGAGAGAAACATGGGAAAACTGGTGGAAATCCGTACCTATCGGCCAATCGAGAAGCAAAAAGAGTTCTGCGGGATTTTGACCGCATATGATAGTAACAGTGTGACAATCGATGAGGATGGAACCGAGCGTGTTTTTGACAAGAAAGACACAGCCCTGATACGCCTCGCAATAGAGTTTTAGTTGATAAATTCGGGAGGATAAGAAAAAAATGAACAGAGAGTTAATGGAGGCGCTGGATATCCTTGAAAAGGAAAAAAATATCAGCAAAGATACACTGCTTGAAGCAATCGAGCAGTCTCTGATCCAGGCTTGCAAGAACCATTTTGGTAAAGCTGACAACGTACATGTGACCATTGATCCGGAAACATGTGACTTCGCAGTGTATGCCGACAGAAACATCGTAGAATATGTAGAAGATCCTGCAATGGAGATCTCGCTTGCAGATGCATTAAAGATCACATCCAGAGCTGAGATCGGCGCAATGGTACAGGTTCCGATCCAGTCCAAGGAATTCGGACGTATCGCAACACAGAATGCAAAGAACGTCATTCTGCAGAAGATCCGCGAGGAAGAGCGTAAGGTACTGTTTGACGAATACTACGGAAAAGAGAAAGAAGTAGTAACCGGTATCGTACAGCGTGTGATGGGCAAGAATGTAAGTATCAACCTTGGTAAGGCAGATGCAGTATTAAGCGAGAACGAGCAGGTAAAAGGTGAGACTTTCGAGCCGACTGAGAGAATCAAAGTATATATCCTCGAAGTTAAGGATACACCGAAAGGACCACGTATCCTTGTATCCAGAACTCATCCGGGTCTTGTAAAACGTCTCTTCGAATCCGAAGTAGCAGAAGTAAAAGACGGAACTGTTGAAATCAAGAGCATTGCCCGTGAGGCAGGTTCCCGTACAAAGATCGCTGTATGGAGCAACGATCCGGACGTAGATGCAGTAGGCGCATGCGTAGGTATGAACGGTGCCCGTGTCAATGCAGTAGTTGAGGAACTTCGCGGTGAGAAGATTGATATCATCAACTGGGATGAGAACCCGGCAATCCTGATCGAGAATGCATTAAGCCCTGCAAAAGTTATCGCAGTTATGGCAGATCCTGATGAGAAGACAGCTTTAGTAGTTGTTCCTGATTATCAGCTTTCTCTTGCAATCGGTAAAGAAGGACAGAATGCACGTCTTGCAGCAAGACTTACTGGCTTCAAGATCGATATCAAGAGCGAGACTCAGGCAAAAGAGTCCGGTGATTTCTATGATTATGATGACGAAGCAGAGGAAACAGAAGAGACTGCTTCTGAAGAAATTACAGATGCTGATGCAGATGATATTGAAACAGATGATGTTGAAACAGAAGATGCAGCAGAAGAGGTTCCTGTAGACGAAGAGTCTGAAGAAGTTCAGGAAGCAGAAGAGAATGAAGACGAAGAGTAAGATTCCTATGCGCCAGTGTACCGGCTGCAGGGAAATGAAAAGCAAGAAAGAAATGATCAGAGTCCTTAAGACCACTGAAGATGAGATCGTACTTGACACTACCGGCAAGAAGAACGGCAGAGGCGCGTATCTCTGCTTTTCCAGAGAATGTCTGGACAAAGCGATCAAGAATCACGGACTTGAGCGTTCTCTGAAGACTGCAGTTCCGGACGAAGTATATGAACGACTTAAAAAGGAGCTGGAAGATATTGAAAAATAACAAAGTACTGTCGCTGATAGGGCTGGCTACCAAAGCGGGCAAGACCGTAAGCGGAGAATTTTCTACAGAGAAATCTGTCAAAACCGGAAAAGGACTGCTTGTGATCGTGGCTGAGGATGCCTCCGAGAATACAAAGAAGAAATTTCGGAACATGTGCAGTTTTTACGAAGTTCCGATCTACTTCCTCTCAGATAAAGAGAGTTTAGGCAGAGCAATGGGAAAGGAGTACCGTGCCTGTCTGGCTGTCCAGGATGAGAACTTTGCGAAAGCAATCATGAAGGAGGTATAGCAATTGTCTAAATTGCGGGTACATGAGCTGGCAGGAGAGCTTGGACGACAGAACAAAGAAGTAATCGAGTTTCTGAAATCCAGAGGTGTTGAAGTCAAGAGCCATATGAGTATGGTGGATGAGCCTCTGATTTCGGTGGTAAAAAATAGATTTTCAAATAATAACAGGGGAAAGGAGCATATTGCGAAATTGGATACTCCCAAGACAGAAGAAAAGGTTGTAACAGCAAAATCTGAAGGAGATAAAGCTGAAACACCTAAAAAGAAAAAAAATATTATCCGTGTTTACCATGCACAGAATGCAAGTGACGGAGGAAAAACAACAAGAAAGAAACCGGCAAAAGCCGAAGGCGAGAGAACAGGTGCGCCAAGAAATACAGAAGGAAAATCTTCTGATAACAGAACAGATGGTGAAAGACCAAGAAGAAATAATGGAGACCGTTCCAATTCCGGTAACAGAAGACCGCAGGGAGACGGAAACCGTCAGGGAAGATTCCAGGGCGAAGGCAGAGCTCAGGGCGATGGAAATCGTCAGGGCGGACGCTTCGGCAGTCAGGGAAGATCCCAGGGTGACGGTCAGGGACGCCAGGGTGGAAGACCACAGGGCGATGGAAATCGTCAGGGTGGACGTTTCGGCGGTCAGGGAAGATCCCAGGGTGATGGCCAGGGACGCCAGGGTGGAAGATTCCAGGGCGATGGAAATCGTCAGGGTGGACGTTTCAGCGGCCAGGGAAGATCTCAGGGCGATAACCGCCAGGGAGGCAGACCACAGGGTAATGGTCAGGGCCGTCCGGATGGAAACAGAAGTGAGGGACGCGACGGACGCTTCGGCGGCGGTCAGGGACGTCAGGGACAGCGCCAGAATACCAGAAAGAATGATGATATGGTATTTGCACCGGAACTGACCAAGACTTCCAAAGACAGCAAGAGAGAGCGCGACAGAGAAAACAAGAATAAGAAGAAAGATTTCGATAAGAGCCAGAGCGGCGGACGCAGACCAAATCAGGGTGGATTCAACAAGAATTCCAGAATCCCGAAAGCTCTGCAGAAACCAACTCCACAGCCAAAACAGGAAGAGAAGAAACCTGAGGTTAAAGAAATCACACTTCCGGAAAAGATGACAATCCGTGAACTGGCAGAAGCAATGAAGATGCAGCCGTCAGTGATCGTTAAGAAACTCTTCATGGAAGGTATGATGGTTACTGTAAACCATGAGATCGACTTTGAGAAAGCTCAGGAGATCGCTCTGGATTACGATATCATCGCAGAAAAAGAAGAGAAAGTGGACGTCATCGAAGAACTCCTCAAAGAGGGCGAAGAAGACGAGAAAGATATGGTTCCGAGACCACCTGTAGTCTGTGTTATGGGTCATGTCGATCATGGTAAAACATCTCTTCTGGATGCAATCCGTAAGACAAACGTAACACGCGGCGAGGCCGGCGGTATCACACAGCATATCGGTGCTTCTGTAGTAGAGGTTAACGGTCAGAAGATCACATTCTTGGATACACCTGGACATGAAGCTTTTACAGCCATGCGTATGCGTGGTGCAAACTCCACAGATATCGCAGTTCTGGTCGTAGCAGCAGATGATGGTGTAATGCCTCAGACTGTAGAGGCTATCAGCCATGCAAAAGCAGCAGGTGTTGAGATCATCGTAGCCATCAATAAGATTGATAAACCAAGTGCAAATATCGAACGTGTAAAACAGGAACTTTCCGAGTATGAACTGATTCCGGAAGACTGGGGCGGAAGCACAATCTTCGTTCCTGTATCTGCACACACAGGAGAAGGAATCGATACTCTTCTTGAGATGATCCTGCTTACAGCAGAAGTTTGTGAACTCAAAGCAAATCCGAACCGTGAAGCAAGAGGTCTTGTAATTGAGGCTCAGCTTGATAAAGGTAAAGGTCCGGTTGCTACTATCCTTGTTCAGAAAGGTACTCTCCATGTAGGAGACTTCATTGCAGCAGGAGCATGTAATGGTAAAGTTCGTGCAATGATGGACGATAAAGGACGCAGAATTAAAGAAGCAGGTCCGTCTACTCCGGTAGAAATCCTCGGACTTGGTGATGTTCCGAATGCAGGTGAGATTCTCCTTTCATTCGAGAGCGATAAAGAAGCGAAGAACTTCGCAGGTGCATTTGTATCTGAGAATAAGAACCGTCTTCTTGAAGAAACTAAGGGCAAACTGTCTCTGGATAACCTCTTTGACCAGATTCAGGCAAGCGATCTGAAAGAGCTGCCGATCATCGTCAAAGCAGACGTACAGGGATCTGTAGAAGCCGTAAAACAGAGCTTAACAAAGCTTTCCAACGAAGAAGTAGTTGTAAAAGTAATCCATGGCGGTGTTGGTGCTGTCAATGAATCTGACGTAAGTCTTGCAGCTACATCTAACGCGATCATCATCGGATTTAACGTTCGTCCTGATGCAACAGCAAAACAGCTTGCTGAGCAGGAAGGTGTAGATCTTCGTCTGTACAGAGTCATCTATCAGGCAATCGAAGATGTGGAAGCTGCCATGAAGGGTATGCTGGATCCTGTATTCGAGGAGAAAGTTATCGGTCATGCAGAAGTACGTCAGCTGTTCAAAGCATCCGGTGTTGGAACAATCGCAGGAAGCTATATCCTGGATGGTATCTTCCAGAGAAACTGCAAGGTTCGTATTTCCAGAGAAGGCGAGCAGATCTTCGAAGGCGAACTTGCATCCCTGAAGAGATTCAAAGACGATGTTAAGGAAGTTAAGGCAGGATACGAGTGTGGTCTTGTATTTGACGGATTTAACGATGTCAAGGAAGAAGATAAAGTAGAAGCTTATATCATGGTAGAAGTACCTAGATAGTTACTGTTCACATACCACTATTCCGCGAGGTGTTTTGACATGAATATGTCAAAATCCCGAGACATACCGTGCGAATTTATGCGATTAGCATAAATTCTGTGCATCGCGGAGCGTTGTACTGTGAGCGGAGTGAACAGTACCTAGATAGTTAATGTAAATATGGGGTGCGCGATTCATGGTGTTACGGACAGCGTGACGCGCACCTTATTTGTAACAGATATAATTTGATATTTGACACGGATGTTTCTGAGTCGTTGTTTGCTGTTTTTCAGGAGGGGTTTTGATAACATTACTGCGGAAGTGAACGGTAATGGTTCGGAGATACAGACGCTGGAGTGAGAAAATCATTATTATATCTGAATATAGGAGTATATTAAAATGAGAAAAAACAGTATTAAGAATACACGGATCAATGGAGAAGTTCAGAAAGAACTCAGCACCATTATCCGCAACGAGATCAAGGACCCGCGTATTCATCCAATGACATCTGTCATGGCTGTAGAAGTGGCTCCTGATCTAAAAACATGTAAAGCATACATCAGTGTGCTGGGAGAGAAAGAAGCAAAAGAGGCAACCATCAAAGGTCTCAAGAGTGCAGAAGGCTACATCAGACGCCAGCTTGCACGCAACTTAAATCTGAGAAACACACCGGAGATTCGTTTCATTCTGGATGAATCTATTGAATACGGCGTAAATATGTCCAAACTGATTGATGACGTTACAAAGAAAGACAACTCCCACAGACAGGCTGAGGAGCAGGAAGAGATTTGAGAGGGTGAATGCATGAAGAATATTTCGGAAATACTGGAAGGAGTAAAAACAGTGGGAATCGGCGGACACATCCGTCCGGATGGTGACTGCGTTGGTTCCTGTATGGCATTGTATTTATATGTAAAAACCTATTATCCGGAAATTCAGGTAGATGTTTATCTGGATAATCCGAAACCTGTTTTCGGACATATTGACTGTATGGGTGAGATCAAAACAGAGCTGGATGGTGACAAAGAGTACGATCTTTTTGTTACCTGCGATGTAAGCGCCAGAGACAGACTTGCTCTTGCAGGTCCGTACTTCGACACTGCAAAAAAAACTGCCTGCATTGACCATCATATCAGCAATCCGGGATTTGCACAGACCAATCACATCAGGGGCGAAGTAAGCTCTGCATGTGAGGTGCTCTATGGACTGCTTGATCCTGAGAAAGTAACCCGCACGATCGCTGTACCGATCTATACAGGAATGGTTCATGATACAGGAGTATTTCAGTATTCCTCAACTTCACCGGAAACCATGCGTATCGCAGGTGAGCTGATGAAGACAGGATTCAATTTCAGCAAGATCATTGACGAGTCTTTTTATCAGAAAACTTACGTTCAGAATCAGGTTATGGGACGTGTTCTTGCAGAAAGTATCCTGCTTCTGGATGGCAAATGCATTATCGGATATCTTAAGAAAAAAGACATGGAATTCTACGGAGTAGAAGGCAAAGATCTGGATGGCATTGTCAGCCAGCTTCGCCTTACAGAAGGCGTAGAAGTTGCCATGTTCCTGTATGAACTGGAAACACAGTCCTTTAAGGTTTCCCTCCGTTCCAACGGCAATGTCGATGTAAGCAAGATCGCGGTATACTTTGGCGGCGGCGGTCATATGAGAGCAGCAGGATGTGACCTGCAGGGATCTGTATATGATGTCATCAACAATGTGACAGAACAGATCTGCAAAGAGTTTCAGGAGTGCGAAGTCTGATGGATGGAGTAATTGTAATCCGCAAGGAAAAAGGTTTTACTTCCCATGATGTAGTAGCAAAGCTACGCGGCATTCTTCATATGAAGAAGATTGGACATACCGGAACTCTGGATCCGGACGCAGAGGGCGTACTCCCGGTGGCTCTGGGAAAAGCAACCCGTCTGGTGGATATGATCACGGATAAAGAGAAAACATACGAAGCAGTGATGCACCTGGGTGTTGTCACAGACACACAGGATATGAGCGGAACTGTACTTTCACAGGCAGAAGAACTTCATGTCACAGAAGAGGAACTGAGAGTTGCAATAGAGTCTTTCGTAGGAGATTACATGCAGATTCCTCCGATGTATTCCGCACTGAAAGTCAACGGAAAAAAACTCTATGAACTTGCCAGAGAAGGCAAGACCGTAGAGCGCAAACCAAGACCTGTACATTTCTATGAAATAGAGATTCTTGAGATTGCGCTGCCTCTTGTACGTTTCCGCGTGACCTGCAGCAAGGGAACCTATATCCGTACTTTGTGCCATGATATCGGAGAAAAACTTGGATGCGGAGCAGCAATGGAAACTCTTCTGCGCACAAAAGTAGGCAGATTTACATTGGATGATGCCATTACTCTGGCACAGACAGAAGAAGCAGTGCAGAACGGTGAGATAGAAAGTAAGGTTCTCGGTATCGAGGAAATTCTTGCAGAATATCCGCGTGTATGCTGCACAAAAGAAGGCGACAGACTTCTGGCTAATGGAAATCCTCTTGTACAGGTGCTGGTTGATGCAGAGGAGAAAAACGGATGGATCCGTATGTGCAACAGCGAAGGACTTTTTGCCGGAGTTTATCAGTGGGATGAAAAGAGAGACAGATATTTTCCTGTAAAAATGTTCTGACCTGATTTATGATCCGGTTACAGATAAAAGCAGATGATGTATCAGTCTGATGAAAGAATAAGATTGCTTGTTTTTTGCAATAGAAGAACAGTAATGTGGCTATAGGAGACACGATGGAATATTTAAGGATTGAACATGATTTTCCCAGAATTTCACACAGTGCGGTAACACTTGGGAAGTTTGACGGCATACACCGCGGACATCAGAAACTGGTTGAGAAAATTATTGAGCAGAAACAGGAAGGTGCACAGGCGGTTGTACTTGCACTTGGAACTGCCTCAAGAACAATCCTCACAAAGGAAGAGAGATGCCGTGTTCTGGAAGGAATGGGAGTGGATGTGCTGTTGGAGTGCCCGCTCACTGAGAAAATACGGCACATGAAAGCAGAGAATTTTATAAAAGAAATACTGATAGGGGACCTGCAGGCCTCTTATGTGGCGGTTGGAGAGGATTTCCGTTTTGGCTATGAGCGGAAAGGAACTCCCACCATGCTGAAAGAGTTCGGAAAGAAATATGGATTTTATACGGAAGTTCTGCCAAAAGAAATGGACGGACGCCGTAAGATCAGCAGCACATTTGTCAGAGAAGAACTGAACAGAGGAAATATGGAGAAATTCCATTACCTTATGGGAACCGACTTCTCAGTGGAAGGAATTATCGAACATGGACGTGGAATGGGACACAAATATCTGCTCCCGACCACAAATCTGATTCCTCCGGTGGAGAAACTGATGCCTCCAAACGGCGTTTACATTACCGTTTCCCATTTCAAAGACAAAGACTATCAGGGAATCACCAATGTGGGGCATAAGCCTACAGTTGGTGGTGAGAAATTTATCGGTGTGGAGACATACCTCTTTGACTGCAATGAGAATCTGTATGGAGAATACTGCAAAGTGGATTTCAAAAAATTCCTCAGACCAGAGCAGAAGTTCTCTTCGCTGGAAGCGCTGAAAGCACAGCTACAGAGAGATGCGGATAAGGGAAAAGAATACTTTAAACAGGTTAAGTAATCCGTTTGTTTTAAACATAAAATGTTGATAAATAAGAGGAATTTGTACTTGTAGAAAATATTCTGCATATAAATCTCCAGACAAATGTTTCGCATACAACCTGACTATAAAATGTTGGATTTTATAGTCAGAGATTTTTATTTTTAAGTTTGTAAAAAAAGAGGTTTACACGCCAAGGTCAATGTGCTATACTAACCAAGGTGAATTCAGCCCATGTTCAGGGACAGGACACTCCGACCATCTCTTAATATGTGGCGGTCAATCAACAATAATTATAAGAATATAGGAGGAAATCACAATGATTTCAAAAGAAAAGAAAGCAGCAATCATGAAAGAATATGCAAGAACTGAAGGAGATACAGGATCACCGGAAGTACAGGTAGCAGTTCTTACAGCAAGAATTCAGGAAC
>OLNH01001244.1_pt1 | contig 14127 bp, 12 predicted proteins | sample 1643101 | NCBI WGS metagenome assembly OLNH01 (sample SAMEA3136758, study PRJEB25190) | human gut metagenome | biome: human gut; feature: human-associated habitat; material: faeces | place: Austria | collected 2013
TCACAAACAGCTACACCCCAGGAAAAACAAGCGTAACCGTAACAAAGAAATGGTTAGATAACAATAATCAGGATGGAAAGCGTCCGGCTAGTATCAAAGTGCAGCTCTATGCAGGTAATGCTGAGCGTGTCGGGGAAGTTGAGCTGAACAGTGAAAATAAATGGACCTATACATGGAGAAATCTGCCGGAAAAAGCAAACGGACAGAAGATCACTTATAAGGTAAAAGAAGCCGGAGAAGTAAGCGGATATACATCGGCGGAGCCGACAGGAGATGCAGAAGAGGGATTTGTGATCACGAACAGCCACACCCCGGAGACAATCGAGGTGAAAGGAAGCAAGACCTGGTCTGACAATGACAATGAAGATGGAAGCCGTCCAACCAGTATCACGGTAAACCTTCTTGCAAATGGAACAAAGAAAGCCAGCGTGAAAGTAACTGAAAAAGATGGCTGGAAGTACAGCTTCAAAGACCTGCCGAAATATGAAAACGGTGAAGAGATCACCTACACAGTGACAGAGGATGCGGTAGCGGACTATTCCACAAAGATAGACGGTTACAACATCACAAACAGCTACACCCCAGGAAAAACAAGCGTAACCGTAACAAAGAAATGGTTTGATAATGATAATAAGAACGGAAAGAGGCCATCTGAAATTAAGGTTCAGCTTTATGCAAACGGAAAAGAAAGTGGAAGTCCAGTTACTTTAAATGAAGCAAACAAATGGACATATACTTGGAGCGGTCTGGATGAGAAGAATGGTGGAACTACAATTGTTTATACAGTAAAAGAAGTCGGCACTGTAGATGGATATGAAACATCTGTAAGTGGCGATGCACGTACTGGATTTACAATTACCAATACTCTTAAATCCGGAACTCTTGAGATTGTCAAAGCAATCACTGGTGCTATTTCTGATTCAACTCTTACAGCAGAACAGAAAGCAGCGATGACATTTACTGTTACAGGTTCTGACGGATATTCTGAAACTGTTCATTACAGTGATTTCACAGATGGAAAATATACATTCAGTAATCTTCCACTTGGTGAGTACACAGTAACAGAAACAAATGCAGATATCGAAGGCTATAAACTGACTACTACTTACAGTGTAGACGATGGAAAAGCAACAGTAACAAGTAAAGAAACAGCAACAGTTACAATTACAAATAACTACACTACAAATAAGAAAACATCAGTCAAGATCAGCAAGGTAGATGCCGAAACATACAAAGTACTCGGCGGCGCCCACCTCATGGTTATTGACCCGGATGGAAATGTAGTAGCTGAATGGGATTCTACAAAGAATGCTCACAAGATCACAGGTCTCAAACCGGGAGTTACTTATACTCTTCGTGAGACAAAAGCACCGAAGGGCTATGATGTTGCGGCAGATACAACATTCGAACTGAATGAAGACGGAACAATCAACACAGCAAACACGACAACATCAATCAGTGGTGACGATCTTCTTGTAAAAGATGAGAAGACAGTAGACAAGACAGTTTCCGTATCTGTAACCAAGAGACTGGTAACAGTTGACGGACAGGTTATTGGAGCACCGGATGCTACATATTATGTTGCGCTTTATTCAGATCCTGACTGTACACAGAGAGTTTCAGATGTAATGGCTCTTAATTATAAGAATGCATCTGTTTCTACTGTAACATTTACAGGACTGAAAAAAGGCCAGACCTATTATGTAGGTGAGTGCGAGGCAGATGGAACAAGCTACCTTGCAAATGTAAATGCAGACGGAACTTTATACACGGTAGATTTTTCTGATGGAAATACAGTAGAAGTTACAAATAATGATGGAAGTAAGACCATATACTTTGATAATCAGTTTGAAAAGGTTCCGGATGGTTACTACAAAGAAGGTGAACTGAACATCACCAAGAAGCTGGTAGGCGGCGATGGAAAAGCTAAGAACAGCAGTGAGGTTTTCTATGCAGGAATTTTCTCAGACGCAGATTTCACACAGCTTTCTCCAGACGTTTCTGATAACATCGTACCGTTGGATCTGGCAGGTGGTTCAAAGGTAACTTCACAGGTTAAGGTTTCTATTCCGGAAAGCGGCTCTATTACCTTATATGTAACAGAGGTAGATTCCAAAGGAAATCCGGTTGCCGGAGCAGCAAGTTTTAAATATGATGTCAGCGTAGATAATATGCAGGTAACTTTTGATGATGACAATATCAGTGCAGATGTAGTAATTACAAACTCTGAGAATACACCGGAAGTTACACCAACACCAACTACTACGACACCGAACACTCCGGTTACACAGAGTGGATCTACAACGAAATCTGCCGTCAAGACAGGCGACAGCACACCGATCGGAATGTTTGTAGGATTATTTGCAGCAGCGGCCGTAATTGCCGGAGCAGCGGTATTCTTTAAACGCCGTAAGAAATAATATGTAAATTTGAAAAGGGCTACACACTTTATAGTGCGTAGCTCTTTTTTGGGTCTGACGGCATATAATAAAAAGTTATTTTTATAACGATTATTGACAATTTAAATTAAAATACGTTATTATAAATATAGCAGAAGTGAACATAATATATTAAAATACGTTAGAATTGAGAGTGAGGTGTTGATATGTTATATGAGTATTTGTTAAGTAGATATAAGACAAATGAGCCTATATTTTTATCTGATATTGACCTTCCGGTGTCTTCAACAAATTTAAGACAGATGTTTAAAGTATTATGTGACAGTGGAAAAATCAGAAGATTTGATAATGGTGTTTATTATATACCTGCTCCATCTAGATTAAAAGGAGGAACGGGAATTGCACCGGAAATTGTTGTACGGTATAAATATATTATGCGAAATGGTAAAGTAGAAGGATATTATTCTGGTTATACATTTGCCAATCAGCTTGGAATCACTACACAGGTTCCATATATACTAGAGATAGTATCTAATGCGGCAAGTGCTAACGTTAGAGAAGTGAGCGTAAAAGGACAAAAGGTTATATTAAGAAAGCCTAAAGCAGCAATTAATATGCAGAATTACAGAATACTTCAGTTTCTCGATTTATTAAAAGATATAGATATTTATGCTGATAGTATTCCGGATCGTGTATCTGAAATACTTGCGCAGTATGTAAGAGATGAGAATATAAAGAAAACAGAGATTGACCAGTATATTATTTTATATCCGGATAAAGTATATAGAAATCTTTATGAGATGAGGTTGTATAATGTTTTTGCATAATGACAAAGAATTATTTCAAGAAGTAATATATTCTGCATCAGTAGAATTGAGACTTCCAATTGCAGTAATAGAAAAAGACTATTATGTCACTATGTTATTGAAAAAACTTGCTGAAAATGCGCCGGAATGTGTATTTAAAGGAGGAACATCTCTTTCTAAATGTTATCACGCAATTGATAGGTTTTCAGAAGATATTGATATAGCGTTTTCAAATAAATTAACTCAAGGTGAGAGAAAAAAGTTAAAAAATATAACGATTTCAGGAATAAGTGAAACATTGGGATTGCCAATAACAGATTGGGAGAAAGCAAGAAGTAGAAGAGACTACAATTGTTATACATTTGCGTATGATCCATTAGAAGGGTATGTTCCTGAAAGTCTGGCACAGGGTGTTAAGATGGAGATATCACTAGGGGCAATTTCTTTTCCAACAGTTAAACTTTCAGTGGATAGTTTGGTATATCAGTATTTATTAAAAGACAATTGGGATATTATAGAAGAATATAATTTACATCCATTTGAAATGCAAGTACAAAGTTTGGAACGAACATTTGCAGATAAAGTTTTTGCATTGTGTGATTACTTTCTTACTGGAAAAATTTTGCGTCATTCGAGGCATTTATATGATATATATATGTTATTACCACGAATAGAGCAAGATACAAAATATAAAGAACTGGTAGGAGAGATCAGGGCGGATCGGGCGTCCATGGGTGAAGGCATTTGTCCATCAGCACAAGATGGTACAAATGTTCCTATGATTTTGCATGAAATTATTGAGAACGAAATTTATAAGAAAGATTATGAAGTAATTACTTCATATTTCCAGAACCATCCAGTGCCATATGAAACAGTTATTACAGCACTGGAAACAATTGCAGAAAGTGATATTTTTGCATAATAAATTATAAACAGGGGGATTTTTAATCATGTTACAGGGTTTTAATCATTTTGATGAGAATGGAAATGCAGTTATGGTAGATGTTTCCGGGAAGAGTGTTACTCATAGAACGGCGATTGCTACAGGAGAGATTCATGTAGGTGAGGCCATTATGGCTGCTGTGAAGGAAGGTTCTGTAAAGAAGGGGGATGTTCTTGGCGTTGCGCGTGTAGCGGGCATTATGGGTGTGAAGAGGACTTCTGAGCTGATTCCGATGTGTCATCCACTTCCAATCCAGAAGTGTTCTGTAGATTATGAACTGGATGAGGCAAATGGAATTATCCGGGCTTTTTGTATGGTTAAGACAGAGGGAAAAACCGGCGTGGAAATGGAGGCACTGACAGGAGTTCAGGTGACTCTTCTGACAATTTATGATATGTGTAAGGCGATTGATAAGCATATGGTAATGTCCAATGTGCATCTGGTTGAGAAGACTGGTGGTAAAAGTGGAGATTTCCGATTTTAGCCAGAACGAAATGATTTGCAAATGTTCATCCGATTAAAACAGAACATCTGGTGAATTGTGATATTTGTTAATATTAAAAAAATTTGTTGGGTAAAAGAGAATAAAAGTGTATAATAAATAAAAAGAAAAGAACGGCTGTTTTCTGTATATATTGGAAGATATTTCAGTATAAGATACTGCGGCAGAATAACAGTCGAAAAACCTTTTTTTGGGATGCTATAATTTATGGAGGGTTTTACAATATGAAAAGAGTAGCGATTATTACATCCAGCGATACTGGATATCGTGGAGAACGTGAGGATTTAAGTGGTCCGGCAATCCGTGAGATCGTTGAGAAGAATGGATATGAAGTGGTATCTGCGGATATTCTGCCGGATGACAGAAAGATGCTGTCAGAGAGAATGGCAGAGATTGCAGATAAGGGAGAGGCAGAATTGATTCTGACTACAGGTGGAACTGGTTTTTCTCCACGAGATATTATGCCAGAGGCAACAGAAGATATCATTGACAGACGTGTGCCGGGGATTCCGGAGGCAATGCGTGCATACAGTATGACGATTACCAAGCGTGCCATGCTGAGTCGTGCAACAGCTGGTATCCGTAAAAAAACGCTGATCATTAATCTGCCGGGAAGTCCGAAGGCTGTAAAAGAGAGTCTGGAATATATCATTGATGCGCTTGGACATGGCATCGAGATTATGACGGGAGAAGCTGGAAACTGCGCGAGATAGTTGACAGTCATTAATGGAAGAATAAGTACGAAAATAAAATCAGGAAGGTAAAAGGGATAGTTTTATGGGAAAAGTAATTGCAGTCTGTACAAGTGACAGGAAAGGAATACAGAAGACAAGCGTTCCGGAGATTGAGATTGTTGAGGACTGGGGCATTGAGGGAGATGCGCATGCAGGAAAATGGCATCGCCAGGTAAGCCTGCTTTCTTTTGACAAGATTGAAGAATTCCGTGCCAGAGGTGCGGAAGTGGAGGATGGTGCATTTGGAGAGAACCTGGTGGTTCAGGGAATTGATTTTGCAACACTCCCGATCGGTACGAAATTCAAATGCAATGACGTAGTTCTGGAACTGACTCAGATTGGCAAGGAATGTCACAGCGGATGTGCGATCTTCAAGAAAATGGGAGAGTGCATCATGCCGAAGCAGGGCGTTTTTACGAAAGTTCTGCATGGCGGAGTAATCCGCCCGGGAGATGAACTGGAAATTGTCATATGAGGAGAATGAAAGAATGATTATTGATACACATGCACATTATGACGCTGACGGCTTTGATACAGACAGAGAAGAACTTCTTGCGTCTATGTATGAGGGCGGAATTGAGAAGATTGTAAATGTCTGTGCAGCTATCGATGAGCTTGAAGACACTGTGAAACTGGTTGAGAAATATCCGTTTATATATGGAGCAGTAGGAGTTCATCCGGATGATGCAGACAAGATGACACAGGAGACTCTGGATGAGATCCGCAGAATTTCTCACATGGATAAAATGGTTGCAATCGGTGAGATCGGTCTGGATTATTACTGGCATAAGGAAGAAGCAGAGCATCAGATTCAGCAGAAGATGTTCCGGGTTCAGATGGATATTGCCAGAGAGGAGAAACTTCCGTTTATGATCCACAGCAGAGAGGCGGCAGAGGATACACTTAATATCGTCCGGGAGTATATGCAGGGCGGCATGTATGGTGGTATCATTCATTGTTTTTCATACAGTAAGGAGATTGCAGCAGAGTATCTGAAGATGGGACTGTATTTGGGAATTGGCGGTGTCGTTACATTTAAGAATGCAAGAAAGCTGAAAGAAGCGGTTCAGTATGCACCGTTATCCCAGCTTGTGCTGGAAACAGACAGTCCATATCTGTCTCCGGAGCCGAACAGAGGAAAGAGAAACTCTTCTCTGAATCTGCCATATGTGGCACAGGCAATTGCAGACTTAAAAGGAATTACAGCAGAAGAAGTTATTGAAGTGACGAAGCAGAATGCCGAGAAACTTCTGGGGATCTGATAAAGTCAGGGGACAATATAAGGCTTAAAGATAAGATTCCGCAAAGAGCATTACAGAACATAACATGAATAATAACAATATAAAAAATATGATGAAAGTTATTCATGTAAAGTTATACGCAAAAAAGATGTTGACCAGAAGTGCGATCAACATCTTTTTTGTTTCTTAATATCCGCTGTCATAGCTATCGTCGTAATTATCGTAGCTTTCATCATAGTTGCTGTCGTCATTATCGTAACTGCTATCATAACTGTTGTCATAGTTGTCGTAACCGCTATCATAACTGTCATCATAACTACTGTCATAGCCGGAGCTATCATAACTACTGTCACCATTATCATAGCTGGTGCTGTCATAACTGCTGTCACCAGAATCACTGCTGTCGCTGCTACTGTTTCCATCTGAGTTTCCTGTTGAATCAGAAGAATCAGAGGAACCGTCTGATACAGATGCCAGATATTCCCAGGAGTGAATGGATTCCGTATCCTCAACAACATTTCCGGTGGTCTTGTCGATCATGTTTCCTTCCCAGTCAAATTTGATATTCAACAGATTTGTGTTGGTGGAAGGCTTGACATTCATGGACATGATCTCTTTGAATTTGGCTTTCAGGTTTTCGAGGGTGAATTCATCACCGATCAGATTTCGTACACTGTGAGAAGCAGCAAGTTCCTCAGTATAATCATCCAGCATATATGGCCCATATTCGCCGCTGTCGTGGTTATAATGCATAACCATAGGCTTCACTTCCGGAGAAAGAATCTGGATGGTTGATTTGCCGTTCAAAGTTGATTTTTGGATAGTGAAGCTTGCCATTCCTTCCAGAAGTTCCGGGAGCTCCTGTTGAGTGGAAACGAAATTTCCAAGGGAATAAAAAACAGTAGTGCTGTGTCCCTGATCATCCGAGAGCTGTCCATAAGGCTGAAGCACATGCGGGTGTCCGCCGATGATCACATCCACACCCTGCTGCATCAGAAATGCGGCCCACTGTTTCTCAAATTCATTTGGCATGGTTTCGTCTTCAGTACCCCAGTGTGCTACGAAGATAATACAGTCGCTGACCTGTTTGGCTTTCTGGATCATGGCAGTGATTTTATCTTTGTCAAAGATATCCAGCATATAATCGTAGCCGTCACCTAATCCGGAATTGTTTGTACCATATGTATAATCGAGAAACGCAATCTTGATTCCGTTAACTTCTTTTGTCTTTACAGTATCTGCATCTTCCTGGGTTGCATGGATGCCAAGTACGGGAATGTCAGGATAGTTTGTACTCCAGAAATCCAGAGTGCTTTTCAGATAGTCATAGCCATAATCATCTGCGTGGTTGGTCGCGGATTCCACTACATTAAACCCTGCTTTGATAATAGCATCTCCTACTTCCTGAGGTGTGGCAAAAGAAGGATAACTGCTGACTGCATCATGACTGGGAGCAAAAACCGTTTCCTGATCGATCATAGCTACATCTGCCGCCTGGATCTGATCCAGAACGTGTGTATAAATATGATCATAATTCCATACACCGGAATCATATTCACCGGATTCATACAATTTACTGTGATATAGATTGTCGCCAACAGCAATCACACTTGCAGTGGTAATTTCTGGTGTTTCAGCTGCTTCTTTTGCTTTCTGTTCTTCGAGTGCCGCTGCTTCGACAGCTTCTTTCTGCGGTTTGCTGATCAATGTGTAATCAAGCTGATGGATGATCACAACCAGTATGATCAGAGCCACAACAGAGCACAGAAGACTGATGCGCGAATTGATCTTTTCCCGAAAATTAAGCGGGATATTATTTTTTTTCATATTGTTAATCCTTTTAAAATATAGCTGTGCAGAACAGCGGAAATTTTGATATCTTTATATTCTGCTATTCTGAAAGATTTTTTATTATCTGTTCATTATAACAAATTTCAAGGTTCAAAGAAAGATTAAGAGAGAAATTCTTTCAAAACCTTTCAAAAATGCTTTGTGAGGCAAAGTAATTTAGTGTATAATAAAAGAAATACGGGAGTCAGAAATTAGCAGCAGGGATTAGAGAGAACAGGAACTGATCTCCGTTGATAGAAGGAAATAAGAGGGAGGTAGCCGGATGAACCATTATGAGGCGATTAATGATGTGCTAGTTAATTTGTTTAATGAGATTCTGGATCTGGAAGAGAGAGCGCTGATTACGGGAGAATATAAGAATATTTCAGTCAATGATATGCACATTATTGATGCGGTAGGTATCCGGGAGCAGAAGAATATGTCAACAGTAGCCAGGGCATTGAATGTAACTGTGGGTACGTTGACAATTGCAGTGAATAATCTGGTAAAGAAGGGATATATCCAGCGTATGCGAAGCCAGGAGGACAGACGAGTGGTGCTGATCTCATTGACAGAACTGGGAGAGAGAGCATACCATCATCACAAAAAATTCCATGAGAAAATGGTGCTGGCAGTGTTGAAGGGATTGAACGTAGAAGAAACAGAGGCGCTGACAACAGCACTGACGAAACTGGAGACATTTTTCAGATCTTATCAGTAGAAATGGTGAAACTTTGAAGATAAGACTACAGGAGCGTTATTCGTTATTGTAGCTGATAAATTAGGTTTCTGTGTTATATGAAAATGTTTAACCGAACTGCGGAGCAGTTATTCGGCATAGAGCCGCATAGCGAAGCGGATGCTTTTATCTGCTTAAATGAAAAAGGCAGGGGTGAGATAATCACCCCTGCCTTTTTGCATATCGTGTCTGCGCTCTAACGGCGATAAAAGCCCCAATTTATTTCATATATTTTTCCAGCACCGGAAATTGCACAGGACCGATTTCCAGAATTTTGCGGTGAAAATCTTTCAGATTAAAGTCATTCCCCAGTTTTTTCTGGCAGGCGGTTTTCAGGTCAAGGAAGTTCAGGTATCCCCAGTAGTATTTCAGATAATTTCCGGGAGTTTCTACGATGTACTGATAGATTTCCCCGGCAGTGGAAGCACTGGTAATGCCAAATGCTTTGAGAAAGGCAGCAGTACGGGCACTGTCCCAGCCGCGATAGTGGATACCGATGTCGATCAGGGAGTAGATACATAGATTCATACTGCGATTTAACCAGGCAAGGCGAACGGCATTTCCGGCGGCAGCAGAGTCTTTCATAAGGGCGGCGGCATATTCATACCCATAGGACTCCACATAGGTAGCCCAGCCTTCCACATAGCCGGAAGAAGTAACCAGATATCGGATATCAGAAGGACTGGTTCTGCCAAAGAAAACAGTCTGATACAGATGACCGGGAAATCCTTCATGTGCAAGGGTTCCAAAGAGTTCCAGGCTGGTGGTCCGCCCGGAATCATTGATATAGATTATATTTGGATTCTGAGTATCAATTGGCGGTGTGAGATAAAAGGCAGGACTTAGGAAGCTTTTTATGGATGGATGAACGGAGCGGAGTTCATAAGTGACCTTTTCCATTTGTGGAAAATCTTTCGCCATAAGTTTTGGCAATTTTTCCAGCATCTGTGTCGGGGTTAGAGTCAGTTCATTGGAATATGCGGAAAGGTCAGAAAGCAGTTGTGGGTCTTTTTTCAGCAGAGAGCGTATCTGCTCATAATCAGACAGAAGTTGTGCAGACAGGCGCTGTTCAATTCGTTTAACTGGTACATAGGTTCCTGTCTGGCTTCTGAGCAGATAGAGATAATATTCCCGTCCCCCATCAAAAAAAGCCAGCCCACGGCTGCTTTTTCCAGTTCCACGGAGCTGTTCCAGTCCGTCTGCCAGTTCCTGATAGGCAGGGATCACTTCAGTGAGAATTAACTTATGATGATATGTACAGAGTTTTTGCTGGTCCTGGGTGCTAAGAACCGGGGTAGAGAAGGTCTTTAATTTCTGAGCAAAAATGTCGTCCATGTAGTTGGAATCGGGTTCTGCGATAAATGAGCGGCATTGTTTCAGAATGCGGTCGAGAGTGGTGTCACTCATGAAAAGTCCTGCCTGGGATTTCTGTTTTTCCAGCTTCAGGATACTCTGAAAATATGGTTTTATTGTGCCCAGGAGTTTCAGGTAGTCAGAAATATCTTCCCTTGAGTGAAAAGAATATTCTGCCAGCAGGACAGGAAGCTGTGCCTGTACACCAAGGCTCGGACCCAGCGGCTCATCCAGAATACTGTTTTTTCCAAGGGCGGCGCGGGTGTGGAAATACAGAAGAAGCATATCACAGGTAAGCTGGTTTTCATGAGAGAGCTTCGAGTAGGCGAAGGATTTCAGTTTGTTTTCATATTTCTGACAGAGACTGGTTGTTTTGTCAGGATCTGAGAGAGCAGTGCCGAGAGTAACTTCAGGCTTCTTGATGCCTTTTTTCTCAGGATGGGTGAGGGTGTAGTGGAGGGTCAATGTGCTGCTGGTTACTTCTGACTGGAATAATTTTTCTGTAAATGTTTCAAAACGGGAATTTTCTGAAATGAAATGACCGGACAGGGAACCCATTCCGATACCGGCGGCAAAGACCAGACAGAGGGCCAGGATTCTTTTTGGGATGCTCATATGAATACGCATATCAACCTCGGGAGGTGCTTTTTACTATTTTATTGGAAAAGAGGGTGGAGTATGCTATCATAGTTACAAATAAAAAATATGTAGAACCAGACTGTGAAGGAGCTGTTTTTGTGTTACTGAGCACGGAGTGAACAGTAACGTTTTTATTTATATGACTGAAAACAGAAGAAATGGAGGTACAAATGATGTCAGAGGTTTATGATATAGCAATCCTGGGGGCAGGTCCGGCGGGGATCAGTGCGGCAATCTATGCTGCCAGAGCAAAGATGAATACATTATGGCTGGACAAGCAGTTTGCTCAAGGCGGACAGATACTGAATACTTATGAAGTGGATAATTATCCGGGACTTCCGGGAATCAGCGGAATGGATCTGGGTGAGGCAATGGGAGAACATGCTGCGAAGCTTGGAATAGAACCAGTGAGGGAGAATGTTCTGGCTGTAGAGGATGCTGGTGAGGAGAAGATCATCCGCACAAAGAAAAATGAGTACAGAGCCAGAACTGTGATCCTTGCCTGTGGCGCCAGCCATCGCAGACTGGGCATCCCGGGAGAAGAAGAACTGTCAGGAGTGGGTGTTTCTTATTGTGCTACCTGTGACGGTGCTTTTTTTAAGGATAAAACAGCTGTAGTTGTGGGTGGCGGAAATATGGCCGTTGAAGATGCGATCTTTCTTTCAAGGATCTGTAAGAAAGTTTATCTGGTACACAGACGCGACGAACTGCGGGCAGATGAGATCCTGCAGGAGAGCCTGACTGCTGATGGAAATGTAGAAGTTATATGGAACAGTGTGGCAGTAGAAATTCAAGGAGAAGAGTGTGTTACCGGGCTGAGGATCCGAAATGTACAGGATAATACAGAATCTGTGATCAATACAGATGGGGTATTTATTGCTGTGGGGATCATTCCAAATACAGAGAAATTCAGTGGTCTGGTAAAGCTTGATGAATCGGGATATATTATTGCGGGAGAAGAAGGAATTACACAGACTCCGGGTATTTTTGCAGCAGGAGATATCCGTACAAAGATGCTTCGCCAGGTAGTGACTGCTGTGTCTGATGGAGCGAATGCGGTAACTTCGGCACATAATTATCTGATCCGGCAGAGATGATAGAGAGGATAAAATTATCTGTTTTGCTGATTGCTTATAACCGAATAACTGGTCTTGATGGAAAAGTGTGAAAGTGTTCTTCGCACTTTTTTCATTTGACAAAAATTAGATCCTGTGATAACATACACAAATGCGTAACGAAATGTAACAAATATGTAATAATTACGCATTGGAAAATATTATTTTACAGATAGTGAAAATGATAATGTGTATGTTATAAGGAGTAGATCAGTAAATGAGTAATAAAATAAAAGCAATTTTAATGGCAGCAGCAGTTTCTTCGATGGTTCTGACACAGGGAGTAAGTGCGGCACAGTTTGATGACGGTGAGCAGATATTTACAGACGGAACAGAGAGCAGTGATGCAACAGGAAGCGTAAGCGCCCTGGCAAGTGCCCTTGCGAAGCAGACCGAAGAGGAGACTCAGAAGTTTGTGGAGAAAGAAGAGGAGGCTGCTCAGATTCGTGAAGAGCGCAGAGTAGAGAAAGCAGAGAAAGCATCTGAACAGGCAGAGCAGGACAAAACTGCAGCACTGGAAGCTATCCAGCAGACGGTTGAAGATGCCAGAAAGAAAGCGGAAGAAGAGGCAGAGGCACAGCGTGTGGCTAAGAGACAGGCAGTTGTTGATTTTGCACTGCAGTTCGAGGGAAATCCTTATGTATACGGCGGAACAAGCCTTACAAATGGTGCAGACTGTTCCGGATTTGTAATGTCTGTATTTGCAAACTTTGGTTACAGCCTTCCACGTGTAGCAGCAGATCAGTGTGCTGCTTCTACAAAGAAAGATATCAGTCAGATTGAGCCTGGTGATCTGGTATTCTATGGAAATGGTTATGTGGATCATGTGGCACTTTATATTGGTGATGGTAAGATCATCCATGCAAGTGGTGCTGCTACAGGAATTAAGATTTCCAATTATGATTATGAGCAGCCGGCAGCGATCGGAACGTTTATGGAATAATGCAAAGTGATTTACGCTCTGTTAACTATTATTTGTTAGCAGAGCGTTTTTCGTTAGTCAACTGCCAAACACCTAAAAGCAGTAAAAACCCTAACGCATGGTTTCACGTTTTTATCCGTTTGACTCTGAGTATATAAAATGTATATTACAACAGGAAAAGATACCAAAATATCGGATTCGACAAATTGCACAAAGAATGTCGAAGGGTGGGAAAAGTGGATAAAGTCGTACACACTCTATCCACATAGCGGATGTATGGAAAAGCCTGTAAATTAAAGTTATACACAAAGTTATCCACATTATCCACATTTTATGTGTGTGGAATACTTGATTTACATAAGTGAAAAAGAAACAAATGTTTTGTGTAAAATGATAAATCGACATTTCCGGATAAAAAAATAACAAAATCTATTGACTTTTTTATATTCTAAAAAACATATAATATTATCTGCAAAAGACAAAATATAGCAATATACAGATAAATAATCAGAATATTATAAAAGATATTATGCCGAAATATACAACAACACATAAAAAAAGAATCCAGGCGTGGGTAGACGGAAATTTCCACATAGGAGAGCCAGATGTGGATGAGAGATACACAAAATATAATTGTCTGGGGATAACTTTCCACAAGTGTTATCCACATTCCACATAACGTATATTGTGACTGGAAAAAGTAAAAGCAGCTAAATGGATGATAAAATCTCCATTTAACTGCTTAAAATATTTTGATATTTAGTAACTATTCAGCAGTCGCTTAACTATGAAAGTACGGAACAGTTACGATATTGTTTTTAAGATTATTTCTGCTTCATTCGTTTAATGACTTTCAAACGGGTGAACTCTTCACGTTCTTTCTCTTCCAGAGCATTCTGGATGT
>OLNH01001250.1_pt1 | contig 14060 bp, 11 predicted proteins | sample 1643101 | NCBI WGS metagenome assembly OLNH01 (sample SAMEA3136758, study PRJEB25190) | human gut metagenome | biome: human gut; feature: human-associated habitat; material: faeces | place: Austria | collected 2013
ATGATAGATTTTTTGCTACATGTTCGAAGTGAGAGAGTTGGTTATGAGACGGTAATAATACCTAAATGGATATTCACAAAGAAAAAATAGAAGATAGGTATTAAGCTTTCGTATAGGAAGCTACATGTCAATCCATGGTTTATGAAGAGCAGACTTCATCATAACTATTTGAATAATTTATCGAAAGAAGGAAAAAATAAAATTATACCACTACCGTTCAATAAGCAGTGCATTATTAGAAATTGAAAATGGCACTTTTCATTTTGCATCGAAAGAAGAGTTAAATGATCCGTTGGAAGGGTTTGTACGTGTTTTCTGGCAGGGAGATAAGATGGCCTGGGAGGGATTGTTCAGACATTATATATATAGCGTAGCGCGTGCACTGGAACTCTATATTCTGAAAGCCGATGATGAAACGTTATATCATGGTACTTTGGTTGCAGATGTTCATTGCTATAAAAATAACTTTTTTGAGAAAATTTTATTGAAATTAGGAGAAGAGTTCATAACGGATACAGATGTACAAAATCTGGCAGGAGTTTATGGTGACAATTGTTTGAAAGTATCAGAAAAGGAACTTCAATATATTCTTTTTTATATTCATAATAATGCACTAATTAGGTGTCTGGAAGAATTTAAGAAAAATAAATTTGTACCTGCAGAGGAAGCTGAGAAACAGATTAAACTTCTTAATTTTTCACTTTCTGTGGAAAAATTAGTAGATGCAATAAAGAAAGTCTTTTCTAATGAAAAAATGCGTGTCCAGACAATTGAATCTATGGAAGAAATATTCGAGGAAATGAAGGAATTCTCCTATATAATGAAAGGTGCAGAAAACGACATATTTCTTCATGGTAAAGGCTCTGAAGAACAAATATATAATAATGATGGCAATTCAGTAGTTCAACAGCATAGAAAGTGGTTAATTGTTATGGCTGATTTTCCAAAAGTGTTTGTGGCTCAGTTGAGGGATATGATATACCCCAAAAGCTATGTTGTTTGTTTTTCTAAAAAAAATGATAATTCTGCTATGTGGGGAAACTATGCAGATTGTCATAAGGGTGTATGTCTGATTTATGATACAGGTGACGAGGCAAAACTTAAGGTAGGAGGGCGACATATTCCTCTTGATGTAAGAGCAATTTCTTATGGTGGAGAGGCAAAAAGAGCAGAATTCAAAAGATACGTTATGGATTGTCAAAAGAAAAAAGTACAAAACACATTGGGGTCTGACCGTGCGTCCAGCTAAGGGTATATAGTCCGGTGGGTGGAAGCCCCATCAAATAAGCTGCTAACCACAGCATTTGAAGCGAGTCTTGAGTCTGTCGCGGTAACGTTGCAGGCTAAGCGTAGACAGCAAGATAACAGGGATAGCTATTGAGCACCGAAATCCCAAAGTCACCAGAGGGTCGACATCGTGGTCTGGATGGAAGACAACATATGTATTTATCGTTATGGTGAGATTTTACATACCTCTGCGGTGTTGGTTGGAACTATTCATGTTATACAGGGAATATATATCAACTGGAGAGAACCTGCATTTTCTTCTGTAGTGTGTAAACAGAAAGTATGCCTGACAACCAAAAGAAGGATGGTAAAAGAAATGCAGGTAGGCGGAGGCCCGAATATTACCGATGAAGGTATGAACAAAATAAATACCAGAGGGAAGTCGAGAGAGAACTGTTCCTCACAGTTCTGGCCTGCGAAACTATATCAAAGAGGAAACATTAGCTATACACAGAGATAGAGGTACTAATGGAAACGAAATTGGCGAGAATATCACAATTATCAAAGGAAAATCCTGATATGGTATTTACGTCTTTAGGACATTTGATTAATAAGGAAATGCTTAAGAGCTGCCATACCCAGATGGATGGAACGAAAGCTGTAGGAATTGATGGGATTACCAAAGAGGAATACGGGAGAAGTCTGGAAGAAAACATAAACGCTCTTATAGAACGTTTAAAGAAAAAGTCCTATAAGCCAAAACCAGCAAGGCTGGTGGAAATACCGAAGGACAATGGAAAGATGCGACCGCTCAGTATCTATTGTTACGAAGATAAGCTGGTGCAGGAAGCACTGCGCAGAATACTGGAAACGGTGTTTGAACCCATATTCTATGATGAAATGATGGGATTCCGACCCAACAGGGGATGTCATAAAGCAATCCGAAAATTAAACCTGATGTTGGAGAGAAAACCAACAAGTTATGTATTGGATGCAGACATTAAAGGGTTCTTCCAGCATCTTGACCATGAATGGATCATACGTTTTATAGGATCAAGGATCAAAGACCCCAATATTATCCGACTTGTCAGACGGATGCTGAAGGCAGGGATTATGAACAACTATGAATTTGAAGAAACCGAAGAAGGAAGTGGACAGGGTTCTGTCTGTTCTCCTGTAATCTCCTGCATCTATATGCATTACGTACTGGTATGGTGGTTTAAAGAGGTGATAACACCAAAGCTGAAAGGATATGCAGGTCTGGTCGTATATGCTGACGATTTTGTGGTAACATTCCAGTATAAATCGGATGCAGAGTGGTTCTATGAACATCTGAAACATAGAATGGGACACTTTGGATTAAACCTCGAGGAAGAAAAGAGCCGTCTGATAGAGTTCGGGCGTTATGCAAAAGAAAGATGCAGAAAAGCCGGAACGAAACCAGGCACTTTTACTTTCTTAGGTTTTACACACTACTGTTCCAAAAGTAGGAATGGCAGATTCAGAGTGAAGAGGAAAACCAGTAAGAAGAAGTTTGCAAAGAAGTGCAGAGAAGTAAATCTTCTGTTAGTGAAGATGAGAACATGCAGATTAAAAGAGATTATTGCAAAACTTAACCAGATACTAATTGGTTATTACCATTACTATGGAATTACGGACAATACAGAAAGTATAACGGCATTCCGATATAACATCATGAGAAGCCTGTTCTATTGTCTGAACCGGAGAAGCCAGAAGAAAAGCTATAATTGGGTAGAATTTCTAAATATGCTGGATAACAGCTATCCACTGGTAAGACCCCGGATATATGTCAATATATACGAATGATAATGTGAACGATTCGTTTCGCAAAGAGCCGGATGCGGGAAAGCCGCACGTCCGGAATTCTGTGAGGGGTGCACGACCGTAAGGGGTGCATCTACTCGACCCATAAAGTACGAATACAGACAACTATTCTAACACACAGGAATCTTCACAATCAGTGAATAGCACTTATCAATACAAAAGTCAGATTCCTCTGCAAAATACGAAAACGTGTCGAATTATGTCGATAAAAGTAGCGTGACTATTTTGATAAATAGTAGTACAATATATATAAATTCCATTGCAATCCCAAACGCTTGTTGTATATTGATGAGCTGAAGAAGCTGAACTGTGAATTTAATGAGTCAGAAAAAGGAATCAGGCAGAATTTTGTCTGTTTCCTTCTAATTTCAGTACAAAGATTATCTGATTTTCAATAAAAATATATGATTATATAAGGAGCAATAAACATATGAGGGAAAAATATAATATACACAAAAAGTAGAAATTATATTTTGTTATATAGATAAATATATATAAGGGAGTATTCAAAATCAGTAGATATGTGAGTAGCAATAAGAGTTAATTCAAAAAAATTATTATAAATTTAACAAATTAGGTAATTGACGAAAATCAATATGTCATGTTATAATAAAAAAGCGCTAAGTCTTAGTGATTACTATGAAAGGATAGGATGTGTGAATGAGTAGTTCATTATTATTAGCGGTGCGCAAGCAAGAAGAAATTGCTCAAAGAGAATCACAGAAAGCTGAATTTGAGAAAACTTGGATAGGACGCAGAAGAAAAAAGATAAATTTGATTAAAGAAAAACAAGAATATCTTAAGCGGAATCATATAGGTTAAGACTCCTGATTAGTATCGGGGGTCTTTCTTTGTACATGAAAATATATCAAGGAGAACAGAATATGGAGAAAAAAGAGTTTGATAAAAGATTATACTCGCCAACGCATAAGATGGGATTTAAAATTTTAAGTGATGATCAGTTGGCAAATATATTTCCTACAGTAGAAAATATGGAACGAAAATTTGAAACACATAGAAAAAATATTTCGAAAATTGATGATGTAAAAGCTCATGGCACAGAATTTGATTTTCAATATAATTTGATGTATGACAGTATTTTTTCTATATGGGGAAAACGCGGAAGTGGAAAAACCTCAGCGATATTTACACTTAAATATCGCTTGGAAAAGAAAAACAAAAATGATTTATTTTTGCCAATTATCATGCCAGAAATGCTTCCTGTTAATTGCGATATTATTGGGTGGATATTGGCTGTTTTAGACAGCGAAGTTTCAAAACTGGAAAATATAATAAAAAATAACATAAGCCTCACAGATGATGATGAATTTTTCAAGCATTGTGTTTTTGATCCTAATAATAATAAACTGAGAGTTTCATATAAAAAAACAAAAGAACTTGCGTCTTCTAGAAATATGAGATCTTTTGGTTGGGAGAGATCTTATGCAGAGAATATTGGTTATACAGAAAGATATACTCAGAATTCTTATGATTTTTCAAGACAGCTTGCAGACTTCTGGGATATATTGGTTCAATCAATAAAGAAAGCATACGGCATGAGAACGAATGAAGAACCGCTTATTTATATTATGTTTGATGACGTTGATCTTACACCGGATAAAGTTGTGGAATTATTTTCTGTAATTATTAAATATCTGTCACATCCTAATCTTATAGTTATAACTACGGCTGATGAGGAACTATTCCGGGATGTGATAGAAAGTGATTTGAGAAAAAGGATAGGACAGGATACGCTGGATGATAGTATAAAAAAAGTTGCAGTTGCCATGTTGGGGCAATGGGATGATTATAAGCAAATTATAGAATATGTACAAAAGGATACGGCGATACAAAAACAGGTTAAAGAAACTGCGGAGCTATATATTGATAAAGTGCTTCCGCCTTCTGAAAGATATTATCTGGAACTGTTTGATACTTGCGAAAAAAGACGATATTTTATTGAGAATACAGATGAAGAAGGAGAGAATAAAAATATTGAGCAATTTTTTTCGGAGCAGATAACTAAATTGCATAAAAGAGTATACGGAAAAAATATAAAGGAAGATAATTTTTTATACTATAAAAAAGGAATTAAAAAAATCTTTGGGTTACCGTATTTACTTTTTATGGGAAATACGTCTAGACAGTTGACCAATCAATGTTTTATTTTAGAGGAGATGATTGATGGTATAATAGCAATATATGATAAAAGTGATATTATACCCCTTAAAAATAAGCAGCAATATTTACATAGAGAAGTATACAGACAAGTAGAGCATTTTTGGTATAATTCAATTAATGCAGGAAACATATTAAAAATAGATGACGTTAGTAATTCTGAACTTATTGAAAGAATATTACTTTATCAAAAAGAAGAGTATTCAATTTATATCAATTATCAGTATATTTTAGAATATTATAAAATAAATTCTAGAAGTGTCAGGGAAAATGAGAGAAAACTATTAGTTTTAAAAAATTCTGTAGCATTATTTATGCTTGCCTTTTTTACAGAAAATGTATTGTTAATTGGAGATAATTCAGGGAATAAAAGATATGCAATAAATCCGGAGAGAAAGAAAATACATGGTATAGAAGATTTAATTGAGCTTTTTGATATGGTTACATTTTCAAATGATGTTTCCTTATTGAAAAAGAGTGATGATAAAGATGATAAGTTCAAACTTCAGACAATTATGTATTTATTTGAAAAAGTAATTATTTATCCAGAAACTGCTATGGCATTCAGTGTATCTAATTTTAGTTCAGTTAGAGAATATTTGTATGATTTGCTCAGTAAAGAAATACCCTATAAGATAGGTGCAATACTATTGGAATCATGGAGTCATAAAAATCCAGTGTGGTTTAGAACTGTTTCCAAAATTTTATATCTGTATTTTGAAGGGATATACACAGCAGAAAAACCAGCTTTAAATAAGTTGGATTTGAATGTAGAAAGAATAGGTGGAGATACATTTAGTCAACGGTGGGTTGAAAATATTAATCTAAATGATGGAGTACATTTACTGGATATCATATTAATGTTGGGAAGCAAGAATGATTATATATATCGCAGATTTCAGGCAATTGCCCGTGCAATAGTGGAACAGTCAATAGAAGAACCATTAAGACTTTCATTTGAACAAGTTAGCTATGGAACGAGAGCAATAGATAAAAAATGTCCGTATTTAACAGCGTCAGATATTGAAGAAAATTTTCTTGAAACAATAAAAGATATCTATCCTGTTTCAAAAATTAAGTCACAATATGGAAATGAATTAGGGGAAAAAGATATAATTGCAGCCATTGGCATAAAGCGATTTTTACTTAAAGATTCAAACTTTAAAGAACAAAATGAAGAGCTGAACAGATTAGTTAAAGATATAATGAGGGAAAACATTTTAAAAAATAATGAAATAAAAAAATGGCTGACATTAACAATATATAGTCTTGAAGAAAAAATATATGATGTATTGAAAAGCGGAGCAAATTATATTGTCCTTGACATAGATGAGTTCAAAGATAATATATTAAACTTGTATGATTTAGAAAAATCACATGGTTTAGGAAATATACAAATATATAGAAAAATATTAGATTTTTGCGAGAAAAATAAAGATAATACTGATCAGTTACATTTTGAAAATCAATTAATACTGAGACTATATCAACAAATTAATAGAACAAAGAGAAATTTATTGCGAATTGCAGATGAAAATATATTTATGGCAATTTCATCAAATGTGGATGAGTATATAGATATAATTGAAAAGAATCTTTTCTTAGCAGCCTACGATTATAAAGATTGCTTATGGATGGAAAATTATGTATTTATGTTATATACATTAAGGTATTTTATGGATCTGTTTTACGCAATTACATTTCAGGAACAAAAAAATAAGAATATGCAAAGATCCAATAATGAAAAATCATTTGGAAATCAAATGTATCAGATAATGATACCAGCGGTTAAAAGTGCTGTTCCGGAAAATGTTTCAGGCGGGAAAGAGAAAAGCGCACAGTACTATTTAGGAAATATTCTAAGAACGTATTTTATTGAAGCAGGCAATGAATATATTGAAAAGTGGAGGCATAATTTGGATGAATAGAGACAGGTTAAACCAAATTATAAATGTGCTCCTGTTGCCTTATTGTGGAAATGGTTTTGAAAAAAACGATGGAGACTGGTTGAAAAATGTCAGAAGTGCAGTATATAAATTCAGATATTCTTTATCAGAAGGAAAAAATGCACGGGAACGTGCGGAGAAAAATTATTTTGTTAATTTGAAAAGAATGGAAGAATATATAAGTAAGGATTCTGAATTAAGGACAAAGACAATTGATGATATAAAATTATTACTGGAACTATTTTTTCCTGAGGATGAAATCCTTACATTGATGGATAATTATAAAAATCCAAATCTGGGAATTGAGAAGTTTTATATTAAAAATTTGTTTCGTATAGCAGAGTCATTGTTGACATTCCGAGATGGAAGAATTGCTATTCGTACATGGATGAATTCGAAATCAACAGAAATTTTTAAGGGGCAAAATATTTTTGATAAAGTAGAAATTTGGAATATCTTATGTAGGGGAATGGTTCCAGATATATTTATAGCTGCTTTTTTTATTCTGTCAGATATGAATGAACCAAGATTTTTATATAATCAAAATGGGGGGATTACATTAGCAGATAAAGTTCTTGATAAAGTATTAATAAAGGGCTTTGCTGAAACACATATGCACATGAATGCAGGAATTGAGTATTCTGTCTTATGGGAAGGAACTATGACTTATCGTTATTGGCTTCATATATTGGATAATGAAAAAAATTATGAAAAAAAATATTTACAATTATATCTTTTTATTTACCGAATACTGTATGCTGGATATCTCAGAGAAAAAAATAAAACTGATAATTTTTTAAAATACTTAAAAATAAAATTTCCAATTGAATGTTATATGAATATAGTAAAGCTCCTTGATGATATGTATACAGGAAAAGAATCTTTATATGATTCAGAATATGAAGAAATTTTAACGAAAGTATGCATGGAATATATAGATAATTCAAGGTATTTTAATGAAAAAAAAGAATTTTTGATTCAGACAGTATATTCTAAGGAAAGATGTTATAAAACATCGGCAGAAATGATATTTCTTATGGAGTCAATAGACTATGTGGCAAATGAATGCAAAGATGAATTTGAAATTCATTTATTTTTACAATACCTGAGATTTAAGAATAAGTATTTTAGAAAAGTAATTCAAAAAGATAATGTTTTAGGTTTGAATAATTTTCAGCAATATTTTGGAAATGCCAAAAATGTAATTACCACTTTATCAAAGATTAATGAAAAGAATATATGGAAGCAGGTATTTAAAAGTCAGTCACATAATATTAGTTTAAAAAAAATGGAAATCAGAATTTCTCCAAATATATTTTTTGAAAATATACAGGCTGAAAAAGAAGGTAGATTGTGTGTAAAATTAAGTATATTAAGGAAAATAAAACTGGTGTTGGAATCTTATATATCTTATATCAGAGAGATGACAGGGGAAAGCTTAGACTCAGATCTGTCAGAAAAAGCGGATAAAATGTATCAAATGGAACAGTGTGCTTTTCCGGGAATAGGAATCATTTTTCATTTTATAAAAGCTGATTATCTTGAAAACAGAATAGGAGATATGTGTTGGCTGCAATATAGTGAAGAATGGAAGGGGTTATCGAAACATTTATTAATATGGAGAAAAAAATTAGTTGAATGTGCAGAATGTATTGAAGAGTTGAGAAGTACTATTCCATATCTGGCAGAGTATATTGTAGGAATTGATGCTGCTTCGGAAGAAAATACAACAGAACCATGGATAATGGCTCCTGTTTATAAAGCAGTAAGGAATAAGCGAATAACAAAGGCTTTGTTGCTGGACAAAAATATGCAAATTCACAGGATTGATAATTTGGGTTTTACATATCATGTCGGAGAGGAATTTAGACATGTTTTGTCTGGCTTAAGACATATAGATGAAGTGATTGAAGAATTTGATTATAAGGCAGGTGATCGTTTAGGGCATGCTATTGCATTGGGAGAAGATATAGATTTTTGGATCAGGGATAACGAGGTTGTAACAATTCCCATCATGGAATGGATGGAAAATCTGTTATGGGTATGGGGAAATATTGTTCAGGCAAGAATGAAACTGGATATATCGGCAACATATCTCGAAGGAAAAATCATGGAGTTGGCGCAGGAAATATATGATGATTCAGAAGGAATGACTCCTCTGATGCTATATCAGGCGTATAAGAGTAAATTTTTATTGAATCATTCTAGATTTTTTGAAAAACAAAAAGAGTGCATTACGAAATCAATAGAAAATACAAAAAATACGAAGGAAAGAAGAATTTTTTGCAAATTTTATGGTGCAGATAAGGAACAGCAGAGATGGACGAAGGATAAAATAACATGTACTTTTTTTTGTCCTGTTTATAATATGAGATTTCGTAAACCTATACTTGTTCGTACTGCTGAAAATCTGGGAGTTGACGTACTGAACAGTATTCAGAAATATTTAATTCAGAAAGTTGAGTTTCAGGGAATTTATGTTGAAACAAATCCCACATCAAATATTGAGATCGGACAAAAACAAGGCTTAATGAATCACTATGTTCTAAAACTAAATTCAGAAGGGCTATTAGATGAAGCAGAAAAAACAAATGCCGTTATGGTTACAGTAAATTCAGATGATCCTATTGTGTTTAATACGTCAATAGATAATGAATTGGCATATATTTATTATTTACTGGTGCATAAAAAATATAAAAAAGAAAGAGTATTGAGATGGATTGATAAGGTACGTGAAAATAGTCTCGAAAGTAGTTTTATAAAAAATGCAAAAATGCCCTCACGTCAATTGGCAGAAATGAATTCTATAATAGATGATATAGACGATTTTATAAAAAATGCAAGAACATAAAATTCCAAAATTCTCTGTTTTATACTCAGTAAGAATTGGGTGGCATATTATAATCAGACACTATAAAATAAAAGATAATCAATTGCTATTAAAGTTTCGATTTCCAATGCAGAAAATAATAGTCTGATGGGAAAGTATATAAGAAGGCAGATATTTATCAATGGATTAAAAATGTGCAGGAAATGGAAAATAATCAATCATTTTTTTAAGGCGAATTTTAAAAAGAGGTACTTATGCCAGGGTATGTGATTCATTTGACAGAAGCCAGGATGGTATATGATATTCTGGAAAATAGCAGGCAAAAGATAAGTGAAAAAATATGTAAAAGGCAGGAAGCTTTTTACTATGGTTCCTTATTGCCGGATGCAGGTGGAAAAGTGCAAAAACGGATTTCACATTTCTGGAATAAAACAGAATATGGACAGATTATTATGACTCCTAATATTAATAGATTTTTAAAAAAGTATAGTCCGTTTTTAAAAGAGAATTCATTATATGTCGGTTATCTGTTGCACCTGTATTTAGACAGAGAGTTTTGGCTACATTATATAGGAGAAAACGTAGAGTTTAGAAATTCTGCTGGCGAATCAACAGCTAACATACAAGATTTAAAAGCTGTATGGCTCAAAAAAAGCAATGGTATAGTGACTCCTGAAGAATTTTTTTCAGAAAATTATCTCTATGGAGATTATACAAAATTAAATAAAATGATGATTCAAAAATACCAGTTAATGATACCTACATATACTCAATGTTATGGTGATAAGATTGAAGAGGCTGCTAATGAAAAAATGAAGAATGTACTTGAACATTTGAGACAGTATATTGTTAATAGTCCAATTTACCCTGAAGAAAATAAACTCAGGGTAATAACTCTGGATACATTTGAAGCATTCTTGAAGGATGTAGCATATGAGTTTGTTGAGTTGTATTATGATTATTTGAAGTGAGAGATAAAAAATATGAAATCAAAAAATAAATCCGAAAAACAGCATCATAAAAATAAATCGCAAATTACTGAAAAAACAATAATAGAATGTGGATTTCTTTACTGGGTTGTAAGAAAAATAAAAAGTGCTTTGAAAGCTTTCTGGTGTCTTTTTGTGTTCCGTGGCAGAAGAAAGCCTGAAAATCCCATGAAAGAAATTTATGAACTCTGGGAAGAAGACTGGTTGTCGGATAAAAACTATGAAAGACCATTTTTACTTTTATTTAAATATGATTATGAATATTGCTGTCAAAAAGCAAAGGAAAATAAAAAGAAGAATTTTCGCCTAAAGTTCTGTTGTATATTACCTTTTCTGATTGTAACAATTTTATATTTAGGTGGCGTTATTGCATACAATGCAAATATTTATATACAATCTAAGGGTAATTGGACGGAATTCATTCAAAATAATAATTGGAATTTTTCCATATGTGGAACGGTATTTTATGCGGTAGCAATTTTGCTGACATATATGACTTCAAAGTGGCTGGATGTAAAACAGTACCAGGAAACATGGAGTCGGCATGCAGAACATAAATATGCGGTAGAGATAGAAATGTTTAAATATATTTCATATATAGATGAGTATTATTTCCCAGACAGAAGAGAAAAATTTATTGAAAATATTATGAAGACATGGGATAAAAATCAGAAAAAATTTGTTTCTAATATGAAAAAGGAAAAAAGTATGAAACCCGAAAACCTAGTAAGCAATATGAAAGATTAAACTGTATTTTCTAAGTACAAGTATACTGGAGAAAATTAATAGGAGATGATTAAAATGCTTCATACAGTAATATGTAACAAATGTAAATCAATCTGTGAATATGATGATAAATCTATATGGGAAGGTAATCGTGAGCATGAAGATATTGCCTGTCCAAACTGTGGTAACATAATTGGAAGTATTTTTACAGATCAAATACCTATTGTAAGATGTATTAATGTGGAAACAAAAGAAAGCAGTAAATTTTGATAAAAACTCTATACGTGAATATTCTTGTGCGGTAACACCGCAAGTCCGGCAGACGGGAAACCGTCTGTCCGGGCTAGCGGGAACCGCTTATGCGAGTTTATTCACGTAATGTTTTGTCCAAGCCATAAACCTCTCGCATCGAGATATCATGTTCGGCATCAATGCTTGTAATGTTGATACGATAACTGTCATGAGCAATGCGGTCAATGATTGCATCTGCCAGAGGACTATCATCACCACCCAGTTGGTCGTACCATTCCTCGAACTCATACTGGGAGCAAAAAATCGTTGAAGATTTCTTGCGTCTCCGATGGAGTAGTTCGAAGATATCTCTTTGTTCAGATTCCGTTGGTTTCAATAGAAGCCATTCGTCCAAAATCAGGACAACGGGATTGGCATACTTAGCCATCACCTTTTTGTAGTTGCCATCTGTCCGTGCCACCTCCAGATCAATAAGCAGATCAGGCAGACGGATATATTTGGTATTGTAATACTGCTTACAGGCTTCCATGCCAAAGGCACAGGCCATGTAAGTTTTACCGCAGCCTGTAGCACCGGTAATAAAAAGATTCCGATGTTCAGATATATATTCGCAGGTAGCAAGTCTGCGAATCAGTTCCTTGTTTAGCTTGCGTCCGGAAGTATAGTTGATATCCATGATATTCGCTTCCGGCTGATCGAAACCGGCATTCTTGATCAGTCTTTTGAGACGGTTGTTTTTGCGACTGCTGTATTCGATATCCACCAGCATACCGAATTGATCCTCAAAGGGAACCTCCTTGAATTTTGGGTCATTGAGTTGGTTGCGGAATGCATCTGCCATTGTGGTAAGGCGCATTTCTATTAACTTATCCATTGTACTCTGATTGGTCATATGTGTTTACCTCCGATAGTAATCGGCACCTCGTGTGATGCCATGTGCTTTATGTGTGGTCTTGGTATCGATTGCTTCCGATGCCAGTTTTTCTGAACCGGTTACAAGTAGGTTTTTAATACTCTTGTAACTGGGTGATGCTGTATAGGATAATGCCTTTTTACAGGCAGCTTCCAGTAACGCATCTGAGTACTTCTCAGCAAGCTTAAGAAGCCCCATACAGCTTCGGTAGGTTTGTTGTTCCACACTTTTGGAGGTCAATATTGCATTGACTGCAGTGTACGTATTTATGCCAATCCGCTCAGCCCATTTACGGAAGCGGTCACCGTTCCATTCCAGATACTTCTGGTGGTCTGCCGGCATATGTTCAGTAATGGTGCTGTACTGCCCAGGGCGTCCTTTTAGACGACGATGGGAAGCAATGCGGTTATGGTTGTAGAAAATTTCAATCGTGGTGTCTGTTACCCTTATATCAACTTTCTTTTTAATGTATTCGTACGGAACGGAGTATAGCATTCCGTCCACAGATATGTGATAATTGAACTGGACAGTGGCTGTTTTCCAGTCACTCAGTTCAAAACGGGTAGCAGGTAATGGTGCCAGCAATGGTTTTTCTTCCCCAAGAAATAAGCTTCGCCGACTACCCTCTTTCTTCTGAAAGAGCCTTTGGTTGAACAGTTCCAGCTTATCTTTGATTGCCAAATTCAATTCAGCAAGGGAGAAGAACTGTTCATCCCGAAGAGCTGCTGTGATCCAGGTAGAAATATTTCCTACTGTCCCTTCAGCATTCGGCTTATCTTTTGGAGCTCTGACACGCGCCGGGATAATAGCGGTGCCGTAGTATTCGGCCATTTCCTGATAAGTTTCATTGACCTGCTGGTCTTTAAAGCCACCATTGTGGACAACTGCTGTTTTACAGTTATCCGGTACGAGAATTCTGGCAACACCACCAAAATATTCGTACATATGAACATGGGCATTAATCCATGATTTCTGCTTCATATCCAGAAATGCTTCCACGTATGCGTACTGACTATAAGTCATCACGCCGACAAATATATAGGCTTTGGTGATCTCACCGGTATCCGGATCAATGATTGTTGCAGGATCTCCTGCCCAATCGACCTCAACCTGCTCACCAGGTTTCCGGTTGATATGCATGGTAGCACGTCGTT
>OLNH01001254.1_pt1 | contig 14023 bp, 10 predicted proteins | sample 1643101 | NCBI WGS metagenome assembly OLNH01 (sample SAMEA3136758, study PRJEB25190) | human gut metagenome | biome: human gut; feature: human-associated habitat; material: faeces | place: Austria | collected 2013
GCAAGTTCGTTCATAACATCATGTCCAAGCTGACCGCCTACACCTGTTACAAAAACTCTCATAATTTATGCCTCCCCGCGGTGTGCGTACATTTTCTCATAGTAGTTCTGGTATTCACCGGAGATGATAGTTTCCCACCATTCCTTGTTATCCAGATACCATTTGATGGTCTTCTTGATACCATCAGCAAATTTGGTTTCCGGTAACCAGCCAAGTTCATTGTGGATCTTGGTCGGGTCGATGGCATAACGCATATCATGGCCTTTACGGTCTGCTACGTATGTGATCAGGCTTTCCGGTTTGCCAAGTTCCTTGCAGATGATCTTAACGATATCGATATTTGTCATTTCGTTATGTCCGCCTACATTGTAAACTTCGCCGACACGTCCTTTGTGGATGATCAGGTCGATAGCGCGGCAGTGATCTTCTACATAGAGCCAGTCACGGACGTTTTCACCCTTTCCATATACAGGAAGTGGTTTGTCATTTAATGCATTGGCGATCATTAACGGGATCAGTTTCTCCGGGAAATGATATGGGCCGTAGTTGTTGGAGCAGCGGCTGATGGTTACAGGCAGTCCGTAAGTTCTGTGGTAAGCAAGTACCAGAAGGTCTGCAGAAGCCTTGGAAGAGCTGTAAGGGCTACTTGTGTGGATCGGAGTTTCCTCTGTGAAGAACAGGTCAGGTCTGTCTAATGGCAGATCTCCGTAAACTTCATCAGTGGATACCTGATGATAACGTTTGATTCCATATTTACGGCATGCATCCATAAGGACAGCAGTACCGATGATGTTTGTGGTAAGGAATACTTCCGGGTTCTCGATGGAACGGTCTACGTGGCTTTCTGCTGCGAAGTTTACAACCATGTCAGGATGTTCTTCTTCGAAGAGTTTGTAAACAGCTTCGCGGTCTGTGATGCTTTCCTTAACAAAACGGAAATTCGGGTTGTCCATAACAGGAGCAAGAGTGGAAAGGTTTCCTGCATATGTCAGACAGTCCAGACAGATGATACGATAGTCCGGGTATTTCTTTAACATGTGAAAAATAAAGTTGCTTCCGATAAATCCGGCACCGCCGGTTACGATAATATTCATTGTGATTCTCCTTTAATTTTATAAATAATATAAGTATTCTGCTGTAATCTGTCTTAGAAGGAACTGATGACAGATTACAGAGAGAAAGTATTAGGGGCGAATGATTTAAATTCTGTTTAACAGAAACAATTTCGGCAGAATCAGAAGGATGGTTCTGATTCAATTAGTGAAGTACATCCAGGTATTTGCCATCCAGTACATCTTTCAGATACTGGCCATACTGGTTCTTTTTCAGTACTTCATAAACTTTCAGCACATCCTCTTTTGTGATCCATCCATTGAGATATGCGATCTCTTCCAGGCATCCAATCTTGCGGTGCTGGTGGCTTTCCATAGTTTTTACGAAGTTTGTGGCTTCTACGAGGCTCTCATGTGTGCCGGTATCCAGCCATGTGAATCCCTGACCGAGAAGTTCAACGTTTAATTCGTTTTTTTCCAGATAAATGCGGTTGAGGTCTGTGATCTCAAGCTCGCCTCTGGCACTTGGTTTCAGATTCTTTGCATATTCTACAACACGGTTGTCATAGAAATATAATCCTGTTACACAGTAATTGCTCTTCGGATGTTCCGGTTTCTCTTCAATAGAGATGGCCTTGCCTTCTTTGTCAAATTCCACAATGCCGAATCTCTCCGGATCATCTACATAGTATCCGAATACAGTAGCGCCTTCGCCTGATTCTGCATTCTGTACAGCAGCCTGAAGTCTCTTCTTCAGACCATGTCCTGCGAAAATGTTATCGCCAAGAACCATGGCAACTGTGTCATTACCGATAAATTCCTCGCCAATGATAAAGGCCTGTGCAAGTCCATCCGGGCTTGGCTGTACGGCGTAGGTGAGATGAACACCAAACTGATGTCCGTCACCCAGAAGTTCTTCGAAACGTGGGGTATCCTGTGGAGTAGAGATGATCAGGATATCACGGATTCCTGCGTTCATCAGTACAGACATTGGATAGTAGATCATTGGTTTATCATAGATTGGCAGAAGCTGCTTGGATGTTACCATGGTGAGCGGGTAGAGGCGTGTGCCGGAACCGCCTGCTAAAATAATACCTTTCATTTGTATTCTCCTTTTTCATTTGTCAGTACGTAGTTAGGGTGATATTTCGTCAGTTATCTGTGTAAATGATAAGTGGAATATCAGACTGTTACGATACTGGCTGGTTCAACGGGTTTCTGGATTGTCAGGCTGATTTACGATATATTCCTGACTTTGGTAATTGTATTATAAAAGGTGACCTAAGGTCACCTTCAAGTGCTTTTTACAAAAAAGTTAAAATTTGGTTATTTTTCACAAAGAAAAATGCCTGCATCTTTTGTAATGAAGAAGCCATCCTTTGTTTTTCGTGATACGAATCCACGGAAATCCTTATATCTGTCCAGAAGATACTGATTCTGGTTTCCATGGCAGGAAAGAATATAGGAGATCAGCGGTTCTGCATCCGGGACAAGAAGGGAGTCCTTATAGGATTCCCAGGAAATATGGGAAAAATACGGATTCAGTATCGCAGCTCCGTTTTCTCTGCCGAAACGTTCATACAGTCTGTCAGCAGAGAGGACAATGCGGTCGTCGAAATTCTGTACCAGCTGACTGACTTCCTGCATATGTCTGCTTCCGTAAGTACTGCATACAAGCCTGCCGCCTGGGACAAGCACCCTGCGGATCTCATTGCATACAGCAGGAATATTCTCGCAGTAAAACAGTACATGGTTGGCGATCACCAGATCAAAGTAGCAGTCTTCATGAGGAATTTCTGCGCAGTCAAATACCTCAAAAGAGAAACGGCTGTCCTTTCGCCCGATGGCACGTCTGGCATCACGAAGCATTCCCGAAGACAGATCGGAAAGTGTAACCGAAATATCCTGGGGAAGGAACTGGATATTCTGTGCCCACAGAGCTCCGTCGCCACATCCTAATTCCAGAATCCGCATACCGGGCTGAATGTGGCACTGTTCATAAATCCATGGAAACCATCCCTGCTTATTCTGGGAGTAGAGACTGTGGAGATTGATACGGGAAGAAATATTGGATGCATTCTGGTACTGATTCTTCATGCTCTTTTCCATGCCGGTCAGATGGATCAGGTCAAGCATTTGATTCCAGTCAATGGCATGTTGGGAGCGGATTGCTTCTGTAGTATCCTGGATTGCTTTTTCTACCAGCTGCATCTGCTCGATGCGGTCACGCACCAGTTTCAGCTGAATGTTCAGAGAGTTCTCCATGAAATGATAATCCGAATCATCAATGGTCATCTCCCGGATATCGTCCAGAGAGAATCCCAGATATTTCAGAAGCAGGATCTGGGAAAGTCTGGCGAAATCCTCATCTGTGTAGAAACGTGCCCCGGATTCTGTCACATAGGAGGGTTTGAGGATATTCTGTTTATCATAATAACGGATGGTACGGAGCGTTACATGAGCCATCCGCGCAAATTCTCCGGAAGAGTAGTAGCCGTCTTTTTTCATGCAAAAACCTTCTTTTAAATAAAATAATTCTGTTATCAAATGAAAATTATGACAGATAAATGCTTTACATTTATTGATTTTCAATCTGAATAGAGTATAACACAGTTTACTGTCAGCCTACAAGCATCAGGCTCTGCCAGTGCATGAAATGGGGAGTTTTGGATTTTTTTGAAGGATACTAATGCTTGTCTTTTAACTGTAGATATGATATGTTAAATAAGAACCAAAAGTAGCATATTTCTATGCTGGAAACAGATTTTCCATACGAATCATAATCTGGCAGTTCTGCCACAATTTTTCCAAAATACAATAAATATAAGAGAGAACAATATGTAAGGTGCAGGAACAGGAGGAGCCTGATGATCAATTTATTCGATTTTACTTACTGCGGTGATTATAACCGTCAGATCCAGAATCTGGCAAGGATGGTGCCGGAGAAGTGGAGTTTTTCGGATACAGAAGATAACGGAATCCTGAAAGGATATCTGGAGCATACATTTAAACGCCTTTATGAAGAACAGAAGGTGTGGGAGAGAAAGAATTATGCCATATTTAATACAGGACTCTTTAATTACTATTATCAGCCGATCTATGCGTACTTTATTCCCAATCTGGTTCCGGACAGGCAGCCGTGGTTTCTGGATGGATTTTACACAGAATATTATTTATTAAAAGAAGGAATCACCTGTCTGCCGGAAAAAGCAAGCTATGTAGAGAATCCGTCAGATCTTGTATTTGACACGAAACTTCCGGTCATCCCACAGTATGATCACATATTCGGAGATGAAGAGAATGCAGCGCGTCTGCCAAAAGAAGTGCGGGAAAGCAGCATGCGTCTGCAGCTGTTTGACGGGGCACTGAAGCAGACCAGACGGATGCTGGAGGCAGATTATAAGACTGCGATCCCGCAGTATTACAATCATTCTATCCAGTTACTGATCCCTATCTGTCTGAGACACCCGGGCAGGCCGGATCTGGCACTGGCATGTATGAAGACACCCGATGGAAGCAAATATCTGGGCCGGACCTGCCTGACATTGCGGATGGCGTATCACAATGCCAGACTTCTTGCCAGAGTAGATAAAAGCTGGCTTCTGGGTGCTCCATCTGCCTGAGATGGACTACAGGAAAGATAGACGTTACTGGGCACGGAAGGAACAATAACAGATTGACACAGAGGATAAGCTTTGCTATATTGACACGCAGAAGATAAAGGCAGGTGATAAGATGAGGAACAAAAGTCTGGATGTGGCAAAAGCAATAGCAGCATTTCTGGTAGTCTGTATTCATGTAAGCTTTCCAGGAGAGACAGGTCAGATCATAAAAGTATTTGCCAGATGTGCAGTGCCATTTTTCTTTATGGTATCCGGATATTTCTGCTATTATGAAAACAATAATGCTGCAGTTAAGATACCCTTTAAGATCATACATATCCTGAAACTCTTTGCAGTATCTATCCTGTTTTATTTTGGCTGGGAATATCTGATGAAAGTTTCAGGCGGAGGGAATGCGGCAGAGTGGATAAAAGAACTTACGGATATAGAGCATCTGAAGGAATTTGTTTTTTATAACAGTACTTCACCTGTCAGGGCACATCTGTGGTTTTTGCCTGCACTTATTTACTGTTATGCGGTTGATTTCTGTATCGAAAAGCTGCATATCAGAAAGGCGGCGTACTGCTGCATTCCGATATTATCTGTGGTACTTTTGTGGAGAGCAGAGTTCTGCAGATTTGCAGGTGGATTTTACCATACGATGGAATACAGAAACTTTTTGTTTACAGGTATGAGTTTTTATCTTATGGGGCAGATGATCCACGAGAAGCAGGATAAACTGGAACAGAGACTGTCAGAGAGTATAGAACGAAAGTTTGTTGCAGGGATTGTGTCAGGGATCATACTCAGTGTTCTGGAATACTGTCTGCAGGGAGCCAGAGAGATTTATCTGGGAAACTGTATTACGGTCATCTGTCTGTTTATCTGGCTTATATTATATGGAAGGAAAAAAACATTTCCGCAGGTGCTGGCAGAAGCAGGACAGAAGTATGCGTTTCCCGTTTATCTGATTCATCCTGCAGTGGCTGATGCTGCGAAAAGAATCTCTGGCTGCACAGGAATCAGCAGAATTGGATGCTGGCTCTGGTTGCGACCATTGTGTGTATATGGAATGACATTACTGATCATTTACTGTATTTTCAGAGTAAATATCTATGTCAAAAGCTGTTCACACCATGAGAAATATGGTATAGTATTCAGTAAATCTTATGACAGAAAAACAAAACTACACTGAGTTTTGACATCTGTGCAGATGCCTGAAGAATCATAAGAAAATCAGCTGAAAAAGGCACAAAGGAGAAGAAATGACAGAAAAAAATCAGGACACGAACCAGAGGGAGAAGAGAGTGGAACAGACAGAACAGCACGATGAGAGTGTGCTTAATCCGGAGATCAAGAATGAGACGGATCTGTCAAAGAAGGAAAGACGCCTGATTGAGAAAGAGAAGTTAAAGGGAATGGGATTCGGAAAGAAGCTGGAATATATCTGGATGTATTATAAACCGGCTATTTTCGGAGTGATCGCAGCGATCGCACTCGCATTTGCAGCAAAGGACTATTATGAAAATGCTAAAATACAGACAGTAATGGCAGTATCTGTAGTCAATTCTCTGGCAGGCGATACAGATACACTTGAACAGGAGATTAAGGATGTTCTTGGCTGCAGTGATGACAAATACAGCAGGGTTGAGATAGGAGTTAACCTTACTACAGATTCTGAGCAGAAGGAATTTGATTATACTGCACAGATGGCATATGTGACACAGGTTCAGACAGGATCCATTGATGTGATGGTTATGCCGGAATCTCTGTATCAGACGTTGAATGAAAATCAGCCGTTTGCAGATTTGGAAGAACTTCTGGGAGAGGATACCTTTCAATCCTTTGGGGAACAGACAGATAAGACACATATTTCCATTACAGACAGTAAACTTGCCGAAGAGTTGGGAGTCGCTTATGAACCGATGTGTATTGTGATCCCATATTCATCAAAGAATCAGGAGAATGCAGTAAAGTGGGTACAGACACTGGCAGACCAGAACTGATTGGTACTATCGTTACTGCTCACACACCACTATTCCGCAAGGTGTTTTGGCATGAATATGCCAAAATCCCGAGACATACAAGCCAAAATTCCATTGCCGCAGGCAATCTGGAATGAATTTTGGCTACGTTACTGTAAACGGAGTGAACAGTAACGTACTATCTACACGCCCGGCGAGGTGTTTTAACAAATACTTGACAGATATCAGCAATTTATGGTATGTTTATCACACCAAAACTGGTGTGGATTTTTCAGTCTTGTGAGAAACATGAACTTTTTTCGCCACACAATTGTCGTACATTTATGTACTGATAATTGTGTGGTATTTTTTTTGCCACGGAAATGGCAGTACGAAAGAAAAAAGAAAGGGGAAAAGAATGAATAACACTTTTATGAAAGAAAAACCGGTATTTCCACTGCTGATATCTATGGCTATGCCAATGGTCCTGTCCATGCTTGTAAATTCATTGTACAATATTGTGGACAGTTTCTTTGTGGCAAAGATCAGCGAGCAGGCAATGACGGCATTGTCTCTGGTATACCCGGTGCAGAACTTTATCAATGCAGTTGCGATTGGTTTTGGTGTAGGAATTAATGCACAGATATCCTTCCAGCTGGGAGCAAAGAATATCGGAAAGGCAAATACAGCAGCTACTCATGGTATGCTTTTTAATATTATTCATGGAATTATCTTTACAGCAATCTGCATTCCATTCATGCCTGTATTCCTTAAGATGTTTACAAAGGAACAGGATATAATCTCGCTGGGAGTACAGTATTCAACGATCGCATTTGCGTTTTCCACAGTGATCATGATCAGCCTGTCCTTTGAAAAGATTTTCCAGGCAGTAGGCATGATGAAACTTACGATGCTCAGTCTGCTGGTGGGCTGTATTTCCAATATTATCCTGGATCCGCTTCTTATTTTCGGAGTTGGAGTTTTCCCGAAAATGGGGATTAGAGGTGCAGCACTTGCGACCGGACTTGGACAGGTATTTAATGTTCTGGTGTATCTGATCGCATATAAGAAATGTGAGATACCGGTCAGAGTCAGCAGAAAGTATATGAAAGCTGACAGAAATCTGGATGGAAAATTATATATGGTAGGTATTCCGGCAATCCTGAATATTGCACTTCCTTCTGTACTGATCTCATTCCTGAATCAGATCCTGTCTGCATTCTCCGGAAGTTATGTAGTAGTATTGGGAATCTATTACAAACTGCAGACTTTCCTGTATCTGCCGGCAAGTGGTATTGTACAGGGAATGCGTCCTCTGATGGGATACAATTATGGGGCAGGTGAGACAAAACGTGTGAAAAAGATCTTCGGTATTTCTCTCTGTCTGAATGGTATGATCATGCTGGCGGGAACGATCCTCTGCCTTGCAGCATCAGCATCGCTGATGGGAATGTTTACTGAGAATCCGGAGACTGTAAAGATTGGTACAACAGCACTGAGAATCATCTGTGTTGGATTTATCCCGTCTGCAATTTCTGTTACAGCCTGCGGAGCATTAGAAGGACTGGGCAAAGGTACCCAGTCTCTGGTGATTTCTTTATTAAGATATATTGTTGTAATCATTCCGGCAGCTTACCTGTTATGCCATTTTGCAGGAGCAGGCGCTGTATGGAATGCATTTTGGATTTGTGAACTTACAACAGTAGTGGTAGTAGGGATCGGGATAAAATATTACTGGAACCGTTTGCTGCAGTAGGGAATTGCGATAGGGCAGTTAAGCCAGATCTGTATTTGACTGACAGCGTTTCTCCAGATGACGGTTGATCAGGAGAAGGAACACAATTGTGGAGAGTACAGAACAAACTCCGTCAGCTACAGGTTCCGCGAAAAAAGCAGCTTTTGCTCCGAAAAAAACAGGCAGAACTGCTGCGCTGAGCACAAATAGCGATTTCCTGGTAACGGAAAGTGCAAGTCCTGTTCTCGGTCTTTCCAGAGCAGTAAGACCATCTACGAAAACATACTGAAAGCTCAGCGGGATGATCATCAGTGTATAGGTCTGAATTGCCCAGACAGAGAAGCGGATATATTGTGGATCCGTTGTAAATAACAGAACAAAATACCGCGGTACAAGCCGGGAGAGAAGGAGCATGATGGTGGTAAATATAAGCATTACCCCCAGAATGTTCCTTTCTGCGTCTTTGACTCTGTCCGCACGTTTTGCACCGTAATTGTAACTGAGGATCGCCTGTGTGCCTCCGCTGATACCAATCATCGGTGAAGTGATCAGAAGCATATAGCTCTGGGCGATGGTAGCGCAGGTGATCAGCATGTCACCCTGGGAGGCGCCGCCGTATTTCTGAAGGACCGTATTCATGATGATCAGGATCAGATTGTCAGTGGCAAGGATCAGAAAGGGAGAAAATCCCAGAGAAATGATCTTGCCCATGATCTTCAGGTCATATTGTCCGAAGGTGATCTTTACAGGTACTTTTTTTCCAAACAGGAAAGTCATGGCAAAGATGCAGGAAAGTACCTGTGAAATGACGGTTGCAATTGCAGCGCCGGCGATCCCCATATGAAATCTAAAGATAAACACAGGATCTAGCAGGATATTGCAGCCTGCACCGATGAGAACCGTAAACATTCCCACGAGCGGAAAACCCTGACAGTTGATAAAGTAGTTCAGTCCTGTAGCCATCAGTGCAAAGAAAGTTCCTGTTGTGTAAATGGTTAGGTAAGTATTGGCAAATGGAAAAGTAGCTGCACTTGCTCCAAACCACATCAGAAGCTTGTCTTTTAACAGAAGAAAGCTGACAGTCAGCAGAACAGAGAAAATACTGAGCATAAGAAAGGAATTTGCCAGTACTTGTTCTGCTTTTTTGGTGTTCTTTTCGCCCAGGCGGATGCCCATGGTGATGGAACCGCCGATCCCTACCAGGGTGCCGAAAGACGTAAGAAGTGTAACGATAGGACCGCATATACCTGCACCTGCAAGGGCAAGCGTGCCGTTACCGGCAATATGTCCGATATACATTCTGTCAATGATACTGTAAAGGACATTGACAAACTGCGCGGTCATAGAAGGAATGGCAAGCTGCAGCACCAGAGTGCGTATTGGAGCCTTGCCAAGATCTGCTGTTGTATTCATTTTTATTTCCTCATCCGTTCGAAAGGGACTGTCGCGCTTTTTCGCGGCAGCCCCTTTCTGTTATTAAATGTTATTGTTTTGTTACTGTTCACAGAGCGAACAGTAACACTGTTTTATATAACAGTAATAATGGGTGTCAGATATGCTCTGCCATATCTGACGTATAAGTTATAATTAAATTTATTTCTGCCTGTTCTACAATCAGAATATAACGTTCTACGTAACGCAACGTATTCCGGATATTCAGATCAGGCTGCATCTTTTTCCTCAGGACTGTAATCAGAAACTCCATATTCAACGGTTCCTTCATTTGTATCCTGATCTGTAGCACTTCCACCACTGAGAACATAAGTGATGACCTCGTCCGGAACGCCAGCTTTGGACAAGTTGTCCATAAGAGTGGTGAAGTCAAGTGTGGCAGCATAGGAATTCATATCATCGTCATTGGTTATGTCATAAACGTCTCCAAGAGCTGTCAGATCCGGGATATCAACAGATTCTCCTGCACCGGAAGTAATTGTGAAGCTTCCGAGAGTGCTGCCTGCACTTTCAACGGACAGTGCAACAGAACCGGAATCTTTTGCTGAATTTAAGTTTAATACAAGCGCGAAGTTCTCAAACATGGAAAGTGAAGAATCTCCGTCTTCTGAAGAATCAGCAGGGAAAGTGATGGTATAGTTACCATTTAAGTAACCTTCTTTTGCAGATTCTGTGTCGTAATCTTTTACCTCAATAATGGCTGCGGCTGTGTCGTCCTGAGAAATTTCATAGGTTCCGTTTAATTTACCGTCATTAATCTGACCGGATCCGGACAGGGAGAGTGTGCCGGAATCATCTGTTTCAATGGAGAGAAGGTAACCAAAGTCTGAGCCGTCTTTCGTCATCTGCCAGTTCAGAACAGGAGTTATTTCATCGCCCTCCTGAAATTCAATCTCACGTCCTGCAATTCTGTCGGTCTCATCAACCCAGATTCTGGTGTTGAGATGAGAATCATCGGAATTACTGGTATCTGCATCTTTCAGAGAATCAAGGCCGTCTTCTACAGCTTTGGTGAAGTTTTCGTACAGATCTTCATTGCTGGAAAGTTTGTCTGTCCAGGTATTGAGGATGTTCTCAATATCACTGTCTGATTTTGCTTCTTCCAGGATTGCGGTTGCAGTTTTGACGGCATCTTCTGCTGAAACCTGTGCTTCGTATACAGTACAGTCCTGGCTGATCTCACCGGTTGTAAGAGTTTCCTGACTGCTTTCGCCTTCTGTAATGTTATCGAAGAGCATAGAGCCGTATTTATTCAGAAGTGTTTCTACCACAGATGCTTCCGGCAATGTTGCCGCCAGATCAGACATCATGGAAACACTCAGATTGATACTGTCTGAATAAGCTGTGGCAAAATGATCAGTCGGAATATTTACGTCTGTATCGCCAGGGGCTAACTCTTCGATATCACTTTCAATGCTGGCAGCCTGCTGGTCCGCGGCTTCTGCCAGATTGGTCTTGAAATATTTATCAGAGAGTTCTGGAATGCGCATATAAATATTTTGGGTGTCCGGATCCATATAATATTCTAAAGTACAGATTTCGTTGTCGTTAAGAAGGAGCTTCATGAGCACTCCCTCTTTTCCCTCTGTAAAAGAAATATCATTGGAAAGTGTGACATTGTCCAGCCAGGAGACATCAAATGGTGCGATAAATCCTAGAAGTGAGCGGCCGGAATCTTCAAATTTCAGAATCATATCACTCTGCATTCCGGACATCAGAGACTGGCTTTCCTCTATAGATGTAGCGTAAGAAGATACCATTTTTGTGACCTTTTTTGCCCATGCATCTTTTTCGATGGAAGCGTAGCTGTCTGCTGCAAATGCTGTAGATGGAATTGCAGCGGTACCAAGAAGTGCCGCAGCACAGATTGCGGTTGTTTTTCTGAACCATTTCTTTGTTTTCATAAGAGCCTCCTTATGTTCTATTATGAATCTTATGTGGTGGTATTGAATTTCAGGACATTCATTTTCTGCTCTGAAAAACAGGCCTGTCATTATTCCCTGAAAGACATTACAGACTGAAATAACAATCTATATCAATTTTACCAGATATAAATGGAAAAAGCTACAAATTTTCGACAATATGGAAAAAGATGTCGATATTTTCGAAAATTATTTACATACACTGGCTCAGACGGTGAATGATTTCCTTTATATCAGCCACTTCAATGGAAGAATAATTCATAATATATACATTCTCCGGCGCTTCATCCGAAACGTGATAGTAACCGGACAGGGGGGAAAGTTTTATGCTGTGAGCACCTGCAGACTGGATCAGTTTCGACTCTGTCAGAGAAGTATGAACTTCCATAAGGAAATGCACACCTGCTTCTTCTCCGGAAATGGTAACAAGATCATTCAATCGGCTGTTCCTGATGGCTTTGATCAGAGAATCACGTTTGGAATGATAGTAATTTCTTAGTCGATTGATATGTTTCTCGAAATAACCTTCCTGAATGAACTTTGCCAGTGTGTACTGTTCAAAGTTTGAGACAGTACAGGAGTAAAAAGAAAGTTTTTTATAAAATTCATCCAGCAGATGCCCGGGAAGTACCATATAACTGATACGGACAGTAGAGGAAAGGGTCTTTGTAAATGTATTCATATAAATAACTTTATCCGAGACATCAATGCTCTGTAGTGTCGGGATTGGCTGACCGCTCAGCCGAAGCTCGCTGTCGTAATCATCTTCGATGATATAGCGGTTTTCTCCTCTGGAAGCCCATCCGAGAAGCTCATAGCGTCTGCTGATCGGCATAACGATACCTGTAGGATAATGATGAGAAGGGGAGATATGAAGAATATCTGCTTTTTTTTCTTCCAGTTTAGAAACTTTTACCCCGTCGCCGTCCATATCGATGTATTCGCAGGGAACCTGCCAGCTTTTATAAATCTGAGGGATTTTTCTGTATCCTGGATTTTCTACAGCATAGACTTTATCTTTGCCGAAAAGCTGGATCAGAAGTCCGTAGAGGTATTCCGTACCGGCACCTACGATGATCTGCTCCGGCAGGACAGTCATGCCGCGGAATTCTTTCAGGTATGTGGCAATGGCCTCGCGGAGAAAAAGGATTCCGCCGCATGGAGGGTTGGTCATTAATTGCATCTGATTCTCGTTTAATACTTCACGGACCATCTTTGTCCAGATCGTGAATGGAAAAAGCTCGGACCGTGTCTGATTACTGGAAAAATCAGCCAGGTATCCGGAGTCTCCGCTTGTGAGTGGAACCATTTCTTTTGTGATATTTTTCTTTTCGATCTCTATGGCTTTCTTGAAATCAGTGACATAGAAGCCTCTTTTCGGCATGGAATAAATATAACCTTCTGCAATTAACTGCTCATAGGCATTTTCTACAGTGATCACGCTTATACCCAGATTTTTTGCGAAAGAGCGTTTGGACGGTAATTTCTCTCCGGGCTTGATATTTCCCTGTAATATGTCGTTTTTGATGCATTTATATAAATATTCGTAAAGGGAATCTGACCCTGTATTTGTAAAATTATAGGTAATCATTTGTGATAGTTTCTCCAATCTGACCTTACTGAATATATCTGAATTGACGATTTAAATATATTCACTTCTGCATTATACTCTGTCCAAGCTGATTCGTACAGAAGAGATTTAATATTTCATTGCAATTGTTTGAAATCGTTACTGTTCGTCGACAATATTTCTCAAGATATTTTTGATGAGTGAATGTTAATGAAAACCGGAGATGTAGATGACAAGTATAACTTGTTGATAATATTCCGGGATGATGAGGGTGAACAGATTTGGAGAAACGATATCAGAAATCAAATATAACACAGGAGGAATTTCACATGGAAAACAGATATGAATTAAACAAACAGCTTGCACAGATGTTAAAAGGCGGTGTCATCATGGATGTTACCACACCGGAGCAGGCAAAGATCGCAGAGGCAGCAGGTGCATGTGCAGTTATGGCATTGGAGCGTATCCCGGCAGATATCCGTGCAGCAGGCGGCGTTTCCAGAATGAGTGATCCAAAGATGATCCAGGGAATCCAGAATGCAGTTTCCATCCCAGTCATGGCAAAATGCAGAATCGGTCATTTCGTAGAGGCGCAGGTGCTGGAAGCCATCGAGATCGACTATATTGATGAGAGTGAAGTATTATCTCCTGCAGATGATGTTTATCATATTAATAAAAGAAACTTCAAAGTTCCGTTTGTATGCGGTGCAAAAGACCTTGGAGAGG
>OLNH01001255.1_pt1 | contig 14014 bp, 9 predicted proteins | sample 1643101 | NCBI WGS metagenome assembly OLNH01 (sample SAMEA3136758, study PRJEB25190) | human gut metagenome | biome: human gut; feature: human-associated habitat; material: faeces | place: Austria | collected 2013
TCTTCAGTATCCTTATTTATGCTCTTATGACCCCACTGCAGATCAAACAGCAGAAATTCTCTAAGCTGAGTGCAATCATGCAGCCGGAACTTCAGAAAATTCAAAAGAAGTACAAGGGAAAAAACAACGATACTGCTGCAATGCAGAAAATGCAGGAGGAAACACAGGCTGTATATCAGAAATACGGCGTATCTCCTACAGGAAGCTGTGTACAGCTTGCAATCCAGTTCCCTATTTTGATGGCCTTATATCAGGTAATTTATAAAATTCCGGCATATGTAGGAAGTGTAAGGGATATCCTTGCATCTGCAGTTACCAGTATTACAGGTGTAAACGGATATACAGATATCCTTCAGCAGTTTATCACAGATAATAAGATGACAAGAGTTCAGCTTATTATGGATGGAAGTAAAGCTACAAGTAATTCAGTCACAGACTTTTTGTATGCATTATCACCTTCCCAGTGGAAAACACTTGCTGAGACAAGCCAGTTTGCAGGATTTACTGATACGCTGAACAGCACTGCAAAAGAGATTTCACATGTGCAGAATTTCTTTGGTCTGAATATCGCTGATCAGCCACTGACTTATATTAAAGCAGCTTTTGTAGGTGGATCTGCTCTTCTTGCTATCGTTGCGATTCTTATCCCGATTCTTGCGTGGGCTACACAGATGATCAACTTAAAACTGATGCCTCAGGCAGCACAGCAGAGCGGCGATTCACAGCAGGATGCAATGATGAACTCCATGAAGACAATGAATATGGTAATGCCGTTGATGTCAGCAGTATTCTGTTTCACATTCCCTGTAGGTCTTGGTATTTACTGGGTAGCAAGTGCTGCAGTAAGAAGTGTGCAGCAGGTTGTTATCAATAAAAAGATGGATAAGATCCAGATTGAAGACCTGATCAGTGAGAATATGAAGAAGATGGAAAAGAAGCGTGAGAAAGCGGGACTTCCACCTCAGAAGATTACAAATCAGGCCCATCAGAGCGCCAAGAATATCAATAAGATTGAAAAAGGCAGCAGCAATACAAATGTTGAGACAAGAGCCAAGAAGGTTGAAGAAGCTTACAAAGACGCTGCGAATGCAAAACCTGGCAGCATTACTGCAAAGGCCAATCTGGTAAAAGCATTTGATGAGCGTAATAAGAAGAAGTAGTCAGGAACGGAGGGGTTGGCATGGAGGATTATATCCAGTTTTCAGCGAAAACAAAGAGTGAAGCAATTACAAAAGCATGTATCGAGCTTGGCGTATCCAGTGACCAGCTTGACATTCAGGTAATAACAGAGGGCAGCAACGGATTTTTTGGAATCGGAAGCAAGCCTGCAATTATCAAGGTTCGCAAGGTTGAACCGGTTTCTGAAGAGCAGGAAATGAAAGAAATCGTAGAGACAGTAAAGCTTGATTCTTTCAAAGAAGAAGCACTTGTTTCTGTAAAAGAAGAGAAGAAGCCGGAACCTGTAAAACAGGAAAAGAGAGAAACAAAACCTGTTTCTGAGAAACCAAGACAGCCGAAACCTGCAAAGGAGAAAGCTACAAAAGAAAAACAGCCAAGAGAACCAAAGAAAGATTTCAAAGAGTCAAAACAGATTAGAGAAAAAGCGGCAAAACCTGTAAAACCAGCGAAGCCGGTAGAGATCATCACTGATCCGGAAGAGATCAAAGAAGTAGAGAACAGAGCAAAGGAATTCCTGCGTGATGTATTTGCTTCTATGAATCTCGGAGAAGTAGAGATCACATCTGAATACAACACAACAGACGGAAGTCTGGAAGTTGATTTCGAGGGTGAGGACATGGGTATCCTCATCGGTAAGAGAGGTCAGACTCTTGATTCTCTTCAGTATCTGACAAGCCTTGTAGTAAACAAAGGAAAATCAAATTACATCCGTGTAAAACTTGATACCGAAGATTATCGCAAGCGCCGTAAAGAAACACTGGAGAACCTTGCAAGAGGTATCGCTTATAAAGTAAGAAAGACCCGTAAACCGGTCATTCTTGAGCCAATGAATCCTTATGAGAGAAGAATTATCCATTCAGCTCTTCAGGGAAACAAATTCGTTGAGACAGTAAGCGAGGGCGAAGAGCCATACCGCCATGTAGTGGTTAAATTGAAAAGAAATTAATAAATTAATAGCATAAGAGAAAAAAGAATGTTATTCTAGGTGAAAGCGTGAATAACACGTAGCTTTGCGTGTACACTTTTGCCTGGAGTAACATTTTTATTTTGTAAAAAATTCTAAAGGAAGTCAGGTAGAAATCCCTGGCGGATTGGGTTTTGTATGAATAACAGGGAGATTAATGATAGTTTGTAATGTTCCTGTTATTTATATAAAAAGATATCAGGAGCAAAAGTATTTTAGACCTGATATCATAAAAATATAGAAAAATAATGATGCTGTTTATTCTGTTATCAGTAATATTTTTCGCACTGTATATCTCAGGACAGCAGTGTATGAACAGTAATAAATAATATCTGAAAGTAGCAAGTATTTATCTTATTTGTTGATTTCTCGAATCAGTGAGGAGGAAAAATGGAAACAACAATAGCAGCAATTTCCACAGCCATGAGCGCATCCGGAATCGGGATCGTCCGCATCAGCGGAGAGAACGCCATGGATGTGATTTCCCGCGTTTACAGATCTAAAGGCGGAAAGAAAAATATAAAAGAAGTTCCGACTCATACCATCCACTATGGATACATTTATGATGGAGAGGAACTGATCGATGAAGTTCTGGTCATGATCATGCATGCACCGAGAACTTTTACAGGAGAAGACACCGTAGAGATCGACTGTCACGGTGGTGTTTATGCCATGCGCAGAGTTCTCGAAACTGTATTGAAAAATGGTGCGCAGATAGCAGAACCGGGAGAATTTACCAAGCGTGCATTTCTGAATGGTCGAATGGATCTGTCTCAGGCAGAAGCAGTCATGGATGTCATTCATGCAAAGAGCGAATATGCTCTGCGAAGCTCCATGGACCAGCTCAGAGGTTCCGTACAGAAAGCCATCCGCGAGATTAGGGAGAAACTGATCTACCATATTGCATATATCGAATCAGCGCTTGATGATCCGGAACACATCAGTCTGGACGGATATCCCCAGCAGCTTCTGGAAGTTGTGGATAACGAGCAGAAAGAGGTGAAGCGGCTGTTGAAAACTTCCTCCGACGGAAAGATGATCCAGGAGGGGATTCAGACAGTTATCCTTGGAAAGCCAAATGCCGGAAAATCATCTTTGCTGAATCTTCTGATCGGAGAGAACCGCGCGATTGTAACAGATATCGCCGGAACAACCAGAGATATCCTTGAAGAATATATTACACTTCATGGAATCTCTCTGAAGATCATCGATACAGCCGGAATCCGTGAGACTAAAGACATTGTGGAAAAAATCGGAGTAGACAGAGCCAGAGAAATGGCGCAGAATGCAGATCTGATCCTTTATGTGGTAGATTCTTCCGTGCCACTTGATGAAAATGACGAAGAAATAATGACTATGCTTACTGGAAAAAAAGCAATTATCCTGTATAATAAAACTGATCTTACTCCAGTGATCCAGCCGGAACTCCTGAAAGAAAAAACAGGACACCCTGTTATCCCGATTTCTGCAAAAGAAGAAAAAGGGATAACAGAACTGGAAGAGCAGATCAAAGAAATGTTCTTTGGTGGAGATCTGTCATTTAATGATGAAGTATATATCACAAATGCCCGTCACAAAGCAGCGTTGGAAGAGGCAGATAAGAGCCTTGATCTGGTGAGAAACAGTATTGAAATGGGCATGCCGGAGGATTTCTTCTCCATTGATTTAATGAATGCGTATGAGAATCTGGGTAAGATTCTTGGCGAGTCTGTCGGAGAAGACCTGGTTAATGAGATATTCAGTAAGTTCTGTATGGGTAAATGATAAGAATAATTGTAATTGTTCAGTACCTTTACAGTTACGAATAATTCAACAGGAAAAAATGTACTTTTGAAATATGTTTTCTGAACAGAATAATAAAAAAGATATTTTATGTAGAAAGAAATTTTGCAAAAAAATCGCCTGCGGCGATTTTTAAAGTAAGAGATCGTACCATAAGGTAAAAGGAGAAAAAATGAAAACTTTAGTAGAAGATTATGATATTGTTGTAGTCGGCGCCGGCCACGCCGGATGTGAGGCAGCTCTTGCAGGCGCGCGCCTCGGCCTGAACACGATCATGTTCACTGTAAGTGTAGACAGCATTGCATTAATGCCATGTAACCCAAACGTAGGCGGCAGCTCCAAAGGTCACCTGGTAAGAGAACTGGATGCCCTCGGCGGCGAAATGGGAAAGAATATTGATAAGACCTTTATCCAGTCCAAAATGCTCAACTGTTCTAAAGGTCCTGCAGTTCATTCTCTCCGCGCTCAGGCAGATAAACAGGCCTATAGCACCGAAATGAGAAAAACACTGGAAAATACTCCGAACCTTACTATCAAACAGGGTGAAGTAACAAAACTTCTTGTTGAAGACGGTAAGATCACAGGTGTAAAAACCTATTCCGGAGCTATTTATAACTGTAAAGCCGTAGTTCTCTGTACCGGAACCTACCTGAAAGCAAGATGTATCTACGGTGATGTAAGCAATTATACAGGTCCGAACGGACTTCAGGCAGCCAATTACCTTACAGATTCTCTGAAAGAACTGGGGATCGAAATGTTCCGTTTCAAAACAGGAACTCCGGCACGTATTGCAGGCAATACCATTGATTACAGCAAAATGGAAGAGCAGTTTGGTGATGAGAGAGTCGTACCATTCTCATTTTCAACCAATCCGGAAGACGTTCAGATCGAGCAGAAATCCTGCTGGTTAACTTATACAAATGAAAAAACACACGAAATCATCCGTGCAAACCTCGACCGTTCTCCATTATATTCCGGTATGATCGAGGGAACAGGCCCACGTTACTGTCCATCTATCGAGGATAAAGTAGTCCGTTTCGCAGATAAGAACCGTCATCAGGTATTCATCGAACCAGAGGGACTTTACACAAACGAAATGTATATTGGCGGAATGTCCAGTTCTCTTCCAGAGGATGTACAGGAAGAAATGTATCACTCCGTACCAGGTCTGGAACATGCTAAGATCGTAAAAAATGCCTATGCGATCGAATATGACTGCATCAATCCACGCCAGTTATATCCGACACTGGAATTTAAGAAGATTAAAGGTTTATTCAGCGGCGGACAGTTTAACGGAAGCTCAGGTTATGAAGAGGCAGCAGCACAGGGACTGATCGCAGGAATTAATGCAGCCATGGAAGTAAAAGGTCAGGAACAGCTTATTCTGGACCGTTCAGAGGCATATATCGGTGTTCTTATTGACGACCTTGTAACAAAAGAGAATCATGAGCCATATCGTATGATGACCAGCAGAGCCGAATACAGACTTCTTCTCCGTCAGGACAATGCGGACCTGAGACTTCGCAAGAAAGGTTATCAGGTAGGCCTTATCAGCGAAGAAGAATACCAGAAGATTCTTACCAAAGAGGAAGAGATTAAGAAAGAAATCGAACGAGTAGAACATACAAATATTGGCGCAAACAAAGAAGTTCAGGAACTTCTGGAAAGCTATAACAGCACTCCGTTAAAATCAGGAACTACACTGGCAGAGCTGATCCGTCGTCCGGAGCTGTCTTATGAAGCCATTAAACATCTCGATAAAAACCGCCCGGAACTTCCGTGGGACGTACAGGAACAGGTTGATATCAACATTAAATATGATGGCTATATCCGCAGACAGTTAAAGCAGGTAGAACAGTTTAAAAAGCTTGAAGCAAAGAAAATTCCGGCAGATATTGACTATGAAAAAGTGGGAAGTCTGCGAATAGAAGCACGTCAGAAACTGGAATTATACAGACCAATTTCCATCGGTCAGGCATCCCGAATTTCCGGTGTTTCTCCTGCGGATATTTCAGTTCTTCTGGTGTACCTTTCAAGTGCAAGATAAAGTTCAGCGGATAAAAACATCCGCTTTGCTACTTGCTCATAACAAAATAACTGCTTCTCAGTGATTTGGATAAAATACGAAATAAAGTGCTTAAAAACGATATAAAAGTACGTAATATAGAACTCAAAACAATATAAAAGTTTCATTTTATGTACTTTATGTAAAAAAGAACGACAAAGAGAACGTAAAAGAACAGAAAAATATAGTGCAAAAAGTAAACAAAAAAGAGAGTAAAAAATATCCGAATAGAATAAAAGTGGAAGTAAAAATAGTTTAAAAAAACAGCAAAAAAGAACAATAAAAGAAGCCAAAAAAGTGACAATAAAGTAGTAAAAATTATAGATAAAACTGCAATAAAAACAAACAAAAATCAGTGAAAAGATAACCGAAATTGCAGACAATAAAAACATAAAACAAGCAGAAAAGAGTGAATAAAAAAGGAGAAAAACGACATGTCATATAATCTGTCAACACTGGAAAACGGATGCAGAGAACTGGGCATAGAGCTGAACGAAAAGCAGAAAAAACAGTTTATCCAGTTCTACGAATTTCTGGTAGAGAAGAATAAAGTCATGAACCTCACAGGAATCACAGAATTCGAGGAGGTACTCACAAAACATTTCCTGGACAGCCTTGCCTGCGTAAAAGCAGTCGACATGACAAAAGTAAAAACAATCATGGACATCGGTACAGGTGCCGGTTTCCCAGGAGTCCCGTTAAAGATTGCATTCCCACATCTGGAAGCGTGTCTGCTGGATTCCCTGAAGAAGAGAGTGAATTTCCTTGAAGAAAGTTTCCAGCTTCTCGGGTTAGAGGGAATCAAGGCTATCCACGGAAGAGCAGAAGAGTACGCAAAGAATAAAGAATACCGCGAGAAATATGATCTCTGCGTATCCAGAGCAGTATCAAACCTGGCAACTTTGTCAGAATATTGTCTTCCTTATGTAAAGACAGGCGGAACATTTATTTCCTACAAATCAGGAACTGTACAGGAAGAAGCAAAAGAAGCGGAGAAAGCAATTAAGATCCTTGGCGGACAACTGAAAGACATCACATACTTCCAGCTTCCGGATTCCGAGATCGACCGTTCTCTTGTCATTATAGATAAGAAGAAACCCACACCCGGAAAGTACCCGCGTAAAGCAGGAACACCTTTAAAAGAGCCATTATCATAGAAACATCACAGAATAATCACACTTTTATCCTAATTTCATCACAACTTCATCATAAACTATTTTTATAGAGATGTCCTCGGGTTCCCCCATTCTCTGTTTCACCTGGGGACATTTTCTATATTTTATTTTGGCAAAAATTAAGAGGAGGAGAACACATTGATTGAAGTAAACAATCTGGTTAAACGATATGGTAACCATACGGCAGTTGACCACCTTTCCTTTAAAATAGAGAAAGGCAAAATCTATGGATTTCTGGGACCAAACGGTGCAGGAAAATCCACTACAATGAATATGATAACCGGATACATCGCATCCACCGAAGGAACCGTCAAAATTGACGGACACGATATCCTCGAAGAACCGGAAGCGGCAAAGAAATGTATCGGTTATCTGCCTGAACAGCCACCGGTCTATTTTGATATGACTGTCCTGGAATACATGAAATTTGTGGCAGATCTCAAGAAAATCCCAAAAGATAAAAAAGCAAACATGATCGAAGAAGTCATGGATATGGTAAAGATTTCAGACATGAGAAACCGTCTGATAAAGAACCTGTCAAAAGGTTACAGACAGAGAGTTGGTCTTGCTGAGGCGATTATGGGGTATCCGGAGGTGATCATCCTGGATGAGCCGACAGTAGGTCTTGACCCTAAACAGATTATTGAAATCCGAACCTTAATTAAAGAATTAAAAAAGAAACATACCGTTATTCTCAGCTCGCATATACTTTCTGAAGTAAGCGCGGTATGCGATTACGTGCTGATCATTTCTCATGGAAAACTGGTAGCAAGCGATACTCCTGAGAATCTTGGAAAACTTGCAGAGGGATCCAATACTCTGGAGATGCTTATTAAAGGTGAAAAAACACAGATCAGGCAGGCTCTCGAGGGAATCGAGGGAGTCAACAGCGTAACAATGGAAAAAGATGAGAAACAGAATCTCTGGAGTGTGAAAGTTTCAACAGAGGAGCAGAATGACATTCGGGAAAAAGTATTCTACAAAATGTCGGAGATTAACAGCCCAATCTATGAGATGAAGTCCAGGAAAGTATCACTGGAGGAAATCTTCCTTGAACTTACTGCATCCGATAAACCAATATCTGCAGACGAAGTCCCAAATACACCTGAAGATAAAGATACTGATGCCGGTAGATCAAACGAGACAAACGTAAAACAGACATCAGCAGAAATACCGGAAGAACAGAATAATGATAAAGGGGGAGAGAAATAACCATGACAGCTATATATAAAAGAGAGCTGAAAAGTTACCTGACATCCATGGTAGGATATTTATTTATCTTTTTCATTCTTGTACTGACAGGTATTTATTTTTCAGCATATCAGCTTTCAGCAGCATATCCGAAATTTGAATACACCTTAAGTGCAATTACCTTTGCATTCCTGATCGGAGTACCGATTTTGACTATGCGTGTACTTGCAGAGGAAAGAAAACAGAAAACAGATCAGCTGCTTCTGACAGCACCGGTTTCTGTGAGCGGTATTGTAATAGGTAAATATCTTGCACTGGTAACTGTATTTGCTGTTCCGATGGCAGTTATGTGTACTTATCCGCTGATTATGTCCAGGTTTGGCACAGTAGAGTTTGCATCTGCATATACAGCAGTCCTGGGATTCTTTCTCCTGGGATGTGCAAATATTGCAATCGGTGTATTTATGTCAGCATTAACTGAGAGCCAGGTAATTGCAGCGGTACTCACATTTGTTTTCTTATTTGCATTTTACATGATGAATGGTATTTCTTCCTTCTTCTCTCAGACATCTATGTCGACATGCGTGACATTTGGGTTATTGATCTTGGCAGCAGCCATCATTATCTATACCATGATCAAGAATATTCTGATCTCAGCAGTGATCGGTGTGATCGGAGAAGTGGCACTGATTATTATTTATGTAGTAAAATCCAGTATTTTTGAGGGCGGTATTCAGAAAGTCCTGGATGTGTTTAATCTGAGCGGACACTTTGATAATTTTACAAGTAACATCTTTGATATAAAAGGAATTGTATATTTTCTTTCTGTGATCGCAGTATGCCTGTTCCTTACAACACAGTCTATTTTGAAGAGACGCTGGAATTAGTGGGGAGGTGAAAGAAAATGAAACTGAAAGAAAAGATGAAAAATAATAACCATAAAAAATTTGACAAAAAGAAACTGATTGGCACCATCAGTAAGAAGCATATCAAAAACGGCTCTTACACAATGGTTATGTCAGTGATATTTATTGCAGTAGTTGTAGTGCTCAACATGATCGTAAATGCGATTCCGTCCAAATATTCAGAAATTGATATCAGCAGCCAGAAACTCTACAGTATTGGTGATGATACAAAAGCAATGCTGAAAGATCTGGACAAGGACGTAACAATTTACCAGATTGCACAGAGCGGTTCTGAAGATGAGAATATTACCAATCTGCTTAAGAAATATGAAGATGAATCCAAGCATATTAAAGTAGAGCAGAAGGATCCTGTAGTAAATCCTAAATTTGTAACGGAATATACAAGTGATGATCTTTCTGCAAACAGTCTGATCGTTGTATGCGGCGACAGAAATAAAGTCATTGATTACAACAATATCTATGAGAGCACAATTGATTATCAGACCTACAGCTCTCAGACCACCGGTTTCGACGGTGAAGGTCAGATCACAAGTGCGATCGGATATGTAACATCCGAAGATCTCCCGATCCTTTATACACTCGAGGGACATGGTGAGAAGGAGATGGATTCTACTATCAAAGAAGACATCGAGAAGGCAAACATGGATATTCAGTCTCTGAATCTTCTTACAGAGGGAAGTGTTCCGGATGATGCAGACTGCCTGTTCATTGATTCTCCATCCACAGATATTTCAGAAGATGAAAAGACTGCTATTATTGATTATCTTGAAAATGGCGGAAAGGCGATGATTTTCTCTGATTATACAACAGAAGACCTGCCAAACTTTGATGCAGTTCTGGAAAACTATGGTGTTCAGAGAGAAGCTGGAATCGTATTTGAAGGTGATAATCAGCATTATGCAATGCAGATGCCATATTATCTGGTTCCGACTATAAACAGCACAGATGCAAGCTCTGAGACTGTTTCCGGAGGATATTATGTACTTGTACCATATGCACAGGGAATCAAAAAAATGGATGATGTAAGAGATACCGTAACGATCAACAGTATCCTCACCACATCAGACCAGGCATATTCCAAGACAGATCTGAACAGTGATACTCTGGAGAAAGAAGACGGAGACGAAGCTGGCCCATTTGATCTGGGAGTAAGCATCACAGAGACTCTGGATGATGACAAAGAAACGCAGATCGTATACTATTCAACTTCCAATCTGATGGAATCACAGGTAAATCAGATGGTATCCGGCGGAAATGAGAAGCTGATCATCGAATCTCTGAAGTGGATGACAGACACAGAAGACAGTGCAACCGTATCTATCCCATCCAAGAGCCTGTCTGTATCTAATCTGACACTTACAGACTATGATGCTGCATTCTGGAAGATCTGCACCATCGGTCTGATTCCTGGATTCTTCCTTGTTGTAGGGTTTGCAGTTTGGATGAAGAGGAGAAAAGCTTAAATGAAGAATAAAACTGTAAAAATGGTTCTTGCAGTTGTAGTTCTTGGTGTCTGCTGCGGGGCTTACGCAGGTGTAAAAACCTACGTAGCCCATCAGGAGCAGAAAGAATCCGAAGAAGATTCTGAAGAAAGCACAACTGTATTTACTGCATCAACAGATAACATTAAATCTCTGGATTTTATGGTTGATGATACAGAGACAACATTTGAAAAAGATGATGACAGCTGGGTAAAGAAAGACGAAACAGATTTTCCGGTAAATCAGACTACTCTGGACAGTGCAGCATCTGCTATTGCATCTGTCGATTCAGACAGAGTTCTGGAGGACGTAGATGATCTTTCAGAATATGGTCTGGACTCTCCGTCAAACACGATTAAGATTGTAACAAAATCTGATGAGGAAGATGGCGATGACATAACAACTACACTGTATGTGGGAGATGAAAATTCCTCCACCAGTCAGTATTATGTAAGAAAAGATGATGATGAGAAGACAGTATACCTGATAGATTCTTCCTGCGTAGAGCCGTTTGCCAAATCATTGAATGATTATGCGCAGATGGAAGATTTCCCTGCAATTTCCAATACAGATACCATTACAAAAATTTCTGTAGACGGCGATAATTCCTATGAATTATCAAAAGACGAAGATACAAGTACCTGGTCAGTAAAAGGCAGCGAGGATGAAGAAAAAGCAGACTCAGCTACCGTAAGTTCTTTGGTATCTTCATTCGGAAGCATGGCATATAGTTCACTTGCAGATTATAAATGTGACGACAAGAGCAAATATGGTCTGGATAAACCATATGCAACAATCACAGTAGGTTATCAGGAAGAAGTTGCTGATGATGACACTGATGAAGACACACAAGATGATACGACAGCTTCCGGTGAGACGGCAGATGAAGATGCTTCATCTGTGGAAGAAAACAGTGACGATGCTGAACAGGATACAGAATCAGACGAAAGTGTAAGTGAAACTACGGATGAAACATCTGAGGCTGAAGATACTGACGGTGAAGAAGCAGAAGATGAAACATCAGAAAACTCAGACAGTGCATCAGACAATGAGGATTCTTCGGAAGAAGAAACTAAGATGGCAGATAAGCAGCTTACAATTCTTGTTGGAAATGAAACAGATGACAGCAGCAGATATGTCATGGTAAATGACAGCAATGAAGTCTATACGATGTCAACGGATACTCTGTCCGCGCTAACTGATAAATCAGAAGAAGACTTCTGGGATATGACAGTAAGTTATGTATCTTTAAACAGCCTCGGAAGCCTCAAAGTAAATTATCAGGGCAGTGATTATAAAGTAAATGTTTCACGTGAAACATCCACAGATGATGATGGAAACGATACAGAAACAGTTACCTATAAACTGAATGGTTCTGATCTGGATGAAACAACATTTACAACATTCTACAATAAACTGATCAACATGACGGCTCAGAAACGTCTGACAGATAAATATGAACCTGACGGTGATGCAGAACTGACAGCTATATTTACAGAAGAAGACGGTGATACACAGGAAGTTGCATACTATAGCTACGATACAAACTATTATGCGGCAGTGGTGGATAATAAAGTATATCTCGTAAATAAGATGAATGTAAAAGAACTGTTCACAGCATTTGAATCAGTTGTCGGAACAGAAGAAGACAGTTCAGATAAGACAGATTCAGACGAAGCAACAACAGATGATACTAAATCAGATTCAACAGATATGCCAGGTGAGAGCATAGAAGAGTCCGATGACAGTACATCTGAAACAGCCGGCATAACAAACGATTCTGATACATCCGAAGAGGAGAATACAGATTCTCAGGAAACGGACAGTACAGAAGAGTAAAAGAATAAACGAATCTATAAAAGAGTGAGGCAGGCATATAGAATTTCTTACATATGCCTGCCTCATTTTTTGTTGTATTAGAGCGTGTTTGAAAAATCATTCCCACAATCTGCACGCCCCATTTTGCGGTATATTTTGTCCGAATTCGGTTGCTGTAGTCACCGCAACGTCGCCTTCTTCCGACTTGAAATAAAAAAATTTATCCTTCAAAACTGTCTCAAAATCAACTCGTCGACTCATTCTGGCTTAAATATAAGGCTTAAAAGAAGATTTTAACCTGTTCAAGAAACGCTTCAGGTGCTTCAACATGTGGAAGATGTTTTGTTTCTTTGAGAACAGAAACTTCAATAGCCGGGTTGGAGGCACAATAATCATCAGTGACAGCCTTTCCGTTTGGCTCTGTTTCACCTTCAACAATATAAATACTGTTATCCAGTGCCTTAAGTGCATGACAGATATTTATATTTATATACTTAGCTGCAAGACTGGAGTACAAAAATCTGGTATAATATCCACCTTTATGAGCTGCTTCATAATAAGCATCTGCCATTTGATTATCCACATGGAATGGATTATAATACATCTTCTCGATAAAAAGATTATTTATATTATCACGTGATACGATCATATGATAAACCAGAGTTCCGAAAATCGGAATTTCCAGAGCTGCTTTTAACAGGCGGTCCTTTCTGTTTGGCATCTGTTTTAATTGAGTCAGGCTGGGCGGATTTACCAGCATGATTTTGTTAAAAAGTTCTTTCTCATTGTGACAGGCCATAGTAACAAAAGAGCCTGAAAAACTACTTGCAATCACATCTGTTTTCTGACCAATTATTTTTTTGATAAAATCACTGATCATCTGAACATAAACAAAATTTGTATAGGTAATGCTGGATTTGTCCGAACGTCCGCATCCTAACAAATCAACAGTATATACGGTATGGTCAATTGCCAGTTCGTCTTCAATTTTGCTCCATTCATACCCGGAAGCTCCAGGTAAAGTGTCATGAATCAAAAGAATCGGTGACCCAGTTCCCTTTTTGGTATAATAAATGTTCCCAAAGCGCCATTCAAAGTAATTGTCATTAGAAATGTGGAGCATCTGTTTTAATTGTGCAGCAGTAGCAATCGTGTGGTTAATGAAATGAACAGCAACAGTTGCGCCGGTCATCAGAGCAGCAAATGTAAGAAATTTGTGCTTGTTTTTACTCATTTTCGGCCTCCTTTATCAAGCATAACAAGTGATTAGCCTGCTAAAATTATATACCCATATTATACCGCGATACTGTCTGTTTTACAAGAAAATATGATGCGAAAAAAAGAACCATATGGATTGATGATGTTACTGTTCACTCCGCAATGGTATTTAGATAATCTATACCCTTAGTTAGTCTTAAGGGTCTAACAAAAAG
>OLNH01001265.1_pt1 | contig 13944 bp, 14 predicted proteins | sample 1643101 | NCBI WGS metagenome assembly OLNH01 (sample SAMEA3136758, study PRJEB25190) | human gut metagenome | biome: human gut; feature: human-associated habitat; material: faeces | place: Austria | collected 2013
GTTGTAGAGAATCTTGATAAACAGGGAACTTATGTTGGTATTCCAGCTAAAGAAATATGAGCTGTGATAAATACATATAATATACCAATATTTTGTAAAAGAATCGGAATACCAATAAGACGGAAATGAAAAATAGATGGGAGAAATGATGATGTTAATACAAATAGTTTCATTAGTAGTTTTTTTGATAAGTGGATTTTGTATATATTGGGCTATGATGGGATATGAAATTTCTTTAAAAATACTAAATAGAAGTAGAAAAAAAACAAAGGCAAAACATACTCAATTTAAATATACAGTTACTGTTATGATTGTAGCTCATAATGAAGAAGATGTAATATATAATAAGTTGATGAATGTTATTGATAATGACTATCCGAAAGATAAGATAAAATATTTAATAGCATCAGACAATAGCACAGATCAAACTAATACTATTGTTGAAAAATTTATAAAAGAACATAGTAATCTTAATATTCAATTATATACATCGAAAGAACATAAGGGTAAAACAAATGCTCAAAATGAAGCACAAAAATATGTAGATACAGAATTGCTGATAATGACAGATGCAAATTCTGTATTTGAAAAAAATGCAGTTTCAGAATTAGTGTCAAGTTTTGCAGAAGAAGATATTAAATATGTGTGTGGAGCTTTGAAATATGTTAATACGGATAACATGACTGCCGGTTCTGAATCTAGTTATTGGAATAGAGAATTGGGATTAAGGTTAATTGAAAGCAATATTAAAACAATAACAGCAGGGAATGGAGCAATATATGCATGTAGAAATAGCTCATATATTACAATTCCTCCAATAGAATGTCATGATAGTAGTATGCCATATTATTATGGAATGCATAATCAAAGAGCTTTGTTTAATGAAAAGGCAGTTGCGTATGAAAAAGCAGGGGAAAATACTGAGGATGAATATAAAAGAAAGGTACGCATGAACCGTGTGATTTTATTACATATTAAAAATGGAATGAAAGCATTAAATATCTTTAAATATGGATGGTTTTCATATTTTTATTTTGGTCATAGAACATCAAGATACTTGTTGTGGATTAATCACTTGTTGGTATTTATTAGCAATGTTATTCTAGCAGTGTGTACAGGGGGGATTATATGGAGGATTATATTGGGAATGCAAATTGTTTTTTACATAATGGGAATACTCGGAAAGTATGTAAAATCAAGAATATTTCATATGATATATTATTACTGTATTACAATTATGGCTCAATGGAATGGCATATTTAATTGTCTTACTGGAAGGGCAAAACCTACATGGGAAAGAGCAGAAAGTACGAGATAAATGAAGAGAGTTTAATATGAGTAAAGTTGAAGTATTAATGTCAATTATGTCTCCAAATGGCATAGAAATTGTAGAAAGAACAAATATTAAGTCCAATGCAGTTGTGGTTAATCAGTGTAATTATGAGGAAAAGCAAAATATCATAGTCAATGGATGTAATGTAAACTATATTAATACAACAGACAGGGGATTAAGTAAAAGTAGAAATTTAGCCATACAAGAAGCTACAGCAGAATATTGTCTTTTATGCGATGATGATGAAGTCTTGGAAAATGATTATGTAGATAAAATAGAAAATGCATTTAGTGTTTATCCGGATGCAGATATTTTGTGTTTTATAGTTAGAAGAGAAGGAAAAAAATATCCAGTAAAACGACAAAATGTCAATTATTTAAATTCATTACATATTTCAAGTGTTCAAATGGTAGTAAAAAGGGAAAGTATTATAAAATATAATGTCAAATTTGATGAAAATTTTGGGGCGGGTTCTCCAAATGGCGCAGGCGAAGAAAATATTTTTATGTTTGATTGTTTAAAAAAGAATATGAAAATATATTACATCCCAATAGTGATTGGAACATTGTTACCATCAGAATCTACATGGTTTAATGGGTTTAACAAGGAGTATTTTGTGAAAAGAGGAAGGATATTCAGGAGACTGTTTGGATTTTATGGATATGTTCATTCGTTATATTTTGCAATATCGAAATATAGAAGATATAAAAATCAATTATCATTAACACAAGCAATTGCGTTGTTGTATAGAGGAATGTATCAAATAGACAATAAGACAGGAAGGAAATAATTAAAATGGCTGCAGAGTTTGAGTTTACTAGATTTGGATTAAAATTTAGAGAAATAATGTTTAAAAAAGTAAAAGATTTTAAATTTGAAAAAGAGGATATTTGTTTATATCATGAGAATATAAACGATATAGATACGCTTGATAATTTGGTCGAAAATAAATATTCTCGAGTTGATAACCAATATACTTTACATACAAATTTGGAGGAATCAGAGGAAGATTTATTAAAAAGGATTTCAAAGAATTATAGATACGAAATAAGAAGAGCACCAAGAGAAGGGATTGAAGTTAAGGTATATAGTGGACCAGAAGCATTTGAAATTCCAGGACTTTTACAATCTTTTGAAGACACATATAATAATATGTTTGCTGAAAAAGAAATGAGCAATCATTTGAATATGGAATATGTGAATGCAGCATTGAAAAATAATGCAATGATAATTAGTGTAGCAAAAGATGGTAAAACTAGTCAGGATTTAGTGTATCATGCATATGTTGTTGATGAGAATAACTCTTTGTTGTTATATTCTGCATCAAAATTGTGGACAGAAAAAGAGTTGGGAAATCTAATAGGATATGCAAATAAGTATCTGCATTGGATGGATATGTGCTATATGAAAGAGAAAGGAAGAAATAATTATGAGTGGGGCGGGATATCAAGTAAGGATCAGCCTAATGGCATTGACAAATTTAAAATGTCATTTGGCGGTGAAGTGGTACAGTTGAAAAACTGCATATTTGCGAATTCAATTAAAGGAAAATTGTATGTTAAATTGTTGAAGGAAAGAGATAAAAAAAATGCAAATAATAATTAATGCAGATGATTTTGGATTATCAAAAGATGTAAATGAAGCAATAGATATATGTATTAAAAAGGACTATATCCAAAGAACAACGTTGATGGTGAATATGCCACAGACTTTAGAGGCTGTTAAATTAGCTAAAGACGGAGGATATTTAAACAAAGTAGGTTTGCATATAAATTTGATAGAAGGTATACCATTGACGCCAGATATTAAAAAGACAGAATTATGTAATGAAAATGGTGAATTTAAAGGAACTTTTTTTAAAGTAAGTACGCATAGAATATGGCTTACAAAAAAAGAAAAAGATGCTGTGATAGAGGAAATAGAAAGTCAGATAAAAAAATACAAAGAATTGGGATTCCCTATAATGCATTTAGATTCGCATCAACATTCACATGTAAATATCAGTGTATTATTTATTGTACTTAAATTAGCAAAAAAATACGGATTTAAATCAATTAGATTATCTAGAAACATTCCCCAAAGTGAAATAAAGGGAATAAAGAAGATTTATAAAGATTTTGTGAACAAAAAAATTATTTCATTCAACAAAATATTTAATCATCAATGTGAATCTCAGTTTTTTGGATCAAAACGTGATTGTGAATTTGAGGATGTTCATAATAAAAAAGAATATGAAAATGCTACTATAGAAATGATGGTGCATCCGATAATAAGAAATGGAATGATTGTAGATAACTTTACAGGATTAAAGTTATTTGATGAAAATTAATAGTAGAGGTAGAAGAATATGGTTGATGTCATAATACCAACGTATAAAAGAGCTGATATGCTAGAGAAAGCGATAAATTCCATTTTGGATCAAACATATAAAGATGTGATGGTTACAGTTGTTGATGATAATGATCCAGAAACTGAGTGGAGAAAAAGAACCTCGAAATTAATGGAAAAATTTTTAAGTGAGAAAAGAGTTCAGTATATATGTCACGAAAAAAATAAAAATGGCTCTGCAGCTAGAAATACGGGATTAAAATATACAAATGGAGAGTTTGTATGTTTTTTGGATGATGATGATTATTTTATGGAAGATAAAATAGAAAAACAGATGAAATATCTTTTGGAAAATAGCACTAAAGATGCCTGTTTTTGTGATTATATAAAGAATGGAAAAAATATTTGTCTGGCAAATAAAAAAGATTTTTCACATGATATATTACTAGGATTTCCTACACCACAGACCAGTGGAATCATGTTTCGGAGAAAGGTAATAGACGAATTAAAGGGGTTTGACGAATCATATTATAGGCATCAAGATTATGAAGTGTTACTGAGGTTTTATGATCGTTTTTTAATGGGAAAAATTGATGAAGTATTGTATGTGCGTGAAAGATCAGAAGTTGACAATAATCCGAATGGATTTAAACTTGAAATATTAAAGAAAAAAATGTTTGACGAATTTGGATATAAACTTGATATGTTAGAAAAAAAAGAACCGGGATATAAAAGAAAAGTTATGGTTTATAATTATATTGATATTATGAAAAGTTACATGAAGCAGAAGGATGTGAAAAATTCTTTGAGAATCTTAGGAGTAGCAATGAAAAATAATATGGCTTTGACAATTAAAGTACTTTTTAAAAGTTTTCGAGCACATAAGATTGCACAAAGCTCGTAATTAATTGGAGGTTTTTGATGGAGTCAAGACAAAATTCGTGTATTGAGTTGATCGCTGCATTTTATATAAACTCATTTATTATTTTGCGACCACTTTTAACAAAATATAGCTATATATCTACCTATATTTTGGGAATTGAAATAGGAGTATTAGTGATAGTTTATTTGTTTAATTGTAAATTTCGCCTTGATAGAAGCAATACAATTAGAATGTTTGGTGTTGTTCTTATTGTTACTGCTCTATTTTTAATAGACTTTATATTTAGAAGAAATATGTTTACATGGCAATATTACTATTACTTTTTAATTTATGGAGGCTTGACAGCAGTATTTTTTATTAATATTAAAGACTATGGAAAATTGTTAGAATACTGGACAATATTTGCGATTATTAGCGGAGGTCTAGTGCTGTTAGATCCCTTTAATGAATACACAATATCAGGTAGTTATATGGATTTTGGAACAGCAATATTACCGGCTTTTGCTGCGAGTATAATTGCTTATGCTTATTATAAAAAGAAATTGATTTTACCATTACTGCTTGTATTCTTATTGGAAATTATATTATATGCCAACAAAGGAGCTACGTTTTCTGCAATTGGAATTATTTTATTTTTTATAATATATATGACAGAGGACAAACAAAAAAGAATAAAAAGAGTAGTATTGATTTTGGGATTGTCAATAATTCTTATGATACTATTTCCAACAATATTAAAATCGCTAGTTAAATTATCAGCATATTTTGGTGTGGGTTCCTATTCTCTCAGTGATGTGAATCAAATTTTGACATCCGGGGGGCAACTGCATAGTTATTCCGTACGAACAGATATATGGGATAATATAGGTACAGAATTAAAGAAGAACCTAATTACTGGGCTTGGAATTGGTGGATTTGAAGTCAAATATGGAAATTATGCTCACAATTTTTTCTTGGATATATTGATTACACATGGAATTCTGATTGGATTTTGTGTATTCATAATGATAGCAGTATTTATAAAAAATACAATCAAATGCAGATATAAAGAACGTTTTATTTTTTCTTCAGTAATTTTATTATTGTGGATATTGCCACTGATGTTTAGTTTTACATATTGGAAAACTAATTACTTTTGGCTATTTTTAATAATTAATATATATCATAGTGTTAGCAAAGATGATATGGGTGATGAATATGAAAGTACTAATACATACATATGATACAGCCTATCAAAATCAGGCTGGAGGTGTTCATAACAGGATAGAAAGAACAGTTATGGCATTAAGAAAATTGGGAATTGAAATAGATTTTTTTGATAAATATAGTACAAATATAAAAGATTATGATATACTTCATATTTTTAAATTAGATATTGCATCAAAGCAATTGATTGATTATGCAAAAGCAGTGGGGGTTAAGGTTGTTGTTTCTTCAATAATGTCTGTTGATAGAGGATGGGTAGTAGATTGTTATTGGATGTTGAAATGGATACCATTAGCAACAATTTATAAACAGGCTTTTTCAATATGTAGCAAATTGGATGGGGTAATTGTAGAAACACCGAAAGAGGCTGAATATATGAGAAAACATTATCATGTTGGTAATGAAATATTAAGCGTAGTGCCTAATGGTGCAAATGATATGTCTAGTAAAGATGAGTCGATTTATTTAGCCTTGGGGAAAAAAGTAAAATATGCACTAATTGTGTCAAGATTTGATAAAAATAAAAATCAGTTAAATGTTATAAAGGCTCTAAAAAATACAGACGTAGAAATTGTATTTATTGGAGGTGCAGATATGAGTGATCCGCATTATTATGATATATGCTTGGAAGAAGCGTATGGATGTGATAATATCCATTTCCTGGGATGGCTGAACAGCGATAATGAACTATTGAAATCTGCATTAGGACATGCTAGTGCTATTATCTGTTCTTCTTATCAGGAAACATTTGGTTTATCTATAGTTGAGGGGGTTATGGCGGGGGCTACACCAGTTATTTCTAATACATTACCAATATTAGAATTTAAGACTTTTGAAAATTGTTTGACATTTAGTCCGAATGATATTGAAGATATTAGAAAAAAAATAATTAAAGCAATGTATACATCAGAAAATTTCAAGTTAATTGAGAAAGCAAAAAAAGAATTTTCTTGGGAAAGTGTTGCAAAGAGGCATTTAGAGATATATACGAACTTGTTGAATCAGTGTTAGGAAGGTATGTTCATGAATATTATAAAAAAAATTTATGCGAAAACGTATAAAAGTATATGCTTTTTGATAAGTTTTAGTACTTCTAGATATTTAAGACTAAAAACAAAACCATTAAAGGATAATGAGATGATATCTGGATCGTTTTTAATATTAGTGCCACATGCGGATGATGAATGGGTTGGGTGTAGCAGATTGCTGGAAGAAAAGAGCAATAACATTACATTATGTTATATGGATATGTCTGGTGGTGACACTAAAGAAATTCATACATGCAGATATTTAGAGTTGTCGAAGATGGCGAAAATGAAGAATGCTAATTTGATACATTTGGAAGGAAATACAGAAATAAAAGTAGGTCAGTTAAAAAATGTAATTGAAAATCATAGAACGGATTATATTTGTGTTCCTGCATGTTATGATTGGCATCAAGAGCATTTAGAAGTTATAAAAATGTTAAGAAAAGTCTTGCTAAATAGCAAGTGTTCCTCAGAATTGAAAATATTGATGTATCAGGTATCGGTACCCATGCCCAAAAACATGATTACTAATGGTATTTCCATGAATAAGAGAGAACAAAAGGGAAAATGGTTATTATTTAGAGAAATTTATAAAACACAAGATTTTTTCCCAGTTGAGAGATTTATGCATAATGAGTTCGTAAATGGCGGATTTATGGATTCATATTCAGCAGAAGTATACGGTTGTATGAGCTACAAACAATGGATTTCTTTTATTGAAAGAAGAGTAATTAATGAAAGACAAAGAAAAGAAATTGAGAAGTGTTTTAAAAAATTAATTAAAATACGCAAGGTTGTAAAAAAAATTGAAGAAAAAAATGGAAAGGAAAACTATGAAGTCAATATTAATTAAAGTATATAGATATTTTATGGGAAATAAATCAGAGAAAATGTTAAATTCCTTGAGGTTGGGGGGGCAAAAATAGGAAAAAAAGTTGTTGTATATTCACCAGAAAGTGTTGATATTGATAAAAGTAGACCGTGGTTATTGTCAATTGGAGATTATACAAAAATTACAAAAGGAGTGTGTATATTAACACATGATTATAGTTTGTCGGTAATGAGAAGAGTTTATGGTGAATGGATTGGTGAGGGAGCAGAAACGATAATAGGAGAAAATTGCTTTATTGGTGTAAATTCAATATTATTGATGGGAACTCAATTGGGAAATAATGTTATTGTAGGAGCAGGCAGTGTTGTGCATGGCAAATTTCCAGATAATGTTGTTATTGCGGGAAATCCAGCAAGAATTATTTGCACTTTGGAAGAACATTACAGAAAACGTAAGAAAAAAACAATAGATGAGGCAGTATTTTGTGCTAGACAATATCAGGAGAGGTTTAAAAAATGGCCTAAACCATTTGAATTAAATGGTTTTAAGTTTTTATTTACACCTAGGGAAAAGGATATTGTAAATGAATATGGGATTACATTTGAGTGTAATGGTGATGAAACAGAAGAAGTAATAAAGCAGTTTTATAACTCGAAGCCGGTATGGGAAAATTATGACTCTTTTTTGCAATCGGTTCAAGAAAGGATGGATAGTAAGTGAAAGTTGGTTTAGTTCCGTTATTATATAATGAATATAATTATGGAGGCGTTTTACAATTTTATGCGTTGCAGAGAATTCTGAAAAGTAAAAATATTGAATGTGATATACTTTTTTTTAATAATGATGAAAAAGTTTCTTATTATGAATTGTCTGCGAGGAAAAAAATACTGTTAAATGTTAAAATTGCTATTTATAGTTGTTTTGATGGGAAAAGTAATATTATAGATGAAAATATTAGAAAGAGAAAGTTGAAAATAGATGAATTTAAAAGGCAGTATTATTCGCCGGTAATCAATGAAACAAATATTTCCTACTCGGAGTATGATGCTATAGTATGTGGAAGTGACCAAATTTGGAATCCTAATTGGGCGAGAAGAAGATGTTTTCTTGAATTTGTACCAGATGAAATAAATAAAGTTATTTATGCAGCAAGTCTGGGGTGTGAAAGCATGAGCAAAGAGCAGAAGGCACAATTTGAGCCTAGGATAGAAAGACTTCAATATGTTTCAGTAAGAGAGCAATCTGGAAAAGCAATATTAGATAGCTTTATAAAGGATAAAGATATTAAAGTTGTTCTGGATCCAACATTGCTATTACTTCCGGAAGATTGGAATAATATTGTGGCAGAGCCTAAAGAAAAAGGATATGTGTTTACATACTTTTTAGGTAAGTACGATGATAAAATTGATTATATAGGTGAATTTGCCAAAAGGAAAGGATTGAAGATTATAAATATACCATTTGCTTCTGGTGAAAAAAATGATGACGTATGCTTTGGCGATTTACAAATAAAAGATGCAGATCCAGGAGAATTTATAGGCTTAATAAAGAATGCGGAATACATATTTACAGATTCTTTCCATGCATGTGTTTTTTCTGTACTATTTAAAAAAGAATTTTATGCTTTTCAAAGAGATAATAGTAAAAAGATGCAAGGGCGTATAAATACACTTCTGCATAATTTCAATTTACCAGATAGATTTATTGAAGTTGGAGCCGATTTAGATATGATATCATTAATAGATTATCAGAATAATGACATGATACAGGAATCATTGCGTCGGGATTCATTGGCTTTTTTATTAGATAGTATAAATGATAAATCTAATTTGGTACAATAATATCTTCTTAAACATTGTAATAAGGATAGAAAATCCGTTACCCTTATAAGAAAGGAACAAAGTGATAGCTAATCGGGCTACCGGATAAAAAAATGAGTAAAAAGATTAAAATAAATCAGTTAAAAGCTGGAGCAATAATATCATATTTACAAATGGCAATACAAATTCTTATAGGTTTAGTATATACACCTGTAATGATTAGACTTCTTGGTCAAAGTGAATATGGTTTATATAATACAGTTGCATCGACAATTTCAATGTTATCAGTGTTAAGACTGGGGTTTAATAATAGTTATATACGATACTATTCTATTTATAAAAAGCGAAACGATACAAAAGCCATAGATTGTTTGAATGGCTTATTTATAACAATTTTTAGCTTTATAGGTGTTATCACATTTGTGTGTGGGATTTTTTTGACAAATCACTTATCAATAGTATTTTCAGACGGACTGACTACAAGTGAATATGGAATAGCAAGAGTTTTAATGATATTATTAACCATCAATTTGGCAATTTCATTTCCAATGAGTGTATTTTCTAACATTATTTCTGCACATGAGAAATTTGTGTTTTTAAAATGTCTGGAGATAATTAAAAATGTATTGGGACCGATGGTTACATTACCGTTATTATTAATGGGATTCCGTTCGATCGCAATGGTGTCAGTGTCGCTTATTGTGTCTTTAATTACAGACACTTGTTATGTAATATATGTTTTTCTTGTTTTGAAGAATAGGTTTGCTTTTAACAAACCTGAAAAAGGTTTATTTAGTGATCTGTTTGCATATACAGTGTTTATTGCTATTGAATTAATTGTAGATCAGATTAACTGGAATATAGATAAAGTCTTACTTGCAAGATATAAGGGAACTGTAATGGTTGCAATTTATTCAGTAGGATATAGTTTATACACATATTATCAAACTTTTTCGTCCTCTATATCAGGCGTCTTTACTCCAAGAATACATAAAATAGTAAATTCTGGAACATCTATTGAGAATCAGCGTACGGAACTTACAGAATTATTTACAAAAGTAGGAAGAATTCAGTTTTTAATGTTAGCATTAATAGCAAGTGGCGTTGTATTTTTTGGAAAATTTTTTATTGTAAGAATATGGGCAGGGAGAGGATATGAAGATTCATATATAGTTGCGTTATTGCTGATCATACCTGCATCTATTGCATTAATCCAAAATTTAGGTATAGAAATTCAACGAGCAGAATTTAAACACCAATTTCGTAGTATAGTATATGTAGGTATGGCATGTATTAACTTGATTATGAGTATAATTTTATGTAAAAAATATGGAGCTATAGGTAGTGCTATAGGTACAGCATTTTCACTGGTAGTAGCTAATGGTTGTGTTATGAATATTTACTATCATAAAAAATGCAACTTAAATATAATATATTTTTGGAAAAGCATAGGAAAACTAGCAATGGGAATGATCATACCAATAATTTTTGGTGGAATAATGAAAGGCTTTTTGAAAACCGATTCTATAGTTGCATATTTACTGGAAATTCTTATATATGTTTTAGTGTATGCTGGTTCCATGTGGAAAATAGGAATGAATAATTATGAAAAAAATTTATTTCAATCCGTATTGGGCAAATTTATAAAGAAAAAAGATAAGCGATAATATATTTGGGTGAAAAAATGATAGAAATAAAGGAAAAGAAAAATTGTTGTGGCTGCGAGGCATGTTATAATGCCTGTCCGGTTCAATGTATTTCAATGGAAAGAGACGAAGAGGGATTTAAATATCCATGTGTAGATACTACGAAATGTATAGGGTGCAACAAATGTGAAAAGGTTTGCCCTTGCATTCATAAACCATATATTAATAAGCAGTATATTGAAGGGTATGCAGCAATTAATAAAAATTTGAAAGAGCGGTTAAATAGTTCGTCAGGAGGCATTTTTTCATTACTTGCAACAAAAATTATAGAACTCGGAGGTGTTGTTATTGGTAGCACTATGACCGATGATTGTAAAGAGGCAATGCACATAATTGTTGATAATGCAGAAGAGTTAAATTGTCTTTATGGTTCTAAATATTTGCAAAGTAATATAAATAATATTTATTCGGAAGTGTATGAAAAGCTAAGGAATGACAAGTGGGTTTTGTTTTCTGGCACACCATGTCAGGTAGAGGGTCTTTTAAATTATTTGGGAAATCCATATGAAAAACTGATATGTGTTGATTTGATTTGTCACGGTGTACCATCACCAGGCATATGGAAAAAACATGTGGAGAATATTGAAAAGAAAAAACATTTAAAGTTAAAAAATGTCAATTTTCGATGTAAGAAGTATAATGGATATTCTGATTATGGAATAATGTATCAAAAATCATTTTATAAATCGAAAGAGGAGGATACTTATTTTCAATTATTTATGAAAGAATTGACTTTAAGGTTATCTTGCTATGATTGTAAATTTAAGGGGATTGTGCGAAATTCCGATATAACATTAGGAGATTTCTGGGGAATTGATGATTTTGCAGCAGATTTAAATGATGGAAATGGAACTTCTATTGTAGTAATTCAAAGCGAAAAGGGAAAAAAATTATTTGAAGAAATAAAACAGTCATTAGCATTAACTACTGTAGAAGTGGACAAGGTATTTGCGACTCATAATGATGCAATGACAAAATCTTCATTAAAACCAGATAATCGAGAAGCATTTTGGAATGATTTTCATAAACTTTCATATGAACAATTATGTAAAAAATATATACATATATCATCAAAAGAAAAAATCAAGAGTGTTTTACGAAAAATAGGAGTACTGGAAAAAATTCAAAAAATTAGGGAGGGGGGGGGTAACCTCTAATAATAATTTTGGAATGCTATACATATTTAAAGATAATGATTAACAAATAGAAGGAGAAAAATTCATGAAAATAGCAGTAGCAGGAACAGGATATGTGGGATTATCTATTGCTACACTTTTATCTCAAAATCATGAGGTAATGGCAGTAGATATTATTCCAGAGAAAGTTGAGAAGATTAATAAAAGAATCAGCCCAATCCAGGATGAGTATATTGAGAAATACTTAAAGGAAAAAGAACTGAATCTGACAGCTACATTGGATGCAGAAGCAGCATATAAAGCTGCAGATTTTGTTGTAATTGCAGCTCCAACAAATTATGATAGTAAGAAAAATTTCTTTGACACGTCAGCAGTAGAAGCCGTAATAAAGCTGGTTATTGAATATAATCCGGATGCAATTATGGTGATTAAATCAACCATTCCGGTAGGCTATACTGCAAGCATCAGAGAAAAATTCCACTGTGATAATATTATCTTTAGCCCGGAATTTTTACGTGAGTCAAAGGCACTATACGACAATCTGTATCCATCAAGAATTATTGTAGGAACAGATATTGAAAATGCTAGACTCGTAAAGGCTGCGAATACATTCGCTGGATTACTGCAGGAAGGGGCTATTAAAGAGAATATTGATACGTTGATTATGGGATTCACAGAAGCTGAAGCAGTAAAATTATTTGCGAATACATATCTGGCACTCAGAGTTTCTTACTTTAATGAATTAGATACTTATGCTGAAATGAAAGGTTTGAATACACAACAGATCATTAATGGTGTGTGCCTTGATCCTAGAATTGGTTCCCATTATAATAATCCGTCATTTGGCTATGGTGGATATTGTTTACCGAAGGATACAAAGCAGCTTTTGGCAAATTATGAAGATGTTCCGCAGAATATGATGTCTGCAATTGTTGAATCTAACAGAACCAGAAAAGACTTTATTGCAGATCGAGTTCTTCAAAAAGCAGGATATTATGCATATGGGGATGAGAATATTTATGATGCTTCTCTGGAGAAAGAAGTTGTGATTGGCGTATATCGTCTTACCATGAAATCTAATTCAGATAACTTCCGTCAGTCTTCTATACAGGGAGTAATGAAGCGAATTAAAGCAAAAGGAGCTACGGTTATTATTTATGAACCAACGCTGGAAGATGGAAGTACTTTCTTTGGTAGTAAGGTTGTAAATGATTTGGAAAAATTTAAAGAACAGAGTCAGGCTATTATCGCAAACAGATACGACGGTTGTCTGGATGATGTGAAAGATAAGGTATATACAAGGGATATTTTTAAAAGAGACTAAAGGGCAATACTAGGGGAGTATTGATAATTATATGTTTGTGAGTTAAGGAGTAGAATTTTTTATGTGTGGAATAGTAGGTTTTACCGGGAGACAGCAGTGTTAGAGTATCGAGGATATGATTCAGCCGGAATTGCTGTGCGAGATGGGGAGCATCTGGCACAGGTAGTTAAGGCAAAAGGCAGATTAAGTAATCTTGTTGAAAAAACGGATGAAGGAAAAGCATTGTTGGGAACATGTGGAATTGGACATACACGTTGGGCAACGCATGGAGAGCCGAGTCAGATCAATGCTCTATAATGGCTCAGTTGTCAAGACAAAAATCTAAGGTTTTTATAATGAACTGATATG
>OLNH01001272.1_pt1 | contig 13835 bp, 10 predicted proteins | sample 1643101 | NCBI WGS metagenome assembly OLNH01 (sample SAMEA3136758, study PRJEB25190) | human gut metagenome | biome: human gut; feature: human-associated habitat; material: faeces | place: Austria | collected 2013
GGTCAATTGAAGTCTGAAGCCAAGATACTAAGTTCTCGAAAGATTTAATCTTATCGGTAGTAGTTACCATCTTAGGTTCCAGGTATGCAGAATTACTAGCAAAGTTACTTAAAGCCAAGTAATCTACAGAAGTTTTATTCTGAGCATCCTTAGTTTTGTAAGTAATTACTGGACCCGATTCCAAGATAGAACCATTGGCATCATAGATGTTATAGAAAACGGTATTCACCGATTTAGAGAAACCAACTTTGAAAGATTCTCCAGAACCAATGGGATCACCATAACCTTTAGTTACCAAACCAAAGCTTACTGTAGTATTTCCTGAAATAAATTTGAATATTTCTGAAGCTTGAGCATTTTCAGTTATCTCTTCAGTTTCATCTTCAGTAGATTCAGCCTCTTCGGCTTTAGTAACAGTACCCTTTTTAGCACCTGCTCCCAATACACGAATAATTCTTAGCTTAGAACCTCCTACTAAAGCTTTCTCTATGTTAGATACAGAACCATCAGGTACAATCTCTTTACCAAATATTCTTTGGAATTGAGAGAAAGAAGTAATTAATTCTGAAGGATCATCATAGGGACCTTTTTCAGTTCTAGCCAAGAAACATGATACTCCTAAAAGTGGAGTAGTCTGTTGAACATTGTTGTTCTCGAACTTAAAAACAACTCTGGGTGATTTTGACATATCCTTGTGTTTTATAGGTTAATATATTTAATTAATACCAGTAAGTATCGTTACCTTACTGGTATTATTAGAAAATTAATCCTCTTTATTCTTAAATAAACCTCCGATAGCCTTAATCACATCATAGAAACCACATCCCGATAAACCAGCAGCTAATCCATAAATTAATACCTGGTAGAAAGGATAGTTTTCTAATAAGGGTGTAAGTTGTAATCCCCAAGCTATAATACATATGAGAATACCCACTAAGGCAGATATACCAATCTTAGCAAGTTTGTTGTCTTTGATAGCTGGGATTACCTTTAGTACCTGAGTAACCAAGGATGATACCAAAGTTACTATACCAGTAAAGGTACCAAGATTGATTACGAACTCTGAACCAGTTGAAGGTTCTACTTCTGTAGCAAACAATGACACTGGTAAAATGAGTGCCATCAGCATAAACACTAACTTTTTCATTTTAGTAAATTTTTGAGTTAAACATGTATATTGAGATTGAGCATCTCCTCGTCCTTTTGGTATTCGGGTCCTAGTAAAAGACTTATATCTCTTATAGGTAATAGATCCCCCATTTCTACCAGTTTTTCTGGTATAATACCATCTTTACATACATATTGATAGACCTTTTCCAATAACCCATGTGATTCATCGGGATGATCATAGAAATTACCAATCTCTATAAATAGGTTCCCAGTAGGAGCTATCCTACCTTTATCCCATTCTTCTAAATCATTGAAGTAAGGTCTTATATATCCTCGAGTAGGTAATGCTTCATGAAGAATAGAATGTAGTAATCTCATATCATTCTGAGTAGTTGCTACCAAATGAATATCAATAGTGATATCTTTAGTTTCGTAAGGGAACTCAGACATCTGATAATTGCCTGCATCTAATTTATCTCCAATGATATATTTCTCTACTCCGATATCTCCAGGATAATAAGCAGTGCTTTCTATAGTTATCCTGGGACATGTTTTAGGACCTCTTACCTGGTTATTACCTATACCGAATAAGTAAATGAACTTATCTATTGCTCCCTTATCTTCTTGGAATCTCTTTTCATTCTCTTGTGATAAAGGTAAATAATCTTCGGGGTTAAGTCCCATCTTCTTTTCTAAGAGAACATTCAATAGGCATATATAGAAGGTTCTCTCTACTATCTCTTGTGAATTTACCATAATTACCTCCTATCTTACTTTCATAACATAAGCCAATACGTAGTATGGTGGTCTATTCTCATGAGGTTGATTACCACCAGTTGGACCAGTTTGAGCCCCTGAATCATAAAATGGGTGTGGTCGGTTATTTGCATTATCTCCCCATTTGTGAGTTTCGATACGAATCTTATTGTATGAATGGGTATGGCTTGGCATTTCTTCCACAGTTAGCCTATGTTCTTTTTCTCCTCCAGTATTACCAATACTACTGTAATCTGGGTCACTAGAATCTACTCCAACTACGAACCTACCACTTAAATCAGGAACACTTATATAACCTGCCCTAGTAGAAGAAGTATTATATTTCTCACCAATGGCCTTATATAATTCGGGATATTCAGATATACTTACCTGACCTCCGTTACAGAGTACATAGTTCTCTGGAACTCCGGGGCCTGACCATAGTTGGATTATACCTATATCTCCCGAAGTTGCTTTTTTACCTTGTTTACAAGTTACACTTAGGGTTTTACCAGATTCCTCTTGAGTAAATATTACTTGACCCACTCGTTCATTATACATATTATCATTTAAGCTCATGATAATAGTAGTACCAGAGCCAGATATATCCCCAGAGTTTTCCCGGGTATAGTTTACACTAACTGGATCACCAACTTTCTTTCCATTGATTACCCTTTGTTTGGTAGATACAATAGTAACCTCTTTGCTTTCTCCTGTAGGCTCAAAGTATAATTCAGTAGGTGAAACCCTGAAAGCATATTCCCATTCATCTTCTCCTTTCTTGTGAATAAGCTTTACTTCTTTAGTTGACCCATCCACAGCTTCTACAATTAAAGTCTGAATTATATCCTTATCTGTAGTATTCTTTTCTTCCGGTGTTACTGTTATAACAGTTCTACCAGAACCTTGATTCTTGCTTATAGTGAATCCCATTATTTTCTATATCTCCTTATTTCTTTACGAAGTTCTCTTACTAGGGTTTCCTTCAGAACCTTCTTACCACCTACTTGTTCGAATGCGGGTTTCCATAATGGTCTTGGAGGTAAATTATCACCTCTAGAACCATATTCCAACATGATAGCTACTTGGTTCAAAGTTCTTTTACTAGTCCTATCACCCTTTCTGGTTTTCTTAAGGTTAGTAGGTATACCTACGTAAGTTCGATTCTTCTGTTTTACTATTTGTACTGATCTCAAATACTGACCCGTATAATTCAAAAGGGTATGCTCTCCATATCGTTTAATAGTATTAGCAGAGTGAGGATCCCAATGGGTTCCTCTTGGAGGAGTACCTGTTCTTAGGCATTTTTTCACAAGTCTGAGAAGTTGATTGCCGAATTTCTCAGTAGCTCTATCATAAGCATTCCTCATGATAGAAGGAGTTTCTGCAATTAACCTCTCAGCTCTAGCCTGTTCTTTTGGGTCAGTATATATCTGTAAGTCTCCCAAGGGAGTACTTATAGTTATGTTTACTGACTTACTTGCCATCTGGATTTTCCTTCGGTTTATTCAAGCCAAGTGAATCCATCATAAGATTTATGGCTTGCTGTTGTGATTGTAATACTGATACTACATCTTTCCTAAATGAAGCGAATTCTTCATTGAATTGACTACTATGGGTTGGCTCTTTGTTTTCAAACATGGCAAGAATATTATCACATTCCTTTACTATGTTCTCATATTTACCCACATTATTAATAATCCCGAGAGCCTGCGATCTTTGCAATGATACTTCGTTTATAATATTACTTCCGATTAGAGTGTAGTACACATTGTTATAAATACCTTCATTTCCATCTGAAGGTAAGTATACTGTTACTGTACCAATGGAATCTTGAAGAACAATCTCTATAAGATTAGAAAAGCCATCGCCATTTTCATTAGCTCTGGGTTTACTTTCTCCCACCTTTACTACTTTAGCTCGGTCAAAGATTGGGTACATTGATCTTCTATCTCTTTCTAGAGTAAAAACTGAATCTCCTCTTTGTAAGGATTTGAATTTCATTTCTTCCATACTGCATTATTTTTATTGATTAGACTTAATCCCATTTGAACCATACTGGGATTCTGTTTCATAAATTCTACTAGGTTCAAGAAATTATAGTATCCATAGATATCTATCAGTCTTTGTGCTTCATCGGCTACTCTCTTTGCTACCTCTAAATTAGGAGCCGGTAGTTGCATTTGGAGAGTAAAAGTTTGTAGTTTATTATCTTCTTCCATGTTTCTTACTAGATTAAAACGAAAAAAGGGAAATACCCACTACAGGTACCTCCCTTTTCCCTAATCAACTTTAATAGAAATTATGCAGTTTTATTACCCAAAGCCTGTACTACCGAGTTAATAATGTTTTGATCTCTCTGAGCATCAACTACTCGATTATTACAACATTCATCATTGTAACGATTACGATCCGCAACCACTACAGTACCTTCTCCAGATTTCACTTCCATAACAATTTAGTTTTTAAGGTTAATAATTAATTGTTTATTCATTGATAAATTAACTAGTGTTGTGTTTAGAATTAAATTATCTAAGATGGCCAAGAAGTATCCCAATGATGCATATTAGTACCTTCTTTAATCCCAAAGGCACCGATTGCTAACCATAAACCTCTTACAGAATTATAGGCCAATACATAAACACTATCTCCAATCCTTCTATCCTTAGTAATACTTTGAAGAGAATTCACAGTTATTTTACCTTCTACTGAGTCTACTATAATACCTTCACGTATTAAGCTCATATCATACATAAAGTCAGAAGTATGGGGTATATTACCTGTATCAAATAATCCCCAATGATCTTGATCATTACCATTTGTAATATTTAAAGATAATTCCAATCTGAAGGAATTATCTTTAGCTTCTTGAACTATTATCAGAGTACAAGTTTTATTGGATTCTCCCTGAGTAAAGGTAATAATTCCTGTTCTAGATGAACTACTGTTATTAGTGGCTACCTTATATGTAGCCCCAGCACCTGAACCAGATATAGTAATCCAATCCACATTAGAAGATAAAGCCCAATTAAGGAATTGCTTACCATTCTTCCTAGAATATACGCTTACAAGTCTATTGTATGATGAATCTGAACTTGGCCAACCAGAATAAGTAAGAGAAGTACTCCAAGAATCCCCCCCGTTTTCTCTAATACCAAACTCATAAGTTGAAGCACTCTGTTGTACAGTTTGTACTAACTCTCTATCTAAGCCATTAGGTTGATTAGCTCTGATTGTAAGAGTTCTGCCTGAGGTCTTTGAGTTCTCAGATATGGTAAGGGTTACTTCAAAATAATAACCACTCACATTATTAATGAATCCAGTTACTCCAGAAGGCAAAATAAGAGTAGGTTTAATAGCTTCAGTAGAACCTAAAGAACCATTAACGTATCTAGACCTATAACTCTTTATATAAAAAGAAATATTACCTCCTTCGCCTCCAACAGCACCTATGGATAGAGTACTAGTTTTATAACCACTACTTTGTTGAGTACTATGTTCAAATACTATACCACTACTAGGATAAGTTACCTCAGCTTTGTTCTGAGTAATCGTTAATCGAACTGGAGTAGCTGAATCATAAGTAAATTCTACTACATAAGTCCTAGAACTGTTCTCATTAGGATTTGGTGCTACCCTAATACTACACCCAGTACTGGTTTTAGTAATAGTAATATCCGATGATGAACCTTCTACTACCCTAGCCTTAGTATATTCGGATTTTATATTTTCTTGGTATACTCCATTCAAGTACTTATCATAGTTGGCATTTACTATCACATCAAAAGTTTGACCACTTCCAGATACATTCTTAGTAGTAGGTTCTATAGACAGATGATCTACATAAGTTACTTGACCTCCTTCCTGAGAAATTGAGATAGTCTGGTCTGTAGCAGTTGGGAAATCGAAAGTAACCGTAAAATTTCTAGCAGAACCACTATTACTTGGGATAGAAATACTATTCCCACTAATAGAAGCCGGACTAGAAACTCTTACTGTAGCCGTTTCTGATTCTGTATAACTACTTCCTTGACCATTCCAAGTATAACTTCTACTTGCACTCTTAGCAGTTACATTAGATTGACCTCCACTGTAACTGAAAGAAGTTTTATCTACTCTACAATTATAACTCCATGAAGAATAAACTTTTCTACCTGCTGCCTGGGTAAAGGTTGCCCTTAGGGAAATATCTGAATACTTCTGTTTCCAACTTACTACGGTATCTTTGCTATCGAAAGTAGTATTATTAGGTACGAATCTTTTACAAACTCCATCTACCTCTTTTTTAGTATACCACCCATTGGAAGGTTCAAAACCTTGTTCCCAAGTAAGTTCTTCCTTGGTATCGGGCAGAATAACCCCATCTACATATTTAACTCTCCAAGATTCAATAAGCCCACAAAGAAATTCTCCCCCAGTAGCTGGAGCATCAAATGATGGGTCTCTAATCCACTTGAACTCATATTTCCATTGCTCTGTATGGAGATCTTCTAACTTGACACATTCGTTGTCACCATAGCTATCAGCATTACTAATTACGGCATTAAGACTGGTATTCGGATTGTGACCTGCATTTAATTTGGCTAATATCTCAGCTTTGGTGGGGCACTCATCAGAGACCTTACCCCAACCAAGCTTCTTATAAATAGCCCTCCAAGTTGCTATTTCTGCCATATTACTTATTGTTTAATTGTTTCTTAAAGTCTTCGAATTCTTTTCTCAATAACTTAACTCCTTCAAGAGCCATGACACTGAGCATTTCGTATTCTACCACTTTTACTTTTACATATTCCTGACCATCTTCTCCAACGAAAGTTTCGAATCTAGATTGGTTAGGTACTTGAGAAGCAGGTATATTATTCTCTGATACCAACAGTGGTTCGATTTCCTCTAAGCTCTGAGCAATAGTTCCCACTTGGTATTTACCGTTCATCTTGAAGTGAACCGTAGGTATATTGCAGATTTGGTCTAGAGTATGGTTCAAATTCTCTACTTGAGATTTTAATCTACCATCTGATTCCTTCCAGAAACCAGAAGCTGCAGTAGTTTTAGCAAATACTACTTGGTCTGTAGTAGCCAATCCTAATTGAGCTCTAGTTACATTGTGCGGATTATCTCCTCTGTTTGCATGGGTATTTAAGTCGGTCTGAGCTTTTGTACCTGCTGCCTTAGCATCGGCAATAGCTGCAGCCTGAGCAGTAGATACGGGCATGTCTGCAGGAGCTAAGTTCTGTACATTACCTAAACCTACCTGAGCCTTGGTTACACTATGAGGATTACTCTTATTGCCGATATGAGCATCTAAGCTTTCCTTGATTACTCTATCAGAATCTTGGATTAATCTCTCTAATGTAGTTTTAGCAGCATCAGTATAAGCCTTAGCTTCATTCAGGGCATTGGTAATGTCTCCATTCAGACCCGAGTTAAGTTTATTGAACATCTCCCGAGTCAATACTCCAGCTCGATTAGCATTAGCAGCTAGGATCTCTAATGTTTGTGTAGTAGCTTCACCATATACTCCCTCAGCTTTAGTAGATTTATTGATCTGTACCCAAACTTTATCTGTATTCTGAACTACTCCTTTACCAGAAATTATAATAGTATCTGGAATAGAATCAAATAATTTCTTATCTGCAGCAGTTTGTACACCAGCTTTTTCTGCAGTAGAAGCAGGTATATCTACCTGTTTATGAGGTTGTGCCGTATAATGATCATCTTGATCAGTTACAAATTGTTTACGATAATAATGATATTTTAATTGTACATAATCGGTATACGCTTGACCAAATTCTAGGGTATCTAGAATAGTATTTGGAATACTGTTGGTTATAGCAGTAGCTTTTCTACCTTTAGCACCATCATAAGCAGTACCAGTAACTTCTCCAAGTATCAGTGAAGAAGTATTACTATCTACAAACTGAGTACCTGACCAACGGAATTGGTAAGGAGGTTGATCTTGAGTGATATTCAAATATATCTTACCTGATTCTCCAGTAATAGGATTAGCATGATCTGGGTCAGAATATAATTTAATATTGCTCAGCTTTCCAGTTTCACTGATATCATAAGTAGCATAAGCTTCGATAACATCATCAACATAAGAAGGCAATTGACTAGAGGGTACTAATCCATTACCATCCAAAGATGCAAATCCATTAGCCTTACCCTTAGTTGCTACAAAATCATCATGTTTCTTTTCTAAGTTATTGATGTTGGTTTGTAACTTATTTTCAAGTGCGGTATCTGCAGCAGCTCTGGCTTCTTCTTCCTCCTGAATCTTTTGCATCTGAACCTGGTCGTATTCAGCACGAGCATCTGCCTCTTCTTTGATAGCCTGAGTAAATTTGGTGTCTAATGCCTGGTCAGCTGCTTTTCTATCTTCGATTTCTTGAGCAAGGGAAGCTTCGGAAGAATTCTTCAAGGCTTCAATGGCATCTTTTCTGTCTTGGATTTCCTTAGCAATCTGCTGGGGTAAAGTTTCATCCAACTTAACCTTATCAGCAGCAGTCATAGTACCAGCTTTAGTAGTTGAGGCTACTGGTAAATTAAAAGTGGTATTATCATCTTTATATATACCTTCGTTTACAGTTTTTCGGTTTACTGATACTGTAACTTTATTAGCATCTGAAGTTGCTCCTTCTCCAACTACTACAGTCTGAGGAATAGAGTTAAATAACTTCTTATCTGCTGCAGTTTGTACACCGGCTTTCTCAGCAGTAGAAGCGGGGATATCTACAGTGAAATCATTAGATTTCTGTATACCTTCATCGGAGTTATATGTACTTCTACTTATGTTAGTAGTAACCACACCAGCCTTAGGTGTATAACTAGCTCCAGTGATATAATCATTGGGCATAGAATTCCATCTCTTCTTATCGGCTGCCGACTGAAGACCTGCTTTAGCATCTGTAGAAGCAGGGATAGCAAACTTACGAGGCATAGGTTCTCCATAGAGATTACCTTCTCCTTTTACAGAACTCTTAAAGTTTACTTCAGCAGAAGTACCATTGATAACCAAGTTCGGATCAATTTCCGTAACCATAGTTAAGGGTAAAGCATTTGAAGTTGCTTCTTCTTTCTGAAGACGTTCATCTAAGCCGTTAGTGATACCATTAAATTTATTCTCAAGTGCGGTATCAGCTGCTTTTCTATCTTCGATTTCTTTATCGATACGTTTACCCAGAGCATTATCAGCAGCAATTCTTGCAGCCTCTTCAGCATCAATATTATCCTGGAGAACTTTATCTGCAGCAATACGCTCATTACGTTCTGTAGTAAGGTCCTGAGTATTCTTATCTACTTTAGCTTCAATACGAATATCCTCAGCCTTTCTAGCCTCAATCTCTGTATTCAACAGTTCCTTGATTTCAAGATAACCAGTATTCTGATTACTTTGTAATCCCTGAATTAATTCTAGGTTACGTTGAATATTAGCAGTATTCTTAGCAATTAATTCATCCTGAGCCTGAGCCTTTGTTAATAATTCAGAACGAGTTTCTGTTACGAAAGTTCTCAGTTCACTTACTGTAGCATTAAGAGTAGTACTTAATTCAGTAAACTTCTGAGTAACTTGTTCATCAGCTGCAGTTCTATCAGAGATCTCCTTATCTATAATACCCTTAAGTTCAGTCAGCTTATTAGTAATTGTAGTTGCAAAGTTAGGATCATCTCCCAATGCTTTTGCAATCTCTTCTAGTGTATCTAATACTCCAGGAGCAGAACCAATAACCTTTTGGATTGCAGCTTCTACTTGTTCGGCATTCTGATAGTTAGAATCGTTTTCCAACTGAGATACCTTAGTAATGTAGTTAGCAAATTCCTGGATATTATCTAACTTAGCTTTTAATAAGTCGGTAAAGTCATTTGAAGAAAGCTCTTTGCCATCTACTTTATCAACCTTTCGGTCATTCAAGTTTTCAACAGCCTGAACTCTATTGGATACTTCCTGAGCAACCTTGTTCTCTAACAAAGTATCTGCCTGAGTACGATTAAGGGTTTCTGTATCTATATTATTCTGAAGCTTGATATCTTCTTGTAGTCTACTATGAGCCTCATCACTGATATTTTTAGATATAACTGCCAAATCATCTTTGTGATTTTCCATAGCCGTAGTCAGAGAATCCTTAATGGCTTGTTCAGCAGCCTTAGCTCTTTCTACTTCGGTTTGAATAGCAGTAGTGTTATTAGTTACTTTCTTCCTGAGCTCATCTAAAGAACCAGTTACTCCACTATTAAGGCTATCTATTCTAGTACTTAAAGTATCATCTCCTGCCTTACGATCTTTAATCTCCTGGTCGATTCGAGCATTGATTTTCTCATCTTCATTTGCCCGAGCAGTAGATTCAGTATTTATCAAGCCAGTGAACTTATTATCTAATAAAGTATCTGCAGCAGTTCTATCAGAGATTTCCTTGTCAATATCCTGTTGTAAAACAGTATCACCCGCTTCTCTCTTTGAAATTTCAGTATTCAAATCGATAATTACCTTATCTACCTGAGACTTAAGATTAGTATCAGCATTGGCTCTAGCTTCAGCTTCCGCATTAACCATACCTTTTAATTCAGCATAATCTTCAGCTTCCTTAGTAATCTGGTCATTCAATCGGTCAGTATTACGTTGGATATTTGCCTTGTTAGCATTTACTTCTGTTTGCAAAGTATCTATCTTAGCCTGAAGTTCATTTTTAACGGTATTTACTGCATCCTGAATAGATAAAGCCAATTCTTGTATCTTGGTAGCATTAGCAGTTACTCGAGTATCTAATGCAGCATCAGCAGCCTTACGATCCGTTTCTTCCTTAGTGATAGCAGCTTGTAATGCAGCATCGGCATCTTTTCTGTCTTGGATTTCCTTATTCAGACTAGCTTGAATACCATCAGTGTTACCAGTAATCTTATCTACCTCGTTATCAACATATTCTTTTAGTTTAGCTTCAAGAGCGGTATCGGCTTCTTTACGTTCAGTAACTTCCTTATCTACATTAGCCTGTACCTGGGCATCAGCCTCTGTACGATTAGTAATTTCCTGATTCAATTGTTCGGTAATAGCTGCCAATTTCTTGGTAATTGTAGTTGCAAAGTTTGGGTCATTACCCAAAGCATCTGCAATCTCCTTCAAAGTATCAAGAACCTCTGGAGCTTCCCCAATAATCTTTTCAATAGCTGCCTGAAGATCTGCTTCAGTTTGATAACCAGCATCATTGATAAGCTGAGATACTTTTGTGATATAATTAGCATGTTCTTCAATGCCATCCAACTTAGCCTTGAGAATATCGGTAAAGTCGTTTTTAGTAAGAGAATAACCTTCTCTTTTATCTACCTTACGATTATCTAAGTCTTTATCGGCAGCAATACGTTCTTGCTTTTCTTGCTCTAGTTTTTCAAGCAATTCGGTTTTATCTGTACCGGCCTGAGTTTTCAAATCCTCAATCTTATGGTCAAGGATTTCATCTTGAGCAATTCGAGTTTCTTTCTCGTTATCAATATTGTTCTGAAGTACAGTATCTGCATTCTGACGGTTCTGAGCTTCTTGAGTAATGTTCTGCTGTAAACCATTATCTGCATTCTGACGGTCAGAAGTTTCCTTTACAATCTGTTGGTGTAATACTTCATCCTGAGCAGTACGAGCTGCAGCTTCAGCATTAATCTTGGATTCAAGTTCTTGGTCTGCAGTTTTACGATCACTGATTTCGGTGTTCAGTTTAGATTCTAATGCTACATCTGCATTTGCTCTTTCTGAAGCCTCGGTTAGAATCTTATTATTTAAGTCGGCAATATCCCTAGTATGGTCTAACTGTACTTGATGAACAGCCTCGGTCAGTTTCTCATCAGCAGCTCTACGTTCAGCAGCTTCCTTATCTACCAATTCCTTAGCATATTCTTTAGCTTCAGTTAAGTTATTGTCAGTTTCTACTTCCAAATCACCAACCCGGTCTTCTACCTTTTGAATACGAGCATTAATTGCTTCTATCATCCTAGTAATATCTTGTACTACTTTAAGGATAGTTGCATTCAACGTATTAACCGAGTTAACCAAGTTATCGTTCACAATCTTAATCTGAGAAGCTAATTCGTTTTCACGGTTCTTAGCTCTAGTTACCTCAGCTTCTAATTGAGTACGTAATTCAGTTAATCGGTTAGTGATATTGGTAGCAAAGTTCGGGTCATTGTTTAATGCTTCAGCTAATTCCTTTAATGTATCCAAAGCATCATCAGCACCATCTACTAAGTCATGTATATATTTCTCAACTTGTTCTTGAGTCTGATATTTCAAATCGTTTTCTAGTTGAGAAACTTTAGTAACGTAGTTAGCATGTTCCTCAATTCCATTCAGTTTTTCTAGCAATTCATCAGAGAAGTTATTTTCTGACAAATCCCAACCTTCTTTCTTATCTACCTTGTTTGCAATTGATAAGAAGAATGCCCAGAACTCTTTAAGAGTTCCAACAAAACCATGAGCCAAAGAGTCATCATAATAACCCTGTAATAGCCGTTGGTCAATCTCTTCGCAAGTGTAGTATTTACTAACGTACATATGTATATATTTTAAGGTGTTACTTTATTCTTTCCCAATAACAGTTCTGAGTTATTACCACGGAAGTATTCTTTTTCTTTACCAGCAAAAGCATTTGGGATATCATCTGGATTATCTGGGTCAACATCTCCTCCATCCTCTATATCCCCAACTACTACGGCATAATCAGGTAATTTCCTAACTCTGAACTTAATAACTTGGCCAAAGCCTATATGAGGTATATCTTTATCCCATACCTCTCCAAAGTAATCTTGGTAATTTGATACGAACTTCATACCAGTCATAGATTGCATGGTAGTAGCCGAATTACCAGTACCAGGCATTTCTATGTGAACTCCAGAAGGTCCATTCAAGATTATAAGATTACTGTCCCACCAATCGCCTTCTACATTGTTAAGCTTGGTGAAACGTAACATTAACATTTTCATATCTTTATGGATTTTGTTCTACGAATTTGATTTTAGTATCTCTATCCCTTTTGAGGATTACCAAGAATACCAAAGCTTCATCTTTAGCCTGAGATACTTGAGTATCTCCAGAAGGCTTATATACTATCCCATTGATAACAAATCTATCCTCGGACCAGTTAAAGTTCCAATAACCTTCCTGATTGAGATATCCGATTTGTTCTATGTAATTCTTTGAAATAAGTATAGAAAGGTTCTCATCATCTAATTCTCCAGAAACAGTAGCCTTATTAATAGGCCAATTCCTAAAAGCATTGTAATAGCATAAAGCTTCTATGGGAATATTATAATATCTTGGGCTATCATCCTCAGCATGATTTAGATATTGATTAACATGTTTAGCCCAAGTAATTGTTTGTCTTCCAGCATCCCAATCTAAGAAATCAGTGATAATCTTTTTATACCTATTCCAAGAATGGTTCTTAACCATTCTCCAAGGTTCTTTTGTCATGATTTCTTATCTATTATGGTTAACGAAGGTTTACTTGCTTTATTGAGAGGGGCTGTTGGATTAGGTCCTCCCAAAGGAGTTGGTTTTCGATGATTTACTACTTTTGGTACTACTAACCGTTCAATTTGATCACAGAATGGTAAGTATATCTCTAACCTAGATGCCAGCATACATAGATTCTTTCTTAGTTCATCCATATACCCTCCAGGTTGAATCATCTTTGAATAAGTACTCCATAAGCTAGATATACTTTCGGATATCTTATCATAATACTGTACCTCGGTAGGACCCGTAGTAATTTGTTTTATCCTATCTCCTCTAGCATGTTCTCCAGGTGAATCACCATCTTGGTCTGGTCCATGAGATTCAGTGGAGATAATTTCTCTAAAACTATTTCCTGCAACCAACAGGATATTTTGTATTTGTATATTGAGATAATCCCATACAGCCAATTCCATAATTAATTGGTTTTCTAGTCCCTCATACCATAATTCATCATTATATTTATCTGGTGGTA
>OLNH01001282.1_pt1 | contig 13756 bp, 14 predicted proteins | sample 1643101 | NCBI WGS metagenome assembly OLNH01 (sample SAMEA3136758, study PRJEB25190) | human gut metagenome | biome: human gut; feature: human-associated habitat; material: faeces | place: Austria | collected 2013
CTGGGATGTGAGGTTTATGTAGCTCCCGGCTCCCGATTTGACCGTGAAGCAGGAAGCGGAGAAGACAGATATTACCATCTGGTTCTTCTGGCAGAGAATAATCAGGGATACGCAAACCTGATGAAAATTGTATCGAAAGGTTTCACAGAGGGATTTTATTATAAACCTCGAGTAGACCTGTCACTGTTGAGAGAATACCATGAAGGTATTATTGCATTAAGTGCCTGCCTTGCAGGTGAGGTTGCCAGATATCTTCAGAGAGGAATGTACGAAGATGCAAAGGCAGCAGCTCTCCGTTATCAGGACATTTTTGGAAAGGGAAACTTCTTCCTGGAATTACAGGATCACGGAATTCCTGCACAGCAGGTAGTTAATCAGGAACTTCTGCGTATGCACGAAGAAACAGGAATTGACCTGGTAGCAACCAACGACGTGCATTACACAATGGCAGAGGATGCTGCACCGCACGATATCCTTCTCTGTCTGCAGACTAACAAGAAACTTGCAGATGAGGATCGAATGCGGTATGAAGGTGGGCAGTATTATGTGAAATCCCCTGAAGAAATGGCACAGCTTTTCCCATATGCTCTGGAAGCTTTGGAGAACACTCATAAGATTGCTCAGAGATGTCATGTAGAGATTGAATTCGGTGTAACCAAGCTGCCGCGATTCGATGTACCGGATGGTTTTACATCCTGGGAATACCTGAATAAACTTTGTTTCGAAGGACTGGAAGAGCGCTATCATCCGGTTACAGAGGAATTAAAATCCCGTCTGACATACGAATTATCTACTATCAAGAACATGGGTTACGTGGATTACTTCCTTATCGTATGGGATTTCATCAAATATGCTCGTGACCATGAGATTATGGTAGGTCCCGGACGAGGTTCTGCAGCAGGAAGTCTCGTTGCTTATACTTTGGGAATCACACAGCTTGATCCGATTCGTTATGATCTGCTTTTTGAGCGATTCCTGAATCCGGAACGAGTTTCCATGCCTGATATTGACGTTGACTTTTGCTTCGAGAGAAGACAGGAAGTAATTGAATATGTGCGCCGCAAATACGGTGATGACTGCGTCGTTCAGATCGTTACTTTTGGTACTCTGGCAGCCCGCGGTGTAATCCGTGACGTTGGCCGTGTACTGGACATGCCTTATGCACAGGTGGACTCCATTGCAAAGATGATCCCGCAGGAGCTGAACATCACCATCGACAAAGCTCTGAAAATGAATCCGGAGCTGAAGAAAGCATACGAAGAACAGGATGATGTTCATTATTTGATCGATATGGCGAGACGCCTGGAAGGTCTTCCAAGACATACTTCCATGCATGCGGCAGGTGTGGTTATCAGCCAGAAAGACGTATCCGAATATGTACCTCTTTCCAGAGCACAGGACGGTTCCATTGTTACTCAGTTCACCATGACAACACTGGAAGAACTGGGACTTCTGAAAATGGACTTCCTGGGACTTCGTACCCTGACTGTGATCCAGAATGCAGTAAAGCTGATCCAGAAGGATGCAGGTGTCACTCTGGACATGCAGAAAATAAATTATGATGATAAGAAAGTTCTCGACTCCCTCGGCACCGGCCGTTCCGATGGCGTGTTCCAGCTTGAAAGCGCAGGAATGAAGAACTTCATGAAAGAGCTGAAACCGCAGAGCCTTGAAGATGTAATCGCGGGAATTTCCCTTTACCGTCCGGGTCCGATGGATTTTATTCCACAGTATATCCGTGGCAAAAACCGTCCGGATACCATTAAATATGACTGCCCTCAGCTGGAACCGATCCTTAAGCCGACTTATGGTTGTATTGTATATCAGGAGCAGGTTATGCAGATCGTTCGTAACCTGGCCGGTTATACGCTTGGACGAAGCGATCTTGTACGTCGTGCCATGTCCAAAAAGAAAGCGGCAGTCATGGAAAAAGAACGCCAGAACTTTGTATATGGAAATGAAGCAGAAGGAGTTCCGGGATGTATTGCTAATGGGATCGATGAAGCAACAGCCAATAAGATTTACGATGAAATGATCGATTTCGCGAAGTATGCGTTTAATAAATCTCATGCAGCAGCTTATGCAGTTGTTTCCTATCAGACTGCATATCTGAAATATTATTATCCGGTAGAATTTATGGCAGCTCTGATGACCTCAGTTATTGATTTCCCGACAAAAGTAGCAGAGTATTTCTTGGTATGCCGCCAGATGGGAATCAAGATCCTTCCACCGGATATCAATTGCGGAATGTATGGTTTTTCTGTAGATAACGGTGCGATCCGATACGGACTTTCAGCGATTAAAAGTGTAGGTCGTCCGGTCATCGAGAGTCTGGTAAGTGAACGTCAACAGAACGGACTGTATCGTTCACTGAAGGATTTCATGGAGCGAAATACACAGCAGATGAATAAGCGTGCAGTAGAAAACTTCATCAAAGCCGGTGCGCTGGATTGTCTGGAAGGCAACCGCCGTCAGAAGATGATGGTCTACCAGCAGATTGCAGATAACATCAGCCAGGAGCGGAAGAACAGTCTTGTGGGACAGATGAGTCTTTTTGACCTGGTCAGTGAGGAAGACAAGAAAGAATTCGAAATCCGCATGCCGAACGTAGAGGAATTTGGCAAGGAAGAACTTCTCGGTTATGAAAAAGAAGTTCTGGGAATTTATCTCAGTGGACATCCTCTTGAGAATTACCGTACAATGATGGAGAAAACCATCTCCGCAAAGACTTCTGATTTCCAGCAGGATGAAGAGACAAATCTTCCGAAAGTCATGGACGGTCAGAAAGTGATCATTGGCGGAATGATTACGGATAAAACCATCAAATATACAAAGACTAACAAGGTCATGGCATTTCTGACAGTAGAAGATCTGGTAGGAACAGTAGAAGTAGTTGTATTCCCGCGCGATTATGAAAAAAGCCAGCAGTTTCTGAATGAAGATGCCAGAGTGTTTATCCAGGGAAGAGTATCTGCAGAAGATGACCGTGCCAGCAAACTGATCCTCGAGAAAATCCGTCCGTTTGACAACATGCCAAGAGAAATCTGGCTCCAGTTTGACAACAAAGAAGCCTATGCACAACTGTCCCAGGAATTACTCTCAGATATTCGAAGATCACCTGGTGACAGTGCTGTTGTGATCTATCTGAAAGATGTAAAGGCCATAAAGAAGCTTCCAGTTGGTTATCATGCACAAATACAGGACTCATGGATGAATTACATGTACGAAAAATATGGTCAAACCAATGTTAAAGTTGTAGAAAGAGGATTGAAAAACTTATAAAAGTGGCTTAAATACAGATATTTTGAACTTTTTTACAATGTGAATGATACGCAAATGATACGAAAACCCCCGGAAATGCGAAAATCCGGGGGTAATTTGGTATATAAGACGGTTTTGATAATAATTGTTGGTATCTAGCTATTTGTAAATAGAATTTTATAAATTATCCAGGATATCCACAACCTGTTTCTGCTTGTTCGGGTATAAGTGCCCGTAGGTCCCAAGCGTAGTGTTGATACTTTCATGTCCCAGGCGTTCCTGTATGATCATAGGAGCAACACCCTGTTCGATTAGTAAAGCTACATGGGAGTGCCTTAGATCATGCACCCTGATGCGGGGGATACCAGCAAGCTTCGAATACTTATCAAGATTATACTTTAAGGTACCGCGGCACATTTTAGCAAATAGCGGAAATTCGGGATCACAGCCATAAATGTGTTTTTTATATTCGATAATCTCATAACAGAGAAATTTTGGCATGGCAATGTCACGGATTCCCTTTTTGGTCTTTGGTGGTGAAATGATATTTTTACCATCTATTCGCTGATAAGATTTAGTAATATGTAGAATCCCCTGGACAAGATCTGCATCACCGATCTGCAGGGCTAGGAGTTCACCGGCACGTATTCCAGTATAAAATAACAGGTCAAAGGCCAAATGCTTCACAGGATCCTCTATTAAGGCTATGAAACTACGATACTGATCTAAGGTCCAGAACTGCATGGTGTCCGCTCTGGCGTGCCCGATCTTCTCTAGGCCGTCAAAAGGATTCTCCAGGAGCTTGCACCTCTTCGCCCCAAAAGCGTACAGAGTACGAAAGATAGTGTCTAATTTGTGCATATAGGTATCAGACAGATCAGCAAAATAAGGCTTGATATGTTTCTCAAAAGTGGTTTTATAGTTCTTGATGGTAGAAGCACGCCGTCTTGGTGCGATTTCTTCCAGATAGCTATCTGCAATAGAACCAATAGTTGTTTTACTATCGTATTTCTGGGAAGCTTTGAAACGTGTCTCAAAATCTGCTGCATCTTTCTTTCTGGAAAATCCTCGTTTCATTTTCTGCTGCCGCTGTCCCTGCCAGTCCAGATAATTAAACTTACAGTACCAGGACTTTGTTTTTTCGTCATAGTATGATGGCATATTGTCTCATTCCTTTCATCTCTGCCGGGGGCGGTGGCTTAGAAACGAAAGAAAAGATACGGTTATATTAATTTTGTTCGATTTTTGCCTGAATACTTTGCTTTAATTTGTTTGCAGTATTATTTGATTGAAGAGACTGCAATTGGTAGTAAGCTACATTTCGAAGCTTTTCTAATCGTTCAGAAGCAGGGATATTTTGACGAATCATATCAGCATTCATACTTTCGAGATTTACAAGTACAATAAGCTGATCTACGCTGGCATAATCGCGCATATTTTGTTTTTTATTACCGGTTTCATCTCTCCATTGTTTAGCGGTTTTTCCGAATAATGCTACATTTAAAAGATCTGCTTCGCTGGCATATGTATATCCTTTTTCTTGTTTAGTAAGCTCTGGTGTGATAAGAAAATCTTTGATGGCATCTGTATGAATACGATAGTTGATTTTCGATAGTTCTCGTTTAGTGTCCCAGCCAAGAGCTAAACGATTTGATTCTTCAATTTTTAATCTCTGGTAATCTTTTATGATATATAGTTTGAATTCTGGAGAGATCCATGAAGCAAATTCAAAAGCTATATCACTATGAGCATATGTTCCACCATACCGGCCTGCTTTGGAAATAAGGCCAATAGCATTAGTTGAGTCAATCCATTTACGGGGAGAAAGTGTAAATGAGTTTTCGCCAGAAGAATATTTAAACTCCTCGAATTCGAGGGGGTTAAAAGATGGATTATTCATTTGTTCCCAAAGTCCTAAATATTCAATTGTATTACGATTCCTAAGCCAATTAGCGACTACACCTGCCGGATCATCGGGATTTCGATATTTAGCAATATCTGTAAGTGAAATATAATCGTCTTTTTGATTAGGTGGTACAATTAGGGAAATTTCTGTTCCATTTGCATTAATTTTCATTAAAAAGCTCCTTTCTGGTTTATATTGTTTTTGGGTTAGTATTGAAAAGATGAATGGTGAGTATTCATATATTTTGAGTGCCTTAAAAATGCAGCAGTGAAATAAAATTTGATGGTTGCATGTAAGGTGTCCAGATCGAGTGAAAAGCACGTCCCCCGGTTCCCTGGGTAAATATATATCATGGCAACAGTAGTATAAAGCCTGCTACCAATTTTGATCTATTCTAAAATGACCGATTCGGTCAGTTATTTATTAGTATCTATAATGTCAGTATTATATGTTGGTTCTTCTGGTACCTCTGATTTATTTTTTGAGGAATATTTTTTGAGTAACTTTTCTACTAAATGCATAACATCGTCTTCAATATCAGGAAAGAGGTCATTTGTGATTAAATCAGTGTCAATTACATGCTGAACTCCTTTATAATAAATAATAGACTTGTCTATCCCCTCGGTTGTTCCGATGATAGTTTCACATCCTAAAGAAGTCAAAAGAGCAATTATCGCATCATCACGTGTGTTTAACCATGCTATGCCACTGGTTGTATCCAATAGTTCTAAAATGTGTACACCGAGAACAGAAGCAATTTTTTCTAAAACACTTCTCGGAATTTCTGTTTTTCCCGATTCATATTTTTGAATGGAACTTTCTGTTTTTCCAATTAATTCTCCTAATTGTTTTTGCGTCATTTTCATGGATTTTCTTCTTTTTTGGATGTAATATCCAATTATTTTATTTTTGTGTTCTAAGTCCCAGTTTTTACCAAATTCCAATAAATCGGATAATGCTTTATTGGAATCTTGTTCTTTATTAGCCAAAGTATTCACCTCCCGATAGTAGTTAATAACAAAATAGCATAACACGCAATTAAATTCAAGAAAATAAATAATACTATTGACATAAAGAATTTAATTGCGTATTATTACATATAAATACACAATTAAATTGCATATAAGGAGGAAAACATGAAGCTTAATAGAAACAAATTTGATCTTGCTCGTGCCAGAGCATGCAAGGGAACAAAAGAGCTTGAAGCATCAGGAATTTCGCGCGGTACATTATGTAGCCTAATGTCAGGCAGAAGCGCAAGACCTGAAACAATCGGACGCATTGCAAAAGCCTTAGGCGTAGATGTAACAGAAATTATTGATTAAGTAACCGGGGGCGGTGGCTTAGGAATGAACAGGAGAAAATCATGAGCAAATTAACACCTTTAAAGGCAATACGAAAGAAATGTCTTGACTGTTGCTGTCAGCAGACCGTTGAGGTCAGAGAGTGCACATGCACCAAATGCCCCTTATTTGCCTACAGGATGGGAAAAAGACCAAAAGGTAAAGAAGATATCACGGATAGCAGTTAAGACGGAAAAATATGCACGTAGCTATGGTTTTATTTGCATAGACAGCAATTGAAGGAAGGGGAAACAGCAAATAATGAAAATATTGCTTATTATCCTGGCAGTATTAGCCGGGAAATACGTAGACCTTCCAGCATGGCAGATAATTGTTACTTTGACTGCTGCAGTGTGGGTTCTGCATCAGATCAACAGAGACTGGGAGGAAGATGAACAGGAGAGAGCTTGAGACTCTGATACTATCAGATCAGCAACTTACATACAAAAGAAGGAAGTGAGACAGGAAATGAAAAGGCAGTATATTACAGCACGAGAAATATCTGAGATCATGGGTACTTCGCAGGGACAGGCTTATAAATTCATCCGGCAGATGAACCAGGAATTAAAAGAGAAAGGGTTCCTGATCGTAGCCGGTAAGGTACCAATTGCTTACTTTAAAACAAAATGCTTTGGTGTGGAGTTTGAAGAGGGCGAAGCCCGGCAGCAGGATACAGCAGGCACAGGCGCGGCGATATAAGAAAGGCGTGTGCAATGAACGCGGAGATTAAGACAATCAAAGGCAGTGAAAAGGTAGTTGTAACAAGCCTGGACATTGCCGAGACTTTTGGAAAAGAGCACAAGCAAGTGTTGCGAGATATTCGAGAAATCAAATGTAGTGTTGAATTTGGTCGGTACAATTTCACACCGACCTCATACACAGATCAGTGGAATAGAAAACAGCCAATGTATTATGTTACCCGTGATGGCTTCACGCTTTTCGTTATGGGTTATACAGGTGAAAAGGCATTGAAATTCAAAGAGGGCTATATCAAACAGTTTTCTGCAATAGAAAAGGCCCTCATGAATAAAGTTCGGGAACGTATCAAGGCGTCAACCTGCAGGATGGCATTAACAGAAGCCCTGCAGCAATCAACAGAGAATTTACATGGTTTTGCCTATTCTCTTTATACTGATCTGGTTTACAAGGCGGTATTTGGAAAGAATGCCCGACAGCTGCGAGAAACACTGAAACTTGATAAGAAAGAGAGCTTACGTGATCATTTCAGTGAAGAAGAGCTTCGGGCGGTTCAATCCAAGGAGTTCCTTGTTTCTGGTCTGATCGGGTGTGATATGAGCTACCAGCAGATCAGAGATTTTTTAAACACTGTCAGTCTACAGGAGACAGGTTTACAAGTCAAGGAGTAGAGACATATGGGCAGGAAGAAGCAGGAAGGAAACTACTTTTTCCCGGTGGATGTCGATTTTTTCTCTGACAGAAAAATAAAAATCTTAAAGGCCCGGTATGGTACAGACGGGCTTACAATATATCTTTATCTGTTATGCGAGATATACAAAACCGGTTATTATCTGCAGATTGATGAAGATACAGAGTTCATTATATCAGATGATCTGAAAATGAGCAGTAATAAAGTAAAGCAGGTCTTAAACTTCTTGCTGGAACGGTCACTGTTTGATAATACACTTTTCCAGTCGGACAAGGTTCTGACCTCTGCCGGAATACAGCGGCGATACCAGAAAATGATTAAAACCAGAGCGTTGAAAACGCCAATTACTGTCGAAAGGTTCTGGCTTCTTTCAGAAGAGGAAACCGAGAGCTTTATTAAAGTGAACTCTTTTTTAAATTCTTCCGAGAAAAACGGCGATTTTTCCGAGAAAAAAGAGGATTTTTCCAGGAAAAATAATACAAAAGAAAATAAAAGTAAAATAAATAAAAAAGAAAAAGATAAAGAAAAAGAAACCGTTCCGCAGGGAACGTATTTCCCGGATGCAGCAGTCAACAATATGTTCCTGGCTTATTTAAAAACAAGAAACCAACTTACGCCGGAACAGATCAGCTTATTAAAAGCAAAGCTTCTTTCACTGTCCGAAAAACCAAATGAACAAATTGAGATTATTCAGAATGCCATTATTGGAGCCTGGAAGAGTTTTTATCCATTAACCAGACAATATAGTGCGAGATCTGGAAGAGTAAAAGGACAGGTACCGGGTATATGTGAAAGAAACCGTGAAGAACTGAAAGATACTTACAAAGAGCTTGAGAACCATATTTTTAAGGAATGGCAGAGCAGTACAGCTAATTAACCCTATTCGGGGACAGGATCCCCGTTATGGGCTTGATTAAGAGTATTAAAGTTACGACAGTAAAGATACTGGAAGTATCAGTAAACACAATACTTTGCAGGAACCGTTAAGGGTGGTTAAAGGTAGATGCCTGCTGCCGGACGTGATTGTTATTACATCCCTTCACGTCCAGTAAAAGCAGAAGAGCAGATCAGTAAAGGGCGAAGCCTGGCAGCAGGGCAGAAAATAAAATGGAATAAAGGAGTAATTGAGCATGAAGGCAAAGGAATTAAACGGATATTATTATTGCTTCTCTTTTGATGATTGGAGTCATGACCTTTATAGTATTACGGAAATGTCACGAAAGGAAGCAATACTCACAGCAATTGATAACGGGGTACGTCTGTATCTGGTCAAGTATAGAAAGGGTATACAGCAGGGAAAGAAAAAGAGAATCCCTACTGCAAAATATGCGCAGAAGAGCAAATGATAGAGAGATTCGCAAAAAGGAGAAACAGGGCAATATGAAGATTATAGAGGTATTACATAGCTTTTGGACTGGAAACCGTACGGAGAGTCCAAGGAACCGAAAGAGCTGGGCACAGCTTGAGAAAGCAATTAAAGAAGTAGTTCCGCAGGATAAGCAGGAGGATTTCACACGTATGATAGAAGATCATAGTGATTCTGTAGAATACAGCGGATTTGTTGCAGGATTCAGGATAGCTGCAAAATTGTGGCGGGAATTATGACCGATTCGGTCATTTCTTTAGGGTAACTGAAAATAGATCAAATAAGGGGCGTGGCCCTGGGAACATGAGAAATAGAAAGGCGGCCTTATATTATGGCTTCAGTAGTAACAAGAAAGATTCCAGAGATTGTATTAGTAGACAAAGAGCAGTTGGGAGCAAAAGAGTTATTTACCCTGAATATGCTTCATAAGACAGATGTGAGTGAGTTTGTGATCTGTCCTCACCAGAGAGAAACTATATACCTGAATAGATCATTTGAGCGTGCAAAGGACCTGATCCCGATTATTAACGGGTTCATGGAGCAGGAATGGTGTAATTCCAAAGGGGACAAGCTCTACAAACAGTTTAAAGATATTGCAGGGGAAAAGGCAGTAAGTATTTTAAATGCTATCTGGCAGGACTGGAGAAAAGAAAGAATGAAAGCTGACGCCAAAGAAAGAGCAGATGAAGTATTGAAAAGAGTCAGAAAGAGACATATAAGACAGAGCATGAAAAAGAGAAAGGGTACTATCCAGGCAGTGTTTGATGTCGGATATGGACTCTACGACAAAAAGAAACTGGCAGACTTTCAGAATGGTGCAGAATGTGCCTTTATGTATGGTTATTTATGTGCCCTGGAAGATCAGGAAAAGCAACAGAGTATTGCAGAATAATAAAAAGCCCTTACCAGTGCACCACCACTGATAAAGGCAAGTAACCCGTCAACCTGTTTTTCGGATTGAGAACATTATAGCTTAGTCCGGGAGAAAAAGCAAATTACAAATTGCGCCGGCGCAACTATAAACCTTGATGGCAGCAGTTACGCCGGTTCTTTTCATATACGGGGGGTGAGCATATGAATGATAAAGAATTTAAACAGATGCTGGACAGCCTGATAAATCAGGAAGAAAAACGCTTACAGGTAAACAGTGAGGAATTTAAACAAAGGCATGAAGAGATCATGAAGCTGATCAGCGAAGCAGGAAGAAACGGTGATAGTTTAAAAGAATAAAGACTAAACAGCGAAAAAGCACTTGTAGAAATGTTTTGTCGGTTTTGGCGATATATAGACATCAATAAAACAGCCCACTACACACAAGGCAGCAGGCTTACAGGGATAATATGATTGTAAGGGCAGGTGTTGTCTTGTGTCAATAGAAACAGGGAAAGAAACCAATGAGCAACTGGTACAGAAGATTAAAACCGGTGAGGATGTGACAGAGAACATGGCGAAGCTCTGGCAGCAGAACAGGAATTTTGTTTACCTGATAGCCAGGAAGTACGCAAAGACAGAAACAGATATAGATGATCTGATGCAGGAGGGGTATTTAGCATTATATAAGGCGGTAGACGGATATGATTTATCTGCAGGAGTGCCCTTTATTTCATATGCTGCATACCAGATCAGGCAGGGATTAAGGCGATATTGGCAAAATAATCGGCGCGTACATATTCCGATTTATACCCAGGATAACATTTTAAAGTACCAGAAGTTTTTAAATGCTTATCAGGTGCAGTTTGGGAAGAATCCAACAAAAGAACAGGTTTGTTGTTACATGGGAATTGATTATGATTCTCTGGACAAATTAAAGACTGCTGCCGAAGCAGGTAAAGCCGGGAGCATGGACAAAGAAATAGAGGGCGCTGACGGGGTGACTTTTGGGGATACTATCGAGGATCCTGAGAATCATTATGATGCTGTTCTGGATGATCTGGAGAGAGAACAGTTAAAAAATATTCTTTGGCCGCTGGTGGATGGTCTGCCAGGGAAAGCACCTGCAGTAATACGGATGCGATACCAGGAAGGATTAACATTGAAAGAAGCAGGAGAATCTATTGGTATTACGATAGAAGCGGCAAGACAATGGCAGAGAAAGGGAATTACTGAGCTTCGTAAACCTTCCAGATCGGAACTATTATGGCAGTTTTACAAAGATGGGGAAATATATAGCAGTAGCATTACTGGGTGTGGGGTAGAGCATTTTAAACGAAGCTGGACCAGTTCCACGGAAAGAACGGCTATAGAGTTGATAGAGAGAAAGCTTTAGAGAATCATACCAGCTCTATTTGTGTCCAAGTTGAACACGGGAGTGTGAAGCAGATCAGAAACGGCGAAGCCGGCAGCAGGATACCAGGGGGACTCAAAGAAAGTTTCGGCTTGCTATCTCACGACCACATATGCCGTATTTCTTCCGCAAAATTCCCAAAATAAATAAAAAAGTTGGCAAGGAGTAGCAGAAACATGGGAAAAGAACTTATAGATAAATATAAAAGTGCACGTAAAAGACTAAAAGATACAGAAAAACGGTTAAAACATTCGGACCAGGAAGAGAGCAGAGAACTTTTAAGGCAGTTAGAGAATGATGTAGAAGATATAGAGTTAGATTTACTGGATTGGTCTATTGATTTATCATTTAGGATGCAGCTGATCATAAAATACAAAATTCTTGATGGCATGACCTGGCAACAAGTAGCCATTAAATTGGGGAGAAGTGCTACAGCGGACAGCGTGCGCAAGGAGTATAGCAGGTTTCTGAAAGAGGAAAAAGCAGATAGTAAGCTTTCTGTAGAATGAAATCATTGTATTTTATATGTTGCTTACCAGGTTCTGCAGTAATAACGAACGTTCGCTATTTTTATCCGAACGTTCGCTTTCCGGAAAGGACCTGAAGCTATTGTAACGTTGCAATGAAAATACGCAACGTTGCGTATGGGAAATGCTTATGTTTTCTGTAGGATATAGCCCAAAATTGAGATGAAAAAGGTGTGCATACAAAATTTGTAAAAGTATGCACACAAATATTGAAATGTTCCACAAAAATGACCAATTCGGTCACTTTATTATTTAAATGGTGAAAAAGGTATGAAGAATGATGGAATTAATCAGAATGCGGAGCGGCAGCAGATAGCCTATGTTTTATCTTAGTATTTCGTAATTTTTACAGAATGGAAGTGATCACAGTGATGGAATATGTTGATATACGAAGTAGCGTGGCTTTAGGCGCGCATAAGATGAAATCTGCAGATATTTATCTGGAAGATGGGCGAGAATACTCTGCAGGCTTTGCAAGGCAGAAAACGGGATATGGTGAAAAAATGTTCTTTATCTGTCCGGTATGCGGAGCAATGAGAGAACGGCTTTATATCTCAGGGGAACAGTTACTTTGCAGGGAATGCTACCCGGAACCAATATACAAAAGTATCAAGAACGTGTCAGTTGGAAGCTGTAAGTATTTGACTTATAGAATGAAAAAATTGGCGAAAAAGGAAAGGATAACTATAAAGAGACTGCCGTTTTGTTATCTGGACTATGAAAAACCACGGTACCGGCATCTGGATTCCTGGCTTATGACTATTACAAAGTTGCAGGCATTGGAGAATATGCGGCTGCAGGACGAGAGATACAGCATTGAAGTAATTAACAGTATTTTCGAGGAAAAGAACCTGTATCTTTTTACGCTGGACTTATATGACATATATAAGTATGTGATTAACTGGGAAGCTGGATACAGTGCTTATAAGAAAATAAAAGAATCTTAAAGTGAACAGAGTGTTTGGGTAAGCGGAATAAAAAAGCTATCTACGTTCTGATCAGAAAGCAGATAGCTATAAATATCTGGCAAGCGTGCCATTCTCTTGCATCTCTCAGGTCAAGCCTTGTCTGTACCAGCGGCGTGTGGTTGACACGAAAATTTACCACCAGAGATATTATTGATATTATAAAATATGCTTTATAACGGGTCAAAAGAGGAATTTATGGACACGATAACGCGCGGGAGAATGTAAAGCGGCAACAGTAAAAGATTTTTGTATGTGGGGACAAAATATAAATAATGCAATAATATTATAATACAATAAAAACTGCCCCTCATCCATGAAAAGGTATATTGACTGCTGCCGGACGTGACCGACATTACATTGCTTCACGTCCATTAAATAGCACAGAAGTAGATCAGGAACTGGATCCAGTAATGCAGATTAGAAAAGGGCGAAGCCCGGCAGCAGGATAAAGACTGCCTGCAGCTATTTTTCTTTATATCTTTCCTGCCGTGATACCCGAATGATACGCAAAAAATAAGTCAATGAATAAAATATGTTAAAAATGGATAGAAAAACAATAAAAATCACACGTAAAATCAACGTTTTTAAAGGGTAAAAGTTGTATTAAGTTGTAGAAAGAGGATTGAAAAACTTATAGAAATGCGCTAAACTATACCCGAATATGTGTATAGTAAAAATGAGATAGATTCAGAAGATGGAGGAAGAAAAGATGGC
>OLNH01001284.1_pt1 | contig 13723 bp, 10 predicted proteins | sample 1643101 | NCBI WGS metagenome assembly OLNH01 (sample SAMEA3136758, study PRJEB25190) | human gut metagenome | biome: human gut; feature: human-associated habitat; material: faeces | place: Austria | collected 2013
GATCATTCGCAGCAATTATTGTTACATGGTACAGGAACTGGCAGCAAGAGGCATCAATAAAGTCGACGGGATTCTCCTTGATCTTGGAGTATCTTCCTATCAGCTTGATAATGAAGAACGTGGATTTACTTACAGAGTAGATGCACCATTAGATATGCGTATGGATCAGCGCCAGACGCAGACGGCCAGTGATATTATCAATGGCTATGAAGAGAAAGAGTTATATCGTATCATTCGTGATTACGGTGAAGATAAATTTGCAAAGAATATTGCAAAACACATTGTAGCAGCCAGACAGGTGAAGCCGATCACTACGACCGGCGAACTCACAGAGATCATCAGGGAATCTATTCCTATGAAGATGCAGGTAAAGTCGGGACATCCTGCGAAGAGGACGTTCCAGGCAATCCGTATCGAACTTAACAGAGAACTTGATGTACTGAGAGATTCGCTTGATGGAATGATTGACATTCTTGATGATGGCGGCAGACTTTGCATTATCACTTTCCATTCACTGGAGGACAGAATTGTTAAGACGATTTTCAGAAAGAATGAAAATCCATGTACCTGCCCGCCAGACTTTCCGGTATGTGTATGCGGAAATAAATCAAAAGGTAAAGTGATCACAAGGAAACCGATTCTTCCGGGGGAGATTGAAATGGAAGAGAATCCGCGTTCCAAGAGCGCAAAGCTTAGAATTTTTGAGAGAGTATTGTAATTAATAGTGAGGCATGAAATGGCGAAGACGACCAGGACTGAAACAGCAAGAAGAAGCAGAACCAATGCCAGAGCAAACAGAGGAATGTACGTTGAAGGAAATACGGTCAGACGCCTTGCAGAAGTTCCGGACAGGACGAGACAGCCACAGAGACAGCATCCCGGAAGACAGCAGACTAATCGAAACCGCAGAGTACAGGCAGAGCCGGTACCAGTACAGAGACAGAAACATGAGTTGAGCAGATCAGCACAGAGAAACAGACAGAAGGCCACAGCAATGAACTGGGGATTTGTCACGTTTCTCGTTGTTGTGTGTACAGCGATATTATTCTGTTCTGTAAAGTATCTTCAGTATAAGTCAGAAATTACGGCCAAAATGAATACAGTTGCATCCCTTGAGGAAGAACTGGCAGCTTTAAAGGAAGACAATGACGCATATTACAGCCAGGTAACATCTAATATAGATCTGAATCAAATTAAGCAGACTGCATTAGGACGACTGGGAATGAAATATCCGTCAGATGATCAGACAGTAACCTATTCTACATCCGGAAACAGCTATGTAAGACAGTATCAAGATATACCAGATTCAAAGTAGGTGATTAATTGAGCAATACAAGAAAAAGAGGTCAGAAGAGACCAGAGAGAAGAATAAATTACAACATGAAAAAGAAGCTGGTAATGCTATTTGCAGTAGTGTTACTGGCTTTAGTAGTATTAATAGTAAGAATTACTTATATTAATGCAACAAGCGGCACAAAATATAAGAAGCAGGTATTAAGCCAGGCGCAGCAGAAATATGAGAGTCAGGTTCTGCCGGCAAAGCGAGGCGACATTTACGACAAAAATGGAAATATCCTTGCAACCAGCAATAAGGTTTATAATGTGATCCTGGATTGCAAAACTGTAAATTCGGACAGTGATTATGTAGAACCAACGATCCGTGCATTGAATGAACAGTTAGGGATTGATGAAGAAACGGTACGTTCTCTTCTGTCGGATCCAAGTACCAGTCAGAGTCAGTATCAGATTCTGATGAAACAGCTGTCTATGGATAAGAAGAAAGAATTTGAGAAGTATGAAGCAGAGGATGAAGATTCCGGGCTTACTGCAGAGCAGGCTAAGGAGAGAGCGAATATCAAGGGCATCTGGTTTGAAGAGGACTATCTGAGAAGTTATCCGTTCAATGAAACTGCATGTGATACGATTGGATTTACGCTGGACCGTGATGTCGCTGATATCGGCCTGGAAGGATATTATAACAGTACACTTACAGGTGTGGATGGCAGACAGTACGGATACATTAACAATGATTCCGATGTAGAACAGACGATCATTGCAGCAGTAAACGGAAAGAGTATACAGACAAGCATTGATATTGGTGCGCAGCAGATCGTTGAAAAGTATGTGAACGGATTCAAGGAAGCCATGGGTGCCAAGAATATCGGTGTTATCGTAGAGGACCCGTCCACCGGTGAAATTATTGCCATGGATGGCGGTGACCGTTATGATCTGAATAATCCGAGAGATCTTTCTAATGTATATTCAGAAGATGAGATTAAAGCAATGAGTGACGAGGAAACAGTGGAAGCACTGAACAGTATGTGGAGTAATTTCTGTGTAACAGATGCTTATGAACCTGGTTCTGTTGTGAAGCCAATTGTTATGGCGTCTGCACTGGAGAAAGGTGCGATTCAGGAATCCGATACCTTTGTGTGTGACGGAGCCCAGACATTTGGTGATACTATGATCAAGTGTGCGGTATATCCAAGCGCTCATGGTACAGAGACTTTGGGTGAAGTAATCGCAAACTCCTGTAATGATGCTATGATGCAGATTGGTGCTAAAATGGGAGCAGTTCAGTTTATCAAGGCGCAGAGCCTGTTTAACTTTGGAACCAGAACAGGAATTGACCTTCCGAATGAGGGGGCAGGTATCATCCATACCAAGGATTCTATGGGAGAAACAGAGCTTGCCTGCTCAGCGTTTGGTCAGGGATTTACTTGTACGATGATCCAGGAAGTGAATGCTATGAGTTCTGTTATCAATGGTGGATATTATTATCAGCCACATCTGGTTACAAAGATCTTGGACAGCAATGGCGGAACTGTAAAGACGATCACACCGATTCTCCTGAAGCAGACGATTTCATCAAGAATTTCCAGTGATATCCGAAGCTACATGGCGTTAAGTGTACAGCAGGGTACCAGCCGTCATTCTAAAGTACAGGGATACAGTTCAGGTGGTAAAACAGGTACAGCCGAGAAATATCCGCGTGGAAACGGCAAATATCTGGTTTCTTTTATTGGATTTGCACCTGTAGATGATCCGGCAGTTGTGATCTATGTAGTAGTAGATGAGCCGAATGTAGATGATCAGGCAAACAGTACTTATCCACAGTACATTGCACAGGGAATTCTTTCTGAACTTCTTCCATATCTGAATGTAACACCGGATGAATCCGATGATGGAACAGTACCGGAAACTGAGTTATGGGAAGGATTCAAAGGCCATTTAAAGAGTACAGCATCCAGCAGTTCCCTGAACAGTGATGGAAATCTGGTAGATGCAGACGGTAATCTGATCGACTGGGATGGAAACAGAATTGATGAAAATGGTTATCTGCTGGATGACAATGGAGATCATATTCTGGATGACAATGGCAATTACAAGATGTCTACCAACCTGGTGACAAGTGTAGGAAGCACAGAGACAGATGCTTCCGGAGATGCAGTGTCCAACCCGGATGCACCTGGTCCGCTGGAGGATGACGAATCAGAGACTACGCAGGATAACAATGCAGAGACTGATGGAATCACCAACGAAGAAGCAGGACTGGAATAAGAAACATACCCCCGCAGGGATTTGTCATATATTAGTATGACGATTTCTGCGGGGATTTTTTATGAAAAAGAATATGACCTTTCATAAGAAGAAAATATGGGTGGTATTTATCTGCTGCATCCTGCTGATGGCAGGACTGATCGGAAGACTGATACACCTGATGTGCTTTCGGTCTGATTATTACTATGAAAAAGCAAAGGATCTCCATGAAAGGGAACGTGACATCAAGGCGGCCAGAGGCCAGATACTGGATGCGAAAGGAAAAGTCCTGGCATCTAACCGGACTGTATGTACCATATCCGTGATCCATAGCCAGATCAGGGAGCCTGAGAAAGTAATTGCTCTACTGACAGAGAAATTGGGAATGGATGAATCTGTAGTGCGTAAACGGGTGGAGAAAGTTTCTTCTATAGAAAGAGTGAAAACAAATGTAGAGAAAAGCGTAGGTGATGCAATCAGAGAAAGCAATCTGGCAGGTGTGAAAGTGGATGAGGATTACAAGCGCTATTATCCATACGGAAGCCTGGCCTCCAAGGTGATCGGATTTACAGGGGGTGATAATCAGGGAATCATCGGCCTGGAAGTAAAATATGAAGAAATCCTGAAAGGCAGCCCGGGTAAGATTCTGACAACTACGGATGCCAGAGGCGTAGAGATTGATAAACTGGGCGAAACAAGAGAAGAACCGGAAGAAGGAAAAAGCCTGCTTATTAGTCTTGATGCCAATATACAGGAGTTCGTGCAGCAGGCAGCGTTGAAAGTAATGGAGGAAAAGCAGGCAGAACGAGTCTCCATTCTCCTGATGAATCCGCAGAATGGAGAAATCTATGCCTGTGTTAACGTCCCAGAATTTGACCTGAATGATCCTTTTACATTGACAGAAGAACTTCAGGTGCAGTTAGCAGCAGAACAGGAAGAAGGACAAGAAGGAACGCAGGCAGATCAGACGCAGCAGACCGCCGTGTCTCAGGACACACAGGCGCAAACGATAACAAAGAGAAAAACAGAGGCAGAAAGAAAGCAGGATCTGCTGAATCAGATGTGGCGGAATCCATGTCTGAATGATACGTATGAGCCTGGTTCCACATTTAAGATTATTACCATGTCTGCCGGACTGGAAGTGGGTGTTGTTTCTGAAAATGACCGCTTTTACTGTCCTGGATATAAACTGGTGGAGGATCGCAGGATCCATTGCGCCAAGCGAACCGGTCATGGAGCCCAGAATTTCGTAGAAGGAGCTCAGAATTCCTGCAATCCTGTGTTTATTGAAGTAGGACTTCGTCTTGGTGTAGAGCGTTTTTATCAATGTTTCAGACAGTTTGGACTTCTGACGAAAACAGGTATTGATCTGCCTGGAGAGGCTGGAACGATCATGCATCAGGAGAAAAATATGGGAGAAGTAGAACTGGCGACGGTTTCTTTTGGTCAGTCTTTTCAGATCACACCTGTACAGCTTGCGACAACAGTCAGTTCGCTGATCAATGGCGGAAGACGGGTGACGCCACATTTCGGAGTTGCAGTGCTGAATCCGGATGGAACAAAAGGGAAGAAGCTTGAATTCCCGGTGCAGGAGGGAATCGTTTCCCAGGAAACTTCTAGAAGAGTAAGAGAAATTCTGGAAACGGTAGTCTCACAGGGTTCCGGCAGAAATGCAAAGATTGAAGGCTATTCTATCGGAGGGAAAACGGCCACGTCCCAGACTCTCCCAAGAAGTGCTAACCGTTACATTTCCTCGTTTCTTGGTTTTGCTCCGGCAGAAAATCCGACAGTTCTTGGATTATGTATTATTCACGATCCTCAGGGAATTTATTATGGCGGAACCATTGCAGCTCCGGTGATCCGCAGCATCTTTGAAAATATCCTGCCATATCTTGGAATCCCCCAAAATACTTCACAGGAGATTGTCGGTGAACAGTAAAAATCGCCCGGCAGGGTTGATAAATGAGTAAAAAAGCCGTATACTAAAGGCAATCTGAAAGTAAAAAACAAAAACACTTTCAGTAAAAAAACGAAAGAATGAACGAGGTGTGAGATGGAATTTCAAGTTGTAATCCCTGTATTGATCGCATTTGCAATCAGCGTTGTATTAGGGCCGATCATCATTCCTTTTCTTAGGAAACTGAAGATGGGTCAGACAGAAAGAACAGAGGGCGTGCAGTCCCACTTAAAGAAAGCCGGAACTCCGACAATGGGCGGCGTGATCTTTCTGATCGCCACAGCAGTTACTTCATTATTTTATGTAGGCGACTATCCAAAGATCATTCCGGTATTATTCCTGACGCTTGGGTTTGGAATCATCGGTTTTCTGGATGACTATCTGAAAGTAGTATTGAAGCGTTCTGATGGACTGCTTCCTTGGCAGAAGTTTTCCCTTCAGGTAGTACTGACTGCGATTTTTGTATTTTATATTGTTAAATATACAGACATTTCTCTGACAATGAGAATCCCATTCTGGAGCGGACACTTCCTGAACCTTGGATGGCTTGCGATCCCTGTACTTTTCTTTGCAGTGATCGGTACTGTAAATGGTGTAAACTTTACAGATGGTCTGGACGGTCTTGCTTCTAGCGTAACTCTGATCGTAGCAGTATTTTTCTCCGTGGTTTCTATCGGAATGAAATCCGGGATTGAGCCGATCACCTGTGCAGTTGTGGGAAGCCTGATGGGATTTTTACTGTTTAACGTATATCCGGCAAAAGTATTCATGGGAGATACCGGATCTCTGGCACTTGGCGGATTTGTTGCAGGTACTGCCTATGTAATGCAGATGCCGTTATTTATCCTGCTGGTAGGTCTGATCTACCTGATCGAAGTTCTTTCTGTTATGATCCAGGTAACTTACTTTAAGGCAACACACGGTAAACGAATCTTTAAGATGGCACCGATCCATCATCATTTTGAATTATGCGGATGGTCTGAGACACGTGTGGTTGCGGTGTTCTCAGTTATTACAGCTGTTATGTGCATGATCGCACTTCTGGCACTGTAAGATATCGTTGATAATAAGGAGGAAATTATTATGGAATTACAGGGAAAAAAGGTCCTTGTATTCGGTTCCGGCAAGAGCGGGATCGGAGCATCTGACCTTCTTGCGAAAGTAGGAGCATTTCCGGTCATTTATGACGGAAATGCAGAGATTGATAAAGAAGCAGTTGTACATAAAACAGACGGAACTTATCCGGTGGAAGTATATGCCGGAGAACTTCCGAAGGAAGTACAGAAAAGTCTTGATCTCGTAGTCCTCAGTCCTGGAGTACCGACAGATCTTCCAATCGTGAAGAGCTTCTATGAACAGGGACTTTCGGTATGGGGAGAGGTTGAACTGGCGTACAGAGTCGGAGACGGCGAAGTACTTGCTATCACAGGAACAAACGGAAAGACAACTACCACAGCGCTTCTGGGAAAAATCATGCAGGATGCCCGAGAGTCTGTATTTGTCGTAGGAAATATCGGAACCCCATATACATCCAAAGCACTGGAGATGAAGCCGAATTCCGTAACTGTTGCCGAGATCAGCAGCTTCCAGCTTGAGACGATCGAAGAGTTTGCACCGAAGGTATCAGCAATCCTGAACATCACAGAGGATCATCTGAACCGCCATCACACAATGGAAGAGTATATCCGTGTGAAAGAACTGATCACAGAGAATCAGGGAACAGAGGATGTCTGTGTGCTGAATTATGAAGACGAAGTACTTCGTAAATTTGGCGAGCATCTGACTCCTAGAGTGGTATACTTCTCCAGCGAACGTAAACTGGATGAAGGCATCTATCTGGACGGAAATACAATTGTTCTTAAAGATGGAGAAAAGGAGATCGAAGTAGTAAAGACAGAGGATCTGAAACTTCTTGGCAAACACAATTTTGAGAACGTAATGGCAGCTGTTGCGATGGCTTATTATGACGGCGTGTCCATGGACAGTATCCGTAAGAGTATCTGTGAATTCACGGCTGTTGCACACAGAATTGAGTATGTAACAGAGAAGAACGGAGTTGCTTATTATAATGACTCCAAGGGAACAAACCCGGATGCAGCAATCAAAGGAATCCAGGCAATGAACCGTCCGACACTTCTGATCGGTGGCGGCTATGACAAACAGTCCAGCTATGACGAATGGATCGAAGCCTTTGATGGAAAAGTCCGTTACCTGGTACTGATCGGACAGACAAAGGAGAAGATCAAAGAAGCGGCAGAGAAACATGGTTTTCACGATATCATTCTCTGTGAGGATCTGAAAGAAGCAGTAAAGGTATGTGCAGAGAAAGCACAGCCTGGCGATGCAGTTTTACTTTCTCCTGCATGCGCAAGCTGGGGACAGTTTGATAACTATGAGCAGCGTGGAGATATGTTTAAGGAATATGTAAGAAATCTGTAGAATATCTATAAGTAAGAGACTTATAGCTGTCCGGCAGAGGGAATAGAATCCGGGAGCGGCCGGCTATAGAGAATTTTTCGGAGAACCGGATGGCGCAGAAAAGAGCGACAGATTTATCAAAAACAGATAGGACGATGCTGGTACTGGTAGTACTGCTTGCGGCTTTTGGCCTGGCAGTACTGTTCAGTACCAGTGAATATAATGGCAGAGTACGTTTCGGCGACTCTGCCTATTATTTTAAAAAACAATTATTTGCTACTGCACTGGGAATGGGAGCCATGTATATGGTTTCTTCGGTCGATTATCATTTCTTTCTGAAACTGGCACCTGTTGCATATCTGCTTTCTATGGTTTTGTCTACGGCAGTACTTTTGTTCGGGCAGGAAATTAACGGGTCAAAGCGGTGGCTGAATCTGGGACCGTTGTCTTTCCAACCCTCAGAATTTGCAAAAGTAGCGGTGATCCTGTTTCTTGCATGGCAGATTGAGAGATCGCAGAAAAGGACAGAAGGTTTCTGGTTTATGTGCAGGACGATGCTGACACTTCTTCCTATTGTTGGCCTGGTTGGTTCTAATAATCTGAGTACTGCCATCATTATTCTGGGAATTGGCGTGATTTTGATTTTTTCATCGAATCCGAAATATATGCAATTTATCGGACTTGGCAGTACAGGGATTGGATTTGTGGCAATTTTTCTGGCAGCAGAGAGTTACCGTCTGGAACGTCTGGCAATCTGGAGAAATCCGGAGAAGTATGAAAAAGGTTTTCAGACCATTCAGGGACTTTATGCTATCGGAAGCGGAGGAATTTTTGGCAGAGGATTCGGAAGCAGTCTGCAGAAACTGGGATTTGTACCGGAAGCACAGAATGATATGATCTTCTCTATTATTTGTGAGGAAATGGGTGTTGCCGGGGCTGTATTTCTGATTCTGTTGTTTGCATTGCTTTTGTGGCGGCTTGGAGTGATTGCCATGCATGCGAAAGATCTGGCAGGTGCATTGATCTGCGGAGGAATTATGGGACATTTGGCAATTCAGGTAATTCTGAACATTGCAGTAGTAACAAATACGATTCCAAATACAGGGATTACCTTGCCCTTTGTCAGCTATGGCGGAACTTCAGAGGTATTTCTTCTGGGTGAGATGGGGCTGGCAATGAGTGTAGGCAGGTATGGTCGAAACAGTAACAGATAGCAGGAAAGAACATACAATATAAGGTAAGAGGCCCTTTAGGAGTGAAAATTTTGGATGAGATCCATGTGATGGGCAAATGCTCTCTTAGCGGAGAGATTTTCATACAGGGCTCTAAGAATGCGGCACTTCCAATGATGGCGGCATCCCTGATGCACAGGGGACTCAGTGTTCTGAAAGGATGTCCGAAGATTTCAGATGTTTTTTGTATGGAAGAAATCCTGAGAAGTCTTGGTGCAGTTACCTGGTGGGAGGATCATGATCTCTATCTGGACTGTACCGATGCAGATAAAACAGAAATTCCGGAGGTTTATACAGGAAGGATGCGTTCTTCCGTGATTCTTCTTGGTGCAGTTCTTGCCAGAAATAAAAGGTGCAGGATTGGATATCCGGGAGGGTGCATTATCGGAAAAAGGCCGATAGACCTTCATCTTATGGCACTGAGAACTCTGGGAGCTGACATCTGCGAGACAGTTTCCGGACTGGATGCAGAATGTATCAGATTTCGGGGCGGAGAGATTTTCTTTGAGAAATCAAGTGTGGGAGCAACGCAGCAGGCAATGCTGGCAGCAGTATTGGCACAAGGAGAGACGAAACTGTATAACTGTGCGAAAGAGCCGGAAGTGTTCTGGCTTGGCAGATATTTGAAATCCATGGGAGCGGTGATTGAAGGCGAAGAAACCGGGGAAATCTATATCCGGGGAGTTCGGGAACTGGGACCTGGAAAATATACGATACCACCGGACCGGATCGTGGCAGGCACCTATTTATGTGCAGCTGCCGCGGCAAAGAGTGAGATCGTACTTCGGAATGTGCCGGAAGGAGAATTAAAAGCATTCCTGGAAGTATATCAGAAAATAGGTGGACAATATGAAGCGAATGGTGGTACACTAAAGGTCAATGGAAAGCGGGCAGTCAGACCGGCAGAATTAGTGGAAACTGAAACCTATCCGGGATTTCCGACAGATCTTCAGGCTCCACTTATGGCAGTGCTGACTGGAATACCGGGCAAAAGCGTGATCAGAGAGCGCATTTTTGATCAGAGATTTGGAAGTGCTTTCCAGATGAATAAGATGGGTGCGGATATCGTGGTAAATGGTGATGAGGCTGTGATCCGGGGCGGGAGACCGCTTACAGGAATTACTGTGCAGGCAGGAGATCTTAGAGGAGGAGCGGCGCTGATCATTGCAGCGCTTATGGCAGAAGGAGAGACCTGTATCACACAGGCAGGCTTTATAAGCAGAGGATATGAGCACATTTGCAGAGATTTACAGGCTTTGGGCTGTGAGATATGGCAGTCCGCCGGCGAGGATTTGAGGATTTATGAGAAAAAGTAATTATGGGAAGAAACCTCCTATGAGTAAGAAGACAAAGAAGATTATTGCAGGGGTGATAGGAGCAGGGATTCTTGTTGCTATGATAGCCTTTTTTTCTTATTATAAAGTAGATTCTGTAGAAGTGAGGGGAACTTCTCATTATACAGATGAAGAAGTAAAGAAGATGGTGCTTCGGGGACCGCTGGCTTCCAATTCGGTCCTTGCACCATTGTTTTACAGTACGACGAAGACGGATGATATCATATATGTGGATGCATTTAAAGTAACACAGTTAAACCGCAGTACGATCTGTATCAGTGTAAAGGAAAAGAAAATCGTAGGCTGTATCAAATATCTGGACAGTTATATTTATTTTGACAGAAATGGGATCTTTGTCGAGGGATCCCAGACAAGGGACGAGACTGTGCCTTATTTTGATGGTATCCAGGTAAATAAGATCGTGATGGATGAGAAGCTGGATATCAAGGGTGATACTGTACTAAATACAGCAGTTGCGCTTTCCACGATATTTCAGAAGAATGACATGATCCCGGATCATATCCAGTTTGACAGCAGTTATTCTATCAGCCTGATCTATGGTGACATTACAGTACAGCTTGGAAAGGATGAGAATCTGGAAGAGAAGATGAATCGTGTCATAGCGATCATGCCGAAGATTCAGGGAAAGAAAGGAATTCTTCATATGGAGAGTGTATCTACAGATACCAATACATTTGAGGAAGAAAAGGAAGAGCAGGATAATACGGAGATTACAGCTGAGAACTGGAATGGCGGTTATAATGAAGACGGCGATTACACCGGAGATGGCGAATATGACGAAAATGGCAATTATGTAGGTGCAAAACCGAAGACTGCCCTTGAGGAAGCGATAGAGAACTGGAACGGTGGTTATGATGGAGAGGGTGACTATACCGGCGCAGGTGAGTATGATGCAGACGGAAATTATGTAGGACCGAAGCCGACACAGGAATCTCTGGATGCAGCAGCGCAGGAGAACAGTGACAGCAGTGATACGGAAGATCAGAGCGCTGACACATCCGGGGACAGTTGGGAGGAAGATTCTGGCAGTTACGATACAGGATATGGAAACGACAGCAGTGACAGTTCTGACCAATATGATGAGTATGGTAACTATATTGGTGATGGTGGAGACTATTACGGAGACGAAGAATACTGATAAAAATACGATAAAAGCGGCTGTTCTGGTATTCTGTCAGAGTCTGGATAAACTGGAAGAAAAAGCAGGATGACAGATATTGGACAAGCAGCAGTTGCCGAAAAATCGTGAAAAAAGTATAAAAAAACGAAATTAATGGTTGATTAATTTCAAAAAAAAATATATGATATATCTATATGTAACTTTGATATAAACTACTGAGAAGGATATCAGATATAAATAAAGGAGGAAGTACATTGTTAGAGATTATGTCAAATGAGGCTGAATCATCTGCAAAGATTATAGTGATCGGTGTAGGTGGAGCCGGAAATAATGCAGTAAACAGGATGGTGGAAGAGGCCATCGGCGGAGTAGAGTTTGTAGGTGTGAATACTGATAAACAGGCTTTAACTCTGTGCAAAGCTCCAACTGTACTTCAGATTGGCGAGAAGATTACCAAAGGTCTTGGTGCAGGAGCCCAGCCTGAGGTTGGACAGAAAGCAGCAGAGGAGAGCATTGAAGAAGTAAAACAGTTAATGGAAGGTGCGGATATGGTATTCGTTACCTGTGGTATGGGAGGCGGAACCGGAACTGGCGCTGCACCTGTGATCGCAGCAGCAGCGAAAGAAATGGGTATCCTTACAGTTGGTGTTGTTACCAAACCTTTCCGTTTTGAAGCAAGAACCCGTATGAACAATGCACTTGCAGGTATTGAGAATCTGAAGAAAGCAGTGGATACATTAATTGTTATCCCGAATGATAAATTATTAGAAGTTGTAGACCGCAGAACAACTATGCCAGAAGCTCTGAAGAAGGCTGACGAGGTTCTGCAGCAGGCGGTACAGGGTATTACAGACCTGATCAACCTGCCGGCACTGATCAACCTTGACTTTGCAGACGTTCAGACTGTAATGACAGACAAGGGAATCGCTCATATCGGTATTGGTGAAGCAAGAGGAGACGACAAGGCTATGGAAGCTGTACAGCAGGCTGTATCTTCTCCACTTCTTGAGACAACCATTAAGGGTGCTACACACGTTATCATCAATATCTCCGGAGATATTTCTCTTATGGATGCAAACGATGCAGCAAGCTATGTTCAGGAGCTTACAGGTGAGGAAGCAAACATCATCTTTGGTGCTATGTATGATGACACAGTTGCTGACTACTGTAGAATCACAGTAATCGCAACAGGTCTGAATGATGATAATCTTCAGCAGACCCCTTTCGGAAAAAGAAGCACAGCTTCTTCCTTTGGTGCAAGAAGACCTTCTTCAACAGTAACAGGCACAACAGCCGGAACTACAGCAACAGCAGGCAGCAACATGAGCATGCCTAGCTTCAGTCTTCCGACAATGAATGCTACACCATTTGGAGCTACTAAGACTCCGTCCAGCACTGTTCAGAAGAAAGACATCCAGATTCCAGATTTCTTAAGAAACAGATAAGCAGACAATGAGCTGATAAATATGTAAAATGAAAGAGACATGCCCGGTTAAAGATGGACATGTCTCTTTTTTACACAATGTGTGTATACAGTAAAAATTCAACTGTCTATATCACTGTGATAGAATAAATGCTGGTTTATGCTCCACAGCTGCACTGGAATGTATCACATCTGGTGTCACAGGAAGCCTTAGCATTGGAACCATCTACCTGGATAGAGGAAGCTGTGCATTTGCAGTCGTCATTATAGGTACAGTTGTGTGCTTTACAGTCAATCTGGATTTTTTCGCAGCCGCATCCGTTGGTGAAGCTGTTGGTCATGGAATTTCCGACACGTTCCTGGAAACTTCCACAGCTTGTCTCATTGGCATTGGTAGCATTTTCACCGGTTACATCGATCTCACCTTTGGAGCAGAGCTGATCTTTGTTGTAGACACATTTAACTGCTGAACATTTAAGAATTGTCATAGTGATATCCTCCTGAAAAATATTTTGAATAGGTTTCGAAAATAGGATGTACAGTTTCTGAAAAAATATACCTGTGAAATCTCCAGATAAAAATTTAAAGATAAAAATAAAAAAAGTACTTGACGTGCCATGAGAAACATGGTATCTTATACAAGTACGTAAGAAAACAAAGCAGAGTTCCACTCTCACC